>OGCL01001372.1_pt1 | contig 21028 bp, 16 predicted proteins | sample 1570041 | NCBI WGS metagenome assembly OGCL01 (sample SAMN06266162, study PRJEB24511) | hot springs metagenome | isolation source: Hot spring water | place: South Africa: Limpopo | collected 2015-06-22
GTCGCGTCTGACGCCACCTGGCTGTAGGCATCCACCGCCTTCTCTGCGACCTTGAGCTGCACGGCCTGTTCACCGCCGGGCTGGCGGATGGCGGTGGCCACGCGCTCGATGGCCTCTGCGGTGGCCTGGGCCACGGCGCGGATGGATTCGGCCTCGCCGATGGCCTTGTTGATGACGGCCTGTTTTTCCCCTTCGGAGCGGGCGATGAAGGCTTCGCGCTCGCCGGTGGCAATGTTGATCTGCTCCTGGCGGCGGCCTTCGGAGGCGGCAATCAGTGCGCGCTTTTCGCGCTCAGCGGTGATCTGAGCCTGCATGGCGTGCAGGATTTCCTTAGGAGGAGTCAGGTCCTTGATTTCGTAGCGCAGCACCTTCACGCCCCAGTTCAACGCAGCTTCGTCGATGGCCTGCACGACCTGGGCGTTGATGATGTCGCGCTCCTCGAAGGTCTTGTCCAACTCCAGCTTGCCGATCACGGAGCGCAGCGAGGTCTGGGCCAGTTGCGTGACGGCCATGATGTAGTTGCTGGAGCCGTAGCTGGCGCGCATGGGGTCGGTGACCTGGAAGTACAGGATGCCGTCCACCTGCAGCTGCGTGTTGTCGCGTGTGATGCAGACCTGGCTGGGCACGTCGAGCGGGATTTCCTTGAGGCTGTGTTTGTAGGCTACCTTGTCCACAAACGGCACCAGAAAGTTCAGGCCCGGCGTGAGGGTGCCGGCGTATTTGCCCAGCCGCTCCTTGACCCAGGCGTTTTGCTGGGGCACGACCTTGACGGAGCGTGCGATGAATATCACGGCAATGATGAGAATGACGATGGCGACTTCCATGAGAAACCTCTCTTTTCTTGTGATCTGTAAAGCTAAAGCGGTGGTCGATCTCTAGAGTGGATCCACCAGAAGGCGATTGCCCACCAATTCCGCCACCCGGTGCATCCCGGTGGAGGGCGTGACGCCAGGACGGTGGATGGCGATCCAGGTTGCGCCCCGGTACTTCACGGTGGTGGTTCCATCGGGGTTCCAGCCCTCGATCAGGATGGTTTCTCCCACATCCAGATTCACGCTGCGGTCGGCGCGGGCGGAAGGGTCTCCAGGCCGCTTTTTCTTGAGGTAGTACCAGCCCACCACAGCGCCGCCGCCCACCAAGGCCGCCGCCACCAGTTGAGCCGCGATAGGCTGTCCCAGATGGGCTGCCAAAGCTGCAGCTGCGAGGCCGACGGCCACCATCAGCAGATAAAACGTCCCGGTAAGCAGCTCCGCAACGACCACGGCCCCCGCTGCCAGCCACCAGATGGTGGATGCCTCCATGCTGAACCTCCTTGGGTCGGTTGTGTTTAGTGCACCACATTCTGGGTCAAAAGGGTGGCAGTTCAAAGGCGCGTCAACGTTATTCCTTACACTTCGCGCCTATTTCGTTTTTTGGCCGGGCAGGCCACGGCTCCTTGGAGGCTGCGCATGAAGTTTCGCTTTCCCATCATCATCATCGATGAAGACTATCGTTCCGAGAACACATCGGGTCTGGGTATCCGCGCCCTGGCGCAGGCCATTGAGGCTGAGGGCTTTGAGGTGGTCGGGGTCACCAGCTATGGGGATTTGTCCCAATTTGCGCAGCAGCAAAGCCGCGCCAGCGCATTCATTTTGTCCATCGACGATGAAGAGTTCACTGTGGGCGAGGGGCTGGACCCGATCGTTCTGAGCCTGCGCAACTTCATCGGCGAGGTGCGCCGCAAGAACGCCGATGTCCCCATCTACGTGCACGGCGAGACCAAGACCAGCCGCCACCTGCCCAACGACATCCTGCGCGAGCTGCACGGCTTCATCCACATGTTCGAGGACACGCCCGAGTTCGTGGCGCGCCACATCATTCGCGAGGCCAAGAGCTACCTGGAGAGCGTGCAGCCGCCGTTCTTCAAGGCGCTGCTGGACTACGCCGAAGACGGCTCGTACAGCTGGCATTGCCCCGGCCATTCGGGCGGGGTGGCATTTTTGAAGAGCCCTGTGGGCCAGATGTACCACCAGTTCTATGGCGAAAACATGCTGCGTGCCGACGTGTGCAACGCGGTGGAAGAACTGGGTCAGCTGCTGGACCACAACGGCGCCATTGGCGAATCGGAGCGCAATGCCGCGCGCATCTTTAATGCCGACCACTGCTTCTTTGTGACCAACGGCACGTCCACGTCCAACAAGATGGTGTGGCACCACACCGTGGCCCCGGGTGACGTGGTGGTGGTGGACCGCAACTGCCACAAGTCCATCCTGCACAGCATCATCATGACCGGGGCCATCCCCGTGTTCATGAAGCCCACGCGCAACCACTTCGGCATCATCGGGCCCATCCCGCAGAGCGAGTTCGAGCCCGCTGCCATCCAGGCCAAGATCAAGGCCAACCCGCTGCTCAAGGGCGTGGACGCGAAAAAGGTCAAGCCGCGCGTGCTCACGCTCACGCAGAGCACCTACGACGGCGTGCTCTACAACACCGAGACCATCAAGGGCATGCTCGATGGCTACGTGGACAACCTGCACTTCGACGAGGCCTGGCTGCCGCACGCGGCCTTCCACCCGTTCTATGGCAGCTACCACGCCATGGGCAAGAAGCGCACGCGTCCCAAGTATTCGGTGACGTATGCGACGCAGTCCATCCACAAGCTGCTGGCCGGCATCAGCCAGGCATCGCATGTGCTGGTGCAGGACTCGCAGACCGCCAAGCTGGACCGCCACCTCTTCAATGAGGCCTACCTGATGCACACGTCCACATCGCCGCAGTACAGCATCATCGCCAGCTGCGACGTGGCCGCCGCCATGATGGAGCCGCCCGGCGGCACCGCACTGGTGGAGGAAAGCCTGCTCGAAGCCCTGGACTTCCGCCGTGCTATGCGCCAGGTGGAAGAAGACTTCGGCAAGAACGACTGGTGGTTCAAGGTCTGGGGCCCCGATAAGTTGGTGGACGAGGGCCTGGGCCGTGCCGAGGACTGGATCATCCGCAGCGACGGCAAAGGCAAGAAGAACGGCAGCAAGTGGCACGGCTTCGGCCAGCTGGCCGATGGCTTCAACATGCTGGACCCGATCAAGTCCACCATCGTCACACCGGGCCTGAACCTGGACGGCAAGTTCGACAAGACCGGCATTCCTGCGTCCATCGTGACCAAGTACCTGGCCGAGCACGGCGTGGTGGTGGAGAAGACGGGCCTGTACAGCTTCTTCATCATGTTCACCATCGGCATCACCAAGGGCCGCTGGAACACGCTGCTCACTGCGCTGCAGCAGTTCAAGGACGACTACGAGAAGAACCAGCCCATGTGGCGCATCCTTCCGGAGTTCTGCCAGCAGCACAAGCGCTACGAGCGCATGGGCCTGCGCGACCTGTGCCAGCATGTGCACGAGATGTACGCCAAGTACGACATCGCGCGCCTGACGACCGAGATGTACCTGTCGGACCTCACGCCCGCCATGAAGCCCTCGGACGCCTACGCGCACATTGCACACCGCACGACGGAGCGCGTCGAGATTGACCACCTCGAAGGCCGCATCACCGTGGGCCTGGTCACGCCTTACCCCCCAGGCATTCCGCTGCTGATTCCCGGCGAGGTGTTCAACAAGAAGATCGTGGACTACCTCAAGTTCGCGCGCGAGTTCGCCAAGCTGTGCCCGGGTTTTGAAACCGACATCCACGGCCTGGTGGAGGTGGAAGACGAAAGCGGCCAGGTGCGCTACTACGCCGACTGCGTCGCGGGCAAGCTCTGAGCCCGCCCACAGCCCGCTCATGCCCCCATCGCTGCCGGGGCTTGGTGGGCGGGTGAAAATTGAGTCAAAAAAGGCTACCAGCGCTTGTCCATAAAGCGCTGGTAGCTATTTTTTTGATAGCGGATCAGCGTACGGCTGTTGTGGGAGTCGTGGCAGCCGGCCAGTCCAGCCGCACCCGCACAAAGCTCGCAAAACGCGGCAGGCCGCCGTCGTGTGTGCCGCGAAAGCGGTAGGTCACCCAACTGCCAATGGGCGGTGGGTCGGCACGGTCGGCATCGCTCAGTCCTGCGCCGAGTCTGAAACGCTGGCCCGACGGCATCTCCACCAGCAGCGCACCCAGCCGCCCGGCATGTTTGCCTTTGCCCGGCAAGTGGCCCACTACCAGGGCTTCGGTGTCTTCGTGGGTCTTGAGCTTGATGAGATCGTCGCTGCGGCCAGAGCGGTACAGCGAGCTGCCCTTGTGCAGCATCAGCCCCTCGCCGCCCGCGCGCACCGTGCGCTGCAGCAGGGCTTGCAGGGCGGCATCGGTCGCCACGCGCTGTTGCGGCACGGCCTGAACCCAGGGCTGATGGATCTGTGCGACCAGGGCCTTCAGTGCGGGCAGGCGTTCGTCAAACGGGCCGCCCTGGGTGGGCAGGTCAAACACCATGAAGCGCATCTGCCGCCAGGCCGCATCGTCCGGCTGCTGCTGGCGTGTGGTGGACTGGGCATGCGCAAAACGGCCTCGCCCCGCCCACAGCTCGCCATCCATGGGCGTGGCGGGCCAGCCTGCGGTGAACCAGGCGGGCGCGGCCACCGTTTCACCGCCGCGTGTGCGCAGCGTGTAGCCGTCCCAGTACCCCCGCACGCCGTCGTACTTCTCGCTTACCCAGTAGTCGGCCAGCGGCATGCCGGGGCGGTACACATTGGCCAGCAGCAGGGCGGGGGCATCGGCTGCGTGCACTGTCATGGCGACAGGCAGCAGGCCCAGCATCCCCAGGCCCAGCCAATGCCTGCGGGTTAGTTTGCTATTGAAAATATAGCTGCTTGCGCATGGTGGATGCGCGGTAGCAGCCATTTTGTTCAGTATTTCGGTGTGGTCCGCAGGATGTCCGGGGTGCGGTGCGCTCAGACCTGGTCGGCAGACAGGCCCGCCGTCTGGCTGAAGCCGCCATCCACGTAGGTGATCTCGGCGGTCATGCCCGAGGCCAGGTCGGACAGCAGGAAGGCCGCCACATTGCCCACGTCTTCAATCGTCACATTGCGGCGCAGGGGCGAGGCGTCGGCCACGCGGGACAGCAGCTTGCCGAAGTCCTTGATGCCGCTCGCAGCCAGCGTCTTGATGGGGCCGGCGCTGATGCCGTTGGCGCGGATGCTGCGGCCGTCTTCGGTGCGTCCCACGGCTTCGGCCAGGTAGCGCACCGAGGCTTCGAGGCTGGCCTTGGCCAGGCCCATGGTGTTGTAGTTAGGGATGGAGCGCAGCGCGCCCAGGTAGCTCAGGGTCAGCAGCGACGACTTGTCGTTCAGGTAGGGCAGGGCGGCCTTGGCCATGGCCGGGAAGCTGTAGGCGCTGATGTCGTGCGCAATGCGGAAGCCTTCACGGCTCAGGCCGTCGAGGAAGTTGCCCGCAATCGCCTCGCGCGGCGCAAAGCCGATGCTGTGCACAAAGCCGTCAAACTTCGGCCAGGTCTGTGACAGATCCGCGAACATGCGCGCGATCTGCTCGTCGCTGGCCACATCGCAGTCAAACACCAGCTGGGAATTGAACTCGGCGGCAAAGTCGGTGATGCGGTCCTTGAAGCGCTCGCCCACGTAGCTGAACGCCAGCTCGGCGCCTTGTTCGTGGCAGGCCTTGGCGATGCCGTAGGCGATGGAGCGGTTGGACAAAACACCCGTGATGAGCAGCTTTTTGCCGGTCAGAAAACCCATGTTCAATCTCCTTTTGGAATAGCGGAATGTGGGCCGGCGGGCAAGGGCATAGGGGTATGCGCTGGGTGCCACGTAGGCCGGCGAACGTAGTGCAGAATTGTCGCATGCGGTTCTGGCTGATTTTTTTGCTGATGGGGTGTGCGACTCCTGTGTGGGCTGCGCATGGGTATGCTCTGTGGGGCGAGCCGCGTTATCCCGCTGGGTTTGCGCACTTTGCCTACGTGAACCCTGATGCGCCGAAAGGCGGAGAGCTGCGGCTGGTCAGCAACCTGCGTGTCTCCACCTTTGATAAGTACAACCCGTTCACCATCAAAGGCAACGCGCCAGCGTACCTGTCGTCGCTGATGTTCGACTCACTGCTGGTGGGCTCCATGGACGAGACCGCGACGGGCTACGGCCTGCTGGCAGAAGATGTGGAAGTTGCCCCTGACGGGTTGTCCGCCACCTTCCGCTTGCGACCCGAGGCGCGGTTCCACAACGGCAAGCCGGTGTTGGCCCAGGACGTAAAACACAGTTACGACACGCTGGTTGGCCCCTTCACATCGCCCGCCTACAAGACGCTGCTTATCGAAGTGGCGGGTGTGGATGTAGTCAATGACCGCACCGTGCGTTATCGCTTCAAACAGCCCAACCGTGAGCTGCCCTTGACCGTGGGCGGGCTACCGGTGTTCAGCCGCGACTGGGGTGTGGAAAACGGCAGGGCCAAGCCTTTTGACCAGGTGGTGATGGATATCCCCATCGGTAGTGGCCCCTACAAGATTGGGCCCGTACGTTTCGGCAAGGACATCACCTATGTGCGTGACCCGCAGTACTGGGCACGCGACCTGAACGCGCGCAGGGGTACCGCCAATTTCGACAATGTCCTGGTCAAGATCTACAAGGACAACACCGCGCGGCTGGAGGCCCTGAAGGCGGGTGAGTTCGATCTGATGCGTTTCTTCAGTGCGGGCGACTGGGCACGCCGCGTCACGGGCAGGAAGTTCGACACTGGTGAGCTGGTCAAGGGCGAGTTCAAACACAAACTGCCGTCGGGTTTTCAGAGCTACGTGCTCAACACCCGCCGCCCGCTGCTGCAGGATGTGCGCGTGCGGGAGGCCTTGGGCCTGGCTCTGGACTATGAGTGGATGAACCGCCAGATGTTCTACGGCGCCTACCAGCGTGTGAACGGCCTGTTTGGCAACACTGCGTGCGAAACCAAGGGCAGCCCGTCGCCCGAGGAACTCGCGCTGATGGAGCCCTACCGCAAAGACATTCCTGCCGCTGCCTTTGGCCCCATGACCGTGCCCCCCCGCACCGACGGCGATTCGTCACTGCGCGCCAACCTGCGACGCGCACAGGCCCTGCTCAAAGAGGCTGGCTGGGAAGTGCGTGACGGTGCCTTGCGCAACGCGAAGGGCGAGGCGATGGTGCTGGAGTACATGGACAGTAACGAAGGGGGGGTGCGTACCATCACCCCCTGGATGCGCAATCTCGAAAAGATCGGCATCACCCTGCGCTTCCGGTCGGTGGACTTCGCGCTGTACCAGCAGCGGCTGCAGAAGTTCGATTTCGACATCACCTCGATCGCGTACCAGGGTACCAACAACCCAGGCCAGGAATTTGCTGACATGTTCGGCAGCCAGGCGGCCGATACGGAGGATTCCGGCAACTATGCGGGCGTCAAGAGCCCGGCAGTGGACGCCATGGTCAAAGCCATGACTTCTGCGAAGACCGAGGCGCAATTGCTGCCCGCCTGCCACGCGCTGGAGCGCATCATTGCGCACAGCCATTACCTGATTCCGCAGTGGACGGCCGGCACACACCGCATGGTCTACAACGCCTGGCGGCTGGAGCGACCAGCTACGGTGCCGCCCTACGCCAGCGGCGAAGGGTGGGTCATCGACACATGGTGGGCGCGTGTTCCGCGACAGACCGCGCCGGACAAGAAATAGCCACAGACCGCTCCCTATGTTTGCTTACATCCTCAAACGGGTCCTGCTCATGCTGCCTACGCTGCTGGGCGTGCTCTTGTTGACCTTTGTGGTGATCCAGTTCGTGCCCGGTGGCCCTGTGGAGCAGTACATGGCTGAGGCCAAGGCCGGGGTGGGTGGTGGCGCTGAAGGGGGTGGGCTCAGTTATCGAGGTGCACAGGGTGTGGACCCCAAACGGCTGGAGCAGATCAAGGCGTTGTACGGATTTGACAAGCCTGCGCACGAGCGTTTTCTGCAGATGCTGGCCCAGTTCGCACGGTTCGATCTGGGCAAGAGCTTTTTCCAGAACAAGGATGTGTGGCAGCTGGTGAAGGAAAAGCTCCCTGTCTCCATCAGCCTGGGCCTGTGGACCTTCTTCATCAGCTACCTCGTTGCTGTGCCATTGGGCGTGGCCAAGGCGGTGCGTGCGGGGTCACGCTTTGATCTGGTCACCACCTTGCTCATCCTGGTCGGTTACGCCATCCCGGGCTTCGTGCTCGGCGTGGCGCTGCTCGTGATTTTTGGCGGTCAGCTGCAGTGGTTCCCGCTGCGCGGGCTCACGTCGGCCAACTGGGAGCAGTTGTCCTGGGGCGCGCGCATCGTGGACTATTTGTGGCACATCACGCTGCCCGTCACGGCCATGGTGCTGGGCAGTTTTGCCGTCACGGCCATGCTGACCAAGAACGCGTTCCTCGAAGAGATCCGTAAGCAGTATGTGCTCACGGCCCGTGCCAAGGGCCTCTCCGAGCGGCAGGTGCTGTGGAAGCATGTGTTCCGCAATGCGCTCATCCCCATCGTTACCGGCTTTCCGGCCGCGTTCATCGGCGCTTTCTTTGCAGGCTCGCTGCTGATCGAAACCCTGTTCTCGCTCGACGGGCTGGGCCTGCTCAGCTACGAGAGCGTGATCCGCCGTGACTACCCGGTGGTGCTGGGCACGTTGTACCTGTTCACGCTGATCGGGCTGGTGACCAAGCTCATCAGTGACCTCTGTTATGTGTGGGTGGACCCGCGCGTGAAGTTTGACTAGCCCGAGCGCACCGATGGCCCCGATGAGTCCTGCTGCTGCCCCGATTTCACTCTCCCCGTCCCGCCGTGCCTGGCTGCGCTTCAAGCGCAACCGGCTGGGGTACTGGAGTCTGCTCATTTTTTGCGTCCTGGTGCTGGTCAGCCTGTGCGCCGAGCTGGTCAGCAACGACAAGCCACTCATCGTGCGCTACGAGGGGCAGACCTATTTCCCCATGCTCAAGGACTACCCCGAGAAGACCTTCGGGGGCGACTTCGAAACCCCCACCGACTACCTCGACCCCTTCATCAAGGAGCGGTTGAGCACCGGCAGCAACTGGGCGCTGTACACCCTGAACCCCTACGGCCCCAACACGCTCAACTACTTTGCCAAGGCGCCCAACCCCTCGGCGCCCACGGCCGACAACTGGCTGGGCACGGACGACCGGGGGCGCGACCTGCTGGCGCAGCTGCTCTACGGCTTTCGGGTGAGCGTGCTGTTTGGCCTGGCGCTCACCATCACCGGCGTGTTGCTGGGGGTGGTCACGGGTGCCATCCAGGGTTTTTTTGGCGGCAAGACCGACCTTGCGTTCCAGCGTTTCATCGAGATCTGGGGCTCCATGCCCGAGCTGTACCTGCTCATCATCTTCAGCGCGGTGTTTGCGCCCAGCATTGCGCTGCTGCTTGTTTTGCTGAGCCTGTTTGGCTGGATGGGGCTGTCTGACTATGTGCGCGCCGAGTTCCTGCGCAACCGCCAGCTTGACTATGTGAAGGCCGCACGCGCCCTGGGGGTGGGCAACCTGCAGATCATCTGGCGCCACATCCTGCCCAACAGCCTCACGCCCGTGGTCACTTTCCTGCCCTTCCGCATGAGTGCGGCCATCCTTGCGCTCACCTCGCTCGACTTTCTGGGCCTGGGCGTGCCGCCTGGCACACCGTCGCTGGGCGAATTGCTGAGCCAGGGCAAGAACAGCATTGACGCGTGGTGGATTTCGCTTTCGACCTTTGGCGTGCTGGTCACCACCCTTCTCTTGCTCACCTTCATGGGCGATGCACTGCGCGATGCGCTGGACCCCAGAAAGGCCGACCTGTGACCGTAACCCCATCGGCCAACAATCCACCCCTGCTGCAGGTGCAGGACCTGCATGTGCGCTTCGGCCCCAAAGAGGTGGTGCGAGGTGTCAATCTCCACATTGCTGCGGGCGAGAAACTCGCGCTGGTGGGCGAGTCAGGCTCGGGCAAGACCATCACCGCCTTGAGCCTTTTGCGCCTGGTGGGCGATGCCGCCATCACCGGGCAGGCCCACCTGCAAGGCCGGGGCGACCTGCTGGCGCTGACCGAGCGCGAAATGCGCGGCGTGCGCGGCGACGACATCGCCATGGTGTTCCAGGAGCCCATGACGGCGCTCAACCCGCTGATGACGATTGGCGGGCAGATCGCCGAAATTTTGCTGCTCAAGCGCGGCCTCACGGGCGCCCAGTGCGCACAGGCGGCCATCGATCTGCTGGCGCAGACCGGCATCCCCGAGCCCGCACGCCGCGCCAACAGCTTTCCGCACCAGCTCAGCGGCGGCCAGCGCCAGCGCGCCATGATCGCCATGGCCCTGGCCAGCGCGCCCAAGCTGCTGCTGGCCGACGAGCCCACCACGGCGCTGGATGTGAGCCTGCGCGGGCAGATCCTGGATTTGCTGAGCGACCTGCAGCGCCAGACCGGCATGGCCGTGCTGCTCATCACGCACGACCTGAACCTGGTGCGCCGCTTTGCCGACCGCGTGGCCGTGATGGAGCAGGGCGTGCTGGTAGAGCAGGGGCCGGTGGCCGAAGTATTTGGTGCCCCCCAGCATGCGTACACCCGCCGCCTGATCGCCAGCCAGCCGCGCCGCGATGTGGCCCTGGCCGACCCGCCTGCTGGCACGGCGCCCGTGGTGCAGACACAAGACCTGCGGGTGGTCTACCCCACGCCGTTGCCAGGCATCAAGGGCTGGTTCAAGAAAGGCGAGTTTGTGGCCGTGCAGGGCGCCACACTGCAACTGCTGCCCGGCCAGACGCTGGGTGTGGTGGGCGAATCCGGCTCCGGCAAGTCCACGCTGGCAGGGGCCATCCTGGGGCTGCTGCCTTCGGCAGGACAACTGCAGGTGGGCGGGCAGGCGTGGCAGCAGCCCGCCATGCGCAATACGCCCAGCAACCAGCAACTGCGCCGCCGGGTGCAAGTGGTGTTTCAAGACCCGTTCTCCTCCCTCTCACCGCGGCTCACGGTCGAAGAGATCGTGGGCGAGGGCCTGAAGGTGCACGAACCCACGCTCGCCGTGGCCCAGCGCCGCACGCGTGTCGAGGCAGTGCTGGCCGAAGTGGGCCTGACCGAAGCGCAGTACCCGCGCCTGCTGGAGCGCTACCCGCATGAGTTTTCAGGTGGCCAGCGCCAGCGCCTGGCCATTGCGCGGGCGCTCATCGTGCAGCCGCAGGTGCTGGTGCTCGACGAGCCTACCAGCGCGCTCGACGTGACCATCCAGCAGCAGGTGCTGGGCCTGCTGCAGCGCCTGCAGAAAGAAAAGGGCCTGAGCTATCTGCTCATCACCCACGATGTGGATGTGATCCGCGCCATGGCGCACGATGTGCTGGTGATGAAGGATGGCGCCGTGCTGGAAAGCGGCCCGGTGAATGGGGTGCTGGACGCACCGCAACACCCCTACACCCAGCGCCTGGTGGCGGCTGCCAGTGCACCGGGCGTTGCGGGCTGACAGGCTGGGGAGGGCTTGCGTGCATGCGGTGGTGCATGCGGTTGCGCATGCCCGCTGGTCGTGGAAAGATGCCTTCACCCCCTGCAACCCGCGGGGGCACTTTGGCCGGAGCCTCCATGCCCCCATCCCTGCCTGAACCCATGCCCGCCCAAGCGCCCATCGTGCCGCCAGACGGCGACACTACGACCGCCTTGGATCTGGCCGAGGTCTACCGCCGGGCCCGCGCTCTGGCCGCCCCGGGCCAATGCATCACCGCCCTGCACCTGGGGCCCGAGCACTGCGTGCTGGCCACGGGGCAGGGGCCCGCGCAGCCTTCGGCCCAGCTGACGCTGGCGCTCGGCCAGCAGAAAACGGCGCGGGCGTTTTTCCGTGGTGCCGTGCCGACGCCGCTGGAGCTGGAGACCGCCATCGCCTCGGTGGAAGACGAGGTCTATGCGGCCCATGTGCGCCACCGCCAATGGGTGCCCGAGGGCGCCTCGGCCCAGCTGTACTCCACCGACCCGGCGTTGCATGAGATCGCCACCCTCGCAGGCATTCCGCCGGGGCCCGCCCGGGTGCTGCCGCTGGAGGCCATGGAGCGGCTGTTCAACCGGCTGGCCGCAGTGGCACAAGGCCGCCCCGCCGCGCACGAGGGCCTGCCCGCCAGCCCCGCCTTCGCAGCCAGCCTGCTCGTCTTGCGCGAATTGATGCATCACATGCCATTTGCCGAAATCACCTTGCTGGATCTGCAGTAGTTGCTATCGATGAGATAGCGGAGAGAGCTGGATTGGCTGCCCGTGCGGGCCACCCGAGCACCGGGTGGATGGTGCTGGCGCACGGGAGATTGCGCGGGAGCGGTTGACACCCTGTCAGGTGGCGAGGTGGTCGGCATGCGCACGCAGTGTGGGCGGTGGACAACGCCGAGAAGAACAAACCCGCGCAGCGCGGTAACAATTCGTGCACTTTCACACGGGCCGACTTCACCCTCCACACCATGTCACAAAACGCGCATACCCTGCAGCTCTTCTTCGACAGCCCCATCAAGCTCAAGACGGCGCAACTGGTCTACCAGTACCTGGTGGCGGACAACACCGAACAGGCACAGCGCTGGGCCGGCGAGCTGGGCGTGGCCGACCTGGACGACCTGTGGGATGGGGAATGGTTCAACCAGCAGGTGGCGGCCAAACCCACCCACCTGCTGCTGTGTTTTGACACGGGTACCCACGACGACCTCCCCCTGCGCGCCCTGGAAACCCTGTTTGCCCACGGCCTGCGGGCGGCGGTGCTGGAGGTGTTCTACGACCAGGTGGGCGAAACCGAGCGCATGCACTTCGACCAGGGCCAGTGGGTGGGGCGCCAGGCCTTCTTCAGTGCCCACCCCGACTGGCGTGCGGTGGTGGAGCCTGCGGACGGGGGCGACGATGCGCAGGACGACCCCTATGCCTGCTCCCGCGACCCGGCCAAGCCCATGAGCGTGGCAAAGATGCGCAAGGACGAGGCCGACCGCCGCAAGCAGGGCGAAGAGGCGGCGAAGGCCTTCATCGACCTGGCTCAAACCTTTGGCAAAAATGGCCAGTCGCCAGTGCAGGGCCTGATTGCGGTGCTGTTGCTGCGCGCGGGGTTCAAGGGGCTGCTGCATGCCGTCGTGTTCACGGTGGTCACGGTGCTGCTGTTCAAGGGCATCTGGCTGTGGCTGGGCCTGGGCCTGGTGCTCGCGATTGCGCTGCCGCTGTTCTACATGGTGCGCGAGCACAAGGAACTGCGCGGCGATGGCGACGATGACGACGACGCTGCCGGTGGCAGTGACGATGGCGACCCTGCAGGCCCGGCCACGGTGCAACCGGCGGTGGGCTGACCCGGCGCAGCGCGGGCGGGGCGGCAAAGACCCGCGACACAGCCCAACAGAACAGACATGCAGACAAACAAACAAGCAACAACGAGGGAGTGAGCGATGCTGACAGAGATCGAATGGTGGGGTGGGCTGATCTTCGTGCTGGGGGCCATCACCCACCGGCTGGTGACGGGAGCGCTGGGCAAGAAAGACGAGGGCATCGACTGGCATCGTTGGCAGATGCACGGCTTCTTCGTGTTGCCCGCCGTGGTGCTGGCCGGGTATTTCTATCCGCTGGCAGGCCCCGGCCTGCAATACGCCTACCTGGGCGTGCTGGGCGCCGCTCTGCTGCTGGTGGCTGTGATGCTGGTGCAGGAGGTGACCGGGGATGCGGGCGAAGGCTCGGCAGAGACTACCGCAGAGGCTGCCGACGGGGCCGCTGCTGCGGGCGCAGCGCAGGCGGACGATGAATCGCCCGGCTGGCTGATGACGCTGATCGGGGTGGTGGTGCTCTACAGCCCGGTGCTGGTGGCCTGTGGGCTGGGTTGCGCCAAGGCCTGGCCCATGGTGCAGGGGCTGTTGTAGCGGGGTAGCGGACGGGCAGCCTGGGTGCCCGCGCGTTGCCTTCCTTTTTTCGATCATTCCCCGGCGCTGTGCTGCGCCTCCTTGCCCCCCGTTCATGGCCACAGATTCTTTTCCCGACCTGCTCTCGCTCTACATGCGCCGCATCCGCGCCAGCGCCTCCGGCGTGGCCACCGAAATCGGCCTGAGCCGCGAGGCGGTGAACAACTGGCGCAACGGCATCTCGGTGCCCAACCCGCGCTCGCGCGACAAGCTGGTGGCCTGCACCCGCTACCTGCGCCTGACCGAGAGCGAAACCAACCGCCTGCTCAGCGCCGCAGGGTTTGCGCCCGAGTTTCCGCTGCAGGCCGAAGCCCCGCTGCGGGCCGAGGCCAGGGCCACGGGTGTGGCCCCAGGCGCTGCGCAGCCCTTTGCGGCGTTTCAGGACCGGCTGTTTGCCCAGCTCGCGCAGGCCGTGCCATACCCCATCTCGTTGTTGCTGTCGCCCGCCCACTGGGGGCAGCCGCCATTTCGGCACGAGCTGCTGCAGCGCGCCCGCGCGCAGTATGGCGGGGGCTCGGTGCTGCACATCCAGCCGCCCTACAGCGTGAGCACCGTGCCCGCCGAATACTTCGCCGCCATCGGCCGCCAGTGTGGCCTGGGCGATGTGGCGTCGGACTACGAGTTTGAATCTGCGCTGGAGCGCCGCCTGCTGGCAGGCGAACGCATCTTCTGCCTGGTCAGCCGCTTTGAGCAGGGCACACCCGCGCTGCGCGAAACCCTCGCGGGTATCTTGCGCAGCCTGAGCGAGATGCACAGCGGCCGCCTGCACCTGCTGCTGTGTGGCGGCGAGGCGCTGGCCGACCTCAAGTACCGCAGTGGCGATCTCTCGCTGCTCAACATCGCGCAGGTCAACCACTGGCCCGACCCGTCGCTGCACGACCTTCTGCAGCTGGCCCGCCACCGCTGGCCCGAGCACGCCTGGACCGACGCGGTGGTGGCCGATCTGCAAGCAATCAGCGGCGGCCACCCTGCGTTGTTTGAAGAGGGGCTGCAGTGGCTGGTGGACCAGGGGATGGACCAGAAAGGGGGCAAGGGCGATGCGCCACCCAGCGCCCTGCGCACCCACCTGGCCAGCAGCCCGCGCCTGTGGCAAACCTTTTTGCCCCTGGCCCAGGCGCCCGCCACCCGCGCGCGCCTGTTGCAGCTGCTGCAGGCCGACGACCTGGGCCGCGCCCGGCCCTATCTGCAAGACGATGAACTGCGCACCCTGTTCTGGGGCAACCTCATCCATGCGCGCGGCTCGGGCGATGCGGCGCGGCTGCACTGGCGCTGCGCCACCATCCGCGATGCGGGCTTCATGGTGCTGGATTCATGCTCGGCGGACTGAAGCCCCTGCTGTCCAGACCCGTGGTGCGCGCCGTGGTCATCGCGCTGGTCACCCTGTTTGTGGCCAGCGCGGTGTTCACGCCCCAGCACAACCCGGCCACGCGCGGCAGGTTCATGGCGGCCATGAACGTGGGCCCGTTGTGGGGCGAGCTGGTGCAGTGGCGCGTGGCGATGATGGAGGCGCACAACGAGCTGGGCCACTGGCCCAAGGACATCAATACCTACGCGCCCCCGGTGGCCCAGCCGCAGTTGCGCGTCACCTCCCCGCGCCCCTATGTGCTGCAGGCCGACATCGCCCAGCACCCCGATCTGGGCAAGCTCGCTGGCACCCAGGTGGTGGTGGAGCTGAAACCCGGCACCACCACCTGGTCCTGCCGCCCCGGCAAGCCGCCCATCCCCATGGGCTACCTGCCCATCAACTGCCTGGAGGGCAGCACCGACGATTTCGAGCGCCCCACGCAAGTGCCCGATGCCGACCCGTTTGGCTGGATGCGCTCGCTGATCGCCTGGTGCGCCGTGATTTTTGGGGCGGGCGCCGTGCTGTGGGTGGTGCGCCATCCGCTCATCGGTGCGGGCCAGCTGCGCCCCGCACGCTTGCGCCGCACGCCGCTGGCGCGCCTGCCGCAGATCGACCGCCTGCTGCGCTGGCTGCGGCGGCTGGACGCCACCCTGCTCGCCGCTGACATCCGCACGGTGGACTGGCGCCGCGCCGTGGCCTGCGCCCAGGCCACGGGCGGCGAGCGCGCCCCGGCCCTGGCCCGCGCGCTGGCCGAGCGCGTGTCGGCCCGCTGCCAGCCCAGCACCGACTGGGCGCTGCCCGGTGCAGTGTTTGAGTGGCAGTTCCCGCCCGACCTGCCCGTGTCGCTGGACCGCTGCCTGGTGTTTGTGCCCACGCCCGGCATCGACGAAGCCACCGTACTGCGCCAGCTGCGCGCCGTGCAGACCGGCAGCGACGTGCTGCTGATCCTGTGCGAGCACAGCGTGGACACGCCCTGGCCCCTGCTGCGCGCCCATGCCGACGACCGCGCTAACCTGCATGTGATGCTGGACAGCGCACACCAGACCGAGTGGCTGATTGGTGGCGAGGCCCTGCAGGTGCTGCTGCGCCAGCTGGCCGCGCAACTGCGCATCACGCGCATCTCGCCCTACCAGACACGCGGCGGTGTGACGCGCGAGGGTGGCTTTTTTGGCCGCGCCCAGCTGCTTGCCCGTGTCATCAACCGCGAGCCCGCCAACTACCTGGTGGTGGGCGGGCGCCAGCTGGGCAAAAGCAGCCTGCTCAAGGCCGTCCAGCGTCGCATGGCAGGCCACCCGCACACCGTGTGCCACTACGTCTCGCTGCGCGACCACCGCCTGGCACCGCGCATGGCGCTGCAGTTTGGCCTGGCGGCTGATACCCCGCTCGAAGCCATCGTGGACCACCTGCAGGCGCAGTACGAGGGCAAGCGCCTGGTGCTGCTCATCGACGAGGCCGACCTGTTCTTCCGTGACGAATCGGCCAACGGCTATGTGCAGCTGTCCACCCTGCGCGCGCTCAGCGAAGAGGGCCGCTGCTGGTTCATGCTCGCGGGCTTCTGGGACCTGTATGCCACGGCCGTGCTCGACTACCAAAGCCCCCTGCGCAACTTTGGCGAGGTGCTGGCCATTGGCGGCCTGGAGCGCAGCGCCTGCCGCGAACTGGCCACCGAGCCGCTGCGCAAGCTGCGCCTGGGTTTTGACAACGAGCGCCTGGTAGACCGCCTGGTGGACGCCAGCGGCCAGCGCGCCAACCTGGTCGCCATCCTGTGCCAGGAGTGCCTGGAGGCACTGGCGCCCGGCGAGCGCGTGATTGAAAAGCGCCATCTCGACCAGGCCCTGGCCTCGCAGGCCGTGCAGGATGCCTTGGCGGGCTGGGGCCGTCTGAGCCACGACGAAGCCGCCTGCCGCCTCGACCGCATCGTGGTCTACCACACTGCCCAAGCCGGGCAGGCCAGCCTGGTCGCCCTGGCCCAGCTGCTGCAAGGCCACGGCATCGCGGGCGACGCGCAGGCGCTGCGCCAGTCGCTGGCACGCCTGCAGCTGGCCTATGTGCTGCGCAAGCACGAAGGCGGTGAATACCGCTTTGCGATCCCGCTGCTGCAGGACCAGTTTGAACCGGCGGAAGTGGAACTGCTGCTGCACCAGGAGCTGGCCGTGCTGGCGCGCAGCGATGCCAAAGTTTGAGAAAAAAGGGCCGTCTCCGCGCTATGGATAAGCGCTTTTAGCTATCTATTTGATAGTAATTTGTGCCGTGGGCGTTGGGGTTCACGGCAGCGCCACCACCACCGCACCGCGCTTGCGCCCGGTCTCCACATACGCATGCGCCGCAGGCAGGTCGGCAAACGGGTAGGCGCAGTCCAGCACCGGCCGCAGCACACCGGCCTGGGCCAGGTCCATCAGGGTCTGCAGATCCTCAGGCCGTTCGGCCGCGGGGCCGCCAATGCTGCGGCGCGTGCCGCGCGGCCGGGCCAGCACCTGCGCCAGGCTGCCCGCCACCGCCAGGTAGCGGCCATGCTCTGTCAGGCGCGGCAGGCAGGCGGCAAAGCTGCTCGCGCCCACGGTGTCGGCCACCACGTCCCACTGCTGCGGGTCCTGGGTGAAGTCCTCTTCGGTGTAGTCGATCACGGCCTGTGCGCCCAGCGCCCGGGCCAGCGCCACATTGCCGCCGCTGCACACTGCCGTGACATGCGCGCCCCGGTGCCGCGCCAACTGCACCATGGCGCTGCCCACGGCGCCCGCTGCGCCAATCACCAGCAGCGATTCGCCCGCGCGCAGGTTTGCCTTGTTCAAGAAGTGCAGTGCCGCCAAGCCACCAAACGGCAGGCAGGCCGCGTCCACAAACGACAGGCGAGCAGGCTTGTGCACCAGGGGCCGGGTGCTGGGCAACAGGCAGTACTCGGCATGGCCGCCCATGGCCACACCCGCCACACCCACCACGGCATCGCCGGGTGCAAAGCCGGTCACCGCACGGCCCACGGCCTCCACCACGCCTGCTACATCGGTGCCCAGCACCGGCTGGCGCGGCCGCGTGATGCCAAACGCCAGCCGCCCCAGCAGGCCAAACCCGCGCGGCAGCTTCTGGGTGCGCACGCGCATGTCGGCCGACGACACGCTGGCCGCCAGCACCCGCACCAGCACATCGCGTGGGCCAGGCACGGGGCGCGGCAGTGTGCGCAGCCGCAGCACATCGGTGCCGCCATAGCGGGTGCAAACCCAGGCGAGCATGGTGGTGGACGTGGGCAAGGTGAGTGTGTGCATGGGCAACAGGGCAGGGCGCCCGGTGGCGCAATGGAAGAGGGGTGAGTGGCGGCGGCGAGCCTGTGGGCAGCTTAGGCGGCCGGGTGGGGCGCGCACAACCCGACCGTGGGAGGGGCGGCCGACAGTGACCATGCCCCAACTGCACGTTACCCTTGTCGGCCTGCTGGATTGACTGACTGATTGATTCATTGCTGCAAAGGCCCACCGTGCACCCCACGCTCTACACCGTTGCCTACCCCGTCTGCGCCGCCGAGGACATGTTGGCCATCGACACCTGGCGCGCCGCCAACGACCCCACCGGCCATGCGCTGGTGCGCCCGCACTTCACGCTGGTGTTTGCCAGCAACGCGGTGGATGCGGCCACCTACCTCGCCCATGTGGCGGTGGTGGCAGCGCGCACGGCACCCATCGCGTTTCACTGCCGCTACGCCATGCTGGGCGCCGACGCCCACAGCCCGCGCGCCCATGCCTACCTGGTGCCGGATGAAGGCTACGCGGCGCTGTCACTGCTGCACGACGCGCTCTACACCGGGCCGCTGGCCGATGCGTTGCGGCTGGATTTACCTTACACCCCACACATCACTGTGGGCACTTTCGAGTCCGCGCCTCTGGCGCGCGCGTGGTGCGCTGCGCGCAACCAGGCGGGCGTGTCGGTGCCGGGCCAGGTGGCCGCGCTGTGGGTGGGGCAGGTGGTGGACGGGCGGTTCGAACACCGGGGGCAGTTTGAACTGATCGGCTAGTTTTTTGAAGCGAAAAAGGCTGTTACCGCGCGTCCATCAAGCGCTTTAAGCTATCAAATGTGTAGCTTTCTTGGGGCACCACTCAAGGCCGCTGCGCCATCACCTGCGCATACAGCGCCTGCGCCGCTACCGACAGGCTTTCATCCCTGCGCCGCACCAGGTAGATCTGGCGGGTGAGCCCTGGCAGCGGCAGCGGCCGGGTTACCAGGCCTGGCTGCTCGAAATGGAACAGCGTGAGCGCGGGCACCACGCTGATGCCCAGGCCCGCGCGCACCATGCCCATCACGGTGGCGAGCTGCTCCACCTCCATTAGCGTGTGCATGGCCTGCGGGTGCAGCGCGGCCTCCAGGTACTGGCGCACGCTGCTGGTGCGCGCAAGGTGGATGAAGGGCCAGGCCGCCAGGTCCTGCGCGGTGATGGCCTTGCGGCGGCGGGCCAGCGGGTGGTCGGCCGGGCACACCAGATAAAAGTTGTCGCTGCAAAACGGCTCGGCCTGCAGCGCGGGCGTGTCGGCGCGGATGGCGGCCAGTGCAAAGTCGGCATGGCCGCTGGCCACGCGGTCGATGCAGGGCTCGGACAGCACATCGGCAATGTCGATCTCTATGCCCGGGTGCGCCGCGCGGTACTGAGCCAGCACACCCGGCAGCCAGCCCGCCGCCAGCGACGGCAGCAGCGCCACGGCCACACGCCCGCGCTGCAGTGTGGCCGTGTCGCGCACTGCGGCCAGGGCGCTGGTGATTTCGGCGCGGATGCGGCGGGCCGATTCCAAGAAGTTCTGCCCCTCGGGCGTCAGGTCCACATGCCGCGTGCTGCGGTCGAACAGCCGCAGGCCCAGGTCGTCCTCCAGCGCGCGGATGAGGGCGCTGAACGCGGGCTGCGACAAATGGCACAACGTGGCGGCGCGCGTGAAGTTGCGCTGCTCGGCCAGCGCGAGGAAGGCATCGAGCTGGCGGCTGGAGAGGTGGGGGGCGCTCATGCGGAGGGAGTTTGATTCATCTGTAGTTCAGATGGATTCATAAGAACAATCGATTTCACAGAATACCGGGATGTTCCTACAGTCGGCTGCAGGAGACAACGGATTCATGCCGAACGACCAAAAGAAAACCAATCTGCTGGTGGGCTGCGCCGCCGGCTTCTCGGGCGACCGTACCGACGCGGCCCTGCCCGTGGTGCAGGCGCTCATTGCCAGCGGCCAGCCTGCGGTGCTCATCTTCGAGACCCTGGCCGAGCGCACGCTGGCGCTGGCCCAGCTGGCGCGCCGCACCGACTCCGATGCTGGATATGAGCCGCTGCTGGTAGACCTGCTGCGCCCCGTGCTGGCGCAGTGTCTTGCGCACGGCGTGCGCATCGTCAGCAACTTTGGCGCGGCCAACCCGCACGGTGCCGCGCGCCGCATTCACGCGCTGGCGGCCGAGCTGGGCCTGGCCCGCCCGCGCATTGCCGTGCTGCAGGGCGACGACCTGAGCGGCCCCGAACACCGTGCGTTGCTGCAGGGTGCCTTGGGCTATGCCATGCCCACCGAGCCCATCGTCAGCGCCAACGCCTACATCGGCGCGCAGGCGATTGCCGATGCGCTGCGCGCAGGCGCCGATATCGTGGTCTGCGGCCGTGTGGCCGACCCTTCGCTGGTGCTGGGCCCCGCGCTGGCGCACTACGGGTGGGCGCTGGACGACTGGGACAGGCTGGCCCGCGCAACCATGGCCGGGCACTTGCTGGAGTGCGGCGCGCAGGTCACAGGCGGCTACTTTGCCGACCCTGGCTACAAGGACGTGCCGGGCCTGGCGCACCTGGGCTACCCCATTGCCGAGATCGACGCCGACGGCCACTGCACCATCACCAAGCCCTCGGGCACGGGGGGCTGCATCACCGAACGCACGGTAAAGGAACAGCTGCTGTACGAGCTGCACGATCCGGCGGCCTAC
>OGCL01001373.1_pt1 | contig 21015 bp, 18 predicted proteins | sample 1570041 | NCBI WGS metagenome assembly OGCL01 (sample SAMN06266162, study PRJEB24511) | hot springs metagenome | isolation source: Hot spring water | place: South Africa: Limpopo | collected 2015-06-22
GTCCGCCTCGTCTCCGACGCGTACTGGGAAACCGACGAGGAAGACCGCTTCGTCCGCTTCGAGGGGGCAAAGCTCTACGCGGAGGAAGCGCTCCTTGGCAAGCGCCGCTGGGAGCTCCCGCACGCGGCGCCGGACGCGGAGGGTTGGGCGAACTACCGTGCGCTCGTCGCGGCGCGTAAACCCATCGTCGACTTCGAGATCGCGCGCAAGGCGCCGGACGGCACGGTGCGCTGGTTCGCAGTCTATGGAGAGCCTCGTTATTCGGCCGAGGGCCGCTTTCTCGGCTACCGAGGCTTCACGCGCGAGGTCACCGAACGCAAGCGCGCCGAAGAAGCAAGGCTCGAGGCGGCGGAACGGCTGCGGCTCGCAGCCGATGCGGCAAGGGCCTACGCGTGGCAGTGGGACGTCGTGTCCGATCGGCTCGAGTGGCTGCTGCCGCCGGAGCCGCTCCTTGGCCCGCGGCCCGAGGGGGGATACCCGGACTTCCGCGACCTCGTCCACCCGGAGGACGCAAGCCGCTTTCTCGCCGCCGGCCGGCGGGCGCTCGAAGCGCTCTCGCCCGAGCGGCGCAGCGCACCGTACGAGGCGACCTTCCGCCTCGTGCGCACCGATGGCGAGATTCGATGGGTCCGGGCGCGGGGGATTGCGCACGCGGAAGCCGAGGGCCAGCCTACGCGCATGGCCGGTGTCACCGTCGACATCGACGACCTCGTGCGGACGCGAAGCGAAGCAAGGGAGCGCGCGCGCGAACTGCGCCGGATCGCAGACGGGATGCCCGCGGTGATCGCTGCCTTCGACGGCGCAGGAAGGCTCCGCTTCATCAACGTCGCCGGAGCGGCGCTCTTTGGCCGCTCGCCGCGCGAGCTCGTCGGCCTGCGCTTCGGCGAGCTGTGGGACGAGCAGACGCTGCGCGAGATGGAACCGATTGCGGCGCGCGTACTCGCCGGCGAGGAGGTGGCTAGCGAGCGCGCCTATGCCTTTGCAACGGGTGCGCGGCTGCTTTCCTGCCGCTACGTCCCCGAGCGCGATTCGGAAGGCCAGGTGCGAGGCTTCCTCGTCTTTGCGCGCGACGTCACCGACGAGCGCCGGGCGCAGCAGGCGCTCGCCGAGAGCGAAGCGCGCTTTCGCAGCCTGACCGACCTCTCGAGCGACTGGTACTGGCAGACCGATCGCGAACACCGCTTCGTCGAGCTATCGGGCGAGGCCGCGGCGCGCGCGATCGGCCGCGACCCGGCCGAACTCCTCGGCCAGGCACGCTGGGAGACCGGCGATGCCGAGCCGGTCGAGTCGAGCTGGGAGGAGCACCGCGGGGTGCTTGCGCGGCGCGAGCCGTTTCGCGAAGTCCTTTTACGGCGGCGCCTGCCTGACGGGACGCTTCGTTACTTCACCGTGAGCGGAGAGCCGGTCTACGGCGCCGACGGGAGCTTCCTTGGCTACCGCGGCGTAGGCAAGGACGTGACCGCGCGCGTGCGCGCCGAGGAGGCTCTCGCCCAGCGCGAGCGGCAGCACCGGCTCGTCGCCGACAACGTGCCCGCGGGGATCGTGTACTACGACGCGGAACTCCGCCTTCGCTATGCGAACCGCCGCCACGCGGCGCTCTACGGCTATGCGATCCTCGATGCGCTCGGGCAGCACATGCGCGCGGTGATCGGCGAGGCGGCCTGGCTCGCCGTGCGCGAGCGCGTCGCGCGGGCATTGGCCGGTGAGCCGCAGCGCTACGAGCGCACGCTCGAGGGCGAAGGCGCATCGGTGGTGATCGAAGTCCACCTCGTGCCGGACGCCGATCAGCGCGGCGTCGTGCAGGGCCTCTATGTGCTGGTCACCGACATCACGGAACGGGTGCGCGCCGAGCAGCTCGTGCGCACGCTGAACGAGGAGCTCGAGCGGCGCGTCAGCGAGCGCACCGCCGAGCTCGAAGCGACGCTGCGCGAACTCGAGTCTTTTTCCTACAGCGTCGCGCACGATCTGCGCGCGCCGCTACGCGCAATCGGCGGCTTTGCGCGCCTGGTGGTCGAGGAGGAAGGCGCGCGCCTGGGCGACGAAGGCCGACGCCTGCTCGCCGTGGTGGAAGCAAACGCACGGCGCATGGGCGAGCTGGTCGATGGTTTGCTTGCGCTTTCGCGCGTCTCGCGCACGTCGCTCGTTCACGCGCCGGTCGATCTCGAGGGGATCGCGCGCGAGCTCGCCGGCGAATTGGGCGCGCAGCATCCGCGCGTCGAATGGACGATCGCCGCGCTCCCGAGCGCGCAGGGCGATTCCCTGCTGCTGCGTCAGCTGCTTGCCAATCTGCTGGACAACGCCTGCAAGTATTCGGCGCGGGCTGGCGCGCCGAGGATCGAGGTGGGCTGGGACGCCGCCCGGTGCGCCTACTACGTGCGCGACAACGGGGTCGGCTTCGACATGGCCTACGCGGGACGGCTCTTTCGTCCCTTCGAGCGCCTGCACGCGGAGTCCGAGTTTCCCGGTACGGGGATCGGCCTTGCCATCGTGCGGCGCATCGCCGAGCGCCACGGCGGGGAGGCGGGAGCCGAGAGCGAACCCGGCCGCGGCGCGATCTTCTGGTTCCGCTTGCCGTCCTAGCGGGCGGCGCCGTAGACGAAGGTGGCGCGGGCCGCGTAACGGCCGAGCGCGCGCGACAGGGATTCGAGGGGCCCGCTCGGCGCGCCGGTCGTTGCGCTGAGCGAGACGACGATCTCGCTCGCGCTACGCGCAAGGAAGCGGCGCAGCGCACGCCCGAGCACCCGCGCCAGGCGCGCGTCCACGGGGGCGCGCACGTGCACCGCGAGTCCCGCTCCCTGCGCCGCAGCGGGGCGTTCCAGCCGCACGCGGCGCCGCCGCAGCAGGCGGCGCAGCCGCCGCCGCAGCTGGAGGTACTCGGCACGCGGCGAGGACGGCGCGAGCGCGAAGTGCCGGCGCACGTAGTCCTGCAGCGCAAGGCCCGCGATCCAGTCGGTTACCGCCTGCGCGAGCGCCCAGGGCCGGCGCCACGGCAGGCTCGCGAGGAAGTGCCACAGACGCGCCGGACCGCCGGGCAGGATGCCGCGCGCGAGCAAGCGCGCGAGGATCGCCACCGCCTCGCCGAAGGTCTCGCGCACGAGCCGCGGCGGGCGGCCGTAGTGGCGCAGCTTGGCCCGGATGCGCGCGGCGATGGCGCGGTCGGTGGCAAGGGCGAGGTGCAGCGTTCGGTATTTTGCGATCAGCTCTTCGCGCGCCATCGTCTTCGGCACGACGTTGGTGGCGAGCCGGGTGTTGTCGGCCCAGGGCACCCCTTCGTCGAGGCGGCCCTCGCGCCGCAACCGCTCGTAAAGGGGCGTTTTCGGCAGCGCGCTCAGCAGCCCGACCATCGCCACGACGATGCCGGTGTCGAGAATGAAGCGCCGCTGTCGCTCGAAAGTACCGGCGTCGTCGGCGTCGAAGCCGACGATGAAGCCGCCGAGCACGTCCAACCCCGAGGCGTGCAGTCGGCGCACCGCCTCGGCCATGTCGCCCGCGCAGTTCTGCGTCTTGCCGACTTCGCGCAGCGCCGCCACGTCGGGCGTCTCCAGGCCGACGAACACCCACTCGAAACCGGCGGCGCGAAAGAGTGCGAGCAGCTCGGTGTCGCGCGCCAGGTTGAGCGAGGCCTCGGTGCCAAAGCGCAGGCGGCGGCCGTGCCGGTCCTGGTAGTCGGCCAGATAACGCAGCGTCTCGATCGCGCGCCGGCGGTCGCCGATGAAGTTGTCGTCGACGAAAAAAACCTTGCGCGCGCCGAGCGCGCGCAGGGCGTCGAGCTCGCGGCCGATCTGCTCGGGCCGCTTGTAGCGCGGGCGGCGACCGAACATGACGATGATGTCGCAGAACTCGCAGCGGTACGGACAGCCTCGGGACAACTGCACGGTGGCGGTCGCGTAGCGCTCCATGCGCAGCAGATCGAAACGCGGCACCGGCGAATCCGCGAGGTCGACGGCCCCCGTCTCGCGGTAGAGCGGCTGCGCCCGCAGCGCTGCAAAATCGGCGCAAAAGCGCGGCCAGAGGTACTCCGCCTCGCCGGCGATCACGGTATCGGCGAGGCCGGCGTAAGCCTCCGGCTGGAGCGACGCGGCGGCCCCGCCGACCACCGTGTAGTAGCCGCGGCGCCGGTAATGCGCAAGGAGCTCCCTCTGGCGCGGCGCCTGCACGCCCATGCCGCCGATGGCGACGACGTCAGCCGCAGGGGCGAGCGGCAGCGGCTCGACGTTCTCGTCGACGATGCGCACCTGCCAGCCGGGCGGTGTGAGCGCCGCGATGGTCGCAAGGCCCAGCGGGGGATTGAGCGAGCGGCGGCCCGTCAGGATTTCGTCGAGCGCCCAGCGAAAGCTCCAGAAGCTCTCGGGCAGACGGGGGTTGACGAGGAGCAGGCGCACCGCCCGCGCAGTCTGCCCGCGCCCTCGGCTGTGCGCGAGCGCCAGAGTTGTCCGCGGTCAAACTCGGCGCGATCGCCGGCGCCCCCTCGAGCGCGCTCAGCCGGGAACCGCGATCTCGACGAGGTTCAGGTCCGGGTCGCGCACGTAGATCGAGTGCAGCGCCGAGACGGCGCCAGTACGCCGCACCGGCCCCTCGACGATCTCGACGCCGGCGGCCTCCAGGCGGCGCATCGCTTCGGCAAGGGGCACGGAGGCGATGAAGCACAGGTCGAGCGCGCCCGGGACCGGAAGATGCGCGCGGGGTTCGTACTCCGCGCCGTAGACGTGCAGGTTGATCTTCTGGTTGCCGAAGTGCAGCGCCAGGCGGCGGCCCGTCGGCGTGTCGAACTCGACCAGGCGCATGCCGAGCGCCTCGGTGTAGAAGCGGATGCACGCCTGCAGATCGCGCGTCGTGAGCACGAGGTGGTCGATGCGATCGATCATGGGTCCTCCGCAGCGCGGCGCCGCACGAGCCGCAGCGGATCGTAGGCGAGCACGGTCTCGCCGCGCTCGTTGACCACGCGGTTGGCAAAGCGCACGAGGCCGCGGTCGCCTTGCGAGGTGAGCCGCGCTTCGAGCACCTCGGCTTCGACGTGGATCGTGTCGTCCGCCCGCTCCATCGCCCGCACCTGCAGCGTCGCGCCGAGGAAGGCAAGGCCCGTCTCCTGCATCGTCGGCAGCAGCAGCCCCTCGGCAAAAGCGTACACCAGCGCGGCGGGAACGACGCGGCCGCGAATCGCTCGGCCGGTGTCGTCGCCGACGGTGAACAGTTCCTCGGTGAGCCAGGTCAGGTTGACGAAGGCGGCGAGGTCCGCCTCCGCGATCGTGCGCCGGTGGGTGCGGAAACGGTAGCCGGGGCGAAGGTCCTCGAAGCAGTAGCCCCGGCCGACGACCGGAATCGATTCGGGCATCGGCATGCTGGCGCGTTGGCAGGGGAGGTGGGATTCGAACCCACGAATGCCTGGTTCAGAGCCAGGTGCCTTGGACCGCTTGGCTACTCCCCAGCGGCGGGCACCGAGTATATCGGGTCCGCGCGCAGCGCGGCCTACGACGACTCGCGTCGGCGCACCGCGAGCGACTGGGTGCAGCGGCCGACAAGCCCCTCCTCATCGTACAGCCGGCCCTCGGCGAGACCGCCGCCGTCGGGACCGATCCAGGTCTCGGCGTCGAGGCAGATCCATTCGCCTGCGGGCTCGCGCAGGAAGTTGACGGTGAGATCGCTGTTCACGAACAGGAAGCGGCGGTAGTCGAGCACCGCGCTCACGCCATTTGCCGAGTCGGCGGCGACGAGCGCGCGCTCGACGCCGCCCGGCGTCTCTCCCGCGACGAGCGGATGGCGCATGCGCAGCCACACCGCGCAGGGGCCACTGAACATGCGTCCGGCCGCGACGCGCGCTTCGACGAGGCTGTGGTAGCCGGGCTCGGCGTCGGCGAAGGGAAACTGCTCGGGCGCGGAGGCGGCCACGGTCGCGGGCGGCTGCGGCGTGCGCATCGGCTCGGGCAGTGCGGGATCGCTTGCGCGCCGCACGAGCGCGGTGGCGCGGACGAGCTCGCGCTCCTCGTCGAGGAGAGTCGCGCCGTAATGCGCAAAAGCGCGCCCGGCATAGCCCGCTTCGACGCGAACCGCAAGGCGCGCGAGAGGAACCGGCCGCAGGAGGTTCGCGGTGATGCGAGCAAGGCGCGTATAGCCGGCCGTCGCCGCGAGCGCGAGGATCTCGCGCGCAAGGAGCGCGATCGGAGGGCCGGCGTGCTGATGCGCGGCGTCCCACGGCCCGCGCGTGAGGGCGCTTGCGCGGTAGGCACCGGCGCCGAGCGCGGTGTAGGCGGCGGCCGCAGCCGGCCATCGCCGCGAATCGGCCGTCACGTGCGCGCGCGTCGAGGGCGGAGTTTTTGGCACCGTCGGCAGTGTACGCGAGCAACGGGTGCCGGCGCTCAAGATCTGCACACCGGCCGAGCGCTGACGATGCGCGCCGTGAGTATTTTTACTCGTGAGCGGCATTGTTCGCGCGTTTCGATGCGGCTATGATGCGCATCTAGCCGGCGTCCGAGCGCGCGTCGGGTCATCCGGCGCAAGGAGGGCGCACAAAGGGGGGCGTGGTCCAGATGGCAACGTTCGTCACGAAGGCGGACCTCGTCGAGGTGGCCGCCCGAGCCGGGGGGCTCAGCAAGGCGGCGGCGGGCGAGGCGGTGAACGCGCTCTTCGACGCGATCATCGCCAACGTCGCGAAAGGCAAGCGCGTCACGGTCGTCGGTTTTGGCACTTTTCTCGCGCGCGAGCGCAAGGCGCGCGCAGGCCGCAACCCGGCAAACGGAAAATCTTTCCGCGTCTCGGCGAAGACCATCCCCGCCTTTACGGCGAGCCAGGGTTTCCGCGACGCCGTCGGTCGGCGCTGAAAACATCGCCACGCTTGCGGGGGGCGTGAAGTTCGGGCGGCAGCCCGTTGTTTTTACGGGCGTTGCATTGCATCAACGGCCTTGGCAGAATGGCCGCCCAGTCGCAGGCATGGACGCTCCGCTCATCCTTTCGCTCGATTGCCACGGAGTCCCTCACCGCTGGATCAGCTGGCAGCAAGCCTGTTTCTATTACGCGAAAAATCTCGTCGCCTGGACGCTCGGCGAGCGCACCTTCACCTTCTACGGCGGGGTGTCGCGCACAACGGGCCGGCGCTCGAGCATCACCGCGCACTCGATCATCGCGATCAAAGGCAAGGCGCACGCGGCGGCCGCCTTCCACCGCGTACCTCCGCTTAACAACCGCGAGCTGTTCCGGCGCGACTGGCACATCTGCGCGTACTGCGGCGGCGAGTTCGGCTATTTTCGGCTGACGCGCGACCACGTGGTGCCGCTTTCGCGCGGCGGGCGCGACACCTGGATGAACGTCGTCACCGCCTGCCGGCAGTGCAACAGCAAGAAGCAGAACCGGCTGCCCGAAGAGGCGGGCATGAAGCTCCTGTATGCGCCGTACGTCCCGAACAAAGCCGAATTTCTCATCCTCACGAACCGGCGCATCCTCGCCGATCAAATGGAGTTTCTGCGCCAGCACCTCGGGTCGCACTCGCGCCTGGCGCTTGCGTCCGCCTGAAGCGCCGGGCCGCCGCGCTGGGAATGCGCGGCGGGGAGCGCCCCGTCGCGAAGCCCCCTTACTGGGAACGGGCTAAGCGCGAACTCTCGGCGCGCGACCCCCGGCTCGGCGCGATCATCCTGCGCTACCGGCGCGCGCATCTCGTCTCGCGCGGCGCGCCGTTCGCCACGCTCGCACGCTCGATCGTCGGCCAGCAGATCTCGGTGCGCGCGGCCGCGCGGGTCTGGGAGCGCCTCGCCGCGCACCTGGGCGAGCCGACGCCCCAGGCCGTGCTCGCCGCCGGGCTCGAGCAGCTTCGCGCCTGCGGCCTTTCGGCGCGCAAGGCCGAGTACCTCGGCGACCTCGCGCGCCGCTTTCTCGATGGCACGGTGTGCACGGAACGCTGGGTGCGGCTTGGCGACGAGGCGGTGATCGCCGAGCTCGTGCAAGTGCGCGGCATCGGCCGCTGGACGGCCGAGATGTTCCTCATCTTCAATCTGTTGCGGCCGGACGTGCTGCCCGTGAGCGACCTCGGCTTGCGGCGTGCCGTGAGCCTCACCTACTGCGCCGGCCGTCCGGTGAGCATCGCGGCGCTGCGGCGCATCGCGGCGGCGTGGCGCCCCTGGCGGTCGGTGGCGACGTGGTACCTGTGGCGCTCACTCGATCCCCTGCCCGTGGAATACTGACGGTGGCGCGAACCATGGGCTTCGGCCTCGTTCCGAGAGAGCCGAAACAGGCGGTGCGCGTGCGCCGCTTCCTGCTCGGGGCGGCGAGCACGCTGCTTTTCGTCGCCTTCGTCGCGCTCGCCTGGGCTCTCGATCTGGTGGCCGGCGCTGCGGCGCTGCGCGCGGGGGCGCTCGCCCTCGGCTTCGTGGTCCTGTTCTACCTCTGGCTGCGCAGCGGCTGGAACCAGCGCCTGGACGACCCGAGCCTGACCTTGCCCATGTGCCTTGCGGCGATGTTCACGGTCGCCTGGCTCGTGCACGAGGCGCAAGCGCTGCGCGCATTGGCGGTCGTGTTCTACCTCGTGGCGATGCTCTTTGGCGTCTTCCGCCTGCCGGCCGGGCAGCTCCTCGCCCTGGCGGGGTTCGGCGTGGTCGCGCACGCGGCCGCGATCGGGCTCGCCGCGCTGCGGCGCGGCGCACCGCCGCCGCCGCTCGAGCTCCTCGGACTTGCGCTCGTCGCGGCTCTGCTGCCGTGGTTTGCGTGGATCGGCGGACGGGTCAACCGCTTGCGCCTGCGCCTTGCCGACAGCAACCGGCGGCTGACCGAGGCGCTCGCCCGCATCGAGCGTATCGCCATCCACGACGAGCTCACCGGCGTCTACAACCGCCGTTATCTGATGGAGACGCTCGCGCGCGAGATCGCGCGCGTTGCGCGCTCGCAGCGGCCGCTCGCGATCTGCCTCTTCGACCTCGACCACTTCAAGGACGTCAACGACACCTGGGGACACGCTGCCGGCGATGCCGTGCTGCGCCGTTTTGCCGAGATCGCGCGCGCCGAACTGCGCGCCTCGGACGTCTTCGGCCGGCAAGGCGGCGAGGAGTTTCTGCTCGTGCTGCCGGACACGACGCTCGGCGGCGCGCTCGCGCTCGCCGAGCGGGTGCGGAGCGCGGTCGCGCACGAGCGCTTTCCGCTGCTGCCGGCCGAGCGCCGGGTCACGGTCACCGCAGGGGTGGCCGCGCGCGCCGACGGCGAGGATCTGGATGCGCTACTCGCGCGCGCCGACCGCGCCCTCTACCACGGCAAGCAGACCGGGCGCAACCGCGTGGTCGCCGCGGGGTAGAATCGCGCGCCGCGCGCATGAAGACGACCTTCCTCGATTTCGAGCAGCCGATCGCGGAGCTGGAGGCGCGCGTCGAGGAGCTGCGCTACATGCAGGAGGGCTCGGCGCTCGACATTTCGGAGGAGATCGAGCGCTTGACGCGAAAGAGTCAGACGCTCACGCGCGAGATTTACGCGCGCCTGACGCCGTGGCAAGTGGCGCAAGTGGCGCGCCACCCGCAGCGGCCCTACACGCTCGACTACATCGAAGCGATATTCACCGACTTCCAGGAACTGCACGGCGACCGCGGCTTCGGCGACGACGCGGCGATTGTCGGCGGATTGGCCCGCTTCGACGGGCAGCCCTGCGTGGTGGTCGGTCACCAGAAGGGCCGCGACACCAAGGAGAAGGTTGCGCGCAACTTCGGCATGCCTCGGCCCGAGGGCTACCGCAAGGCGCTGCGGCTGATGAAGCTGGCCGAGAAGTTCGGCCTTCCGGTGTTCACCTTCGTCGACACGCCGGGCGCGTATCCGGGCATCGACGCCGAGGAACGCAACCAGTCCGAAGCGATCGCGCGCAACCTGTACGAGATGGCGCGACTGCGCACGCCGATCCTCGTGAGCGTGATCGGTGAGGGGGGGTCGGGGGGCGCGCTCGCGATCGCCGTGGGCGACGTCGTGCTCATGCTGCAGTACGCGACCTACTCGGTGATCTCGCCCGAGGGCTGTGCTTCGATCCTGTGGAAAAGCGCAGAGCGCGCCCCGGAGGCCGCCGAGACCCTCGGCATCACCGCCGCGCGGCTGAAGACGCTCGGCCTGGTCGACCGGGTGGTGCCCGAGCCCCTCGGCGGAGCACACCGTGACCCGCGCGCCGCCGCCGCCGCGCTCAAGAAGGCGCTCGCCGAAGCCTACGGGGAGCTGCGCGGCAAGAAGCTTCGCGCGCTCGTCGAGGAGCGCATCGAGCGGCTCCTCGGCCATGGCCGTTTCCGGGAAGTCGGAGCGCGCTAGCGCGCAGCAGGCGGTGCTCGCCGCGGTGCGCGGCGCGCTCGAGGCGGCCGGGCTGCACGGACGCCGCGTCGCGATCGGGCTCTCGGGCGGCGTCGATTCGGTGGTGCTCGCGCACGCCCTGCGCGCGCTCGCCCGCGCGCAGGCGCTCGAGCTGCGCGCCGTGCACGTCAACCACGGTCTGTCGGCGCAGGCGGCCGCCTGGGAGCGCTTCTGCGCGCGGCTGTGCCGCGACTGGAAGCTTGCCTTCACCGTGCGGCGCGTGCGCGTGAGCGCCGAGGGGCGCGGCCTGCAGGCCGCCGCGCGCGAGGCGCGCTACCGGGCGCTACTCGGGCTACGGACCGATGCCATCGCCCTTGCGCACCATCGCGACGACCAGGCCGAGACAGTGCTCTTGGCGTTGCTGCGCGGCACCGGGCCGGCCGGCGCGCGCGGCATGCCCGCCCTCGCGCGCAAGCAGGGCAAGCTCCTCGTGCGGCCGCTGCTCGGCCTCGGACGCGAGACCTTGCTTGCCTATGCGCGCGCCGAGCGGCTCGAGTGGATCGAAGACGAGGCGAACCGCGACGAACGTTACGCGCGCGCGTACCTGCGCCTGCGCGTTGCGCCGCTCCTCGATGCGCGCTGGCCGCGCTGGCGCGAGGCGCTGGCACGGGCCGCTGCCCTGTACGCAAAGCGCGAGCCGAGCGCCGAAGGGCTGCTGCGCGCCTGGCTCGCGGCGCACGGCCTGCGCGCGCCCTCGGCCGCGAAGCTGGCCGAGATGCTGCGGCAGATCGTGACGGCGGCTCCGGGCGCGCGCGTCGCGATCGCGCACGAGGGTCGGGTGCTGAGGCGCTGGCGCGGCCAGCTGTACCTGACCGACGCGCAGCCGGCGCCGCCGCCGGCGCCGCGGCGCTGGCGCGGCGAGCGGCGCCTTCGGCTGCCCGAGTTCGGGGGGATGCTCGGCTTTCGGCGCGCGACCGGCGAGGGGATCGCCAGCCGGTGGTTGCGGGATCACCCCTTCAGCGTCGAGCGGCGCCGCGGCGGGGATCGCTTGCAGCTCCACCCGAGCCGGCCGCGGCGCGCGCTCAAGAAGCTTTTTCAGGAAGCCGCCGTTGCGCCCTGGGAGCGCGACCGCCTGCCTTTCCTCTACTGTGGCGCGGATCTGGTCTGGGTTCCGGGGCTGGGCGTCGACGCGCGCTACCGCGCCCGTCCCGGGGAGCCGGGATGGGTACCGCAGTGGGAGCCTTTGCCTGCGCCCTGACGTCTGCTAGACTTTTTTTAACTCGGAGGAGGGAGACATGAAAGCATTTGCGCGGTTTTTTGCTCTCGCATTGTCGCTTCTTGCGGGCGCGGCGCTCGCCCAACCGACACCCAATCCGGCGTGGCCGAAGTCGCTCACGCTGGGGACCGCCTCCGTCGGCGGCACCTATTTCGTCTATGGACAGGTGTGGGCGAGCCTCGTCAACGAGAGACTGGGCACGAACATCAGCACGCAGCAGACGCAAGGGCCGAACCACAACATCATCCTCACCGAGGCGCGCCAGCTCGACTTCGGCATGACGACGATGGGCATTGCGCTGCAGGCGTGGAACGGCACGGGGGAGTGGACTCAGGGCAAGAAGTACCAGAACATCCGCGCCATGTTCCCGATGTACGACACGCCGTTCCACTTCATCGCGCTCGAGAAATCCGGCATCCGCTCGGTGCGCGATCTGCACAAGCGCAAGTCCGGAATCGGCCCGCGCGCCGGCACCTGCGGCACCTATTTCCCGATGATGTTCAAGATCCTCGGCGTCGACACCACCATTCGCAACGGCCAGGCGGGCGACATGGCCGCGCAGCTGCAGGACGGCCTGATCGACGCGTTCCCGTTCTGCGCCGGCGTGCCGATCGCCGCCTACTCGGAACTCGAGACGACGAACAAGGTGCGGTTCTTCACCTTCACCGACGAGGAAATCAAGAAGCTGAAGGCGGCGCTGCCGGAACTGTCCGATTCGCTCATTCCGAAGGGGACGTACAAACAGCTCACGGAAGACCACCGGACGGTGGGCGTGTTCAATTTCGCGATCGCGCACAAGGACGTTCCGGCCGATCTCGTTTACCACATCATGAAGGTGGTGCTCGAAAACAACGCCCTCATGGTGAAAGGGCACGCCGCGGCAAAGGAGACGGTGGTGGCGAACTGGAACCGAAACGGCTTCCTGCCCTTCCACCCGGGCGCGGTGCGCTACCTCGAGGAAAAGGGCATCAAGGTGCCGCCCGCCCTGGTCGGGCGCTAGCCTCCGGTTGACGTCGCAGGGAAACCGCGCCGCACCGGCGCGGTTTCTTTTTCCTCGTGTCGCGGGGCGTTTCCAACGAGATCGCGCAGCCGCCGCCGGCGCAGGAGGAGTTCGCCGGGAACCGGCGCGAGCTGAACCGCGGCGAGGCGATCGTCGTGGCGGCGCTTTGCATCGGCTTCACGGTCTTTCACCTCTTCGTCCTCAACCTCTATTCGCTCGAACCCCTGCTGTTTCGCGCGCTGCACGTGGCCTGGGGTGGCGCGATCGGCTTTCTGCTGTACGCCGCCCGGCCCGGTGCCGGCCGCGGTGTGCCGTGGCACGACTGGGTGCTCGCGGCGGCGTCGGTCGGCTGCGGCACTTACGTCGCCATCGAGTTGGACGGGCTGCTGTTTCGCGCCGGCGCGCAGTGGACGCCGGGGGACGTGATCGTCGGATTCGCGGGGACGCTGCTCGTGCTCGAGTTCGCGCGGCGCACCTCGGGCCTGGCGATGGTCGTGATCGCGGCGGTGTTCCTGCTCTATACCTTCGTCGGGCCATGGATGCCGGGCGTGCTGCACCACAAGGGCTACTCCTTCGGGCACGTCTTCACGTACATGTACAGCGAGTACGGCATGTTCGGCGTCACCACCCAGGTGTCGTCCACCTACATCGTGCTCTTCGTGTGCTTTGCCGCCTTTCTGCAGATCTCGCGCGTCGGCGAATACATCAACGACCTTTGCAACGCGCTCTTTGGCTGGGCGCGCGGCGGGCCGGCCAAGGCGGCGGTCGCCTCGGGAATCCTCTTCGGTTCGATCTCCGGTTCCTCGGTGGCGAACGTGGTCGCCTCCGGGATGGTGACCATTCCCATGATGCGCAGGGTCGGCTACGACCGGCCCACCGCCGCCGCCATCGAGGCGACCTCCTCCACGGGCGGCCAGATCACGCCGCCCGTGCTCGGGGCCGGCGCCTTCCTGATGGCCGAGATCACCGGCATCCCGTACGCGGAAATCGCGCTCGCCGCGGTGATTCCGGCCCTTTTGTTCTACCTCGCCTGCTGGCTGCACGTCGATTACCACGCGGTGCGGCTCGGCCTGCGTGGTCTGGCGCGCTCGGAGCTGCCGCCGCTCGGGCGCATGCTGACGCTGCTCTACCTTTTCGCCCCCATCGGCGTGCTGATCGGCGCGTTCGTCGCTGGCTATTCTCCGTTTCGCGCCGGCGGCCTGGGCATCGTGACGGCGCTCGTCGCGGGGTCGCTCGCGCGCGCCTTCGGCGACCTCGACGAGGGAGGCGGCGCGCGCAAGGCGCGCGTCGCGGCGCCTCTGGCCGCGGCGCTCCTCGTGCGTTTCCTCGTCCTTGCGCTTGCCGGCGGCGCGCTCTTCTACGCGCTCCTGGTCGCCCGCACGCTCGCCATCGATCTTGCCGGAGACTGGGCCGGCGATGCGGTCGCGGTGGCGCTGCTTGCGGTGCCGGCCACGGTCTTTGGCTGGCGACGCACCGTCGAGGGGCTCCAGCTCGCGGCGCGCGACACGGTGCAACTCGTTGCCGTCTGCGCCGGCGCCGGCATCATCGTCGGCGTGATCGCGCTCACGGGCATCGGCGGCCGCTTCTCCGAGCTGCTCCTTGCCATCGCCGGGGCCAACCAGCTGCTCGCGATGCTGTTTGCGGCGGTGGTCGCCCTGATCCTCGGCATGGGCATGCCGACCACCGCCGCCTACGCGATCGCCGCGGCGGTGCTCGCTCCGGGACTCGGCAAGATCGGCGTGCCGGTGATCGTCGCGCACTTGTTCATCTTCTACTTTGCGGTGGTCTCGGCGATCACACCGCCGGTGGCACTGGCCTCGTTCGCGGCCGCGGGGCTGGCGCGCGCGGATCCCTGGGCGACGTCGTGGATCGCGCTCAAGATGGGGCTGGCGACCTTCATCGTCCCGTTCATGTTCTATTACAGCCCGGTGCTGCTGTGGCAAGGCGAGCCGCTCGCGATCGCCCAGGCGTTTGCGACCGCGTGCGTGGGGGTGTGGTTCCTCGCCTCGGCGACCGAGGGCTGGTTCGGCGGGCGGCTCGCCGCGCCGCTGCGACTCCCGCTTTTTGCCGCGGCGCTCGCGCTCATGCACCCGGCCACCGCGACGGACCTCGTCGGATTCGCGCTCGGTGTGCCGGTCTATCTCTGGCAGCGCCTGAGGCCAGCCCGCTGAGGCGGGCGGCGCCGCGGCTGCACGCGCCCTCGCGCGCAAGCACGCCGTCTTCCGCAGAGCGCGTGCAAGCCCTTGTTTTTTCGCTTAACTGTAATCAGCGGTGCTATACTTTTTTGCTTTTTAAAGACGATACACGACAGGCATGGCCGTCGAACGCACGCTCTCGATCATCAAACCCGACGCGGTCGCAAAGAACGCGATCGGCCGCATCCTTGCCCGATTCGAGGCGGCGGGGCTGCGCATCGTCGCTGCGCGCATGATGCACCTGACGCGCGCCCAGGCCGAGGGTTTTTACGCGGTGCACCGGGAACGCCCCTTTTTCGCCGACCTCGTGCGGTTCATGACCTCCGGACCCGTGCTCGTGCAGGTGCTCGAGGGCGAGGACGCGATCGCGAAGAACCGCGACCTCATGGGGGCGACCGATCCGCGCAAGGCCGCACCGGGCACGATCCGCGCCGAACTCGCCGCATCGATCGAGGCGAACGCGGTCCATGGCTCCGACAGTCCGGAGAGCGCACGCACCGAGATCGCGTTTTTCTTCCCGGCGTGCGAGATCTATTCCCGCTGAGCGCGCGGTGAGTCCGAACCTCCTTGGCTTTGACCGCGGCGCGCTCGAGGCCTTTTGCGCCGCCTGGGGCGAAAAACCGTACCGGGCGCGCCAACTGCTGCGCTGGATTCACCGGCGCGGGGTCGAGCGCTTCGAGGAGATGACCGACCTTGCGCGGCCGCTGCGCGCGCGCCTGGCTGCGGAGGCGCGCATCGCGCCGCCGCGCATCGAAAGCGAGGCGCACGACGCGGACGGCACGCGCCGATTTCGCGTGCGCGTCGACGCGGCAAACGCCGTCGAGACGGTGTACATCCCGGAGACCGGGCGCGGGACGCTGTGCGTTTCGGTCCAGGCCGGATGTGCGCTCGAGTGCGCGTTCTGCGCGACCGGCAAGCAGGGCTTCGCGCGCAACCTTGACGCTTCCGACATCATCGGGCAGCTCTGGCTCGCCGGGCGCCGTCTCGCCACCGCGGCTGCACCCCGGCCGATCACCAACGTCGTTCTGATGGGCATGGGCGAGCCGCTCGCGAACCTGGACGCCGTGCTGCCGGCGCTGCGGCTCATGCTCGACGACGACGCCTACGGCTTGTCGCGCCGGCGCGTGACGGTGTCGACCGCGGGGCTCGTGCCCGGCATCGACCGGCTGCGCGAAGAATGCCCGGTGGCGCTCGCCGTTTCGCTGCACGCGCCGAGCGACGCGCTGCGCGACCGCCTCGTGCCCGTCAACCGCCGCTGGCCGATCGCCGAGCTGCTGGCCGCCTGCCGTCGCTACCTCGAGCGCTCACCGCGCGACTTCGTCACCTTCGAATACGTGATGCTGGAGGGCGTGAACGACGGAGAATCGGAGGCGCGCGCCCTCGCTGCGCTCGGCCGCCAGGTGCGCTGCAAGTTCAATCTCATTCCGTTCAACCCCTTCCCGGGGAGCGCCTTCCGGCGCTCGCCGCCGGAACGCATCCGCGGTTTCGCGCAGGTGCTGCAGGGCGCCGGTTTCACGGTCACCGTGCGCCGCACGCGCGGCGAAGAGATCGACGCGGCCTGCGGACAACTGGCCGGAGCGGTGCGCGACCGCACGCGCCGCGGCGAGCGGCGTGCGCCCGCCGCGCTCGTGGAGACCGCGCCGTGAGGCGTCCGGTGCTCGCCCTTGTCGCTTTCGCCCTCGTCGGCTGCGCGAAGCCGGTGGCGGAGGAACCGACCCTCGCCGACACCGGCATGCAGGGCGAGACGGGGGATCCGCGCAACCGCGCGCGGCTGCGCACCGAGCTCGCCGCGGCCTACTACGGCTTTGGCAACTTCGCGGTCGCGCTCGAGGAGCTGCGCCTCGCGGTGGCGGCCGATCCGAATTACGCGCCCGCCTACGGCATGTACGGCGTCGTGTACATGGCGCTCAAGGAGAACCGGCTCGCCGACCAGAACTTCGAGCGGGCGTTGCGCCTTGCGCCGCAGGATCCCGAACTGAATCACAACTACGGCTGGTTCCTGTGTCAGACCGGGCGCGAGGAGGAGGGGCTCCGCCGCTTCGCCCAAGCGCTGCGTAACCCCCTGCACGCGACGCCGCAGCGCAGCCATTCGGCGGCGGGAAGTTGCGCGCTGCGGCTCGGACGCGTCGCCGAAGCCGAGGAGCACTTCGTGCGCGCGCTCAAGCTCGATCCGGACGATCCGCAGGCGCTGCTGCAGCTCGGACAGATCCGCTATCGCCAGGGTAAGCACGAAGATGCGCAGCAGCTGGTCGGGCGCTTCAACAGGCTGGTCGAGCCGACCGCCGAGTCGCTTTGGCTTGCGCTACGCATCGCGCGGCGTCTGGGCGAGCGCGCAGGCGAGAACGCGTTGGCGACCCAGCTGCGGCGGCGCTTCCCCGCCTCGCCCGAGTATCAGCGCCTCCAGCGGGGGGAATATGACGACTGAACTGGCTCCCGCGCCCTCGCAGCAAGGCGGCGAAGCCCTGCGCGAACTGGGCGAAGCGCTCGCCGCGGCGCGGTGCGCGCGCGGCCTCTCGGTCGAGGACCTCGCGCGCCAGCTCAAGTACGCGACGCGCCAGATCCTTGCGCTCGAGCGCGGCGAGCTGGAAAAGCTTCCGGGCGGCCCTTTCGTGCGCGGCATGGTGCGCAGCTACGCGCACCGCGTCGGCCTGGATGCCGAGGCGCTGCTTGCGCCGGTGGCCGACCGCCTGGCGGTGCCGGGGCCGGGGCGGGAGGCGGTTTCGCTACGCCGGCCGATTCCGTTCTCGGACCGCTCGCGGCGCATGACGCTCGCGTATGCGACCCTCAGCCTGGCCGCGCTCGTCCTTGCCGCTACGCTCCTCTGGGACCGGTACCCCGATTCGATCGGCGAACCGACCTTCGTGCGGCCGGCGGACCCGCCGCCCGCCGCGCTCGGCCAGGCCGCGGGCGGTGGCGCCGCCCTTGCTTTCGCTGCGCCGGAGCCTGCGCCCGCAGCGCAACCACCCGCCAAGCCCGCGCCCTCGGGCGAGCGGCGCCGCATCGCGCTACGCTTCGAGCGCGAGAGCTGGGTCGAAGTGCGCGAGGCGGGCGGCGCGGTGCTCCTTTCGCAGCTCAACCCGGCCGGAACGGAACGCGTGGTGGAGGGCACCCCGCCGTTCGAGCTCGTCATCGGCAACGCGCGCCATGTGCGCGTTGCCTATGGCGATCGCCCGATCGACCTTGCGCCCCACATCCGGGTCGAGGTCGCGCGCCTGAGGCTCGAATGACGGCCGCCCGCCGGGATTGCCTGCGCGTGCGGGTCGGGCCGGTCGCGATCGGCGGCGGGGCGCCGATCGTCGTGCAGTCGATGACCGACACGCCGACGGCGGACGTGGAGGCGACCGCGCGTCAGGTCGAAGCGCTCTGGCGCGCCGGCTCGGAACTGGTGCGCGTGACGGTGAACACGCCGGAGGCGGCGCACGCGGTGCCGAGACTGCGCGAGCGGCTGGATGCGCGCGGCTGCCCGGTGCCGCTGGTCGGCGACTTCCACTTCAACGGCGACCGCCTGCTCGCCGAGCACCCGGCCTGCGCGCAGGCGCTCGCAAAATACCGCATCAACCCGGGCAACGTCGGACGGGGAGAAAAACGCGATGCGCGTTTTGCGGCCATGGTGGAAGCGGCGCTGCGCTGGGACAAACCCGTTCGCATCGGCGTCAACTGGGGATCGCTCGACCCGGAGCTCGCCGCGCGGCTGATGGACGAGAACGCGCGCCGGCCGCAGCCCGCGCCCTCGGCGCAGGTGCTGCGCGAGGCGCTCGTCACCTCGGCGCTCGCCTCCGCCGCCCAGGCCGAGGCGCTCGGACTGCCCGCCGACCGCATCGTCGTCTCGGCCAAGGTGAGCGAGGTGCAGGATCTGATCGCGGTGTACCGGGAGCTCGCGCGCCGCTGCCGCTATCCGCTGCACCTCGGGCTCACCGAAGCCGGCCCCGGCACGAAGGGCATCGTCGCCTCGGCGGCGGCGATGGCGGTGCTCCTGCAGGAAGGCATCGGCGACACGATCCGCGTCTCGCTCACGCCCGAACCGGGGGGCGACCGCACGCGCGAGGTCGTCGTCGCGCAGGAACTGCTGCAGTCGATGGGTCTGCGCGCCTTTGCACCGATGGTCGCCGCGTGCCCCGGCTGCGGCCGCACGACGAGCACCTATTTCCAGGAGCTCGCGCAACGCATCCAGAGCTGGCTGCGCGAGCGTATCCCCGAATGGCGCGAGCGCTATCCGGGCGCCGAGACGCTGCGCATCGCAGTGATGGGCTGCGTCGTGAACGGCCCGGGCGAGTCGCGCCATGCCGATGTGGGCATCAGCCTGCCGGGGACGAACGAGGCGCCGGCCGCTCCCGTGTACGTGGACGGCGAAAAGGTCGCGACGCTGCGCGGCGAGCGCATCGCCGAGGAGTTCCAGGCGATCGTCGAAGCGTACGTCGCGCGCCGCTTCGCTGCCCCCGCGGGCGAGGGCGCGCGGCGCGAGCGCATCGCGCTACGCCCTGCGCGATGACCGGGCGGCTGCGCTCGATCCGCGGCATGAACGACGTGCTGCCGGAGGAGGCGGCGCTGTGGCTGTGGTTCGAGCGCCGGGCGCAGGACTGGCTCGAGCGCTGGGGTTACCGCAACCTGCGCACCCCCCTCGTCGAACACACGGCGCTTTTCCGGCGCGCGATCGGCGAGGCGACGGACATCGTCGAAAAAGAGATGTACTCCTGGCGCGACGCGCTGAACGCCGAGGAGCTGACGCTGCGGCCCGAGGGCACCGCCTCGGTCGTGCGCGCGGCGATCGAGCACAACCTGCTGCGCGACGGCCCGAAGCGGCTCTGGTACGCCGGTCCCATGTACCGGCACGAGCGCCCGCAGAAGGGCCGCTACCGCCAGTTCCACCAGTTCGGCGCCGAGGCGCTCGGCTTTGCGGGGCCGGACGTGGACGCCGAACTGATCGTGATGTGCGACCGCTTCTGGCGCGAACTGGGACTGGCGGGCCTGCGGCTGGAACTGAACTCGATCGGCTCGGCCGAGGAGCGCGCCCGCTACCGCGCGGCGCTCGTCGCCTACCTCGAGGCGCACGCCGATGCGCTCGACGAGGATTCGCGCCGCCGGCTGCGCACCAATCCGCTGCGCGTGCTCGACTCGAAGAACGAGGCGCTGCGCGAGCTGATCGCGCGCGCGCCCTCGATCCTCGATTTCCTGGGCGAAGCGTCGCGCGCGCATTTCGAGGGCCTGCGGCGGCTCCTCGACGCAGCCGGCGTGAGCTACACGATCAACCCTCGGCTCGTGCGCGGCCTCGACTACTACAACCTCACCGTGTTCGAATGGATCAGCGACCGGCTCGGCGCGCAGGGGACCGTCTGCGGCGGCGGGCGCTACGACGGACTGTTCGCGCTGCTGGGCGGCGCGCCCACCCCGGGGGCCGGCTTCGCGCTCGGCTGCGAGCGGCTGATCGCGCTCCTGAGCGAGGCGCCGCCGGCGCAGGCGCACGCGCGGCCGCACGCCTACGTCGTGCAGCAGGATGCGCGCGCGACCGAGAGCGCGCTGCTGCTCGCCGATGCGCTGCGCGCGGCCGGCTACTCGGTGGTGCAGCACGCGGGCGGCGGCGGCCTGCGCGCGCAGATGCGCAGGGCCGATGCGAGCGGGGCGCTCCTTGCGCTCATCCTCGGCGAGGACGAGCTGCGCGCGGGCGAGGTCACGGTCAAGCGCCTGCGCTCGGATGGCGGCCAGGCGCGCGTGCCGCGCGCGGCGATCGTCGAGCGTTTCGCCGAGCTGCTCCGCGGCGAAGGGAGTGCGGCGTGAAGAATCTCGATCTGCAAGAGCAGGAGCAGCTCGCGCAACTGCGCGCCTGGTGGAAGGACTGGGGGGGCGTGGTGCTCGCGGCGCTTGCCGCCGCGCTTCTCGCTTTTGCGGGCTGGCGCGCGTGGCAGTGGTACGCCGAGCGCGAAGCGCTTGCCGCGGGCGCGCTCTACGACACGCTCTGGCGCGCCGCCGCTGCGGGCGACCTCAAGATGGTGCGCGAAGCCGGGGGCGCGCTCCTCGAACGCCATCCGCGCTCGGCGTACGCGACCCTCGGCGCTTTCGTGACGGCGCGCTTTTTCGCCGACCGGGGGGACGCGAAGGGAGCGCGGGCACAGCTCGAGTGGGTGGTCGAGCGGGGTCGGCCGGCCGAGCTGCGCGACGTCGCGCGGCTGCGCCTCGCCTCGGTGCTGGTCGACGAGGGTGAGGCCGAGGCGGCGCTAGGCGTGCTCGAGGCGCGCCTCGTCCCTGCGTTCGAGGCGCAGGCGCTTGCGCTACGCGGCGACATCCTCGCCCACCTCGGCCGCGGCGAGGAGGCGCGC
>OGCL01001374.1_pt1 | contig 21012 bp, 9 predicted proteins | sample 1570041 | NCBI WGS metagenome assembly OGCL01 (sample SAMN06266162, study PRJEB24511) | hot springs metagenome | isolation source: Hot spring water | place: South Africa: Limpopo | collected 2015-06-22
ATCGAATTGCCAATATCCAAGATCCTTGTCGCCAACCGTTCGGAAATCGCGATCCGCGTCTTTCGCGCCGCCAACGAACTCGGTCTGAAAACGGTCGCCATCTGGGCCGAAGAGGACAAGCTCGCGCTGCACCGCTTCAAAGCGGACGAAAGTTACCAGGTTGGTCGTGGTCCGCACCTGACAAGGGATCTGGGGCCGATCGAGAGCTACCTGTCGATCGATGAAATCATCCGCGTCGCCAAGCTTTCCGGCGCGGATGCCATTCATCCGGGCTATGGTCTTCTGTCGGAAAGTCCCGAGTTCGTAGACGCCTGCAACGATGCAGGTCTGATTTTCATCGGCCCGAAGAGCGACACGATGCGGCAGCTCGGCAACAAAGTTGCCGCCCGCAATCTGGCGATCAGCGTCGGCGTGCCGGTCGTGCCCGCCACCGATCCGCTGCCGGACGACGAAGCGGAGATCCATCGCCTTGCCGCCGAAATCGGCTATCCCGTCATGCTCAAGGCCTCCTGGGGCGGCGGCGGCCGCGGCATGCGCGCGATCCGCGATCCGAAGGACCTGATCCGCGAAGTGACCGAAGCCAAGCGCGAGGCCAAGGCTGCCTTCGGCAAGGATGAAGTCTATCTCGAAAAACTCGTCGAGCGCGCCCGCCACGTGGAAAGCCAGATCCTCGGCGACACGCATGGCAATGTCGTGCACCTCTTCGAGCGTGACTGCTCGATCCAGCGCCGCAACCAGAAGGTCGTCGAACGCGCGCCGGCACCCTATCTCAACGAGGCGCAGCGCCAGGAACTGGCCGACTATTCGCTGAAGATCGCCAAGGCGACGAATTATATCGGCGCCGGCACGGTCGAGTATCTGATGGATGCCGACACCGGCAAGTTCTACTTCATCGAGGTCAATCCGCGCATCCAGGTCGAGCACACCGTCACTGAAGTCGTGACCGGCATCGACATCGTCAAGGCGCAGATCCACATCCTCGACGGTCACGCGATCGGCACGCCGGAATCGGGCGTGCCGAAGCAGGAAGACATCCGCCTTAACGGTCATGCCCTGCAGTGCCGCATCACGACGGAAGATCCGGAGCAGAATTTCATCCCGGACTATGGCCGCATCACCGCCTATCGTTCGGCGGCCGGCTTTGGCATCCGCCTCGACGGTGGTACCGCCTATTCGGGCGCGATCATCACCCGCTACTATGACCCGCTGCTGGTCAAGGTAACCGCTTCCGGCAGCACGCCGCAGGAAGCGATCAGCCGCATGGACCGCGCGCTGCGCGAATTCCGTATCCGCGGGGTGGCGACGAACCTCACCTTCCTCGAAGCGATTATCGGTCATCCGAGCTTCCGCGACAATTCCTACACGACCCGCTTCATCGACACGACGCCGGAGCTCTTTCAGCAGGTAAAGCGCCAGGACCGTGCCACCAAGCTCCTGACCTATCTCGCCGATGTGACCGTCAACGGGCATCCGGAAGTGAAGGGCCGCCCGAAGCCGCCGGCGGATGCTGCCGAGCCGGTCGTTCCCTTCATCGATGCCGATATCAAGCCGGGTACCAAGCAGCTGCTCGACGAGCTCGGCCCGAAGAAATTCGGCGACTGGATGCGCAATGAAAAGCGCATCCTGATGACCGATACGACGATGCGTGACGGCCACCAGTCGCTGCTGGCCACGCGTGTGCGCACGCATGATATCGCCAGGATCGCGGACACTTATGCGCGCGCGCTGCCGAACCTGTTCTCGCTCGAGTGCTGGGGTGGTGCCACCTTCGATGTCTCCATGCGCTTCCTGACGGAAGATCCGTGGGAGCGTTTGGCCCTGGTGCGCGAAGGCGCGCCGAACCTGCTCCTGCAGATGCTGCTGCGCGGCGCGAACGGCGTCGGCTACAAGAACTACCCCGACAATGTCGTGAAGTATTTCGTCCGGCAGGCAGCCAAGGGCGGGATCGACCTGTTCCGCGTCTTCGACTGCCTGAACTGGGTCGACAACATGCGCGTGTCGATGGATGCCGTCATCGAGGAGAACAAGCTCTGCGAGGCGGTCATCTGCTACACGGGTGACCTGCTCAATTCGGCGCGTCCCAAATACGACCTGAAGTACTACACCGCGCTTGCCGCCGAACTGGAAAAGTCCGGGGCGCATATCATTGCGGTCAAGGACATGGCGGGTCTGCTGAAGCCGGCGGCCGCCAAGGTGCTGTTCAAGGCGCTGCGCGAAGCCACAAGCCTGCCGATCCACTTCCACACGCATGATACGTCCGGCATTGCGGCTGCGACGGTGCTCGCGGCTGTCGAAGCCGGTGTCGATGCCGTGGATGCGGCCATGGATGCCTTCTCGGGCAATACGTCCCAACCCTGCCTCGGCTCGATCGTCGAGGCCCTGCGTGGTTCGGAGCGCGATCCGGGTCTCGACCCGCACTGGATCCGTCGCATCTCGTTCTACTGGGAAGCTGTGCGCAATCAGTACGCGGCTTTCGAAAGTGATCTTAAGGGGCCGGCCTCGGAGGTCTATCTGCACGAAATGCCGGGCGGGCAGTTTACCAACCTCAAGGAACAGGCCCGTTCCCTGGGCCTTGAGACCCGCTGGCACGAAGTGGCGCAGGCCTATGCCGATGCCAACCAGATGTTCGGCGACATCGTCAAGGTGACCCCGTCGTCGAAGGTCGTCGGTGACATGGCGCTAATGATGGTGAGCCAGGATCTCTCCGTGGCAGACGTCGAAAATCCGGCCAAGGACATCGCCTTCCCGGATTCCGTCGTCTCGATGCTGAAGGGTGATCTCGGTCAGCCTCCGGGCGGTTGGCCGGAAGCGCTGCAGAAGAAGGTGCTGAAGGGCGATCAGCCTTATACCGCGGTCCCTGGTTCGCTGCTGCCGCCGGCCGATCTGGATGCCGAGCGCAAGGTGATCGAGGAGAAGCTGGGTCGCGAGGTCACGGATTTCGAATTCGCGTCCTATCTGATGTATCCGAAGGTCTTTACTGACTACGCGCTGGCCGCCGATACCTATGGCCCGGTCTCGGTCATTCCGACGCCGCAGTATTTCTACGGTCTGCCGGCTGGCGAGGAGCTGTTCCTCGATCTGGAGAAGGGCAAGACGCTTGTTATCGTCAATCAGGCACTGGGCCATACCGACGACAAGGGCATGGTCACCGTGTTCTTCGAGTTGAACGGTCAGCCGCGCCGCATCAAGGTGCCGGATCGGGCCCATGGTGCCTCGGGCAGCGCTGTTCGGCGCAAGGCCGAAACCGGCAATGCGGCACAGCTTGGCGCGCCGATGCCGGGCGTCGTTTCGCAGGTTGCCGTCTCCGCCGGCCAGACGGTCAAGGCCGGCGACGTGTTGCTCTCGATCGAGGCGATGAAGATGGAAACGGCGCTGCATGCGGACCGCGACGGGACGATCTCCGAGGTCCTGGTTCGCGTGGGTGACCAGATCGACGCCAAGGATCTGCTGATCGTCTACTCGGCCTGACACAAGGCCAAATCCCGAAACAGAAAGGGCCCCGCCATTGCTGGCGGGGCCCTTTTCGTTGCGCCTATTCGGCGGCCTTGACCCTCGGCTTCCGCGCCGGCTTCTTGGCCGGCGGGGGAGCAGGAGGCTCGGGCAGCTGAAGGTTGATCTCCTGAGGCTGGCCGTCGAGCATTACGTCATAGCCTGCAGCTGTGCGCGTAACAGCGACGTCGACCTTGCGTCCATCGATCTCGACCTTTGCCTTGTAGCCCTGCCAGTGCTCCGGCAGGGCCGGGCTGACGACGATGTTGCTGCCCTTGCGGCGAATGCCGAGGAAGCCTTCCACCGCGAAGCGATAGAGCCAGCCGGCAGAGCCGGTGTACCAGGTCCAGCCTCCACGCCCTGCATAACCGTCGCCGCCATAGATGTCGGCCGCCACCACATAGGGCTCGACGCGGTAACGTTCCGCTTCTTCGGCGGTGAGGGCATGGTGGATGGGGTTCAGCAGTTCGAAGACGCGCCAAGCGTCCGCGAGGCGACCTGCCTTAAGCAGCGCCAGACCGAGCCAAATCGCGGCATGAGTATATTGTCCGCCATTTTCGCGTACGCCCGGCGGATAGGCGCCGATATAGCCCGGATCGACTTCAGCTTTCTCGAAGGGCGGGGTGAAGAGACGGACGATGCCCGTCTCCGTGTCCACCAGTCTTGAGACAGCCGACTCCAGCGCCTTCTCTATGTGTGCCGGATCTCCCACGCCGGAGAGCACGCTCCAGGACTGGGCGATCGAGTCGATCTGGCATTGCAGGGACTCGTTTGATCCCAGCGCTGAACCGTCGTCGAAAAAGCCGCGACGATAGTGGATGCCATCCCAACCGGTCGTTTCCAGAGCGGTTTTGATCTTTGTGAGATGATCGCTCCAGCGGGCGCTGCGATTGCGGTCACCGCGCTTCTCGGCATGCGCCTTGAAGCGCTCAAGGGTGGCTGCGAGCAGCCAGCCGAGCCAGACGCTTTCACCGCGGCCTTCGATACCGACGCGGTTCATGCCGTCGTTCCAGTCACCGCCGAGGATCAGTGGCAGGCCGTGTGCACCCGTCCTGTCGATGGCGAGGTCGAGCGCGCGTGCGGCATGCTCGTAGAGGTCGGCCGTCTCTGCTGCCGTGCCGGGCAGGAAGAAACTGTCGTGTTGTCCGTGCTGCAGTTGCGCCCCTTCAAGGAACGGAACCTGTTCGCTCAGGATCGCGTCGTCACCCGTCGCCGAGATGTACTGGTCAATCGCATGGGCGAGCCAGACGACGTCATCCGAGATCATGGTGCGCACGCCGGCGCCTGTCTGTGGCAACCACCAGTGCTGGACGTCGCCTTCGACGAACTGGCGAGCGGCTGCCGTCAGGATCTGACGACGAGCCAGTTGCGGCTCAACAGTCAGGAAGGCCAGCGTATCCTGTAGCTGGTCGCGGAAACCATAGGCACCGCTTGCCTGGTAGAAGCCGGCACGCGCAAAGATGCGGCAGGCCAGTGCCTGGTAAGGCAGCCAGTGATTGACGAGGTTGTCGAAGGTCTTGTCGCCGGTCTCCACCGAAAGCTTGCCGGTGAAACCGGTCCAGAAGTCACGGCTTGCCTTAAGAGTTGTTTCGAAACCGATCGCGCGGACCGACTTGACCAGATCCACGGCCGCTTCGGCCGTATCCGTCTCACCCAGCAGGAAAGTCATGTCGCGGCTTTGACCCGGTGCAAGCTCAATGTCGAAGGCGATTGCCGCACAGGGATCGCTTTCGCTCTCGATCGAGCCGCTCAGGGCTGACGCACGCGCCACGGCCTGGGGCAGTTTGATCGAGCCATTTCGGCCAATGAACTCGCGGCGACTGGTGGTGTAGCCGTCCGGTTGTTCGGGACCGGCCAGGAAGGCGAAGCGGCCGGGATAGTTGATCTCATAGGGGTTGGAGGCGAGAAGTACGCCCGTTTCTTCATCGAAGCTTGAGAGGATGAAGGGTGCGGTACGAGCCGGGTTGTTGCCGAGCACCCATTCCGCATAGCCATAGATTCGGAACCGCCGAGCGTCGCCACTGACGTTCTTCAGCCGGATCTTCGTGAGCTTGACCGGACGATTGCGGTCAATCGTCTGGGTTAGCTCAATTTCCAGATCACCATGGCGGCTCGTGAAGGCCGTATAGCCAAGGCCGTGACGGGTCTCGAAGGTGGAAGTCGGGTCCAAGTTCAGGGTGGGCACTGTCGCATAGGCCTGGCCAGTTGCCAGATCCGTCACATAAAAGGCCTCGCCAGGGCGGTTGATGACCGGGTCGTTGGTCCAGGGCGTGATCTGGTAGTCACGCGAATTCTGGCTCCAGGTGAAGCCCGCGCCCTCTGCGGAGACGTGAAAGCCGAAGTTTTCGTTGGCAATCACGTTGATCCAAGGCTGCGGTGTCGATGTCGTACCGTCCAGCCGGACCACATATTCCATCCCATCCTTCGAGAAGCCGCCAAAGCCGTTCCAGAAGTCGAGATCCGCACCATCTATTGGGTGTCCGGGCTTGGCCGGCGCCGGAAGGGCGGGCGGCAGGCCTGCCCAGTCGGCCTCTCCGTCAATGGTGCGTGGGGTGGCAAAAAGCGAGACCGCACGATTGACCTGATCAACGATCTTGCCATTGCGGGTATGCAGGACAACACGTGCCGCTGCGAGCACGGCAAGTGTTGCTCCCTCATCCTGGAGATCGTCGCGCACGGTAAACACATGCTGGCGATTGCCCGGCAGACGATGGCGGAGGTTGTCAGCCATCTGGTCGAGCGCATGCTGCATGTCCTGCGCATAGGAGGTCGCGCGTTCGTTGATGATTGCGAGATCTGCCACGACGCCGCGGCGGCGGAGATATTCCAGCGCACTCATGGCTTCATGCGCTATGTCCATATCCATGTCGTCGTTGATGCGGAGCGCAAAAATCGGGAAGTCCCCGGAAATGGCCATGGGCCAGAGAGCGGATTGCGACTTCAGCCCCTTGCGCACCGTTTCGGGATCGGCGCGCAGGTGATTGTCCGGATAGACGAGATAGCGGCCGAGGTGCTGGAAGGCTGCGGCTTGCTGCGAGGTGATGCCGATGTGGCGAAGCTCGACCTGCGCGCGGGTCCAGGCATGAATCAGTTCGTGGCTGAAGGAATCGGGGTGGCGATAGCGCTCGATTGCCTTGTCGATCTCCTCGCGGTTTGGTGCAGCCATTGTCCAGAAGATGACCTGTACCTTCTTGCCGGCGGGCACGCGCACGACACGGCGCAGGCTGAGGATCGGATCGAGCGTGAATCCTTCCGTTCCGGACAGGTTTGCACCCGGATCGAAGGCCGCAGCCTCACCGAGACTACGCCCGCGGCCGAGGAACTTGCGACGATCGGTTTCGAACTCCGTCGGGCGGCCCTGACCTGCGCTGTCGACCACGAGGTGGGCGACACACATGTCTGGATCCGAGGGGCTGCGCTTGTTGCGTTCGGCGCGAATGACGTCGCGACGGCGTCCGAATTCCGTCTTGATGAACATGCGTGAAAAGAGCGGATGCGCGTTGTCGCTGTCCTCATAAGCCAGCACCGGCTCTGTATAGGAGGTCACCTCAATGTAGCGGTCTTCCGTGCCTGTATTGAGGATGGTCAGCCTGCGGCCTTCTGCATCATGTTCGGTTCCAACGATGCATTCGACCGATGTGGAGATGTCGCCGACCGTCTTGAAGAATTCCGCCTTGTCGTCGCCGAAAATGACCTTGGTCTTTTCGTCAACTGCCCGGCGCGGTGTGGCCGTGGCCGACCACCATTCATTGGTGGCCGTGTCGCGCAGAAAGAGGAAGGTGCCCCACCGGTCTTCCGTGGTGTCCGGTTTCCAGCGGGTGACCGACTGGCCGTTCCAGCGCGAGAAGCCCGAACCGGTTGCGGTCAGCATGACCGAGTAATGGCCGTTAGACAGGAAGACGACTTCGCGGTCCTTGGTGGCCGGATCTTCGATGGTCCTGATTTCCGCGCGCAGAAGATCGGCCTGGCCCTTGCCGGGTGTCTGCGGTTCGTATTTTGCGCTCATTACCGGGATTTCGCGCGGGGTCTTTTCCTGCAGCAGGAGTTCGGCGGCTTCGATCACCGGATCGGCGTGGAAGAGCGCGCGCAGGCGACCGTTGAAGGCGACGTTGGCGATCGCCGCGATCGACATGCCATGGTGGTGAGCGTAGTAGTTGTAGACAACCGCACACTTTTTGCCGTCGGGCAGGCGGGTCGGCGTGAAGTCCACGGCGTCGTGGAAGCCGTAGGCGCCCAGGGCACCCAGCTTGCGCAGGCGCTTGAGGTTCTCAAGTGCTGCTTCCGGATAATACTGACTGGCGAGAATCGAAGCATAGGGCGCAACGACGGCGTTCTGGCCGAGACCGCGCTTGAGGCCAAGCGTCGGCACACCGAAGTTGGTGTACTGGTAGTTCATTTCGTGGTCGCGGGCGTTAAAGGCCGCTTCCGAAATGCCCCAGGGAATGTTGAGGCGGCGACCGTGGTTCATCTGCTCGATGACGATGAGATTGTTAGTCTGGTTCAGAATGCCGCCCTGACGCTCCTGCATGACGAGCGGCGGCATCAGATATTCGAACATCGAACCGGACCAGGAGATCAGGGCGGCCCGCGCACCGATAGGGACGACCTGGCGACCGAGGCGGTACCAGTGTTCCGTCGGGAGGTCGCCCTTGGCGATTGCAAACAGGCTGGTCAGGCGGCATTCCGAGGCGAGCAGATCGTAACAGGCCTCATCCAGTTCACGAGCATCGACGCGGTAGCCGATCGACAGCAGGCGGCGCTCCGGACGGAAGAGGAAGGTGAAGTCCATCGAGAAGGCGAGGTTGCGGGCGCGCTCGGACAATTGGCTGAGGCGTTGGCGCAGCGGTTCAATATTCGACAGGTCGAAGGCGGTATCAGAAATATGGGCCTCGCAAACCGATACCAGCGATTCCGTCCAACGAACCACTTCGGCACTCGCCTCCGAGCGGATCTCATGGTGCAGGTTTGCCGCAAGCTTCTGAGCGTCCCGGGCGAGGACCGCGAGGTTGATGATACGGATCGAGGCAAATTCATGCTCGCGCTTGACGGCGGCAAGCGCAGTGTTGAAGCCGATGATACGTTCCTCGAGACGACGCCGCAGCGGACGTACCGTCTTGCGGTCGTCCGGAAGCTGCTCGAGGATTTCCAACAGGATGCCGCCGACATCGCCGATCCCGTCGAGGTTGCCCTGGAGATGTGCCGATGGAGCCTCCGCCCATTCGCGGCAGGCTGAGGAAATGGCGATCAAATGGCCGGCAAGGTTGCCGCTGTCGACAGCGGAAATGTATTTCGGGCCCAATGTGGCAAGAGTATCTGTGTAATACCAGTTGTAGAGGTGGCCGCGATACTTCTCCATCCGCTCGACCGTGGAGATCGTCTGTTCCATGCGCTCGATCGTCTGATCGAAGCTTATCCAGCCGAAATGGCGAGCGGAGACGACCGAGAGCAGGTAGACGCCGATATTGGTCGGCGATGTCCGGTGGGCAATGACCGGCTCGGGCGTTTCCTGGAAGTTGTCCGGTGGCAGGTAGTTGTCGCCGGCCGTGGTGAAGGTCTCGTAATAGCGCCAGGTACGGCGGGCGATCTTGCGCAATTCATACGAGACGTTCTGTGGGACTTCCAGGCTGTCCTCGGTTTCGGCCGACTGACTAACATACCAGGCGAGCAGTGGTGACAGGACCCAGAGGAAGGCAAAAGGGAGCCCGATCAGGTAGCCGTAACCTCCCGGGAGGGCGGCAACGCCCACCGACAGGATGGCAAGGACCGGCGCGTGGCGCATGTTGCCATAGTAGGACGCGATCGTTCCCTGAGCGGCGGACTGCACGCTCGCTGCGGTACGCCATTCGAGGAGGAGCTTACGGCTCACCAGCATGCGATAGAGTGATCGGACGATGGCGTCGGCCATCATGCAGGCATTGTCAGCAATGAAGACGATGCGCAGCGCGACCTGAGCGTTGATCGAACGGATCTCGGACCAGAGCGTCTGGAAATGTGCGGCTGGCACGATGTCGGTCTGGCGTGGAATGATGCCGGAGATCAGCGAAAGGGTCGGGGCAACGAAGAGGCTGAAAATAAGCAACAGTTGCCAGATCGTCGCTCCGACCGGTTCCATCGTCGCCCATCCGAGCACCGAGGCCATGAACCATGCGATTGGAGTGAGGGAACGACGCAGGTTGTCGACCATCTTCCAACGGCCGAGGCTGGTGATGCCGCGGCTGGTGTCCCCGATATAGGGAATGAGCTGCCAGTCGCCGCGCGCCCAGCGATGCTGGCGTGAGATCTCGACCTCATAGCGGGTCGGAAAGTCTTCGACCAGTTCGACATCGGTTACCAGTGCACACCTTGCAAAGGAACCTTCGAGCAGGTCGTGGCTGAGCACGCTGTTCTCGTCAATGCGACCCTTTATGGCGGTCTCGAAGGCATCGACGTCGTACAAGCCCTTGCCGGTGAATGTGCCTTCGCCGGTGATGTCCTGATAGACGTCGGAAACGGTGAACACGTAAGGGTCGAGACCGCGGTTCATCGAGAAGATGCGCTGGAAGACCGAGGCATCCTTGCCAGTCGTGAGGGACGGCGTGACGCGCGGCTGCAGTACACCGTAACCACTGATCACGCGGCCTGTCTTCTCGTCATGCACAGGGCGGTTGATGGGGTGGTGCATCTTGCCGACGAGCTTGGTGACGGCGTCGCGCATCAGGCGCGTGTCGGCGTCGAGCGTCATCACGTACCGTACATTCTCCGGCGCCATGTTGGCGCCGGGGAGATAGGAGGTATCGCGATCGCCGCGCAGCAGCAGATTCAGTTCATGCAGCTTGCCGCGCTTACGCTCCCAGCCCATCCAGCAGCCTTCCGCCTCGTTGTACAGGCGACGGCGATGCAGGAGATAGAAACGCGTCTTGCCGCCGAAATCGTAGCGGCTGTTGAGTTGCTCTACTTCGCGCTTGGCATAGTTCAGGACTTCGAGGTCTGCTGCCGATTCTTCGGTTTGGCTATCCTTCCAGTCGCTGAGCAGCGCGAAATAGATCTCGCCGTGCGGGTTTGTCAGATAGTGAACTTCGAGATTGCGGACGAGTTCGTCGACGTCGTCGCGCTTGGTGAGCATGCAAGGCACGACGACGAGCGTGCGTGCGTCTTCCGGAATGCCTTCCTTGAATTCATATCCGGTCAGGCGGAAGGGTTTGACGAAGAAGGTTACGAGCGTGTTGAAAAGCCCTGTCGCGCCTTCCGAAACGGGAAGGGACACCATGATCAGCAGGATCAGGATGAGGGACGTAGGCAGACCGGTCTGATTGAGGAAATGGCCGATGACGGCAAGCGCGGCGATCGTCAAGGTGATGACCGGAACGGCGATCGAATACCAGTTCAACTGCTTGATAAAGTCACTGACGATGCGCGAGAGTGGTTGGCTATAGCCTATGGCTTCTTCGAGTTCGCGGCGACGGTTGCCGACCAGATAGCTCCCCACGTCGAGTTGCCCATCGGGACCGGCTGCCTGAGTGGCGAGGTCGATGGCTGCTTGGGCGATCTCGATTTCCGCGTGATCGCTACGCCGTGCCAGTTTTTCGATCGTATTGCGATAGGTGTTGCGCGAGCCGAAGTCGAGCTGGCGATAGTCGGTATGCTGTCCCAGAACGCGGTCGACATGGCTGACGTCCTCGACCCAGACCGACCATTCCTTGTCGTCGATCTCGCGCAGGCTGCGAACTATATTGCCCATCGTCACATTGCCGGATGACAGGCGATTGTGCTCGGCATCCATCGCCTCTTCGGCAGTCCGACCAGCTGCCTTCAGGCGACCTTCCAGCCACTCAACGGCGAAGGTCGTGTTCTGTGAGCCATTGCGCAGGCGGTAGAGGAACTGGGTCGCGAAGGTGTTGTCGTCGGCGAGCTGTTCGATCTGGCTCAGATAGGTCGCAGCTGCAACAGGATCATTGAGGCGGACGATTTCGTCGGCCACCTCATTGGCGCGGCGGCGCATCCGGCGGGAGCGATCCACACGGGTCGCAATACGACGTAGATTTTCGACCAGAACAAAACGGACAATCGACGGCAGCGCCCAGAGCTCACCGATCTCCAGCGTCTGATGTTCCTGGTATCCCTCGACCAGCGCCGTCATGCTTTCCTGGCTGACGGTGGAATGGGTATGGGCGACATAGAGCCAGGCGAGCGCCATGGTGCGGGGGATTTCGCATTGGCCGATCTTCATCGTCGGCAGCTGGCGATAGAACTTCTTCGGGAAGTCACGACGGACTTCCTGGATCGCTTCTTCGATGACGTAGTGATTGTCGAGCAGCCATTCGGCAGCCGGCGTGATCGCCGCTCCCGCCTCGACATCCGCAGCCGTCGCGCGATAAACACGCAGGATCTCGCGTTCGTTCTCCCTGTGCCGGGCGAAGAAATCAAAATCCATGAGGCCCGGAAGGTCGTCGGCGCCGTTCAGCGCGAGCGACGCTGCGCTTTCCCGCAATTCCTCGATCGTGAAATAGGCTGATCGAATGGAATCGTTGTGGTCGATCTGCTTAGTTTCGAGGTCGCGCGATGGGACATGCAGCGTCATGAAGAATAGGTTCTCAGTTTGGCGGTTAAATTGAGGAGCGTCGGGCTGGACCACTGAGGTCATCGCCTTGGCGCTTCTTTGCATCAAATCGGGCTTTTGACCAACAATCGAGCCAGAAAAAGGCTGTAATGCGACGGGGGACCTGTTGCGATGGAACTCTGAAGGCGGCTCTCTGCACTCGATAGGTGAATTGGCGTTTGTATGGCCTATTTCAAGCGTCGAGCCAACAGGCTCATGCTGGAGAAACTCTGAGCTGGTTCAGGCCGGGTCTCTCAAAGACAAGCCGCCCAGCATGGCCTCCACGGCATCGAGCGCGATGTCGGCAAGACGGCCCTCGTCGAAAAGGTCGCTGGCCAGCGAGTTTTCAAGCCAGAGGCCGTCGATCAAGCCATTGATTGCGACCGCGAGGTGGCGTTTGTCCGAGAAAGGCGCCTTGTGCCGGTGCGCCGTCAGAACCGCTCCTACGAGCTCTTCGAGAAGGCCGATGAAGACCAGATAGTTCTCCCGATGTATGCGGGCCAGCTCCTCGTCGGAACGAACGCGGCCGATGAAGGCTGCCCATAGGGAGAGGGCCTTTGGGTCGGCGATCGGTGGGCTGACATTTGCGATGATGAAATCATGCAGTCGGCGGCGAGGATCGTCGCCGGCATCTGCCATTGCGCTAACTGCAGTGCCGGTCATCCCGGACAGCATTTCCCGATAGGCAGCCTGTACCATCTCCTCCTTGCCGGCAAAGTAGTGCCGGATCAGCCCGCCGGTCACACCGGCGCGGGCCGCAATGTCGCGGACGGTGGCGCTTTCCAGGCCGTGCTCGGAAATGCTCTCAAGGGTGGCCGCAATGAGGTCCTTTCGGCGCTCGGCTTCACCGGCACGCTGAAACGTGCGTCGTGTCATCAAGGTTTCTCCGGCGCGGATGGGATGGCGGCGCTTTCGACCGCTCCTGCGCTTTTTACATGGTTGAACAACCAGCAGGCAAGTGCCACAGTCCGCCCTTCGACGACCATACCGTGACGACCAAGAGGCGAATTCCATGACGATCCATGCTCCCAATGTGATGGCTGAAGTGCTGGCAACGCGCCACCATCTGCATAGGTTTCCGGAGATCGGACTGTCTGAATTCAAGACGTCGGATTATGTCGCCGAGCAACTGACGGCGCTCGGCTACGAGGTGACGCGAGGGCTTGCGACGACGGGCGTGGTGGCGACGCTGCGCAACGGGTCCAGCGGGCGCAGTGTCGGCATCCGCGCCGATTTCGATGCGCTGCCGATCCTCGAGGAAACCGGGCTTCCCTATGCCAGCGAAATCCCCGGCGTGATGCATGCCTGTGGCCATGACGGTCATACCGCGATGTTGCTGGGAGCGGCCAAGATCCTTGCCGAACGGCGCAATTTCGACGGAGTCATCCACCTGATCTTCCAGCCTGCCGAGGAGAATTTCGGGGGCGCGCGGCTCATGATCGAGGATGGCTTGTTCGAACGCTTCCCCTGTGATGCGGTGTTTGCACTGCACAACGATCCGGAAATTCCCTTTGGTCATTTCGCGCTTCGGGAAGGCCCGATCATGGCGGCGGTCGATGAGTGCAAGATCACGGTCAACGGCCGTGGCGGCCATGGTGCAGAGCCACAGTCGACGGCGGATCCGATCGTCTGTGGAGCATCGATCGTCATGGCGCTGCAGACCATCGTGTCACGCAACATCCACCCCCTCGACCCGACGGTGATCACCGTCGGTGGCTTCCACGCCGGGGCGGCGAGCAATGTCATTCCCGAACGGGCGGAGATGGTGCTGTCCATCCGCTCCTTTGACCCCAGGGTTCGCGACCAGTTGGAGAGCCGCATCCGCGCCGTGGCAGAGGGGCAGGCAGCGAGCTATGGGATGGGGGTCACCATCGATTACCAGCGCGGGTACGACCCGACCGTCAACCACAAGGCGGAAACGGATTTTGTCCGCGATCTTGCTGCCAGTTTCGCGGGTCAGGACAAGGTCTACGACTTGCCGCGTCCGATGATGGGAAGCGAAGATTTCGCCTATATGCTGGCAGAGCGTCCGGGGAGCTACTTCTTTCTCGGTACGCAGCGCACGCCCAACGATCCGCCGCTCCACCATCCGCGCTACGACTTCAATGATGACATTCTGCCGATCGGTACCACCTTTTGGGTGGAGCTTGCGGAACGCTACCTGTCGAGGTCCTGAGCGGGCATCCTTCGCCTTTCGGCCAGCAAGATGATGAGGCCAGCGCCTGCGATGAGGACGGCGCCGGCCCAGACATTCGGTCCGGGCACGTCGCGCCAGATCGCATAACCGAGTGCAAAGGCCCAGATGAGTGCCGTGTATTCGAGAGGCGCAATCACCGAGATCGGCGCGCGACGCAGCGCCTCGAAGAAGCTGATCTGGCCGAGACCGCCGATGAAGCCCACGGCGAGCAGCAGGATCTGTGCTCCTCCGCTCGGCACGGTCCAGGTCATGAGCGCCACGGGTGTGGTCAGAAGCAGGAAGAAGACATTGGTCATGGTCATCTGGACCATGCTGCTGGCGCTCTGGCTTGTGGTCCGAAGCAGGGTCGTCGCTATCGCCCAGCAGACGGCTGCCACCAACGCCAGGTAAACCGGCCAGCCTGTGGTCAGACCGGTTGGATTGCTGGCGATGACAACGCCCACAAAGCCTGTCAGGACAGCGATCCAGCTGGACAGCGGGACTCTTTCGCCGAGGATCGGGATTGCGAGCAGAATCGCGGCAATGGGGGCGGCGAAGTAGAGGGTGGTGAGATCTGCCAGCGGCAGATGTTTTGCTGCGTTGAAATAGCAGAGCCAGGCAGCGAGCAGGAACAGGCTGCGAAGCATCATCGGGCGGAGTGCCGGAGAGGTGACTGTCTCGCGTGCCAGTGACCGACCGCCGAGGATGAAGCAGCCAAGCAGGATGGCAATGCTCCGGCAGAAGAGGATCTGCCAGACGGTCGTCGTTTCCACGAGCAGCTTGATCATGGCGTCGTGCGTGGCGAAACAAAGATAGGCGAGACTGGAGAGCAGGATCCCAGCGCCGACTGCGGTTTTCACGGAAGGCTTCTTTCAGGCAGGGCGGCGCCGATCTGGCGCCACGTCGAGGTCACTGTGTCGGGCTTGCTGTTACTCTGTCAATCCACTCCCTTCACCGACATTGTTGTGGCGCGAAACAAAAATTTACAGCGCACGGCAGGCATGGGCCGTTGTCGCTTAAATCGATTTAATTAAAGTGCGCCGGACCAAGGGAGCAACACATGAACGACGCCGCACAGATCATCACTTCACCAGCCGCACCGGCACCCATCGTCACGAAAGAACGGGCAGCCGTGGCTTTGCTGTTCTTTCTGAACGGTCTGGTGATAGGCGCCTGGGCGCCCAAGATCCCGTTTTTCTCACAGGCGCTCGGCCTGACGGAACTGATGCTCGGCGTGATGATTTTCGTGTTCGGCGTGGGATCGCTGGTGCTGATGCCGATTGCCGGCATGCAGATCGCCCGCTACGGCTCCCGCCGCGTTGTCGAGATCACCACGCTTCTGTTCATCCCGACAATCGTTTTCGTCACGCTGGTCGACAACATCTGGATGGGCGCAATCGCCATCTTCCTGTTCGGCGGCCTCACCGGGGCGATGGATGTCGCAATGAACGCCAATGCGGTCGAGGTTGAGCGTACCATGCGCCGTTCGATCATGTCGTCCTGTCATGCCTTCTGGAGCCTGGGCGGCCTTTGCGGCGCGGCCACCGGTGGCTTTCTGATCGCCTGGCTCGGGGTTGTTGGCCATGTGTTGCTCCTGGCTGCCGTGTGCTTGGTGCTCTTTCTTGTCGCACGCCCGATGATTCTTGCTGATGCACCGCATCCGAATGATGAACCGGTGAAGGCCAGGCTGCCGATGACGCCGCTTCCGTGGCTCATCGGCACGATCGCGCTCTTCTGCATGATCCCTGAGGGCACCGTGCTTGACTGGAGCGCGCTCTATCTGCGCAACGAGCTGAATGCTTCGACCGAAATGTCGGGCTTTGCCTTTGCCGCCTTCTCCTTCACCATGGCTGTCTGCCGCTTTGCAGGTGACTTCGTTCGTGACCGTTTCGGTGCCGTTAACACGCTGCGCTTCTGCGGGGTCGCGGCGATCATTGGTCTCGTGCTGGCCGGTCAGTCGGACAATGTCACTCTGGCGCTGATCGGGTTTGCCATCACCGGTATCGGGATTTCCAACATGGTGCCGATCGCATTTTCAGCGGGCGGCAACATTCCCGGACTGGCGCCCGGTGTCGGCCTGTCGGTCGTCACCACCATGGGCTATTCCGGCATCCTGTTTGCGCCCTCGTTGATCGGGTTTGTCGCGGAGTACACCTCTTTGTCGACCGTCTACACGGCGATCCCGTCCCTGCTGATCGTGGTACTGGCTCTTTCCAGGCTGGCCCGTCACGCCGACAGGGCGACAGGCCACTGAGCGACATGAGGTGGGACAGATTGGGTTGGGCTGAACGCACGCATGTGATTGCAGCCCGACAGCCTGCCGGTTGACAAGCGATCGGCTTTGATCCACCTCCATGGCGATTGAGGCTTGCAGAGAAACAGCCATGACCGCACCCCTGATCCAGCCCGCCGATGCCTTTGACCCCAAGCCGCGCCGTTCGTCGGTCGCGGTTGAAGTGGGGGGCGTCATTATCGGCGGTGGAGCTCCCGTCGTCGTTCAGTCGATGACCAATACCGACACCGCAGACATCGACGCAACCGTTGCCCAGGTTGCCTCGCTCTACAAGGCCGGCTCCGAGGTCGTCCGCATTACCGTCGATCGCGACGAGAGTGCCGCGGCGGTGCCGAAGATCCGGGAGCGCCTGTTGAGACTCGGGATGGATGTCCCGCTGATCGGCGACTTCCACTACATCGGCCACAAACTGCTCGCTGATCACCCGGCCTGCGCCGAAGCGCTCGCCAAGTATCGCATCAACCCGGGCAATGTCGGCTTCAAGGACAAGAAGGACAAGCAGTTCGCCGAGATCGTCGAGATGGCGATCCGCTATGACAAGCCTGTTCGTATCGGAGTCAATTGGGGGTCGCTGGACCAGGAATTGCTGACGCGGCTGATGGATGAAAATGCCGCCCAGGGCTCGCCGCTTTCGGCCCGCCAGGTGACGCGCGAGGCGATCGTGCAGTCGGCGCTGCTTTCGGCCGAGCTTGCCGAAGAGATCGGCCTGCCGCGCAACCGGATCATTCTCTCCGCCAAGGTCAGCCAGGTGCAGGACCTGATCGCGGTCTATTCGATGCTCGCCGAGCGCTCGAATCATGCGCTGCATCTGGGGCTCACCGAGGCCGGGATGGGCTCGAAGGGCATCGTCGCCTCGTCAGCGGCCATGGGTTATGTGCTGCAGCACGGCATCGGTGACACGATCCGTGTTTCGCTCACCCCCGAACCGAATGGCGACCGGACCCGCGAAGTGCAGGTCGCCCAGGAACTGCTGCAGGTCATGGGCTTCCGCCAGTTTGTGCCGGTTGTTGCCGCATGTCCCGGCTGCGGTCGCACCACCTCGACCGTCTTCCAGGAACTCGCCCAGAAGATCCAGGATGACCTGCGCAAGAACATGCCGGTCTGGCGCGACAAATATCCGGGTGTGGAGGGGCTGAACGTCGCGGTGATGGGCTGCATCGTCAATGGTCCCGGCGAAAGCAAGCACGCCGATATCGGCATTTCGCTTCCCGGCACGGGGGAGAACCCCGCAGCACCCGTCTTTATCGACGGACAGAAGGCGATGACTTTGCGCGGGCCGAACATCGCTGCCGACTTCGAAGCGCTGGTCGCGGACTATATCGAGAAGCGTTACGGCCAAAAGTCGGCAGCTGAGTGAACCCGCCGGCAACTTTTTGTTGCCGCAATTTCGCGGTTGACGGATGATCAGTCGAATCCTGGAGGGACATCAAGCATGATCAAGAAAATCGCGACTGTCGCGCTGTGTGCGACTTATCTGAGCGCATGCACTACGACCGACCCCTACACGGGCGAACAAAAGGTTTCGAACACGGCGGGCGGTGCTGCGATTGGTGCAGCCGTCGGTGCGCTCGGCGGCCTTGCTGTCGGCGGATCTCCGGTCGGACGTCGCAATGCGGCTCTTATCGGTGCTGGTGTCGGCGCGTTGGCGGGTGGTGCGATCGGCAATTACATGGATCAGCAGGAATCGGAACTGCGGGCGCAGCTTCAGGGCACGGGCATCTCGGTCACCCGCGTCGGCGACCGCATCATCCTCAACATGCCGTCCAACATCACCTTCAACACCGATCAGGATGCGGTCATGCCGCAGTTCTATCCGACACTGAACTCTGTCGCGATCGTTCTTCGCAAGTTCAACCGGACGCTGATCGACATCAACGGGCATACTGATTCGACCGGCAGCCTGGCCCATAACCAGGCTCTGTCCGAACGCCGCGCGATGTCGGTCGCCAGTTACCTGAACGGTCAGGGGGTCGACCCGCGCCGCGTCTCTGCCGTCGGCTTCGGTCCGAGCCAGCCGGTTGCCTCGAACGCCACTCCGGATGGTCGTGCGCAGAACCGCCGCGTGGAAATCCAGATCTCGCCGCTCACCCAGGGCTGAGGTCTATCGACGCTCGAGATCAAAGGCGCCGCGTCCGTGCGGCGCCTTTTTCGTTTCAGCGGAAGGTGAGCATCTTCACGCCTGCTGCGGCGAACAGGACTGCCAAGGTTCCGTCGATGTATCGACGTGCTGCACGATAGATCCGGAGTGCGCCCGGGGTCGAAAAGAGCAGAGCATAGCCCATGAAGACGGCAAAGCCGGTCGCGAGGCAGCCGCAGACGACGATGGCGACGGCAAGCGGCGTCGCGTTTGCCGGCAGGCCGAGCGAGATGATGGCGAGCCAGGCAAAGATTGCCTTCGGGTTCGTCAGGTGGATCGCGTATCCCATCAGGAAGGTGCGTTTCAGGCTAGAGGCGGACCTGGTCAGAGAGAGCGGATCAATCTCGCTCGCGGCGGAGCGAAAGGCGCGCCAGGCGAGATAGAGCAGGTAGAGCCCGCCGAGGATGCGCATCAGGATCAGCGCCTGCGCATATTGCGACAGGATCGCCGCCAGGCCGAGGGAGGCCGCAATCGCCCAGGTCATGGAGCCACAGAAAATGCCGGCTGCGATGGTCAGCCCGTGGCGTCGGCCTTGGCCAAGCGAGGCGGAGGCAATCGCCATCGTTGCCGGGCCGGGGCTCAAGACGGCGACAAGATAGACGAGATAGGCGGCCACGACCTGCGGCCAGTGTTCAAGGATGACGCTCACGACTAGGCTCCGGCTTGGTCTGCAACAAGCCGGAGATTAATCGCTCATGGCATTCAGCACACGTCAGATGATTTGATCGATTGCCGCCAGAAACTGATGGCATTCCTCTGTCGTGCCGATGGTGACGCGTAGGAAGTCCGAAATCCGGGGCTTGTTGAAGTGGCGGACCAGAACCGCGCGTTCGCGCAGACCCTTCTGCAGATCCGCACCCTGATGGGCAGGATGGCGCGCAAAGACGAAGTTGGTCGACGATGGCAGGACTTCGAAGCCACGGGCCTCAAGCGCCTGTGTCACCATATTGCGGTTGGCGATGATCTTGCCGCAGGCCTCCTCAAACCATGCTTCGTCCTCGATCGCTGCCTTGGCGGCGGCCTGGGCAAGCATGTCGACGGGATAGGAATTGAAACTGTCCTTCATCCGCTCCAGCGCCTCGATCAGCGGCCGCTGGCCGAGCGCAAAGCCGACGCGCAGGCCGGCGAGCGAGCGTGACTTGGAGAAGGTCTGCACAACCAGCAGGTTCTCGTAGTGCGGGATCAGCGATGCAGCACTTTCGGCGCCGAAATCGACATAGGCCTCGTCGATCACCACGACCTGGTCCGGGTGCGAGGCGACCAGCTTTTCGATCTCCGAGAGCGGGAGAGCGATGCCGGTCGGTGCATTCGGATTGGCAAGGATGATCGCGCCGCAGGGGCGGTCGTAGTCACCGACACGTATCAGAAGGCCATCATCCAGCGGAATCTCCTCGACCTTTACCTCGAAGAGCCGGGCATAGGTCTTGTAGAAGCTGTAGGTGATGTCGGGATAAAGCAGCGGCGCGTCGTGCTTCAGGAGGCCGGCAAAGGTGAAGGCCAGCACCTCGTCCGATCCGTTGCCGACGAAGACCTCATCGACCGTCAGGCCGAAGCGCTTCCCGATGGCCTCGCGCAGGGCCGTGGAGGCCGGGTCCGGATAGAGGCGCAGACGCTCACCGGAAGCGGCTGTGATTGCGTCCAGCACCTTCTGCGAGGGTCCGTAGGGGCTCTCATTGGTGTTGAGCTTGACCAGACCCGGGATCTTCGGCTGTTCGCCCGCGACATAGGGTTCCAGTGCGTGGACGGCGGACGACCAGAAACGGCTCATGCTATTTCTTCCTGTAGGCGATGAAATGGGCGACTTCCTTCAGCGGCTCGGCCTGTTCGCCGTAGGGCTCAAGGAGGGTGTTTGCTTCGGCGACCAGCCGGTCGAGTTCGGCGCGGGCCCAGTCGGTGCCCTTGAGGCCGACCAGCGTTGCTTTGCCCTTGGCTGCGTCCTTGCCGGTCGCCTTGCCGAGGGTTGCGGCATCCGAGGTGATGTCGAGCAGATCGTCGGCGACCTGGAAGGCGCGGCCGATGATTTCACCGAAGCGGCGCAGGCGATCGCGGTCTTTTGAAGGGCGGTCGGCAATGATGGCGCCGGCCTCGCAGGCGAAACGCAGAAGCGCGCCGGTCTTCATGGCCTGCAGCATCACGATGCCCTCTTCGTCAGGCTGGTCTGTCTCGGCAGCGAGATCCAGCATCTGGCCCCCCGCCATGCCGCCGATTCCGGCTGCGCGTGACAGTGCGAGCACGAGGGCCACTTTGGCGGCATCCGGCAGGGGCGTTTCGGGTGCGGTAATGATGTCGAAGGCATAGGTCAGAAGCCCGTCGCCGGCGAGGATTGCCGTTGCGTCGTCGTA
>OGCL01001375.1_pt1 | contig 21009 bp, 17 predicted proteins | sample 1570041 | NCBI WGS metagenome assembly OGCL01 (sample SAMN06266162, study PRJEB24511) | hot springs metagenome | isolation source: Hot spring water | place: South Africa: Limpopo | collected 2015-06-22
GAGGTCGGGCGGCTTGCTGCGCGTGCACTGCTCGACAAGCTTGCCGGCAGTCATGAGCCTGATGGCATCCACCTGATCAAGCCCGAGATGCGCATTCGCCAATCAACGGGCCCGATCCGTCGGTAACCCCATAGCCGGCTTTCAAGCCGCGCGCCCATGATCCTCGCCCTGCAAGGAGACAGCCATGTCCGATCGCCCCCTCGTGCTTATTCCAGGCCGCATTCATCCGCGCGTCCGTGACCGTCTTTCGGATCGGTTCGACCTTCTGGAAATCGCCGATGCCACTGCCGCAGATGTGGACGCGGACAGGTTGGAGCGGGTGCGCGGCGCTGCGGTCTCCGGCCGATTTCCGGCTTCGCTGATCGAGCGGTTGCCGAAACTCGAGGTGATCGGCAGCTTCGGCGTCGGCTACGACGGCGTCGATGTGAAGGCTGCCGCTGCTGCCGGGGTCGTCGTCACGAATACGCCTGACGTGCTGAACGATGAGGTGGCCGATACGGCGATTGCGCTGCTTCTCAACACCATGCGCCAGTTGTATTTCGCCGAGCGCTATCTGCGTGAGGGACGCTGGGAGAAGGAGGGAGCCTTTCCGCTTTCGCCGCTATCGCTCAAGGGTCGCAAGATCGGCCTTCATGGTCTCGGCCGGATCGGCATGGAGATTGCCAACCGTCTCCTGCCGTTCAAGGTCGAACTCGCCTACCATACGCGGCGACCCCGCACGGATGTCGATTTTGCCTATCACGACACCCTTGTGGGCCTTGCGGAAGCGGTCGATGTGCTGATCTCCATCGTCCCGTCGACGCCGGAGACCAATGGTGCAATCAATGCCGACGTCCTCGCCGCGCTCGGACCGAACGGCGTGCTCATCAATGTCGGTCGCGGTTCGACAGTCGATGAGCCTGCGCTGATTTCCGCCCTTCAGGCTGGGACGATCGCTGCTGCCGGCCTCGATGTCTTTGCCGACGAACCTCGCGTGCCCCAAGCACTGATCGATCTGCCGAATGTCTCGTTGTTGCCGCATGTCGCGTCGGCCTCTGTCCCGACGCGTGACGCCATGGCCGATCTCGTCGTCGACAATATCGTCAGCTGGTTCGACACGGGACGGCCGCTCACACCGGTTCCGGAAACGCCGCTTCCGAAGAGCTGATTCGGCGGTCAGCCTTCCGCAAGCTTGCCGGTGCATCCTGTTCCTATATGGGGTCTCGAGCGGAAGGATGCTCCGATGAAGTCCTCTCTCGCCATCGTGGCGACAGTCCTCCTGTGTGCAGGTATCTCAGCGGTCGGGCTCAGTATCTGGGCTTTGCCGCAGCGCGCTGAGCGAATGGCCGCCGATCCGATCGTGCTCGGCACAATTCCACCTGCCAGTCATGCGCCGTCAGCCTTTGCTGCCAGGCTGCATGCGGCTTCGGTCTCACCGCCGGCCCTGTTTTCCGTGTCCAACTTCACGCGGAAAACCGTCTGTCTCGTGGAGCGCGGTGCCGCGCTCACCAGTCGCAGTCGCGACTTCTTCGCTCCACCCGATTGCGAAGAGGTCTGGCCCGGTCTGGCGCGGGCGACCACCTGGACCCAGCACCAGGATGGCAGCGTAACAATCAGCGACCCCGGTGGGGCAACCTTGCTGACACTGGTTCGAGGACGGCACTTTTCCTATGAGGTGACGGATAATCTCGGTGCGGATCTGGCGCTCCTGATGCTGCCCTGAGCGTCCGTGGAATGGCACATAGGCGTTGTGGCTTTGTGCAGTAAAGCCGCTCCGGTTGTGTTGTCTCTTTCTCGCCTTTACATGTTCGCGCTAACATAGCGGCTGCCCTCTACAGGCACGCTCAAGTGAAAGCTCTCATCCAAAAGAATAGAGTCCAAGCGCTTGAATCGCTTTAGACAAAATGGTTAGCTCGCGCATCGCTGCCGGGAGGGGCCGACGATGCCCGCCGGTGGGGCAACAATTGGGAGGTAGTTCATGGATCGTCGTTCATTCATTAAGAAGGCTGGCGTCGCCGGTGCGGGCGCAGCCGCGTCCACCGTGCTGGCAGCACCCGCCATTGCGCAGGAAAATCCTAAGGTCACCTGGCGTCTGACCTCGTCCTTCCCCAAGGCGCTCGACACCATTTTCGGTGCGGCGAACGACGTGGCAGAACGCGTCAAGGCTGCCACCAACGGCAACTTCGAGATCCAGGTCTTCTCCGCCGGTGAAATCGTCCCCGGCCTGCAGGCAAACGACGCGGTGGCAGCCGGCACCGTCGAAATGTCCCACACCGCCAACTACTATTACTGGGGCAAGGACCCGACCTACGCGCTGGCGACGGCTGTCCCGTTCGGTCTGAATGCCCGCCTGCAGAACGCCTGGTTCTATCAGGGCGGTGGCAATGATCTGCTGAACGAGTTCTTCGCCACGCAGGGCCTTTATGGTCTGCCGACCGGCAATACCGGCGCGCAGATGGGTGGCTGGTTCCGCAAAGAGATCAATACGGTCGATGACCTCAAGGGGTTGAAGATGCGTATCGGCGGCTTCGCCGGCAAGGTCATCGAGAAGCTCGGCGTCGTGCCGCAGCAGATCGCCGGTGGCGACATCTATCCGGCGCTGGAAAAAGGCACGATCGATGCCACCGAGTGGGTCGGTCCCTATGACGACCAGAAGCTCGGCTTCTTCAAGGTCGCGCAGTACTACTACTATCCGGGCTGGTGGGAAGGTGGCGCTGCGCTCCACACCATGGTCAACCTCGATAAGTGGAACAGCCTGCCGGCTCACTATCAGGCGATCCTGCATGACGCATGCGCCTTCTCGAATGCCAACATGCTGGCGAAGTACGACGTCAAGAACCCGGTTGCGGTCAAGGAACTCGTCGGCTCCGGCGCCGTGCTGCGTCCGTTCAGCCAGGAAGTTCTGACGGCTTGCTATGAGGCTGCTCTCTCGACCTACGAAGAGATCAATGCCTCGAACGCAGCCTTCAAGAAGATCTATGACAGCCAGCTGGCGTTCAAGAAAGACGCCTATCTCTGGATGCAGCTGCCGGACTACACGTTCGACACCTTCATGATGATGCAGCAGCGCGCCAACAAGCTCTGATCTGCAAGCCTTTTGCAGGCACTGGCCCCGGTCCTTGGACCGGGGCTTTTTTGTTGCGTTGCGCGCAAACAAAACCCCGGCGCAGGGCCGGGGTTCTGTAGAGCTATTGAGGCGCTTTGAGCTGCAGCTGCCGCTGCCGCTACTGAATGACCGGTGGCTGGCTGAGGTCCATCGACGGCGCCGGTGGCGGGGCAGGGGCGGCGGGTGCCGCGCCTGCTGGCGGTTGAATGGCCGGCGGCTGTCCCAGATCGAGGGGCGGCAGGCCGAAAGATGGCTGTTGACCACTGTCGCCGGCCGGTGCCTCGCTGCCAAGCGGCGGGAGGCCGAACGACGGCATGGTGATGCCACCGCCATCCGAGGGTTGCTGCGGGATCGTGATCTGAATCGTGCTGGGATCCCTTGCCACGGCGTCTCCCTTATAGTGCATCACGAGGCCCGGGAAGGCGATGATCGTGATGATCGCCAGGAACTGGATGACGATAAAGGGTAGCACCCCCTTGTAGATGTCTCCGGTCTTGATGCCGGCCCGCATCTGTCCCGTTACCTTGTCCTTCCATTGCCCCTCCGGTGCAACGGAGCGCAGGTAGAAGAGCGAGAAGCCGAACGGCGGGGTCAGGAACGAAGTCTGCAGGTTGATGCCGAGGATGATGCCGAACCAGACAAGGTCGATGCCATGGCTCTGAGCCACCGGAACCAGAAGCGGGACCATGATGAAGGCGATCTCGAAGAAGTCGAGGAAGCAGCCGAGGATGAAGACTATGATCGTGACGACGATCAGGAAGCCGTATTCGCCACCCGGCAGTGCCAGCATCAGGTCTTCGATCCAGACGTTTCCGTTGATGCCATAGAAGGTCAGGCCGAAAACGCGGGCGCCGATGAGGATCATCATGACGAACGCAGAGAGACGCGTGGTCGCGTCCAGTGCGTTCTTCAAGATGGCCATGTTCAGACGGCCCTTGGCGGCCGCGATGATCAGTGCGCCGGTGGCTCCCATGGCGCCGCCTTCCGTCGGCGTTGCAATGCCGAGGAAGATGGTGCCGAGCACGAGGAAGATCAGTGCCAGCGGCGGGACCATCACGATGATCACTTCCTGTGCCAGGCGTGAGATCGCGTTCAGCTTCATGCCGCGGTTGATCAGGGCAAAGATGTAGACGGAGAGGACGCCGAAGGCGAGGGCGGCCACGAGTTGCCACTCGGCGCTGGCAATGCCGGTGAACAGGATATGATAGCCGAGGAAGTAGAGGCCGGCGCCGATCGCGATCATCACCAGCAGCGAGGTCACGCCGTCACCAAGGGTGCGCGCTTCCTTGGGAAGGGCTGGTGCCCATTCCGGCTTGATGATGGTGATGGCGAAGATGTAAAGGCAGTAGGCTGCAATGATCATCAGCGCCGGATAGAGCGCGCCGACATACATGTCGCCAACCGAGCGGCCAAGCTGGTCGGCCATGACGATCAGGACGAGCGAGGGCGGCACAATCTGCGCCAGTGTGCCCGAGGCGGCGATGGTGCCGGAGACCAGCGGGCCGTTATATTTGTAGCGCAGCATGATCGGCAGCGAGATCAAGCCCATGGCCATCACGGAGGCCGCCACGACGCCGGTTGTCGCGCCGAGCAGGGCGCCGACGAGGATGACGGCATAGGCAAGACCGCCGCGCACGGGGCCGAACAACTGGCCGATCGTATCGAGCAGGTCTTCCGCCATGCGCGACCGTTCGAGAATGATGCCCATCAGGGTGAAGAACGGGATCGACAGCAGGGTGTCGTTATACATGATCCCGTATATGCGCTCCGGATGGGACTGCAGCAGCGGCCAGAACAGGCGGATCTCGGACGAGATATGGGAAAGCTCCACCCCAACGACGAAGTAGATCAATCCACCGGCAGCAAGCGTGAAGGCAACGGGATAGCCGAGCAACAACATCAGCATGACGCTGGTGAACATGATCGGCGCGAGGTTGTGGGCAATAAGGTCGATCATCTCAGGCCTCCTTGCCTTCGGTCACTGCAGGGGCAACGTGCGGGTCCTCGATCCGGCCCATCAGCACGGCAGCGCGCTTGATGATTTCGGAGAAGGCCTGGGCTGTCAGCAGCAGGAAACCAATGAGGACGACGGCTTTGGCAGGCCAGATGATCAGACCGCCGGCGCTCGAGGATACCTCGCCCGTGCGGAAGGACAGCCAGAACCAGGGCCAGGCCAGATAGGCCATCAGGCCTGAGAAGGGCACCAGGAAGATGATGTGCAGGATCAGGTCGATCCAGTCTCTGGTCCGCTTCGTCCAGCCGCTCGAAAGGATGTCGATGCGGATATGTTCGTTGCGGAGCAGGGCATAGGCTGCGGCAAGCATGAATACTGTGCCATACAGATACCACTGCAGTTCGAGCCAGGCGTTGGACGAGATATCGAAGACTTTGCGGATGACGGCATTGCCGGCGCTGATCAGGACGGCGGCCAAGAGCAGCCAGGAAACCCAGCGTCCGATGGCCCCGTTGATCGCGTCGATCAGCCGGGAAACAGCCAACAGGATTGTCATTTTGTTTGTTCTCCCCTTGTCTTTCCGTGCTTAGAGCAATGGCCAATCCCGCGCAACTGGACAGCGCTCTTGGCGCTCAGGGGGCAACGAAAGTTGAACTGTCGGGAGATTGCCGCAGAAGCGGGTGTGGAGATTGTCTCTGCGCGCCGCGCTTGCATTCGGTGGCTTTTTAACAATTTCGATATGCCAACCTTAACAGGTTCTAACTTAGAGGTTTGCGTCCTGCTTCGAAGCAGTGCATTTTAGCAATAGCTTCGTTTTGCGTATTACTGTGACGTTTCAGAACATGATTTTGCCCCCGTACTGGGCATGTGGATTGAAAGAGACATCTTTTGACAGCTGAGGTTTCGAGGCCACCTCGCCGGGAGGGCGCATTATGAGGGCCGACAAGGGGCATGACCAGAATGTGCCCACGGATGTCTATCTGTCGTTCGTGAGCTCCCTTTTCGACAATCGCTTCACGCTGTTCACCGGCATGGTTGTCCACATCCTGACATTCGTGACCGTCTATGTGCAGACGGGCTCAAGCTTCTACCTGCTTCTGTGCGCCTGCTTTGCGGTAATCTTTCCCTTTCGCCTGCATTCCTTCTTCCTGTTTGACCGTGAGGATAAGTCGAAGCTGACGCGCGAGCAGATCGCTGCTTGGGAGCGGCGCTATGTGATCGGCGGGGCTTCGACAACGGCTGTACTGGGAATCGGCAGCGGCTATGCCCTGCTGGCCTTCCAGGATACGTTCGCCGAACTCGCCTGCATCTCGGTGGCCATGGCCACCATGGTCTCCATTGTCGGTCGCAACTACGGCTCGCGGCTCGCTGTCGATCTTCAGACGCTTGCGTGCTGCGTGCCGATGATTATCGGCAGCCTCCTGGCGCAAGATGTTTTCAAGGCTTTGCTGTCGCTGCTCTTGATTCCTTTCTGGCTTACGACACGTGCGATGGCCAATGGAGTGCGTGACTTCCTCTATGAGAATGTCATTGCCTCACGGGAGATGGCCAAGATCGCTGACCGTTTCGACACGGCGCTCAGCAACATGACCCATGGCTTGCTGATGCTCGATCCGCACAACCGGATCGAGGTGATCAATCGCAAGGCTTGCGAACTTCTGAACCTTGGTGATCGCCGGCGGCTGGCTGGATGTGACCTCGATGTGGTTCTGCGTTATGGCGTTCGCCACACCTTCATCGATGGATCGATGCCAAGTCTGCTGCAGAAGCAACTCGCACAGCTCACGCAGGGTATTTCAAACCGTGCGCTGATGCATTTCTCCGAAGACCTGGTGCTGGAATTCTCGGCCAAGCGGCGCGAGGAAGGCGGGGTGGTGCTGATCTTTGAAGATGTCACGGCGAGAGTGCGCGCAGACCGCAAGATCCTGCACATGGCGCGTTACGACAGCCTGACAGGGCTGCCTCAGCGGGGCTACTTCACGGAGCTCGTTCGCGAGCGTCTGGACCGTCAGGGCGAATTTGGACCTGTCGTCGGCATGATGATCCTTGATGTGACCGACTTCAAGCACGTCAACGATTTGAAGGGACACCTGACGGGCGACAAATTGCTCGTCGCGATCGCGGCACGACTGACCGAGCTTGCCGCGGGCAAGGCCGTGGTTGGCCGTCAGGTCGGCGATCACTTCATCTGCTTCTTCCCGAACGTCGAGGGGCGTGATGATCTGGATGAGGAGATGCGCAGTCTCCACGCAGCGGCTTCGGGCGCCTACACGCTTGAAGGTACGCAGGTCCATGTCAATTTCTCCGCCGGTGCCGTCCTGCTCGAAAGTGCCGACATCAAGATGGAGGAGTGGCCGGTCAAACTGGACATCGCGCTTTTCGAATCGAAGGCCCGCAGCCGCGGACAATTCACTCTGTTTGCCACAGAAATGGATGCGCGCTATCTGGAGCGCCAGCGGTTGAAAGCCGATCTGCGGGCGGCGGTCGATAACCATGGCCTCACTGTCGTCTACCAGCCGATGTTTACCCCGGATGGACGAGGGCTTGCGTGCTGCGAGGCTCTGGCCAGATGGCATCATCCGGAAAAGGGGCCGATCGCGCCGAATATCTTCATCCAGATCGCCGAAGAAATGGGGATCGTCACCGAGATCACGCAGCAGGTCCTGCGAAAGGCCTGCGCGGATTGCCGGAGCTGGCCGGACCCGATCGGTGTCTCCGTCAATCTTTCCGTACACGACCTCCGGCAAGGTGATCTTGCGGCGACAGTCCAGGCAATTCTCGGCGAAACCGGCCTCGACGCAAAACGGCTGCATCTGGAAGTAACGGAAAGCAGCCTGATTGAGGAGCTTTCAGCAGCCCGTGCTGTGCTGGACCGGTTGCGCGATCTCGGGATCACGATCTCGATCGACGATTTCGGAACCGGCTTCTCAAGTCTGAGTTACCTGGACACCTTGCCGGTCGATATCGTGAAGGTTGATCGGTCCTTCGTCCGCAACATCGGCGATGATCCGCGCCGCCTGAAGCTGCTTCGGGGCATTGTGAGCCTTACGCGCGGCCTCGATATCGGCATCGTCATCGAGGGCGTGGAAACCCGCGAGCAGTTGTCGCTCATCAGGAAGCACAATTGCGCAGACCTGATCCAGGGCTATGTCTTCTCCATGCCTATCGGAGCGCATGCAATCGAAGCGTTGGCAGAAGAAGCGGCAGCCACCGGTCTTCTTGGGCAGGCAGGCGTCGCGTGAGGTGACGCTGCCGGCCTGCATTTCCTTGAACAACTTGGATTGCCTTGCAGAGTTCTTCTGAGGCTCCAATAGTTGCGAACGGGACCATTAACCTTAATTTATTTTACCTTAACCTATCATTAATTTTTGGGGGGCGCGGGTCGGAACAATGCGTGTTACCGATTAAACCATTGTTAACCATAGTGGGTGTCTCGCGTGGAACTGGAAGGCTTCTCGGAAAGATTGATGCGTCACCTCGATTTCATCGAGTATCGCCGGATTGAGACGCAGGAGGACTTCGAGGATATCGAACAGCTCCGCTACAAGACCTACAAGGCCGCCGACATGATTCCCCGTGCGGCTCCGAGCATGATTGATGATGCGGACTTCGATCCCCATGCTTATGTGTTGGGTATCTATTACTTCGAGGAATTGGTCAGCACGATACGCCTCCACCACGTGACCCCGGAGCACAGGCTTTCACAGTCGGCGCAGGTTTTTCCGGATATCATGGAGGCCTATCTTGATGCGGGCCTGGCAATCATCGATCCGGCGCGTTTCGCGGTCGATCCAGCCTTTGCCGCAGAGGTCCCCGCCCTTCCTTACATCACGCTGAGACCGAGTATCGTGGCGGCCGCCTACTTCAAGGCAGACAGGGTGTTGCAGCCCGTTCGCCCCGCTCATGCCGCCTTCTACAAGCGCGTCTTTTACGCTGAGACGGTGGTCGAGCGAAGGATGACGGAAATCTACGGTCGGGAACTTACCCTCATGGCCACCAACACCCATACCACCGGGACTAAGCTTTTGAAGCGCTATCCCTTCTTCGATTCCGGTGTGCACGAGCGGCGGTTGATGTTCGGGCGCGGGGAGGGCCGGTTGCCGACCACGCCACTGACCATCCTGCCGTCCGCGCGGCTGGTTGCGGATGGCAAGATCCTCGGAGCAATCGCAGGTCGGGATTATTGATCGCAGACCCCGGTTGCGATTGCACTTGGGCCGGCGTTTGTGTATGCGGGAAAAGACGAAATTTAGCCCACAGCCGGCTCCCGCGTGATTCTGCCGTGGTGCCGCCAGGCTCAAGATTTGGGAGATCGAATATGAGCGAACATCATTCCGGTCCGGTCGAAACCGGAGCCTCGATGGACTACAAGGAACACGAGAAGACCTACGACCTCTTCATCGCCGGCACCAAGTATGGCACCGCCATTCTGGTGGCCCTGATGATCGCCATGGCCGCCGGCTTCTTCGGCGGGGCGGGCCTTCTTGGTGGCCTGTTCATCTGGATCGTCCTGTCGGTCGCCGGTATCTTCATCATGCGCTGAACAGCGCAACCAGTCCTTCTTTGAAGGCGGTCCGGCAACGGGCCGCCTTTTTCTATGGCCGTCGTGATCCATTCCAGAGGCTGGGGCGCCAAATAAAAAAACGGCGGGGAACCCGCCGTTCTCTAAACCTTGCCTGAAATCTATCCTCAGGTCGTGCCGCGTGTGCGGGCGAGGCCCTGCTTGGCGGGCTCGTATTTCGGATCGAGGCGCAGAGCGTGGCTGTAGGATTTCGCGGCACGTGCCTTGTCGCCCCTGCGTTCGTAAACGAGTGCCTGATTCGCCCAGCTTTCAGCGATATTGCCGTTCAGCTCGATGGCGAGGTTGAAGTCGGCAAAGGCGTTCTCGTCGTCGTTCAGCGCGATATAGGAGACCCCGCGACCGTTATAGGGTTCGGGTGCGCGCGATGAGAGCGAGATCGCCTTCGAGAAGTCCTCGATCGCCTTGGCGTGGTCGCCGCGCAACTGATAGATCAGGCCACGATTGTGGTAGGCGCGACCGTCCGTGGTGTCGAGCTGGATGGCGCGGTTGAAGTCGCCAAAGGCTTCATCGATACGGCCAGCCTGGCGATAGATATTGCCGCGGCCGATATAGGCGACGTCGTAGTTCGGGTTGATCTTCAGCGCAGCATTGTAGTCGGCAGCCGCTTCGACGGGCTTGCCCATGTTGCGATAGACCAGCGCACGGTTTGCATAGGCCTGGAAGAACTGCGGGTTGATCTGCAAGGCCGTGTTGAAGTCGTCGAGGGCCTGCTTGAACTGGCCCGCGCGGCCATAGGCCGACCCGCGAACATTGTAACCTTCCGGATCGCGCGGATTGGACTGGATGACCGCGGTGAGGGACGCAATGTTCTCCTGCGAGCCCTGGGCGCGATCCAGGCGGATCACGTCGGTCGTTTCCGTCGTCGTGGCGCAGCCTGCCAAAGTCATGGCGGCGAGCAGAACCATGGCAGAGGCCAGGCCATGCTTGCGGTCGGCATTCGAGGCAGTCATCAACACGGAGGTTTTCGTCATGAGGCGCATCATCCGGCCGCTGCCTGCGCCGCATCAGGCCTCAGACAGCGCAAGTTGGTGTTTCATATCAAAAGAGCGGCGGCGATTCGTCTCGCCCCCGCTCTCATTTCATAGGAAAACGTCTAAAACGGGGCCGATCAACGACCGCGAGCCGCAGAAACGACGCCGCTTTCGCGCAGTGCCTTCTTACGTGCGAGCTTGCGGACGCGGCGAACGGACTCTGCCTTCTCACGCGCACGCTTCTGGGACGGCTTCTCATAGAAGTCGTGCATCTTCATTTCGCGGAAGATACCTTCGCGCTGCATCTTCTTCTTGAGAGCGCGGAGCGCCTGGTCAACGTTGTTGTCGCGGACTAGTACCTGCACGTTTATCCCGTTCCTTTGGTTGTTTAGGTTGGTCTTCCCGTCGATGGAGGTCACATCAACGGAAACAGCATTATTGTTCGCGCGGCACCTGAGTCCGGCGATTGGGCTGCGAATTACCAGAAGAGGTAGGTAAAGTCCATACTGGGCAAGGCTTTCGGTCAAGAATTTTCGGTGGGCCGGACAGGTTTGGGTGGGGTGTCGAAAGCCGGGTGCAATTGCGTCGCAAAACGGACGTCATGTCGTGGGTTGATCTGCGACCTGTATAGTCCTACCCCCAGTGCCTGAACCACAGGAGTTTAAGGCGAATGCGCAAATATTCGGTCTTTGCCGTTGTCCGTGAGGCCATGCGTGCCCACAAGGGATGGGAGGCTCAATGGGTCTCTCCCGAGCCGCGGCAGTCCTATGACGTGATCATTGTCGGTGCCGGCGGCCATGGCCTCGGTGCGGCCTACTATCTCGCCAAGGAGCACGGCATTACCAATGTCGCGGTCATCGAGAAGGGCTGGCTCGGCGGTGGCAATACCGGCCGAAACACGACGATCATCCGGTCCAATTATCTCTATGAAGAGAGCATGGACATCTACGAGCATTCGCTGAAGCTCTGGGAAGGTCTGTCTCAGGACCTCAACTACAATGTCATGTATTCGCCGCGCGGCGTTATGATGCTGTCGCACAATGTGCATGACATGCAGTCGTTCAAGCGCCATGTGAATGCCAACAATCTCTACGGCATCGACAATGAGTGGCTGACGCCGGAGCAGGCCAAGGCTTTCTGCCCGCCGCTCGATATCTCCAAGACCGCGCGCTACCCGATCAATGGCGCAGCGCTTCAGCGTCGCGGCGGCACGGCCCGTCACGATGCGGTTGCCTGGGGTTATGCGCGTGCGGCGTCCGATCGCGGCGTGCACATCATCCAGAACTGCGAAGTCACCGGCATCCGCCGTGGTCCAAATGGTGAAGTCACTGGCGTCGACACGACCAAGGGCTTCATCGGCGCAAAGAAGATCGGCGTCTCCGCTGCCGGCCATTCCTCGGTCGTTATGGGCATGGCGGGCGTTCGTCTTCCGGTTCATTCGACGCCGCTGCAGGCGCTCGTCTCCGAGCCGCTGAAGCCGATCTTCCCCTGCGTCGTCATGTCGAACACCGTGCATGCCTATATCTCGCAGTCGGACAAGGGCGAGCTGGTCATCGGTGCCGGTACCGACCAGTACAATTCCTACAGCCAGACCGGCGGCATGCAGATCATCACGCATACGCTCGATGCCATCTGCGAGCTCTTCCCGATGTTCCGCCGGGTTAAGATGATGCGCCAGTGGGGCGGGATTACCGACAACACAGCCGACCGTTCGCCGATCCAGAGCGTCACGCCGGTTCCGAACCTCTTCGTCAATGCCGGCTGGGGTACGGGCGGTTTCAAGGCGACGCCGGGTTCGGCGAACCTTTTTGCTCATCTCATTGCCAAGGGTGAGCCGCATCGGCTGGCCCAGGGCCTGACGCTCGACCGGTTCCGCACCGGCCGCCTCATCGACGAGGCAGCCGCCGCTGCCGTGGCGCACTGATTTCAGGGATTACCGATCATGCTGGTCATCAAATGCCCCTATTGCGAAGAAGAGCGTGCAGAGCTCGAGTTTCGCGCCGCCGGTGAAGCGCATATCGCGCGTCCTGCCGACATCGCTTCGATCACGGACGAAGAGTTTGCGGATTACTTCTTCCTGCGCGACAACCCGAAGGGTCTGATCTTCGAACGCTGGCGCCATATTCATGGCTGCGGTCGCTTCTTCAACGCGGCCCGCGACACCATCTCCGACAAGATCCTGCTGACCTACAAGGCCGGTGAACCCATGCCCGATCCCGCGACGCTTCAGTCCGCAACCGCCACCAAGGGAGAGAAGGCATGAGCGCTGCCAACCGTATCCCCGGCAAGGGCCGCCTGACGCCGGCGCTGACTGCCCGCTTCACCATTGATGGCCGCACGCTGACCGCTTACGAAGGCGATACCGTGGCTTCCGCCATGATCGCCAACGGCATGCATCTCGCCGGTCGTTCGTTCAAGTATCACCGTCCGCGCGGCATCCTGACCGCAGGTCCCGAAGAGCCGAATGCGCTGCTCGACGTCTCGCGTGACGCTGCCCGTCGCCAGCCGAATGTGCGGGCGACCGTGCAGGAAGTCTTCGACGGGATGAAGATCGAGACGCAGAACCGCTGGCCATCGCTGTCGCTCGACATCGGCGAGGTCAACAACCTGCTGTCGCCCTTCTTCGCCGCCGGCTTCTACTACAAGACCTTCATGTGGCCGAAGGCGGCCTGGCATCAGATCTATGAACCCTTCATCCGTCGCGCAGCCGGTCTCGGTCATGCGCCGAAGGAAGCGGATCCTGATCATTATGCCAACCGCTACGCCCATTGCGACGTGCTGGTCATCGGTGGCGGTGCCGCCGGTCTCGCTTCGGCGCTCGCGGCCGCCCAGGCGGGCGTGCGCGTCGTGATCGTCGACGAACAGCCGGAAATGGGCGGTGCCTTCCACTTCGACACGGGTGCCACCGTCGACGGCCAGAGCGGCTGGGACTGGGCGCAAGCGACCGTTGCCAAGCTCAAGGGCATGGCGAACGTCACCGTGCTCTCCCGCACGACGGCTTTCGGCTATCACAACCAAAATTATGTGGCGCTGGTCGAACGGGTCACCGACCACATCGCGAAGCCAGCCAAGAACCAGCCGCGCGAGCGGCTGTGGCAGGTGCGTGCCAAGCGCGTGATCATCGCCAGCGGCGCAATCGAGCGCCATATGGTGTTCGCCAACAATGACCGTCCGGGCATCATGCTGGCGGCGGCGGGTCGCACCTATCTCAACCATTTCGGCGTCGCCGTCGGTGCCAAGGTTGGCGTCTACACGGCGCATGACTCGGCCTATGAAGCGGCGATCGATCTGAAGAAGGCTGGCGTTTCCGTGCCCGTCATCGTCGATGCCCGCGAGAAGCCGGGCGAGGGTGTTCTGGCCCAGGCGCGCGCACTCGGCATCGAGGTGCTGACCGGCCACGGCGTGGTAGACACCGCTGGTCGTCTGCGCGTCCGCTCGATCACCGTTCGCCGCAATGGCGGTGGTTCGAGCCGCAAGATCGAGGTCGATGCGCTCTTGATGTGCGCCGGCTGGACGCCGTCCGTGCACATGTTCTCGCAGTCGCGCGGCAAGCTGAAGTTCGATGCTGCCAACCAGCGCTTCCTGCCTGACGTCTATGCCCAGGACTGCATCTGTGTTGGCGCCTGCAACGGTACCGACGACCTGCAGGCACTTCTTGATGAGGCGACCGCTGCCGGTCGGTCCTCGGCCAAGGCTGCGGGTGCAACTGAGGCGCCTGCCGTTTCGCTTTCCGGTGCCAATGCGCATGCCTGGACCGGCGGCATGATCGGCGCTGCTGAAGGCGCTGGCCGCGAGGACAACGTCAAGGCCTTTGTCGACTTCCAGCACGATGTCTGCGCCAAGGACATTCGTCTGGCCGTGCGCGAGGGCATGCATTCGATCGAGCATATCAAGCGCTTCACGACGAACGGTATGGCGTCCGACCAGGGCAAGCTCTCCAACATGCATGGCCTCGCCATCGCAGCCGAAGTGCTCGGCAAGGAGATCCCGCAGGTCGGTCTCACCACCTTCCGCGCGCCCTATACGCCCGTCACCTTCGGGACGCTGATCAACCATTCGCGCGATGCGCTGTTTGATCCGGTGCGCAAGACGCCGATGCATGCCTATGAAGTTTCTCAGGGCGCCGTCTATGAAGATGTCGGCAACTGGAAGCGCGCCTGGTACTATCCGAAGGCCGGCGAAGACATGCATGCCGCCGTCAATCGCGAATGCAAGACGGTGCGTGAGGCAGCCGGTGTGTTCAACGCCTCGACGCTCGGCAAGATCGAGGTCGTCGGGCCCGATGCGGCCGAGTTCCTGAACCTGATGTACACCAACGCTTGGGACACGCTGAAGCCTGGCAAGGCGCGCTACGGCATCATGACCCGCGAAGATGGCTTCATCTACGACGATGGCGTTGTCGGTCGTCTGGCGGAGGATCGCTTCCACGTGACCACCACGACGGGCGGTGCGCCGCGTGTGATGCATCATATGGAAGACTATCTGCAGACGGAATTCCCGCATCTGAAGGTCTGGCTCACCTCGACCACCGAACAGTGGGCGGTCATCGCCGTCCAGGGTCCGAAGGCGCGCGACATCATCGCGCCCTTCGTCGAGGGCATCGATATCTCCAACGAGGCCTTCCCGCATATGAGCGTGGCTGAAGGCAAGTTCTGCGGCGTGCCGACGCGTCTCTTCCGCGTGTCGTTCACCGGCGAACTCGGCTTCGAAGTCAACGTGCCCGCCGATTTCGGCGCTGATGTCTTCCGTCAGATCTGGGAGCGCGCCCAGTCGCTTGGCGCCTGCCTCTATGGCACCGAGACCATGCACGTGCTGCGCGCCGAGAAGGGCTATATCATCGTCGGCCAGGACACTGACGGCACACTGACGGCTGACGATGCCGGCCTCTCCTGGGCGGTGTCGAAGAAGAAGACCGACTTTGTCGGCATTCGCGGCATGAAGCGTCCGGATCTGGTCAAGGAAGGCCGCAAGCAGCTTGTCGGCATCTTCACCAAGGATCCGAACGAAGTGCTGGAAGAGGGCGCGCAGATCGTCGCCAACCCGAACCAGCCGAAGCCGATGACAATGCTCGGTCACGTCACCTCGTCCTACTGGTCGGAAAACCTCGGGCGCTCGATTGCGATCGCCATGGTGGCCGGTGGCCGCGCACGGATGGGCGAGACGCTTTACGTGCCGATGAAGGACAAGACCATCGCGGTGGAAGTGACCGACATGGTATTCTTTGACAAGGAAGGGGGCCGCATCCATGGCTGATATGTCTGTTGCAGAACGCAAGACCGTTCTCGCCGGCTTCCAGGGCGGCAGCGCAAAGGTGCGGCTTACGCCGGCTCTCCCGGCCACCCGCGTGTCGCTCCGCGCGGATGCCGATGCCGTCGCAGGTCTCTCCAAGACGCTCGGCCTGAAGCTGCCGGTCAAGCCGAAGACCTCTGCCTCGGCCAAGGGCCGCACGGCTTTCTGGATCGGTCCGGACGAATGGTTCCTGTTCGACGAGAAGTCTGAAACGCTGATGGCCGACTGCGCCGCCTCCGGCGTGGTTCATTCGGCGACCGATATCTCCCACCGCAACACCGCGATCATCGTTTCGGGGCCGGCTGCCGCCGACACGCTGAATGCGGCCTGCCCGCTCGACCTCTCGCTCGCCGCCTTCCCGGTCGGCGCCGTCACGCGCACCGTCTTCGGCAAGATCGAGATCATTCTCTACCGCGTCGAGGAGGAGACGTTCCGGGTCGAATGCTGGCGGTCTTTTGCGGAGTATGCGTTCGGCATGCTCGCCGAGGGTGCGGAGGATGCCTCGCTCTGAGGGGGTAGAGGTGTTAGAACGGGTTTGAGGAGGCCGGGGGTGACCCGGCCTTTTTTGTGTTCGTGTGCGGATTCGGCGTAAGCGCAGTGATATTAGGGCGATAGATCATTTCGGTATGTGTCGAAGGTCTGGAGAGCGGGTGGCTGGTCAGCATCAAAGGCGGACGCCGTCAGTCCAGCCCTCGGTTAGGCGACATTGCAAATCGCTGGGTGTCAGGCGTCGCTTTGATCTGTGTTTTCGCGGCGTGGTTGTTCCTGATCCCAAGGTGATATATAATTTTCTCCATGATGTTCATGTCCACATTCTTCCCGCTGATCTGAACGGCTGAAAGTCGTTCGGCGCTTGCGCGCTAAAGAAGATCAAAACGGCACCGGCTCACCCGGTAGCCGCACGGAGAATGTGTATGCCAAAGATTGATGATCTCGGCCTGACTGCCGGTCAGGTCCAACAGTTTATTGACGACGGTTTCGTCAAAATCGAGCAGGCCTTCACGACTGACCTTGCGAAGAACGGCAGGGACGAGTTGTGGGCTGACATAGGACTTTCCCCCGACGAACCCGAAAAGTGGGTTCAACCCGTTATCCGGGTGGGTTTCAAGACTTCGCCTCCCTTCGTCGAAGCGGCAAACACGCCGCGCCTGCACAGAGCCTACGATCAGCTTGTTGGTGAAGGGCGCTGGCTGGCACCCAAGGGTCTCGGGACCTTTCCCATTCGCTTTCCTTCATCTGATCTACCCGGTGATGACGGCTGGCATGTGGACGTCAGTTTTGGCACGGACCACCCAGACTTCATGGAGTGGCGCGCCAACGTGAAGAGTAGCGGTCGCGCCCTATTGATGCTGTTTCTGTTTTCGGATGTGAGTGCAGATGATGCACCGACCAAAATACGGAAAGGCTCGCACATGGTCATAGCCAGGGAATTGCTTGCCCATGGCGACGCCGGCGCAACGCTCAGGCAGCTTTCTGCCGATGGCTACGCTTCGACAGCAGATTGCGAGGTCGAGTTGGCAACCGGCGCGGCAGGCACGGTCTATTTGTGTCATCCATTCCTGGTCCATGCCGCACAACCTCACCGTGGGCGGCATCCGCGCTTCATGGCGCAACCGCCGCTCCTGCCGAAAGGCGAGTTTGATCCGGCCCTGCCTCCGTCTCCGGTTCAGTTGGCTATCCGTCGGGCCTGTGGGCTGACGTTCTAATCTGCTGACTCCGGGACGCTCCAAGCGTCTCGGAGTCACGGCATTTCAGCGACGCTTAAGATTGGGGCTCAGTGTCCGCTCTGGGCCAAGAGTGGACGCAAGACCGGCTCTATTCGGCTCAGACAGCTGAAGCTTCCCACCCCAGCCATTTCACCCAGCGCCCATGAAAATCCGCCCGGCCGATCTCGCGGGTTTCGCCCGTCGGCCAGAGTGTGAGCAGGATGGCTGCCCCTTCCGGCTTGCCGTCGGCCTCCAGTTGCAGACGCGTAAGCGGTGCGTCCAGCGTCGCGCGGCTGCCGGCGTCGGCAATCAGGGCTTCACCCTCGGCTTTGAGCGCCGGCGGCAGATATTGCCAGGCAATGGTGTGGTAGATGACATGGGCCATTCCCGGACGAGGCGTTGCCAGACGTTGACGCAGCCAGTCGATGGCGTCGGCCTTTTCGACCTTCAGGCCGCTTTCGGTTGCCATTTCAAGGGCTGCTGCCGTGCGGTCGAGGCGGTCCTGCTGGTCGGCCCAGATATAGGAGAAGAGCCGCAGGCGGTCGTCTTCCGAGGCGGGGTCGAGTGGGTTCAGGTCGCAGCCAGCGCGTTCGATGATTTCGATGGCGGCTTGTGGCGGCGGCGGGCCTTCCCAACGCGGGGTGAGTTCGACTGGGGAGGTCTGGCCCCAGCGGAAGTCTCCCAGTTGGTAGCTGTAGCGATCCCATTGCAGGTTGAGGCCGGCGCTGGCGCCGACTTCCGAGAGGACCAGGGGTTTGCCCGTGAGTGACGCGATCGTCAGGAAGCCGGGAAGCAGGGCGGACGAGCGGCGGACTTCATTGGTCTGGGGTGCCGACTTCAGGCGCTCCAGCATGAAGGCCTCGTCCCGGTGCATCGCGGTCTCGACCGCTGCCCAGAGCGTATCGTCGTTGACGGCGTGCGGTGGGTAGACGGTTGCAAGTGCTGGGTCTTGGCCGGAGCGAACGAGGGCATGCAGCGTGCCGGCCAGCCTGAGGGCCAGTGCATCGCCGGTGCCGTCAGGATTACCGGGCCAGCCGAGGATCTTGGCGCCTGCGGGTGTCTCGCCGGTCAGCCGCTCTGCCGCCAGCGAGCAGAGGCGGGCGGTGAAGGGGGAGCCGAGATCGGTACAGGCTTTGGCTTGCCGCAGGAAACTCTGGCGGATCAGGTCTGCGCGGTCGTCACTCATCGTCGCAGGCGCCTTTCGTGTCACACGCCCTCGGGCCGATCCTTGGGGTCGAACTGCGAGATGGTGATCCAGTCGGCGGTGAGTGCCGGCTTGCGTTCGTCCTCGATCTCGACGGTCACCTCATAGGTGTTCATCAGCATGCCGGCGCCGCGAAATCGCGCCGCGGCCAGCTTGAAACTTCCGCGGATGCGCTTTCCAGTCTTCACCGGCGACATGAAGCGCAGCTTGTCGAAGCCGTAATTGATGCCGAGTGTCTGTTCGCGGATTTTTGGCAGGCAGTTGTAGTTCATCGCCGAGAGCAGCGAGACGGTGAGGAAACCGTGTGCGATGGTCCCGCCGAAGGGCGTTTCGGCCGCGGCCCGCACCGGGTCTGTGTGAATGAACTGATGGTCCATGGTGGCGCCGGCAAAGGCGTCAATCATCGGCTGGTCGACGGTGATCCAATCCGACACGCCGACAACGGTGCCGACGAGGCCCGGCACGTCCTTGAGCGAAATCTCTTGCGGCATGAAAAGAACCCGATCCTTCAATAATTCCCGCAAGCTACAGCCGCTTCACGTCAGGCGGAAGAGGCTAAAGTCACTGTCGTTGAAATACTCAAGCCTTCACCCAGAAATCTACGCTGCGGGCCCTTACGCTGATCCTGGCGGCGCTGCGGCCGGTCTCAAGGCGGCGCCATTTTGCCTTGTCACTCGTGGGCAGCACGAAGTTCGTTGCCTGGAATGCGCGGTTAAAGAGGACGGCCACATGGCACTCCTTACCCGTTTCCCGGTCTATGGCGGCCAATAGCATGGCAAAGGCGCCGAGATCGGGGGTCTCCCAGTCCGCAATGGTCATGGCCTGGCCGTCGGTGTTCAGCCAGGCCACGTCGCCATCGCCTGTCAGGGCACCCGCATCCATGAAACAGGAGAAACGCTGGCGCATGGCGGCAAGGCGGGCTGTCGTCTCGATCAGCTCCTCGTCGGCCTTCGACCAGTCGAGCCAGGTGAGTGTATTGTCCTGGCAATAGGCATTGTTGTTGCCGCGTTGGGTGCGGCCGAACTCGTCGCCGGCGGTGAGCATCACCGCACCGCGGCTGGCAAACAGCGTCGAGAGCAGGGCTTCGACATCCTGCCGGCGCTTCTTCAGGATCGCCTTGTCGGATGTTTCACCCTCGACGCCGTTGTTCCAGGAATGGTTCTCGTTGTGGCCGTCCCGGTTATGCTCGCCGTTCGCCTCGTTGTGTTTGTGTTCATAGGAAACGAGATCGTAAAGCGAGAAGCCGTCATGGGCGGCGATGAAGTTGACGCTGCGGGTCTGGCCGTGGCCGTCATGGGCGAAGAGATCGGCGGAGCCGGCAAGCGCCGTTGCAAGATCGCCTGTCGTCCCGGCATCGCCCCGCCAGTGGCGGCGGAAGGTGTCGCGGGCGCGGTCGTTCCATTCGAGGAAGGCGGGCGGGAAGCGGCCGAGCTGGTACCCGCCGAGCCCGATGTCCCAGGGTTCGGCGATCAGGATGCGATCCTCCAGCACTTCGTCCTCGAGGATGGCCCTGAGAGTAGGTGCGTCCTGATGGAAGCCGTCCCAGTGCCGTCCCATGATCGGTGCGAGGTCGAAGCGGAAACCGTCGATACCGGCTGACAGGACGAAGTGGCGGAGCGTATCGACGATCAGTTGACGGACGCAGGGATGGTCGCAGGCGAGCGTGTTGCCGCAGCCGGTGTCGTTGACCAGCGTACCCGGATCATCGGCCACATGGCGGAACAGCGAGCGGTTGTCGATGCCGCGTAGCGAGAGCGTGGTGCCATGCACATCGCTTTCGCCGGTGTGGTTGAAGACGAGGTCGAGGATGACGCCGATGCCTTCCGCATGAAGCGCTGCGACCGTCTCGCGCAGCTCCTTCACGCCGCCGGGCACGAGGCGCGGATCGAGCGCCATCATCGCGACGGGGTTGTAGCCCCAGCTGTTGGTGAGGCCGAGCGGGGGCAGATGCCGTTCGTCGATCCAGGCGGTGATCGGCATCAGTTCGACCATGTCGACGCCGATACGCCTGAGATGCGCGAGGATTGCGGGGTGGGCGAGGGCTGCGAGCGTGCCGCGTTGGGCGTCCGGCACGTCAGGATGTAGCATGGTCAGTGCCTTGACGTTGACCTCGTAGATAAAGCCGGTGCGCTCGCCGAGCGGCATCATGGGCTTTAGCGGCTTGTGCGCCTTCACGATCGATTTCGGCATCAGGTCGGCGGTGTCGACGCCGAACTGA
>OGCL01001376.1_pt1 | contig 21004 bp, 18 predicted proteins | sample 1570041 | NCBI WGS metagenome assembly OGCL01 (sample SAMN06266162, study PRJEB24511) | hot springs metagenome | isolation source: Hot spring water | place: South Africa: Limpopo | collected 2015-06-22
CCAGGGATGGCGATCGCTTTGAGGATCGCGCGGCGGATCATGCGCTTGGTCTGTTCGTCCAGATAGGCGAAATTGTATGTGGCGAGTTCCTGCATGGTGGCTTACCCTTTGCCTGGCTTACAAGCGTGGAGGCGTGACATGGACCCGAGCGGATCGGCTGTCGGGATGGAGGCGTTGGCGCTGGTCGCGGTGTTCGCCATCGTCGGGTTCATCTTGTTTCTGGGGGCCCGCCGTGACCGCCGTGTCAAAAGGGAAGCCTCAGGAAACGGTGACGGTGGCATTACCTGGAGCGGTGATTGTGGTGGTGACGGCGGTGGAGACGGCGGAGGGGATTGACGCCTCATTCGGCCGCCTCCTGCATCTCGCTCGGCTCGAGCCGGGACGCATCGTGTTTGGCCCGCATGCGGCGGACGAGGTCGAGTTCGGCCTGGAAGTCGACGTAATGCGGCAGCTTCAGATGTTCGACGAAGCCGGTCGCCTGGACATTGTCGCAATGGGAAATGACGAATTCCTCGTCCTGGGCGGGGGCGACGACATCCTCGCCGAATTCCTGGGTGCGCAGTGCCCGGTCGACCAGCGACATGGACATCGCCTTGCGTTCGCTCTGGCCGAAGACGAGGCCGTAGCCGCGGGTGAATTGTGGCGGGGCCTTGGCCGAACCCTTGAACTGGTTGACCATCTGGCATTCGGTGACGCGGATCTCGCCGAGCGAGACGGCAAAACCCAGCTCCGGCACGTCGAATTCGACCTCGACCAGACCCATGCGAATTTCGCCGACAAAGGGGTGGGTACGGCCATAACCGCGCTGGGTCGAATAGCCGAGCGCCAGAAGGAAGCCCTCGTCGCCGCGGGCGAGCGCCTGGAGACGCAGGTCGCGGGGCATCGGAAATTCCATCGGCTCGCGGGTGATGTCGCCGGCGACGTGATCCTCGGGCATTTCGCCATCCGGCTCGATGAGACCTTCGCCGTCGAGAATTTCGGAGACCCGCATGACCGGATCGAGCCCTTCCTCACGCTGCTCGCCCATGTCCACCGTCTCGTCGTCAAGCAGCGAGGGGTCGAGCAGGCGGTGGGTATAGTCGAAGGTGGGGCCGAGCAGCTGCCCGCCGGGCAGATCCTTGTAGGTGGCCGAGACGCGGCGTTCGACGCGCATCCGGCCGGTTTCGATCGGGCGGGAGGTGCCGAAGCGGGGCAGCGTGGTGCGGTAGGCGCGCAGCAGGAAAATCGCTTCGATCATGTCGCCGCGCGACTGCTTGAGGGCAAGTGCGGCCAGCGCGCAGTCGTAGAGCGAGGCTTCTGCCATGACGCGGTCGACGGCGAGGCCGAGTTGGGCAACGATCTGGTCGATCGTCACCGATGGCAGCGACCTGTCACCACGGCGGCGGTCGGCAAGCAGCTTGTGGGCGTTGGCGATGGCTTTCTCGCCACCCTTGACGGCAACATACATGTCTCAGGCCTCCATCTCGCGGATCTTGGTCGTACGCGGGAGCGCGATGAAGCGGCGACCTGCCGTCAGCACAAGGTCGACGCCGCGCGGGAAGAGGGCGCGATTGTCGGCCCACTGGCGCAAGAAGGTTTCGGGCAGACCCTTCGGTGCGATCGTGGCGGTGTCGCGAATGCCGGGGCCTGACAGCTGCAAAGGCTGGCCGGCCTCGAGCGAGGCGACCTCAACGATCAGCGTCGTCGAACGGTCCGGGTACTCCTGGGTTCCCAGTGCAAATTGTGAGAGCGAGGGGAACGGTGCTCCCGCTTCGACGAAGGCGAATTTGGCATCGGTCTTGGTGGGCGTCAGGCTGGCGCCGGTGTGGAAGCCGATCCAGGCCGACAGGGCGGATTTGGCCAGAATTGGTGTCAGCCAGATCGGCGTGTCGTGGTCGCAGAGCGTCAGCAGCAGGGCGCCTGCCGCGATGCCGAGTGGTGCGGGTGGTGCGACGGCCACGTCGACGACACCGATGGTGCCGGGGCGGGCCATGGCGTCCATTACGCTGCGGAACACGGCTTGAGCATGGGTTACGGCATCCGGGAAACCGCCGTCGAGGCTTTCAGTGACGTCGAGCATCAGTCTTCTCCGCGAACCATGGTGAAGAAATCGACCTTCGTGGCGGCCGTTTCGGCTTCGAGCCGTTCGGCTTCCGTCGCGAGGCGTGCTTCGAGCGGCGTCAGGAGGCGGGTCTCAAGCAAAGCGTGGACGGTTTCGTCCTGCGCCATGGCATCGAGAACGGCCGAGAGCTCAGCCGCCTTGCGGTCGGTTCCGAGGCGGTAGCCATGGCCGATCCGTCCATCGGAGAGCCGCACGCTTGCCCGGCTGACGGTCGCTTCCCCGAGATTGAAGGGAGCGCCGCCACCGCCGATACGGCCCTTGACCATGACGAGGCCGGTCTCCGGGCCGCGCAGGGAGGTGTGAGCCGGTGCCGGTTCGAAAGTGGAAAGTGCATCCTGGAGATCGGCGAGCGTGGCTTTCGCCAGCAGATCGACGATCCGCTTTCGGCCGGCCTGCGCACCGGGGTCGATTTCGTTAACTCTGTGCATTGTCAGTCCTCGAAATGTCTAGTAATATAGACAACCATACAAGTTACTTTAGAAGTAACCGCTGGTCGTGACAAGCTTGTGACAGGAGCCCATTCCGGTGATGCAAAGACAAAAGGGTGTCGCTCTCTGGCGCCAGATCTCCGATCGGATCCGCGCCAATATTCTGGCAGGTCTTTATGACGGGACAGGAATGGTACCGGCGGAAACCGCGCTTGCCGAGGAATTCGGGGTGAACCGGCACACCGTCCGCGCGGCGTTGGCTGCGTTGGCGCAGGAGGGTATCGTGCGAGCCGCGCAGGGCCGCGGCACCGTCATCATCCAGCGCGACAAGTTCGACTTCCCGATCGGCCGGCGAACCCGTTTCACCGAAGGGATCGGCGAGCAGGCACGCGATCTGAAGGGTATCTTGCTGGCGGCGGAAACCGTGACCGCACCTGCCGACGTCGCCGAGTGGCTGGGGTTTGCGACCGGAACGAGTGTCATACGTCTCGACGGGCTCCGGACGGCTGATGGGCGGCCGGTTTCTCGCTCGACCATGTGGTTTCCGGCGGCGCGCTTTCAGGGCATCGATGCCGCCTTCGCCGAGACGGGATCAATCACTCGGGCTCTGGCCGCCTGCGGGGTGGACGACTACCTGCGGGATACAACCGAGGTAACGGCGATCCATGCGGAACCCGATGATGTTGCGAGTCTTGGCCTGACACCAGGCGCAATCATGTTGGTGACCAGGGCTCTTAACACCGATCTAGCGGGCGTGCCGATCCAGTATGCCGTGACACGATTTCCTGCCGACCGGGTTCAGTTCACGATTCGCAACTGAGGCCGGCCGATGTCCGGCCTCGTTGTTGTCAGGAGCCTGACGGAGCCAGGTTTGTCGTCCTACCCAAGTCTCCATTCCAACGGTCTGTTATCGTCGAGGCTAAGTATCGGTTCAGGTGGCCGCATAGGCTGCCAGAACCGCGGCGATCTGCGCTGCACTCAGGTTGTTCGACTGCGTGGCACTGATCGCCTGGAGCTGGGCGGTGGTCATGTTGGAGATCTGACTGACCGTCAGCCCTGGCAGGGCCTGCTCGCTGATCGCGGCTATGTCTTCGGTCGAGAAGGTCCTGAAGTTGGTGACGCTGAGGGCGGCCAACTGCGTTGAAGTGAGGCCCGCCACCTGGGTTGGTGTCAGGGCTTCTGCCTGGGCTGCGGACAGCGCGCTGATCTGCTGAACCGTCAGGCCGCGGATTGCCTTTGCATCCATGGAGGCGATCTGCGATGTCGTTAGCCACGCGATTTTATCCGTGCCCAAAGTCGCGAGTTGGACCGCGTTCAGCGAACCGATCTGGGCCGAGGTCAGTGCACCGACCTGGTCCTGCGTCATCGCTCTGAGCTGATGGTAGCCCAGACTTGCGACCTGACCCGTTGTCAGTGCGGAGATCTGCTCGGGCTGCAGGGTGGCGAAGATCGCGGGTGAAAGACCACTGACGGCGCTTGGCGAGAGCGCTGCAATGTCAGCCGAGGTTAGTGTTTCCAGCGCGGCCGAGCTGAATGCGGACAGTTGCGTCGCGCTCAGCGCGCCGAATTGCGCCGACGTCATCGCATCGACCTGGTCTGGGGTCAGAGTTGCGATCTGTGCAGTGCTCAGTCCCGGGATCGCCTTTGTAGAAATGGCAGCAATCTGGGTTGTCGTCAGGGCGGAAATGGTTCCTGCAGACAGGGAGGCGATCTGGGTCGCGGTCAAGGCGCCAATCTGGGTTGCCGTCATGACGCCGAGTTGATCGGGTTTCAACGCGTTCAACTGATCAAAGGTCAGCGCACCGATCTGCGCTGCCGTCAGCACGCCAATCTGGTCCTGGCTCAGGCCAGCGATGTGGGAGGCTGCCAGACCTGAAATCGCTGCGGGTGCGATGGCCGCCAATTCTGCATTCGACAGCGTTGCAAGCTGTGCTGAAGAGAGTGCGCCAATCTGGGTGGCCGTCAGGGCACCGATCTGGGTCTGGCTGAGACTGTCGATCTGCGACGTTGACATGGACGCAATCTGGGACGCCGTCAGGCCCGGAATCGCCTTGGCTGTCAGTGCGGCGATCTTCTCGCTTGTCAGTGTCGCCAGGCTGTCATTGGTGAGCATCGCCACCTGGCTGGCGCCAAGTGCCGCGATCTGTGTTGTGGACAGAAGCGTTACCTGCTGTGGCGTGAGCGCTCCGACCTGGCTCGGTGTCAGAGCCGTTATCTGGGCGGCGGTCAGCGCACTGATCTGATCGGCGCCGAGCGCTGCAATCTGCTGCGTCGTCATCCCGGCGATCCCGGTCGCGCTGATCGCGGCGAGCTTGGTCGCAGGCAAGTTGGACAGCTGGGTCGGGGTCAGTGCAGCGACCTGGGCGGCGGTCAAGGCGCCCATCTGCGTGTTGGTAAAGGCTTCAATCTGGTTGGCCGAGAGAGCCGTGATCTGTGTCGTGGAGAGCGCGGCGACTGCAGCCGTGCTCAAGGCTGCGATCTGCTCCTGTGACAGGGTGCCGAGCGATGCGGAAGTCAGGGCTGCCGCCTGTGTCGCGCCAAAGCCGGCCACCTGCTTCGCGCTCAGGATATCCACCTGGGTTGGGGTCAGGGCTGCGGTCTGTTCGGCAGTCAACGCACCCAGCTGGGCGGCGGTCAGGGCTGCAACCTGTTCAAGGCTCATGGCCGCAATGGTTTCAGTACTGAGGCCGCTCAAGGCGCTCGTCGTAATGGCAGCCATTTCAGCTGGCTGGAAGGCCAGGATGTCTGCCGTACGCATGGCGCCAAGTTGCGCTGAGGTGAGGCCAGCGACCTGGGTCGCCGTCATCGCCTCCACCTGATCGGACGACATGGCGGCAATCTGATCGGTGCTGAGTGCTGCAATCGTTCTGGCGGACAGGCCGGCAATCTGCTCGCGTGAAAGCGATGCGATGTTGCTCGGCGAAAGGGAAGCGATTTGCGCCGCTGTGACAGCCTGCAGCTGGCTCGCGCTCAGCGATGCGAGCTGGGTCGGGGTGAAGGAAACGATCTGCTCGTTCTTCATGCCTGCGATCTGCGCCGTGGTCAGCTTTGCAATCTGCTCCAGGCTCAAGCTGCTGATCCTGTCCGCCGGGATCGAGGAGATGGCGCTTGCGGAAATCGATGCGATCTTCGCCGGCGTTAGCGCTGCAAGCTGTCCTTCGGAGAATGTCCCGATCTGGCTGCCACTCATCCTCGCAATCTGCGCCGATGTCAGGCCGTCGATCTGGTAGTCCTCCAAGGCAGCGATCTGATCTGTCGTCAGCCCGGTAATGGAGCCTGCGGCGATCGCACCTATCTGCGATGGCGACCAAGCCTTCACGGCCTGGACCGACATCGACGACAGCTGCGCGGTGCTAAGGGCGGCGATCTGACCATTGGTCATCGCTTCCGTCTGGAATGCGGTGAAGCCTGCAACCTGATCGGCCTTCAAGGCCTTGATCTGAGTGGCCGTCAAGGCTGCGACCTGCGCAGGTTCCAGTGTTGCGATCCGCTCTGCCGTCAACCCGGTAATCGCCTTGGCGCTGATTGCTGCGATTTTGGACGCACTCATTGCAGAGACAGCGTCCGCAGGCATGGCCGCAATCTGAAGCGCGTTCAGAGCGGCGATCTGGCTCGTCGAGAACGCATCCAGCTGATCCGTCGAGAGCGTCCCGATCTGGGCCGCAGTGAGGCCGGAAACGGCGCGTGTGCTGAGAGCTGCGATCTGCTGCTCGGAGAAGCCGGCAATCAGGTTCTCGGGCATTGCCGCAACTTGCGCGCCGGTCAGGCCGCGTATCTGTGTCGGTGTGAAGCCGTCGATCTGGTCAGGTGTAAAGGCCGCCGCCTGGGTGACCTTGAGGGCCGAGATCTGAGCGGTTGTCATCGCGCCAATCTGGCTGAGGCTGAGCGAGGAGATCTGATCCGTCGTCAGGCCCGTGACGCCCGCTGCACTGATGGCGCCGATCTGGGCAGGGGACAGGGCAGCAAGTTGGGTCGTTGACAAGCTGCCGATCTGGGTCGCGGTCATCGCCGCAATCTGGGATGTGGAGAGGCTTTTCAGCTGATCGGTGCTCATGACAGCGATCTGGCTGGCGCTCAGTCCGGTCAGGGCCTTCGGTGCCAAGGCGGCGATTTGTGCAGCGCTGAAGCCTGAGATGGCTGATGTCGAGAGGGCGGCGACCTGAGTGGCGCCCAGGGCTCTGATCTGGGTGGTGGACAGAGCAGCCAGTTGGTCATCGGTAAATGCCGCCATCTGGGTACGGGTCAGCGATGTGATCTGGCTGGCCGTGAGGGCTGCCGTCCTTGCCGGAGACAAACCGGCGATGTGATCGGCGGTCAGGCCCGAAATGGCACGGGGATTGATGGCCGCGATCTGGCTGTTCGAAAAGCCCGCGACCTGCTCAACCGTGAGGGCGCCAAGCTGCCTCGACGTCAGGGCCGCCATTTGCGCGGTGGTGAGTGCCCCGATCTTCTCGTTGCCGAGGGCGGATATCTGGGTGGTCGTCAGTCCGACAACGGCACGGGCGGTGAAGGCTGTGAACTGGGTCGTCGAGAGAGCGTTGAACTGATCCGTCGTCATCGCGGCGACCTGAGTGGCGGTCAGGGCCTGGATCTGTGCGCTTGAGAACGTCGCAACCTGTTGCGGCGTCAGGGCTGCAATTTGCGCCGGGGTCAGAGCTGCGATCTGTGCCGGCTTCAGTGCCGCGATCTGCGTCGTCGAGAGACCGGCCAGCCTTTCGGGCGATTGCCCCCTCAGAGCGGCCGTGTTGATCGCTGCAATGTCTTCAGGTGAGAAGGTCGCCAGGTCCTCGGTGCTGAAAGCGCTGAGCTGTGTCGCTGTCAGCCTTGCGACTTGAGCTGGCGTCAGCGCCTCCGACTGCTCGGTGCTGAGGCTGCCGAGCTGGGTCGCTGTCAGTGCCGCAATCTGTGTCGTTGCCAGGCTCGAGACGTCTTCGGGCGTCAAGGCTGCGATCTGATCGAGCGTCAGGCCTGTGATCGAGCGCGGCGCAATGGCCTTCAGTTGATCCGTTGACAGCCCATTGATGGCATCGACCTGCAAGGCCGAGATCTGGGATGACGTCAGCGCACTCACCTGCGTGCTTGAAAGCTGCTTTACATCCTCGTCGGACCATGAGCTCACGGTTGAAGTGGGGAGTGCCCGGATCTGGGCAGCGCTGAGCAGGGAAATGGACGACGTCATGTAATCGGCCTCTTGTTATCAAACGAATGTGCTCAAAAGGGTTTCACCGGTTGGCATCCATCCGATCGAGGCGGTGCGTCTCAACCTTTTCAACGTCTTCCGGCACAAGGTCTCGCCGGGTCGTTCGAACAAACTCCCCTGCATGCTGCGGTCATAGCCGCCAAGGCTTGCCTGAGCCTGTGCTTTCACATCTCCCGGTTGGTTCCGGCTGGTTGCAACGGCATGCGCAGGACACCGTTTGCGAGGTGAAAATTGTCATAGATCAAGGCGCGAGCGGATCAGATCGACATGCTCCCGCTGTCCTGCCGCCACACGGTTGCAACGACCAAAGGAAAATCGGTTGCAGGTCTGCCGACCACCGAACTCGTAGACGATGATTGAACAGAGAGGATATCGATGACAGAGAACCGCGAGAACTCAGCGCCTCATGCTCTGCCAAAAGAAGCTGTTCTGGAGATCATGAGCGCGCATGTCGGGGGCCTGGAAACCTCGGAGGCGGGACGCCGGCTGAAGACCCATGGTCCCAATCGCCTGCCAAGGGTCGCAAAGCGTAGCGCACTAGTCCGATTTCTTTCTCAGTTTCACAATGTCTTGATCTACGTGCTGATTGCGTCTGCGGTGGTGACGGCATCGATGCAGCACTGGATCGATACAGGCGTCATCGTTGCCGTCATAGTTGGAAACGCCCTAGTCGGTTTCTTCCAGGAGGGGCGCGCGGAAGCCGCGATGGATGCAATCCGGGATATGTTGGCGCCGCATGCGGCTGTCTTGCGAGACGGGCGCCGGACCTCGGTCGATGCTTCGGAGCTCGTGCCGGGAGACATCGTTCTGGTGGAAGCGGGGGACCGTGTGCCCGCGGATATAAGGGTGGTGGAAGCGCGAAGCCTGAAGGTCGAAGAGGCCGTTCTCACCGGCGAATCCGTGCCCGTGGACAAGTCAGTTGATCCTGTCGCAAGCGATGCCGTGCTCGGGGATCGCAGCTCCATGCTCTATAGCGGCACGCTCGTTGCGGCTGGCACCGGACGGGGTGTCGTGGTCGCAACCGGCATGGCGACAGAGATCGGCAAGATCAGCGGCATGCTGCAGACGGTCGAAACCCTGTCGACACCTCTGGTTCGACAGATGGATGTTTTTGCGCGCTGGCTGACGCTCTTCATTCTGATCATTGCCGGTTTGTTGCTCACTTACGGGCTGGTGGTGGGACATCTTCCTTTCTCCGAGTTGTTCATGACCATCGTGGGACTTTCCGTTGCCGCCATCCCCGAGGGTCTGCCTGCGGTCATGACGATCACGCTTGCCGTCGGCGTCCAGGCCATGGCTCGTCGGAATGCCATCGTACGGCGTTTGCCGGCGATCGAGACGCTCGGCTCGGTTTCCGTCATATGTACCGATAAGACCGGTACTCTCACCCGAAATGAAATGGTCGTGGCAAGCCTGGTTGCAGCCCAACATGTTTATGCAGTCGAGGGTGACGGCTATGCGCCGGAGGGTGCGGTCCGCTGGAACGAAGCGGATGCCGATCCGCGCGAGCACGCGGTGCTGAACGAGTTCGCCCGGGCCGCCGGATTGTGCAACGACTCGGTGCTCCACTCGGCCAATGGAGCCTGGCGGGTCGAGGGGGATCCGATGGAGGGGGCCTTGATGGCTCTCGCCGGAAAGATCACCGGCGGTGGCGGCGATCCGTTCACCGAAGAGTGGAGGCGGGTCGATGCGATACCCTTCGATGCGGCCCACCGCTTCATGGCTGTCCTGCATGTCGACGGTCAGGATGTACGTCACGTGCACGTCAAGGGTGCGCCCGAGGCGGTTCTGGCGCTTTGCACACAGCAACGCATGCCAGATGGAGCAGTTGCTCCTCTTGACATGCCGTACTGGGAGCAAATGGTCGAGAGTCTTGCCGGCGAAGGGCAGCGTGTGCTCGCTGTGGCCGTTGGTGCTCCTTCAAACGGCCGGCGACATCTGACGCAGGAGGAACTGAAGGGCACGCTGACACTGATCGGTCTCGTCGGGCTTATTGATCCGCCTCGCCCGGAGGCGATCGCGGCAGTCGCGGATTGTCACCAGGCGGGTATCCGAGTGAAAATGATCACGGGGGACCATGCGGCGACGGCGCGGGCCATAGCCGGGATGATCGGTTTGCAGAACATCGAGCGCGTGCTGACCGGTGCGGATATCGACCGCATGGACGATCCGACCCTGGCGATTGCCGCAATCGAGACCGACATTTTCGCCCGCACCTCGCCGGCTCACAAGCTGCGTCTGGTCACAGCCCTGCAATCGCAAGGTCTGACCGTTGCGATGACCGGCGACGGGGTCAACGATGCACCGGCACTGAAACGTGCCGATGCCGGGATCGCGATGGGCGTCAAGGGGAGCGAAGCAGCCAAGGAAGCCGCGGAGCTGGTGCTTGCAGATGACAATTTCGCGTCGATCGCCGCTGCGGTCCGCGAGGGCAGGACCGTTTACGACAACATCAAGAAGGTGATCAGCTGGACGCTGCCGACCAATGCCGGCGAGGCGGGCACGATCATTGTTGCCCTGTTCGTCGGCCTCGCTCTACCGGTGACCGCCGTCCAGATCCTCTGGGTCAACCTCGTCACCGCAATCACACTGGGTCTTGCGCTCGCCTTCGAGCCTTCTGAAGAGGGTACAATGCGGAGGCCACCCCGCCGACGGGACGAGCCGCTGCTCACCGCCGATCTTGTGTGGCGTGTTTGCCTGGTCTCGGTCCTGTTCGCAGCGGCTGTCTTCGGCGTCTTTTTCTATGCGCTGGACAAGGGGCACTCGATCGAGCTTGCACGCACAATGGCGATGAATACGCTCGTGGTGCTGGAGATCTTCAATCTCTTCTTCATTCGAAACATCTACGAGACTTCGCTGACATGGCGCGCCATTCGCGGAACGAAGGTCGTCTGGGCCTGCGTGATCGCCGTGACGGTTGCACAGTTCGCCATCACCTATCTTCCCTTCATGCAGTCGCTGTTCGGGACCGAAAGCGTGCCGCTGCAGGACGGCTTGCTGATCGTTGCGCTGGGATGCGTGTTCTTTGCCCTGGTGGAGATCGAAAAGCAGATGCGGCTTGCACTTAGAAAGCGGGCCTGAGCCGGGAGAAGCGGGGTCAGATATTCCCTTGTGGGGAGCTTGGCACTTCGTCACGCAGAAAATGTCTGCCGAGATGGCCCACCCCGTCCTGGATATCGGCCTCGATCGCCTGGACGAGCCCCTGCATGTCGTTGCTTCCGATCGCGTTCAGGGCCTCTGCATGCCGGTCGATGCGGTAACTCTCCTCAAGCTTGGCCGTCGCCAGCCGCATGAAAGGCCCGAGCCGCAACCAGACTGATTCGATGAGGTCGAGAAGCACGCCGCTGGCGCCGGGTTCATACAGGGTTCGGTGGAACAGGAAATTCAGCTCGGTGGAGCGCAGCAGATTGTCTGCCGCATAGGCTTCATCGATCTGCGAATCGATCGCATGCAGGTGCTTCAGCCGTGCCGTGTCGATGTGCGGCAGCGCTCTGCGCGCCGCGAGCGTTTCGAGCGCGGTGCGGGCGGCGATGATCTCCTCGAACTTCGAAAGGGTCATTTCCGGTACGCGGACACGGCGATTGTCGAGGTATTCCAGCGCACCGTCCGCGACCAGTCGATGCAAAGCTTCACGCACCGGCATGGCGCTGACCCCGAGGTCGGCGGCAACGCCGTTGATGGTGATCGGCAAGCCTGGCGAGACTGCGCCAGACATGATGCGGGCGCGCAGCGTCCGATAGACGCGCTGCTTCAGCGATTCCTCGGCCTTGCGTTCTTCAATCGCCATGTTCCCGACCGGATTCCCCTGTCCCTGATGGATCGCCGTCCAAGCGCTGAATCTCGCGCTTCGGGCGTTCACCCTCTTGAAATTTGATCAAACTAACATTTGGTATAGTCAGACGGAGTGCAAGGGCCGAATCCGCCTTTTGCTGTTCAGCAGGAAGCTCACATGACCACCAAGACCATCGGCATTCTCGTCACGGGTCACTCGCCCGCCGAACTCACGGATGAGTACGGCAATTATGCCGACATGTTTGCCGCGTTGCTCGGCAAGTTCGACTTCAAGTTCAAGCGCTTTTTCGTTGTTGATGGTGAGTTCCCGGAAAGCCCGACCGAGGCCGATGGCTGGCTGCTGACGGGCTCTAAGTTCGGCGTCTACGAGGACCACGCTTGGATCCGCAAGCTCGAGGACTTCATCCGGCAGGTGCATGCGGCCAAGGTGCCGATGGTCGGGATCTGCTTCGGGCATCAGGTGATGGCCAAGGCGCTCGGCGGTCATGTCGAGAAGTTCAAGGGCGGCTGGTCTGCCGGTCCCGTCACCTACAAGCGCTCCGATACGGGAGAAGAACAGGTGCTGCTGGCCTGGCACCAGGATCAGGTGATCAAGGTGCCTGAAGGGGCTGAAGTCGTGGGCAAGACCGATGCCTGCGAGAATGCCGTCATCCGCTATGGGGACTGGGGTCTTTCCTATCAGCCGCATCCGGAGTTTTCGCCGCGTTTCTTCGAAGGGCTGGCAGAAGCGCGCAAGGCTGCCATTCCGGAACCGCTTTTCGAGCAGGTGAAGAAGGTCGACGTGCCGATTGCGACCGACAAGATCGCCCAGGAGATTGGCGAGTTTTTCACGCGTGACCGCTGAAGCCTATCAGGACGTGGGGCCTGCGTCCCAGCTTTCCTTGATAAAGGCCTCGAAGAAATCCGAGAAGGTTGCGACCCTCAGCGGCAGCTGCTCGTAGGGCGGGTAGTAGAGCGTCAGCCAGATTTCCGGGGTTGACCATCCCGGCAGGACTTCGACAAGCCTGCCGGCGCGCAGTTCGTCTTCGACGATGAAGCGGGGCAGGAGCGCGATGCCTTCACCTACGACGGCGAGTCGGCAGATGAAATCACCGTTGTTGATCGAGAAACGTCCCCGCGCTTCCACGGTCCTCGTCTGACCTGACCGGGTCAGTTCCCATGTCTCGGTCTTCGACTGGTCGTGATAGCTCAGGCATTCCAGCGTCGTCAGATCCTCCGGCACCTTCGGTGTACCGTGGCGCGCCAGGAAGGCCGGCGCGGCGACGAGAAGACGGGGCACGGGGCGGATCTTGCGCCAGATGGTCGACTTGTCGGTCGGAGGACCGGAGATGCGGATCGCGAGGTCATAGTTTTCCTGGACGATATCGACGAAGCGATCGGAGAGTTCGATCGCCACGCTGGTGCGCGGGTGGATGATGGCAAATTGCGACAGGACCGTCGGCAGGACTTTCATGCCGAGCGACATGGGTGCCGAGACACGGAGCGAGCCAGCGGTGACTTTCTGCAGATCGCGGGTTTCTTCCGTCGCGCGGGCGAGGCTTTCTGCCAATGGCGCGACGCGGGCTGCGTAGGCCGCACCGGCTGAGGTCAGCGACACCTTGCGCGTGGTGCGCAACAGGAGCTGGACGCCAAGCTGTTCCTCCAGGCCCGAGACCGTACGGGTCACCGATGCCGGGGTCATGCCGAGAAGGCGGGCGGCGGCGCTGAAGCTGCTTTGATCCGCAACCGTCAGGAAGGTTCTGATCGCTTCGAGCTCGCCCATCCGATTATTGCTCCCAGTGAAATAATATCCGCAATATTACAGATGTTCACTAAGGGAAAGCCAGAGCTCATATTCCGTTCAACAGAACAAATCCGGCGCGAGTGCCGGGAAAGGATCAGAGCCATGCTTACCCAGATCAAAGGCCTGCATCACGTTACCTCGATGGCCGCGGATGCCCAGGAAAACAATGACTTCTTCACCAAGACCCTCGGCCTTCGCCGCGTCAAGAAGACCGTCAACTTCGACGCTCCCGATGTCTACCACCTCTACTACGGCGACGAAGTCGGCAATGCCGGATCGGTCATGACCTATTTCCCCTTCGCCAATATGGGCAAGGGCGGTCGTGGTGCCGGTGAAGTGTCGGAGACCGTCTTCTCCGTGCCGAAGGGCACGCTCGGCTTCTGGCAGGAGCGCCTGTCGAAGGAAGGCGTGAAGGAGCTTGGCTCCTATTCGCTCTTCGGTGAAGACCGCCTGCGCTTTGCCGGTCCCGATGGTGACGGCTTTGCGCTTGCCGAAGTCGATGGCGACAGCCGCGTGCCGTTTGCCGGTGGTCCGGTCGGTGTCTCCGAAGGCATTCACGGCTTCCGTGGCGTGACCATGCGGCTGCGCGACGAAGGTGCGACGGGGGAACTTCTGAAGTTCATGGGCTACCAGCCCGTCGACAAACAGGGCGAGTTTGTTCGCTATGCAGTCCCCGGCGGCAATGGTGCCGACTATATCGATCTCGAAGTCCTGCCCGGCGCATCGCATGCCCAACAGGGTGCCGGATCGGTGCACCACGTTGCCTTTGCCGTCGAAGACCGCGCCGCCCAGCTCGAAGTTCGCAAGGCGCTGCTCGATACGGGTTATCAGGTCACGCCGGTCATCGATCGCGATTACTTCTGGGCGATCTATTTTCGCACGCCGGGCGGCGTGCTGTTCGAGATCGCCACGAACGAGCCGGGCTTCAACCGCGACGAAGATACGGCTCGCCTCGGCGAGGCGCTCAAGCTGCCGACCCGCTACCAGCAGTATCGTTCGCAGATCGAAGCCCATCTGCCGCCTATCAAGGACTAACCCCGAACCAGCCGTCCGGCGCCCTCAAAGCGGGCGTCGGCAGCTGTGGAGACCTAATCATGTCCACTGACAGCTACATTCATTTCCATCAGGCCCCGCAGGGCGCCGCACCGTTGGTCTTCACCTTTCATGGGACCGGCGGGGACGAACATCAGTTTCCGGGGCTGGTGAACCGGATCCTCCCCGAGGCTGGTATTGTGTCACCGCGCGGTGACGTGTCGGAATATGGCGCCGCCCGCTTCTTCAAGCGCACTGGCGAAGGTGTTTACGACATGGCCGATCTCGCCGAGAGGACGGCGAAGATGGCGGGGTTCATCCGCGCTCATAAAGAGACGAACCCGGATCGCCCGATCTACGGGCTCGGTTATTCGAACGGCGCCAACATCATGGCTTCGGTCCTATTCGAAGCTCCCGATCTCTTCGATCGTGTGGTGCTGATGCATCCGCTGATCCCCTTCGATCCGCCGGCGCAGCCGGGGCTTCAAACCCTCTCGGCTCTTGTGACGGCCGGACAGCGAGATCCGATCTGCCCGCTGCCGCTGACCGAGCGTCTGGTCTCCTATTTCGAAGCTCAGGGTGTGTCGGTCGAGACCTTCCTGCATCAGGGTGGGCATGAGGTCTCGCAAGGCGAGGTCGATGCGATCGCTGCCTTCCTGCAGAAGGCCTGAGCTCAGGAACATCAAGTTGAGAAGGCCCGAGGCATAGCTTAGGGCCTTTTGCTTATCCGGTTTCAGCCGATCCGGATCAGGGCCTTGATCAGGCCGGATTTTTCCCGCGCCCAGCGCGGCAGGTCTTCCGCCAGATCGTCTAGCGACGTGCGATGGGTGATCAACTGGTCGATCGGCACCAGTCCGTCCGCGATCGACTTGCGCACGTGATCAAAATCGACGCGCGTCGCATTGCGGCTGCCGATCAGCATCATCTCACGCTTGTGGAATTCCGGATCGGAGAAGGTGATGTCCTCCTTCACGACGCTAACGAGGACAAGAGCGCCGCCATGGGCGACAAAGCGGAAGGCGCGCTCCATCGAGGCGCGGTAGCCGGTGGCGTCGAAGACGACGTCGAAGCCGTCGCCACCGGTCAAGTCGGTGACGGCTGCTTCCAGGCGATCATCGGCGAGCAGGCCTGATGTGAAGTGGAGGCGTTCAGCCGCCATGGAGAGGCGTTCCGGACTTGTGTCGAGCAGGGTCACGTCATGGCCAGCGATGCGGGCGAAGATCGCGGTGCCGAGGCCGATTGGCCCGGCGCCAATGACCAGTGCACGTGAGCCCGAGGGCGCCATTGAGCGACGAACCGCATGGGCTCCGATGGCCAGGAATTCGACGGTGGCAGCAGCTTCCGGGGAGAGATCATCGGCCGGATACAGATTGCCGGCAGGGACGGTAACTTCCTCACACATCGCGCCATCGGTATGCACGCCCAGCACCCGGATGTTGGTGCAGCAATTGGGCTTTTCCTTGCGGCAGGCGATGCAGGTTCCGCAGGCGATGTAGGGATTGACGATCACCTTCGTGCCAACGGCGAGATCGACACCTTCGCCGGCTTCGCGGACCGTCGCCGAGATCTCGTGGCCCATGACGCGGGGATATTCGAGGAATGGGTGCTTGCCCTCGAAGATATGGTAGTCGGTCCCGCAGATCCCGACATGGCTGATGGCGATGCGGGCCTCGCCCGGCTTCGGGCTGGGGGCAGGACCGCGCTCGACGATCTCCAACCGGCCCGGTTCGACACACAATGCGGCCTTCATGCTGGTTCCTTTCGGTTGCCCGGCAAGGTTCAAAAAAAAGGGGATGCCATTCGCGGCATCCCCACCTTGGGAAAAATCAGCGGCTGCCGCGGCGGCGAAGCTGGTCGAAATAGACGATCAGGATGATCAGGGCACCGGTGATGATGCGCTGCCAGAAGGAGTTGACGTTCATCAGATTGGCACCGTTGTTGATCGTCGCCAGGATGAAGGCGCCGAGCAGCGGGCCCTGAACCGAACCGACCGCGCCGAAGAGGCTGGTGCCGCCGATGACCGAGGAGGCGATTGCCTGCAATTCCCAGCCTTCGGCCTGTGTGGCATTGCCGATCCCGATGCGCGAGGCAAGAAGGATGCCGACGAAGGCTGCACAGGTCGAGGACAGGATATAGGCCATGTAGATGGTGCGGTTCACGTTGACGCCCGAGAGGCGGGCCGCTTCGCTGTTGGAGCCGACGGCGAAGAGATAACGGCCCCAGCGGCTCAGGTGCAGGAAGATATAGGCGGGAACGGCGACCACGATGACCATCCAGAACAGGCTGGGCACGCCGAGGAAATCCGCGCGGGCGAAGTTGGTGAAGGCCTCGTTGGAGATCGAGATCGTCGAGCCATTGGTAATCAGGAGGCCGATGCCGCGCAGCGAAGTCAGCGTCGCCAGCGTGATGATGAAGGCCGGCAAACCCATGCGCACGATGCCGAAGGCGTGAAAACTGCCGATGGCCACACCCATCAAAAGAGTGAGAATTATGGCAAGCCAGACGGGCAGGCCGGCGGCGAGCAGCCAGGCGAGGATGACGCTGGCAAAGCCGACCACGGCTCCGACCGAGAGATCGATGCCGGCGGTAATGATGACGAAGGTCTGGCCGACGGCCAGGATTGCCGTCATTGCACCCTGGCGCAGCAGGTTGCTGATGTTGTTCGGCGTCCAGAAGCTGTTGGTGGCGAAGCCGAGCAGCAGCCAGAGGAAGAGCAGGAGACCAAGCAGCGTGAGGCTGAAGAGGATGCTCATGCCCCTCTTTGGCGCGACCTTGGTCTCGGTGGTGTCGGTGCTCATCTTTGTCCTCCCAGTCGTCTTTTCATATCGGTGTTTTCGGGGATCTCGTCTCAGACGCCGATCGCCTCGGTCAGCACGTCTTCATGCGATGCGCTTCGATAGTCGTGGCTCGCCACCAGCCTGCCCTGGCGGAAAACATGCAGACGGTCAGCCAGCTCGTAGACCTCCGGCAGGTAGGACGAGATCAGGATGATCCCGGCGCCCTGCTTGAGCAGCTCAGCGAAGAGGCGATAAATTTCTGCCTTCGTGCCGACATCGACGCCAACGGTCGGTTCGTCGAAGATAAAGAGGCGGGCGCCATGGCTCAGCCACTTGCCGATGACGATCTTCTGCTGATTACCGCCGGACATGGCCGAAGCCAAAACTGCACGGGTTGGGGTCTTGATCTTCAGATCGTTGATCTGCTTGTCGGCATTGCCGGCTTCCAGTTTCGGGCTGATGGTCAGACCCCGGCTCAACCGACCGAAGACCGGCAGATTGATGTTGAGGCCGATCGGCAGGTTGAGGCAAAGGCCCTGGTCGCGGCGGCTTTCAGGCGCGAGTGCGATGCCGAGATCCATGGCCTTGCGTTCGGTGTCGATGACGACCTTCTTGCCGTCCCAGAAGACATCGCCTGCGCTGCATTTGTGGCGACCATAAAGGCCGAGCGCGAATTCGCTGCGGCCGGCGCCGATCAGGCCATAGAGACCGACGATCTCGCCCGAGCGGACCGAAAGCGATACATCCGAGAACCCGGGGCCGGACAGGCCCTTCGTCTCGAGGATGGTTGCGCCGATCGGCAGTTTTTCCTTGTGGTAGATCTGCTCGATCGAGCGGTTGATCATTAGTGAGATGAGTTCGGCGTCGTTGGTCTCGCCGATCAGGCGGGTGCCGACATGGGTGCCGTCGCGCAGGACCGACACGCGGTCGGCGAGCTCGAAGACTTCTTCCATGCGGTGGCTGATATAGACGATGGTCACGCCCTCCGACTGCAGGCGGCGGATGAGCCGGAAGAGCTGGGCGGACTCCTGGCGCGTCAGATACGCAGTTGGCTCGTCGAAGATCAGGAAGCGGATGCCGCGCATGGCGGCGCGTGCAGTGGCGACCAGCTGTTGCTGGCCAATCGTCAGGTTGCCGAGGATTTCACCCGCCGGCAGGTTGAAGCCGAGGTCATCAAGCACGTTTTGCGCGGCAGTGGTCATGGCGCGCTGGCGCATGATGCCGCCTGACGACATTTCGTCGCCGAGGAACATGTTGGCAGCGACGGAGAGATGTGGGCAAAGCACGACTTCCTGGTGCACGGCATTGATGCCGCGCTGGATCGCCTCGGTGGGTGTGGCGAGTGCGACAGGTTTGCCGCACCAGCGGATCTCACCCGAAGTGCGTGGGATGACGCCGGTCAGGAGCTTGATGAGGGTGGACTTGCCGGCGCCGTTTTCGCCGACGATGGCGTGGATTTCACCAGCGAGGAAGGTGACGGTCGCGGGCTTCAATGCCTCGACGGCCCCATACTTCTTCTGCAGGCCGATAAGCTCGAGGATCGGCGTTCCCGGCGGGATGTGGTCGGTCTCCTGCAATGCCGGCTGGTCGTCGTGTCGGTGGCTCACATCGTGCAGCGAAGTCATGTCATTCCTCCCGTAAATCAGGAAAAGCGGCCGACGCCTCCCGCGCCTGCCGTTTCCGGTCCGGCACGCGCGACGGATGCCGCGCGTGCCGGGAATTCGATCAGTTGACCTTCGGGTTCAGAAGGGCGTCGATCTTGGGGTCTGCCATGTTGGCCTTGGTCACCAGGTTTGCGCCGGTGTCGACGAAGGTCTCCACCTTCTCGCCCTTGGACACCGCGAGTGCTGTCTTCACGCCGTCATAGCCCATGCGGTACGGATCCTGGACGACGAGCCCGGCGAGAACGCCTTCTTTCAGGAAGCCGACGGTCTTTTCATCGCTATCGAAGCCGATGACCTTGATCTTGTCGCCGAGCTTGTTTTCAGCAATCGCCTGGCCGACGCCCTGCGCCATGATCAGGTTCGAGGCGAAGACGCCGACGATGTTCGGGTTGGCGGTGATCAGGTCGGTCATCATGTTCAGACCGGTCGTCGCCTGGCCGTCGGCGAAGCGGTCGACGGTCACCTGGATGCCCGGATACTTGGTCTTGATCTGGTCGAGGAAGCCTTCGCGGCGCTGGTCGAGCGAGCCGACGCCCGGGAGGCTGGTGATGATGGCGACTTCGCCTTCTTCCTTGCCGGTTGCTTCCTTGATGGCAGCAACGAGACCATCAGCGGCGATACGACCGCCCTGGACGTTGTCGGTGGTGAGGAACGAGGTGAAGGCCTGGGAATCCGCGCCGGAGTCGATGCCGATGATCGGCACGGATTTGGCGGCTTCATCGATCGGCTTGCCGAGCGCCTTGAACTCGGTCGGCGAGATGACGACGGCGGCCGGCTTGCCGGCGACGGCGTTCTCGAGAATGCTGATCTGGCCGTTGATGTCGGACTCGGACTGTGCGCCCAGTTCCGGCACGTTCACGCCGAGATCCTTGCCGGCCTGGCGGGCGCCGGCGAGCACGATCTGCCAGTAGAAGGACGTGGTGTCCTTGACGATGATCGGGATGGTCACATCCTGGGCAAAGGATGCGGCCGGCATCATCGACGTCATCATTGCAGCGCCGGCGATCCCCATCAGGGCGCGGCGAGTCATGCTCTTCAGAATGGTCATTGTGGTTCTCCTCTCAACGCGTCCTGTTCCTCCGGTTTAGATCGGTCCGCAGAACGCAACCGGACAGATCTTTATCGATAAAAAACATTTTATCGAGGCACGCTACTCCAGCACTCTGGAGAATGCAAGCGGGCAAAAGCGGTCTCCTCCGAACCCCTTTCGCCCTTGTTTTTCAGGGCATTCCGGGTCTCCTCAGACCCGGTGAACCTCTTCCGGATACACGACGCCCTTCTTCAGAATGACGTTGCCGTAAATCCGCAATTCCGTGGTCGCGACGATGTAGGCCGCTGTCTGAGCACGCTCATAGAAGGCGAAGCGCTCAAGACTTTCGAGCTGGAAATCTCCTGCAAGTCTTGTGATGACCGACTGAAATTCGGCGCAGATCTCCGGGACCGCATGCGGGTCGCCGACGACCTGCATCCGCCAGGCGGCATCGTCGACGAACTGGTCGAGCGGCATGTGGGCCAGGATCGCCTCCAGGATCTCGACAGCGCCGACGCCGTCCGCCCGGATGACCGGCGGGCCCATGGTCGAGGCCGGGAAATTGCCGTCGGCAATCACGATTTCGTCGCCGTGGCCCATGGTGGCGATGGCATGCAGGAGGTCGGGTCCGAGCAGAGGATGGATGCCCTTCAGCATGGTCTGCTCCTATTCCCGAACGGCTTCATCGCCGAGCGGCGGTGCGACAAGCGTGTGGGCGTCGAACGGGGCGAAGGCCGAGGCCGGCAGTTCCTCCGTCGTCAGCGCCATGTTGCGGTGCAAGCTCTCGGGCTTCGCGGTGCCGATGATGACGGAGGCGACGACCGGATGATGCAGCGGGAACTGCATGGCGAACTGAGCGAGCGGCTTGCCGGCCTGCTTTGCCAGGTCTTCCATCGCTCGCACCTTCGCGAGCACCTCGTCGGTTGCCGGCGTGTAGTCGAAATGCGCGCCGGGCACGGCCCCTGTCGCCAGGATGCCGGAGTTGAACACGCCGCCGGCAGTGATGGAGGTGCCGCGCTTTTCGCAAAGTGGCAGCAGTTCCTCGACCGCAGAGCGATCCAGCAACGAATAGCGGCCGGCCATCAGGATGACGTCGATATCGATGTCGGCCATCATCTCGAGGCAGGCCGGGACCTCGTTGACGCCCAGGCCGAAGGCCTTGATGGCGCCTGAGGATTTCAGCTGGTCGAGCGCCTT
>OGCL01001377.1_pt1 | contig 21002 bp, 15 predicted proteins | sample 1570041 | NCBI WGS metagenome assembly OGCL01 (sample SAMN06266162, study PRJEB24511) | hot springs metagenome | isolation source: Hot spring water | place: South Africa: Limpopo | collected 2015-06-22
TCCGTTCCCTCTCCCCCCGCCCCTCCCCCCGAGGGGGAGGGGAGCGTCGTGAGTCGCTGTCGCGACTTTCACGATAAGCGGTCAGCTGCGGTTTTTAGGATCATGGTGCTCACGAGATGCAGCCTCCCGGCCTACGCAGGCCTCGCGCGCCGCTAATCGGTCAGCTCGCGCGTTACTTCTCGGCGAGGTGTTCAACCTCGCCTGCGACCGTCACGCGCAATCTGCCTCGATCATGGGCTTCGCGCCTTCCCGCGTCCTAATGGACAATCTGGGCTGAGTAGTGAGCCGTTCCCGCACACCACCATGCCCCCGCGACTGCATCTCCGGTTGAAGCGTCCGCTCCTGCTGATCCTCGGCCTGATCGCCTTCTATCTCGCGCTCGGTTACTGGATCGCTCCACCGCTGCTCCAATGGGGCGCAGAGCGCTATGTGGCGAAGGAACTGGGGCATCGTCTCAGCCTGGACAGGCCGGAGATCGATCCGCTGCGGCTGACGCTGCGGCTCGCCAATCTGCGCCTGGACGATCCCGAAGGCGCCCCCATGGCAGGGTTCAGGGCGCTTGTCATCGATCTGGAGGCGGACAGCCTGTGGAACTGGGCCTACGTCCTGCGCGAGGTGCGCCTGATCGCGCCGATGGTCAATTTCGAACTGCGGCCCGATGGCAGTCACAACTTCACCCGCCTCATCGAGGCCCTGAAGGACGAGGAAGAGGAGGAGAAAAAGCCCCTGCCGCGTCTTTGGTTGAAAAGCATCGTCGTGCAGGATGGACGGATCGAATTCACCGACCGCAGCGTGACACCCGTCTATGCCACCCGCGTCGAGCCCATCGAACTGGCCGTCACCGATCTGACCAGCCTGCCGGACCGCCAGGGGCACTTTCGCATCACGGGCCGCAGCAGTCAGGGCCTGGCGCTGCGGGGCGAGGGGACACTGCACCTCGAGCCGCTCAGGGTTGCCGGTGACCTGTCCCTGGACAACCTGGTCCTGGCCCAGTTCGCCCCCTATCTGCGGCCCCATGTCCGCATCGCTCCACCGCGGGGGACGCTCGCGCTCACCGGCCGCTACCGGGTGGAGGACGCGCAAGGGCGGATCGTCGTGGCACTGGAAGGATTGGGCCTCACCCTGGAGCAACTGGGCCTGCGCGGCGAGACCGAGACCGAGGACAGCCTGACCCTGGAACGGGTGGCCCTTTCAGGTGGCTGTCTGGATCTGGATCAGCGCCGGATCGCCTTCGATGCACTGACCCTGGCCGGCGGGGGCGTCAGCCTGCGTGCCGGGGCGGACGGCCGTCTTAACGTACAGGATTGGTTCCCTACACCGCCAGAAGAGACCACGGAGTCTTTGCCGGCCGCGGACAAAATGGATGCGAACGGTCCACCCTGGCGGCTGCAGCTTGGCGCGTTGAAGCTGGAGGGACTGGCCATGCGTTACAGCGATGCGGCCACGCCCCTGACTGCGCGGGTCGGCAAGCTCGGCCTGTCGCTCCGGGCTCAGGCCGAGGCGGGCGCTGCCACCATGCAGGCGGAGATCGGCGAGCTGGCCGTGGACCTGACCGACATCGAGGTGACCGCGCGCGGTTCGCCCTGGGTAGCACTGCAGACCCTGAGTCTGCGCGGCGAGCGTATCGCCTTCGACAGCGGCGGCACGCCACCCTGGCGCGTCGGCCTGCAGGGGGTGAGCCTGGAGGGGCTGGGGGTTCGCTACACCGAGACCGCCCTGGCCCGGCCCTTGGTCGTGCGGCTGGGCAGGCTTGCCATCGGCTTCGAGGCCCGTGCCGAGGCGCGATTCCCGGCACCCGACCTCAAGCTGGAAGGGCTGGAACTCGACGCATCGGCGATCGAGCTGGCCTCGGCCGGGCGCGGGTCCCTCCTGAGCCTGGCGGGGATCGCCCTGGAGGACGGCCGTCTCGACCTGGCCGGCCGGCGCTTCGAGGCACTGAGGCTGACCCTGGACCGTGGACGGCTTCAGGCCGAACGCGATGCCCAGGGAGGCTTCCCGCTGCTGGAGGCCCTGCAGCCCGCAACACCCCCGCCTGGACCGACCAGGGGTGGCAAGGCCGCGGGAGAACCCGGCCGGCCATGGACCTTCGGACTCGGCCGGGCCGAGCTGAAGGCCTTCCAGGTCGGCCTGCGCGACAGCGGTAGCGATACCCCCGTCGCGCTGACCCTGCACTCCATCGACCTGCGCGCGGACAAACTGAGCCAGGACATGCGCGCCGCCATCCCGCTCAAGCTGTCGCTGCAGGTCAAGGAGGGGGGCAACTTCCAGGCCGAGGGTCGGGTGGTTCCCGCCGCACCGAGCGCGGACCTGCGTCTGCGGCTGAGCGACCTCAACCTGACCCCGGCCCAGCCCTACATCGGCCAGGCCGCCAACCTCACCCTGGTGTCCGGCCTCGCCTCCAGCCAGGGGCGGCTGCGTTATGACAAGGACGTGCGCTACGAGGGCGCCTTGCGGGTCACGGACCTGCTCATCAACGAGGCGGGCAGCGAAAACCGCTTCCTGGCCTGGAAGTCGCTCGCCACGGAGGACCTGAAGGTGGGCAACCGGGGTCTGGAGATCGACGAGCTGAAGCTGGACGGCCCGGGTGCCAAGCTCATCATCTACGAGGACAAGAGCGTGAACCTAAAGCGCATCCTCAAGACGAGCAGCGTTCAGGACGCGTCCGCCAGCCCGCCGGGGCAGGTGTCCGCAGCGCCGGCGCCAGCCGCATCCTCGAGCGCCGGGCAGACTCCGGTGGCTCGGACCGAGGCGCCCGCGACCTATCCGATCCGCATCGACCGCGTGCGTGTGGATCGCGGCGAGCTCGACTTCGCCGACCTGTCGCTCGCCTTGCCCTTCGCCGCGCGTATCCATGAGTTCAAGGGCGGCATCAACGGCATCGCCAGCGCGCCCGGCATGCCTGCCCAGCTGGAGCTGGACGGGCGCGTCGACGACTACGGCCTGGCCCGCGCCGCCGGCCAGATCGAGCTGTTCGACCCGACCCGCTTCATGGACATCAAGGTCGTCTTCCGCAACGTCGAGATGACCAAGCTCACGCCCTACACCGCCACCTTCGCCGGCCGCAAGATCGCCTCCGGCAAGCTGTCCCTGGACCTGGAGTACAAGATCCAGGAACGCCAGCTCCTGGGCGCAAACCAGATCGTCATGGAGCAGCTCACCCTGGGCGAGCGGGTCGAAAGTCCCACGGCGCGCAACCTGCCCCTGGATCTGGCCATCGCCATCCTCAAGGACAAGGACGGCCGCATCGACCTCGGACTGCCGGTCTCCGGCAGCCTGGACGACCCCCAGTTCAGCTACGGGCAGATCATCTGGAAGGCCATCGTCAACGTCATCACCAAGATCGTCACCGCCCCCTTCCGCGCCCTCGGGCGGCTGTTCGGCGGCAGCGGCGAGGAGATGGAGGCCCTGGTCTTCGACCCGGGCGAGGGTGAGCTCCTGCCCCCCGAGCGGGAAAAGCTGGTGAAGCTGGCACGCGCGCTGGAGCAGCGGCCCAACCTGGCCGTCAGCGTGCAGGCTGCCTATCACCCCGCGGCCGATGCGGCCGCCCTGCGAGACCGCGCGTTGCGCCGTGCCGTGGCGCTGCAGATGGGTCGCCGGCTGGCGGAGGCGGAGGACCCCGGTCCCATGGCCACGGCGCAACCCGCGGTTCGCGGGGCCCTGGAGGCCCTGTACGCCCGCCGTCTGGGGGAGAAGGCCCTGGCCGATCTCAAGGCCCGCCATCGCCAGGCCAATCCGGCGCCGCCGCCCGAGGGGACCGTGGGCAGACTGCTCTCCCGCGTCACCGGCCTGATCCAGACCAAGCCCGAACCCCTGCCGCCGGAAGAGGAGGCGGCCCTGAAGGGGGCGGACTTGCACGCGCTGCTCTACACCCGTCTGCTGCAGACCGAAAGCGTTGACGAAGCCGGGTTGCAGGCCCTGGGCAGCCGCCGGGCGGAGGCGATTACCGCGGCCCTGCGGCAGGCAGGGCTGGCCGACGCCCGCATCCGGACCGGCCCTGCTGCGAAACTGGAGGAGGATGAGCGGCAGGTCCGCATCAAACTGGGCGTCGCCGTGGCCGCATCGGCTGGCTCTGTTCAGGCCCAGCCGACAGCCGGCCCGGGCAATCCGTGACACCCGGATACGACTTGTTTTCGCGCAATGCATTGCAGGTTGGGCGTAGGTCGGGCCTCAGCCCGACAAGCGACAAACGAGAATTTGACCCCGTCAGGCTGAAGCCTGACCTACAGTCCGACCTACGGTCCAACCTACGGTCCAAACTACGCAGTGTCCGTCAGCATGACCCGGAAATCTGTAATAAAAATGTAATATCCAAGCCGGATCCTGTCCGGTCGATCTAGTCCATCATGCCCATGCAGGAATATCCCACCCTCGCCGCCGTCGACCTCGGCTCCAATTCCTTCCATCTGCAGGTCGGACGCGTCGAGGGCGAGCAGCTCTTCTACCTCGACGCCCACAAGGAGGCGGTGCGTCTGGCCGCGGGATTGACCGCCGACAAACGCTTGGACGAGGACTCGCAGCGTCGGGCGCTGGACTGCCTGTCACGTTTCGGCGAGCGGCTCAAGGGCATGCCCGCCGGTGCCGTGCGCGCGGTGGGCACCAGTGCGCTACGGGTGGCGAAGAACGCCCCCGAATTCATACAGCGCGCCCGTGCCGCCCTGGGTTTCGAGATCGAGGTCGTCTCCGGCCGCGAGGAGGCGCGGCTGATCTACCTGGGCGTGGCCCATAGCCTGCCCCTCACCCGGGACCCGCGGCTGGTGGTGGACATCGGCGGCGGCTCCACCGAGTGCATCCTGGGCGTGGGCTACGAGCCGCGCGAGCGCGAGAGCCTGCGCATGGGCTGTGTGGTCTATACCCAGCGTTTCTTCCCGCGCGGCGTGATCGAAAAGGCCGCGTTGCTGGCGGCCGAGACCGCCGCCCGCATCGAGATCCAGACCGCCGCCTACCCCTTCCGCCGTGGCCGCTGGCAGGAGGCGGTGGGCTCCTCGGGCACGGCGCGGGCCCTGGGCGAGATCCTCAGGCAGAACGGCCGCTCAGACGGCCAGATCACCCGGGACGGGCTCGAGTGGCTGCGCGAGCGCCTGCTGCGGGCAGGTAACGTGCAGACCCTGACCCTGGCTGGGCTGAAGCCAGACCGCCGCCCGGTCATCATCGGCGGCTTCGTCATCATGCACGCCTTGTTCCAGGAGCTGGGCATCGAGACCATGACCGTCGCCCAGGGCGCCATGCGCGAGGGCATCCTCTGGGACCTGCTCGGCCGCGTGCATGACCACGACATGCGCGAGGTCACCGTCGCCCAGTTCATGCGCCGCTACCACGTGGACGCGCGACAGGCGAGGCGGGTTGAGCGCCTGGCGCTACTGCTCGCGCGCAACCTCCCGGGGGTGAACGATGAGGCGATGCGCCTGCTGTCCTGGGCCGCGCGTCTGCACGAGATCGGTATCTCCATCGCCCATTCCGGCTTCCACAAGCATGGCGCCTACATTCTGGAGAATGCCGACATGCCGGGTTTCTCGCGCCAAGATCAGGCGAGCCTCGCCAGTGTGGTGCGGGCGAGCCGGGGCGGCTTGGACAAGCTTGCGCTGGACCATCGCGATGGCCTCTGGCCACTGATCCTGTGTTTGCGCCTGGCCATCCTGTTCAATCTGAGTCGCACGGACAGCGCATCCTCGAAACTCGCACTGAGGGTCGATGCTGGACACTGCGTGCTCAGCCTTCCGCGTGCCTGGCTGGAGGCCAACCCCCTGACCCAGGCCGCCCTGGAGACAGAATTGCGCGGGTGGGCGGGGGTCTCGGCGTGGATGCGCCTGTCCGGCCTGCAGGCAGGCTGATCAGCTCTTCGCCGCCAGCAGGTTGAGCAGGAAGGTCTGCGCCTCGAAGGGCTTGCCGCGGCGGACCCGGCGGCGGTAGCTGCCGTCGGGCTGCATCTCCCAGGCCTTGACGTTGTCCTTGAGGTAGGGCTTGAGGCCCTCGTTGATGACCCGCTTCTTGAGCTTCCCGTCCAGGATGGGGAAGCCGGTCTCGATGCGGCGGAAGAAATTGCGGTCCATCCAGTCGGCGCTGGCCAGATAGACGTCCTCGCGGCCGCCGTTCCAGAAATAGAAGACGCGGTGGTGCTCCAGGAAGCGGCCCAGGATGGAGCGCACGCGGATGTTCTCCGACACCCCCGGCAGCCCCGGCCGCAGGGCGCACACCGCGCGCACGACGAGGTCGATCTGCACCCCGGCCTGGCTCGCCTCGTACAGGGCGGCGATGACCCGCGGTTCCAGCAGGGCGTTCATCTTGGCGACGATGATCGCCTTCTCGCCAGCGCGCGCGCGCTCGGTTTCGTTGCGGATGGCGGCCATGATGGTGCTGTGCAGGGTGAAGGGCGATTGCAGCAGGTGGGCGTGCTCGCCCGCGTCGCCCAGCCCCGTGAGCTGCATGAAGACGTCGTTGACGTCCTGGCAAAGCGCCTCGTTGCAGGTCAACAGCCCGAAGTCGGTGTACAGCCGCGCCGTGCGGGCATGGTAATTACCCGTGCCGAGGTGGGCGTAGCGCTTGAGCTGGCCGCCCTCGCGGCGCACCACCATGGCCATCTTGGCGTGCGTCTTGTAGCCGACCACACCGTAGACCACGTGCGCGCCGGCCTTCTCGAGCTGATCGGCCCAGTTGATGTTGGCCTCCTCGTCGAAGCGGGCCAGCAGTTCCACCACTGCCGTGACCTCCTTGCCGCGCTGGGCGGCAGCGATCAGGTGGCGCATGAGCTCGGAGTCGGTGCCGGTGCGGTAGACGGTCTGCTTGATGGCCAGCACGTTGGGGTCCTCCGCCGCCTGGCGGATGAAGTCGATGACCGGCTGGAAGGACTGGAAGGGGTGGTGCAGCAGGATGTCGCCGGCGCGGATGGCGGCGAAGATGTCCTGCTTCTTGTCGCCGGCGAGCTGGGCGGGCAGGCCGGGGCTGAAAGGCGCGAACTTCAGGTCCGGGCGGTCCACCCGGTCGGGCACGTTCATCAGCCGCACCAGGTTCACCGGCCCGCGCACCTGGTAGAGGTCATCGCGCTCGAGATTGAACTGGCGCAGCAGGAACTCGTAGGTCTCCTGCGGGCACATGTCCGAGACCTCCAGGCGCACGGCGTCGCCGAAATGGCGGTGCGGCAGCTCGCCCTGCAACTGTTCGCGCAGGTTCTTGTTCTCCTCCTCGTCGACGAACAGGTCGGAGTTGCGCGTCACCCGGAACTGATGGCAGCCCAGCACCTGCATGCCGGCGAACAGCGCCCCGACGTGGGCGTGCAGGATGGAGGAGAGGAAGACGAAACCGTACTCGCAGCCCGCCACCTCGGCGGGCAGCTGGATCACCCGCGGCAGCGCCCGCGGCGCCTGCACCACCGCCTTGCCGGAGCTGCGCCCGAAGGCGTCCTTGCCCGACAGCTCCACGGCGAAGTTGAGACTCTTGTTGAGCACGTTGGGGAAGGGGTGGGCGGGGTCCAGGCCGATGGGGGTGAGCACCGGCATGATCTCGTTGAAGAAGTACTCCCGCACCCACTCGGCCTGCTCCGGCGTCCACTGCGCGCGCTTGTAGAAGCGGATGCCGTGCGCGGCGAGCTCAGGCAGCACTTCGTCATTGAGCACCTCGTACTGACGCGCGACGATGGCGTGGGCGCGCTTGGCGACCTCCTTGAGCGCCGCCCTGGGTGTGAGACCGTCTGGGCTCAGGTGATGCGGGTTGACGCGCATCTGCTCCTTGAGGCCCGCCACCCGGATCTCGAAGAACTCATCCATGTTGCTGGAGGTGATGCACAGGAAGCGCAGGCGCTCGAGCAGCGGGGTGGCGGGGTCCTCGGCCTGGGCCAGCACCCGGCGGTTGAATTCCAGGATGCCGAGTTCGCGGTTGATCAGGTGTTCGCTGGGAGGCAGGGGACTCATGCGGGCACTTAGTCGGCTGTCAGTCAGTCGAGATGCTAATCTGTATCTTTAGTGACTTCTAGCCCGCCACTGTGGAAATCGAGATCAAGCTCGCACTGGAGACCCGTTCGGCGAACCGGTTCAAACGGCAGCCCGTGCTCGCGGGGCTTAAGCCCGCCTCGAGCCGACTCTACAGCGTCTATTTCGATACACCGGCATTCGACCTGCTTCGCGCCGGCGTCGCCCTGAGGTTGCGCCGTGACGGCTTGCACTGGGTGCAGACGGTGAAGGCGAGGGCAGGCAGCGGCGGTGTGCTGGCCCGGCGCCCGGAGTGGGAAGTCAAGGTCGCCGGCAAGCGGCCCGACCTGGAGGTCCTGCCTGACGAGGCGCGCCGACTGATCCCATCTTCGTCCGGTGCCGACCTGGCCCCTGCCTTCGAGACCGAGTTCCGCCGCACCACCTGGCAGGTGGAGGAGGGGGGCTGCCTGATCGAGGTGGCCCTGGACCGGGGCGAGATCAGGGCCGGTGGGCAGGCATGGCCGATCTCCGAAATCGAACTGGAACTCAAATCGGGCACGCTCGGCGATCTCTTCGCCCTGGCCGATCGCCTGCTGGCGGACCTGCCTGTCCGTCTGGAACCGCGCAGCAAGGCCCAGCGCGGCTACCAGCTGGCCGGTGCCCTGCCGATCGCACCGGTGAAGGCGGCGATGCCCGATCTGGACGCGGATGCACCGGCGGGTGCCGCTTTCACCGCCATCGCCCGCGCCTGCATGGCCCAGTTCGAGGCCAACCTGCCCGGCTTCATGCAGGCGGAAAAACCCGATCCCGAATACGTGCACCAGATGCGGGTCGCCATGCGGCGCTTGCGCGCAGCCACGGGGCTCATGCGCTTCATGGCGCGGGAGGCCCCCGACTGGGTGGGCGAGCTGAGATGGCTCATGGGGGAACTGTCCGTGGCGCGGGACTGGGACGTATTCGTCACCGAGACGCTGCCGCGCGTGCGGGAGCGTCTGGAACAGCCCGCCGCCCTGGATGCCCTGACCGAGGCCGCTCAGGGCCTGCGCCGGCAGGCCGATGACCGGGCCAGGGCGGCGCTGGCCAGCCCCCGTCTCGTCCGCCTCTGGCTGGCCATCGAACGGGACCTGGCCACACCCGACTATAGCTCGATTTCCACGCGGGAATGGGCCAGGGCTGCCCTGGACCGCCGCTACCGCCAGATCCGCCGCCTGGGCAGCCGACTGGATGAACTGGACCCGGCCGAGCGCCACGCCCTGCGCATCGCCGGCAAGAAACTGCGCTATGCCGCCGAATTCTTTGCCGGCCTGCATCCCAAGGCGGCGCGGCGCTTCATCGCCACCCTGGCGGGCTTGCAGGACATGCTGGGGATCCTCAACGACGTGGCGGTGACCGCAAACCTGCTACAGGAAGCAAAGCAGGCAGGCGGTCAGGCGGTCTGGGAGGGGGCCGGTGTAGTGGCCGGGTTTCTGGCGCGGGAACAGGACCTGCGACTGGCCGAGCTTGCGCGCGGCTGGCAGGCGTTCCGCCGCGCGCGACCCTACTGGCGCTGAATCAGGCGCTGAAAGCGCGAAGACGCGCCACGTCCAAGACGTGGATGCTGCGGCCGTGCACCTCGATCAGGCCGGCCTGGCTCAACTGGCCGAGCATGCGTGAGAGGGTCTCGGGCGCCAGGTTGAGCTGCGCGGCGAGCGTCTGCTTGCTCGTGCCCAGGATCACCTCGTAGCTTGCCTCGCCCGGCGGCGCCTGCTGGGTGAGATAACAGACCACCCGCTGCAGGCTGGTGCGCGAGGTGCAGGCCTCGATGTCGGTCAGCCGCTCGTGCAGGCGCACGCACAGGCTGGCCAGCATCTTGCGGTACAACAGCGGGCTGCTGTCGAGGGCACGGCTTAAGGCCTCCTTGCTGATGACCAGGACGATGCTCTCCTGCGTGGCCTGGGCGCTGACGGGGTAGGGCTTGTCCAGGAACACCACCGCCTCGCCGAAGGTGCAGCCCGGCCCCTCCATGTGGATGACCTTCTCCCAGCCCTGGGTGGAGGGGATGAAGAGCTTGATCTGCCCCATCACCACCACATGGATGCCCTGCGGGGTGTCCCCCTTGTTGAACAGGATCTCGTGCTTGTGCACCCGGTATTCGCGCGTGTGTGCGGCCAGCGCTGCAAGCTCCGCCGCATCCAGGCCGCGAAAGAGCGGCTGGCGGGAAAGGATCTCATCGATACGGTGACGGGTTTCCTGCATCATGGGTTTTGTCTCCTCCTAGTCGGTATGAATGTACCATCGAAGTGCGATTTTGTTGATACAGGTCAAGGTCAACGCCGGACGGTTCGGCGCAATATGTGTGCGCTGCTCGCATCGAGGGGGATGGGTATGAATCTGTCTGGAATCCTGGTGGTGGCCAAACCGTCGCATCTGACCTCGGTCATCGAGCACCTCCAAGCCCTGCCGGGCGTGGAGGTGCATCAGGTGGACGAGGCCACCGGGCGCATCGTCGTGGTGCAAGAGGCGGACGATGTGCAGGCCGAGGCCGACGGCCTGGAGCGCATCCAGAAGCTGCCCCATGTGGTGGTAGCCCAGATGGTCTACCACTATTTCGCCGACGATCCCGCCATCGCGTCCTACACATCAGGGCCGTATCAGGTTGCATCCGACCCCGTACCCGCCGCGCTGAACGATTGATCACCAAAGGAGAAGACCATGGGACTTTCGCGCCGTGATTTCCTGAAGACCAGCATCGCCGCCAGCACCGCCGCCAGCGTGGGCATGCCCGTGGCCAAACAGGCCGAGGCCGCTGTCGCCGCCATGGAGAAGGACTGGGAGTGGGACAAGGGGGTGTGCCGCTTCTGCGGCACCGGCTGCGGGCTGCTCATCGCGCGACAGGGCGACCGCATCGTCGCCCAGAAGGCCGACCCGGACGCCCCGGTGAACCGCGGCTACCAGTGCGTCAAGGGCTATTTCAACGCCAAGATCATGTACGGCGAGGACCGCCTCACCCAGCCCCTGCTGCGCATGAAGGACGGCAAGTTCGACAAGAAGGGCAAGTTCGTCCCCGTGACCTGGGAGCAGGCCTTCGACGAGATGGAGCGCCAGTTCCGCCGCGCCTATGCCGAGAAGGGGCCGGAAGGCGTGGCCATGTTCGGTTCCGGGCAGTGGGCCATCGCCGAGGGCTATGCCATGAACAAGCTGTTCAAGGCCGGCTTCCGCTCCAACAACATCGACCCCAATGCCCGCAACTGCATGGCCAGCGCCGTGGCCGCCTTCTACAGCGTGTTCGGCACCGACGAGCCGGCCGGCAACTATGACGACATCGAGCACACCGACACCATGATCCTGTGGGGCGCCAACATGGCGGAGATGCACACCGTGCTGTGGTCGCGCATCATCAACCGCAGGCTCACCGCACCGCACGTGCGCGTGGTGAACCTCACCACCTTCCGCAATATGAGCTCCGACGGCGCCGATCTGGAGATCATCTTCAGTCCGGGCACGGATCTGGCCATCCAGAACTACATCGCACGCGAGATCATCGCCCGCAACGCGGTGAACTGGGACTTCGTCAACAAGCACTGTGTCTTTGCCACCGGCCCCTACGACATCGGCTACGGCATGCGGCCCACCGACAAGTATGCCTTCCCGGCAGAGCGGGACATCGTGCTCAAGGAGCAGCGGGTCAAGCTGGACAAGTACGAGGCCATCGGCCAGCGCCGCAAGGAGGGCGAGGTGGTGGAGCAGAAGAACACCGCCAACCCCGCCGCCCACTGGCTCATCAGCTTCGACGACTTCAAGCGGGCGCTGGAGCCCTACACCCTGGACTTCGTCGCCGAGCTGGCCAAGGGCGACCCCGACGAGCCCCTCGACCAGTTCAAGAACAAGCTGCGGCAGCTGGTGGATCTCTACGTCGATCCCAAGCGCAAGGTGGTGTCCTTCTGGACCATGGGCTTCAATCAGCACATCCGCGGCACCTGGGTCAACGAGCAGTGCTACATGAACCACCTGCTGCTGGGCAAGCACAGCCAACCCGGCAACGGCGCCTTCTCGCTCACCGGTCAGCCCTCGGCCTGCGGCACGGCGCGGGAGGTGGGCACCTTCTCGCATCGGCTGCCCGCCGACCGCCTGATCCCCAACCCGGCCCACCGGGAATACACCGAGAAGACCTGGAAGGTCCCGGCCAAGACCATCAACCCCAAGCCGGGTTCCTTCTACGCCAAGATCATGCGCGACATCGAGGACGGCAGCGTGAAGTGGGCCTGGGTGCAGACCAACAACCCCTGGCAGTCCCACCCCAACATCAACCACTGGCTCAAGGCGGCGCGGGAGACGGACTGCTTCATCGTCGTCTCCGACGCCTATCCCAGCGTCTCCGCCAAGGTGGCGGACCTGGTGTTGCCGGCGGCCATGCACTTCGAGAAGTGGGGCATGTTCGGCAATGCCGAGCGGCGCACCCAGTGCTGGCGGCAGCAGGTGCCGCCCCAGGGGCAGGCGCGGGCGGACCTTTGGCAGACCATGGAGTTCGCCAAGCGCTTCAAGCTCAAGGACTTCTGGGGCGAGCAGACGGTGCCCGGCCTCAAGGCCGAGGGTTTCCCGGACGGGAAGCTGCCCAGCGTCCTGGACGAGGCGGTGAAGATGGGTTACTCGGCGGAGGACAATCTCTACAAGGTGTTGTTCGCCACCCCCGACAACCTCAAGGTGAGGTGGCCCGATCCTGCCGTGGCCAAGGGTCGGGACAACCATGTGGTCAAACTGCTGGGCGACGGCTGGTTCCCCGAGAAGGCCCTGTTCCAGGAATACGTCGTCTTCGGCCGCGGTCAGGCCAAGGACCTGGCCGACTTCGACTGGTACTACCGGGACGACGTGCGCGGCGGCAAGTGGCCCATGACCAAGAACGACAAAGGCGAATGGGTGGAAGGCAGCTGGCGCTTCAACGAGAAGTACGACCCCTTTGTCAAGAAGGGCGCGGGCTTCGAGTTCTACGGCAAGCTCTTCAAGGCCATCCCCAGCGGCAACCTGGACGGCGTCACCGATCCCAAGCCGGTCTCCGTGGCCGGCAAGGCCAAGATCTTCTTCCGGCCCTACGCCGCGCCGGTGGAACAGCCTGACGCCAACTACGACCTGTGGCTGTGCACCGGGCGGGTGCTGGAGCATTGGCACACCGGCACCATGACGCGGCGGGTGCCGGAGCTGCACCGCTCCTTCCCCGCCGCCGTACTCTGGATGCACCCCAAGGATGCCGAGGCGCGCAAGCTCAAGCGCGATGACCTGGTCTGGTGCGAGTCCCGCCGCGGCAAGATCCAGCTGCGGGTGGAGACGGGCGGACGCAACCGCATGCCACGGGGCTATGTCTATGCACCCTTCTTCGATGAAGGCGTGCTCGTGAACAAGCTGGTCAACGACGCCACCTGTCCCATCTCCAAGGAAAGCGATTACAAGAAATGGGCGGTCAAGGTGTACAAGGCCTGATGAGCTGAACAGAGGCCAGCATGACGGCGGTGCCACCACGCCGGGCGGCCCTCATCCGGCTCGCCCAGGGTGCCGCCCTCATCGCCTCCGGCGGCATGGTCTGGGTCTATGTCCTGCGTAATCAGGCCCGCGCCACCCCCTTCGCCCTGCGCCCCCCGGGGGCGCAGCCGGAGACGGCCTTCAACGCCCTGTGCATCAAATGCGGTCTGTGCGTGAACGCCTGTCCCTACGACAGCCTGCGTCTGGCCACGGCCTGGGAACCCAAACCCATCGGCACGCCCTACTACGTGCCGCGGCAGACCCCCTGCTACATGTGCGAAGACATCCCCTGCATGCGGGTCTGTCCCACCGGTGCCCTGTCGCCCTCGCTCAAAGACATCCGGGACGCGCGCATGGGCCTGGCCGCCATCGACATCGAAAACTGCCTGTCCTGGAACGGCATGCGCTGCGAGATCTGCTACCTGTCCTGCCCGGTCAAGGGCAAGGCCATCACCGTGGAACAGCGGCCGGGCATGCAGGGCATCCATGCCAGGCTGGTACCGGTCGTGCACTCCAGCCACTGCACCGGCTGCGGCGTGTGCGAGAAGCGTTGCCCCACCCAGGAGGCCGCCATCAAGGTGGTGCAGGCGGACTTGGTCAAGGGCGAGATGGGCGCCCACTATCGCATGCAGGGCCGGGAGGCCGTCACCCCCGTCGAGACCCCGCCCGCACCCCGACGGGCGGGGGGCGGGATACCGGGGCAGGATGCCCTCAACATGGGTGTTTCGCCATGACCGGCCCGGCCGAGGACAGAACGCCGGCCGGCGTCCAGCGTCCGGTGCGCCTCTATGTCCCGCCCCCGACCCTGGGCGGCAGGCTCTGGCACTGGCGCTACCTGATCCTGCGCCGCGTGAGCCAGCTGGGCGTGCTGCTGCTGTTCTACGGCACGGCGCACTGGGGTTGGACCGCCCTCGGCGAGCCTTTGCTGAGCGGCAACCTGAGCGCGGCGAAACTGGCCGGCAGCGTGCCTCTGGCCGATCCCTACGCCACCCTGCAGATGCTGCTGACCTGGCACAGCCCGGCCACCGAGGTGCTGCTGGGGGCGGCCATCGTCCTCGTTTTCTACACCCTGGTGGGCGGCCGGGTGTGGTGCGCCTGGGTCTGCCCCGTGAACATGGTGACCGACCTGGCCGGCTGGCTGCAGGGCAGGCTGGGCAGCGGCAATGTCCTGCACCTGTCGCGCAACCTGCGCTATTCCATCCTGGCCCTGGCGCTGATCCTCTCCCCGATCGCCGGCATGGCCGCCTTCGAGTGGGTGAGTCCGATCTCCATGCTGCATCGGGAGCTCATCTTCGGCGTGGGCATGGGCCTCATCGCCGTGGCGGGCGTGTTCCTCTTAGACCTGCTGGTGCTCAAGCACGGCTGGTGCGGCCATCTCTGTCCGCTGGGGGCCTTCTACGCCCTCCTGGGCAGGGCTGCCCAAGTCAGGGTGGCCCTGGACCGCGACACCTGCACCCGCTGCGGCGAGTGCATACGTGTGTGCCCGGAGCCGCAGGTGCTCAACCTGATCGAGGCCTTCCAGCGCGGCTTCGTGCGTTCCGGCGAGTGCACCAACTGCGCCCGCTGCATCCCCATCTGTCCCGAGGACAGCCTCGCCTTCACCCTGCGGCTCAAGGTGAAAAAGACCCAGACCGAACCCGTCCACTGAAAGGAGAACGAAATGAAGCGAAAAACACTCTTGGCAATCGTACTGGCGGCCCTGGGCACGGTCGGGCTGCTGCACGCCCAGGCCACCCTGGAGATCGACCCCGACCGCTGGGGCCTGTCCCGGACTAGTGTGTTCGATGATCCGGCGCCCAATCCCTTCTCCTTCTCGTCCGCCCCGCCCGGGGCGACCGGGGTGTTGCGGCGGGGATTCGAGGGGGCGCCACCCCAGATCCCCCACAACATCGACTACTTCCTGCCCATCACGTTGGAGAAGAACCGTTGCCGGGACTGCCATGACAGGCCCGACATGATCGGCCAGTCTATCCGTGGTGTCATGGTGCCGCCCATGTCCAAGAGCCACTACGTGGAGCAGGATGGCAAGCTTAACTTCCACTTCCGGCGCTACACCTGTGTGGACTGCCACGTCCCACAGGCCAACGTGGCCCTGCCCGTCGTCAACGTCTTTACTCGTGAATAGCCTGGGATGACCATCGGCCGGTGTCGGGCCGGCCGTACTTCATCATGCGTCCTCCGGCCGCCGCCCTGGCGGCCTTTTTTTCAGGGGCCCCGGCTGCGGATGTGCATCTCCCCCCCATCCATGGTGATGGCGAAGCGGGAAAGGAAGCTCATGCCCAGCAGCACCGTGTCCCCCGGCATGTCCGGCACGATGACACCGGTGACATTGCGGGCGGCGAGCCCCGCCAGTTCCACGGACTGCAGGCGGGTGGCATAGGCCGTGGTCACCCCCGCGGCGGTGGCGGTGCGCAGGGCAGGTCCCCGCTCCGCGCCGACGGCGCGGGCCACGTGCAGGGGCATGGCGATGTCGGTGGCGCCGGTATCCACCAGGAAGGTCACCGGCACGCCGTTGAGCCGCCCCGGCGCGACGAAGTGACCGCCGGCATTGCGCCTGAGCACCACGCTTTCGGATACCGCGACCTGGGCGAGGTCGGCATTGGGATTCGCCTGCCGTTCCACCCAGCCGTCCATGGCGAGCCAGACCACCCCGCCCAGCAGCAGCCAGGCGGCGACGATCATGCCCACACCCCAATGACGCATCCTGTTCAATCCCTGAGCGATGCACGCATAGACTATGCAGGTTTGGGGGTGTTCAATCCCCCGTTGCCTCACCCTCCCGCCTGGGGTCAGCGGCCCCGATCCAGTGCTCCCCTTGACGCACGATGAGGTGCAGGCCGCTGGTCATTTCCGCCGGCACGATCGCATGGCCCAGGGCCTGGAGCGCCGCTGCCAGGTCATTGGCGGCGGTGCCGGCCTCCAGCTCGGTGGGGCCATTGCGGCTGCCGACATGCGGCAGGGCCACCACCTCCGCCGGCGTGAGCCGCCAGTCCAGGAGGGCGTTGAGCGCGCGGGCGACATAGTTGGGGATGCGGCTGCCCCCCGGCGATCCAACCACGGCGTATAGCCGCCCCTCGCCGTCGAACACCAATGTCGGTGCCATGGCGGAGAGCGGTCGCTTGCCGGCTTCGACCCGGTTGAACACTGCGTGTCCCGCTGCGTCCGGGCGAAACGCGAAGTCGGTGAGCTGGTTGTTGAGCAGGAAGCCCTGCACCATCAGGCGGCTGCCAAAGGCGTCCTCGATGGAGCTGGTCAGGGCCACGGCATTGCCTTCGGCGTCGACGACGGACAGGTGGGTGGTGGCCGAACGGTCGGCGCCGTCGCCCCCGGCCTGGGGCGCAGCGCTCAGATTCCCCGGCTCGGCGCGGCCCAGGCTGGCATCGTCGCGGATCTGGCGGGCGCGATCTGCGAGATAGGCCGGGTCGAGCAACCGGGCCACCGGTACGGTGACGAAATCGGGGTCGGCAAGATAGCGGGCGCGGTCGGCATAGGCCAGCCGCCCTGCCTCGGCGAAGCGGTGCACCGCCAGGATATCGCGGGGATCGCGCGGCTCAAAGCGCTCGACGACGCCGAGAATCTGCAGCAGCGTCACCCCGCCCGCCGGTGGTGGCATGCTGCAGATCCGGAAGCCCCGGTAGGGCGTGCAAACCGGCTCGCGCAGCCTCGGCCGGTAGGCCGCCAGGTCATCCAGGCTCAGGTCGCCCGGCTGACCAGGCGCATCGCGCACGACGGCGACGATGTCCCGCGCCAGGTCGCCGCCGTAGAAGTTCGATGCGCCACCGGCGGCTATCCGGCGCAGGACACCGGCCAGCTCGGGATTGCTAAGCCGCGTCCCTACAGGCAGCGGCCGCCCGGCCGGGCCGTAGTAGAGCTGGCGGGCCTTCGGGTTCCTCGGCAGGGCGGTATCCCTGGCGAGCAACTGGTTGAGCCGCGGCGAGACCGGAAAACCCTCCTCGGCCAGCCGGATGGCGGGGGCGAACAGGTCCGCCCACGGCAGCCTGCCGTGCGCCGCATGCGCCTGCGCGAGCATGGCCAGCAGGCCCGGCACCCCCACCGCCAGGCCGCCGGTCACCGCCTCCCTGAAGGGCAGGGGTTGGTCGCCGGCGCGCAGGAAGCGGTCCGGTCGCGCTGCCGCGGGGGCCGTCTCGCGCCCGTCATGCGCTGCGACCCGTCCGGTGGCGCGGTCATAGTGCAGCAGGAACCCGCCGCCACCGATGCCGGAGGACTGCGGCTCGACGACGTTGAGTGCGAGCTGCGCTGCAATGGCGGCATCCACCGCCGAACCACCGCGTGCCAGCATCTCCACTGCCGCCTGTGTCGCGTGCGGGTTGGCCGTCACCGCCATGTAGCGGTTGCCGACGCTGACCGGTCTGGGCGCGAAGCCCGACCCCGCCTCGGGCTGGGGACGCTCATCGGCGTGGACGCCGCCCAGCCCGATCGCCAGGACGAGCAGCAGGACAGACAGGCCGGCCAGGGGGCGCAGGGACGGATCGGTCAACATCCTGGCGGTGGAGGTCGCGTTCAGTACGGCAGGTTGAGCATCAGTAGCATCACCACGATGAACAACACGGTCATGATGCCGCCGGCGCGCAGGAAGTCCGACACCCGGTAATCGCCGGGCCACATGATGAGGGCGCTGACCTGATTCGGCGGCGATGCGGCCGACCAACGGCAGGAAAAGCGCCGCCGCCCCCACGTTCTGCATGAAGCTGGAAATGAGGCCCACACAAAGCCAGGCATCCTTTTGGGCCGTCAAGCGGGCGTGTAGCGATCTCACCCAATCGGTGAAGTCGGGCGAAGGCTGAAAACTCAATATATTGAACATGCTACGAAGTCATCGAAGCGGTCAACTGCGGTTTTTAGGATGATACTTCGGCCTTTCCGGCAGTCAGGCGCTATCTGCCCTAACCGTTCATGGCCCAATGGCCACCTCTGCTGATGAAAGATGTGGGGGAAGGCCATGAACGGTCCCTCTCCCCCAGCCCCTCCCCCCGTGGGTGAGGGGAGCGTCGTGAGTCGCTGTCGCGACTTTCTCGGTAACGGTGGGTGGGTCTGCATGTGCCGTAATTCACAGGCTGTAACATAGCGGCCTTAAGCTGGAAATCTGATCTGACATTAATCGGTAGTAATTTCGACATGACAAGCTCGCGACGCATGTAGCCCAGAAACCACGGTCCCTATGCAGTCCAGCTGAGGCAGGCCGGCTTCACCCTGCTGGAACTGCTCATCGTCCTGGTCATCCTGGGGCTGCTCATCGGCTATGTGGCGCCGAACTACTTCAAGCAGGAGGACAAGTCCAAGGTCAAGGCCGCGCGTGCCCAGATCAAGGCCCTGGAGGAAGCGCTGGACCAGTACCGCCTCGACGTGGGACGCTATCCCAGCACCGAGCAGGGGCTCAGCGCCCTGACCGCTCAGCCTCAGGGCGAGAGCCGTTGGCAGGGGCCTTATCTGAAGAAGGCGGTGCCCGTCGATCCCTGGGGCAACCCCTATCAATACCGTTCCCCCGGCGAGCACGGCGAGGTGGACATCTACTCCTTCGGCAAGGACGGGCAGCCCGGCGGCACCGACCTGGCGGCCGACATCACGAACTGGTAGGCATGCAGTTTCACATCACGGCCCTGTCCGGCACCGGCCGCAGGCATCTGCGCCTGGAGGCTGCCCATGCCGGCGAGGCCGCCGAACAGGTGCGGCGCATGGGCCTGACGGTGCTCGCGGTGCGGCCGCGGGGCAGCCTGCCCCTCGCCTGGCCGGCACACCGCTACCACTTCCCCCTCACCCTGTTCTCGCGCGAGCTGCTGGCCCTGCTCGGCAGCGGGCTGTCCCTGGTGGAGGCCCTGCAGACCCTGGCGGAAAAGGAGTCCCGCAGCGAGACGCGCAAGGTGTTGACCCAGGTGCTGGCGCATCTGTACGAGGGGGAGTCCTTCTCCGCCGCCATCGCCCACTATCCCGAGGCCTTCCCCGCCCTGTACGTGGCCACGGTGCGCGCCTCGGAGAAGACCAGCGACCTGCCCGAGGCCCTGACGCGCTACGTGGCCTATCAGGAGCAGGTGGAGGTGATCCGCAAGAAGGTGGCCGCCGCCGCCGTCTATCCCACCCTGTTGGTCACCGTGGGCAGCCTGGTGGCGATCTATCTGATGGGCTGGGTGGTGCCGCGCTTCTCCGGCATCTACGCCGACAACCTGGAGAGCCTGCCCTTGGGCTCGCGGCTACTCATGCAGTGGGGTGCCTTCATCCAGGCGCATGCCGAATGGGTGGGGCTGACGCTACTCGCCATTGTCGCCGGCGCGGTCTATGCCCTGCGGCAACCGCCGGTGCGGGCGGCCGTGTCGCGTCTGGTCTGGCGCATCCCCGCCCTGGGGGAACGGCTGCGCGTCTTCCAGCTCACCCGTTTCTACCGCACCGTGGGCATGCTGCTCTCGGGCGGCATCCCGGTGGTGACGGCCCTGGGCATGGCCGAGGGCCTGCTGCATCCGGAGCTGCGTCAGCGGCTGGCCATGGCCACGCGCGACATCCGCGAGGGCAAGTCCATCTCCCACGGGCTGGAGCAGGCCGGTCTCACCACACCGGTGGCGCTGCGCATGCTGCGGGTGGGGGAGAAGAGCGGCCACATGGGGGCGATGATGGAATCCATCGCCGCCTTCTATGACGAGGAGCTCGCGCGTGCGGTGGACTGGCTCACGCGCCTGATCGAGCCGGTGCTGATGGTGCTGATCGGTCTGCTCATCGGCGCCATCGTCGTGCTGCTGTACATGCCCATCTTCGACCTGGCGGGGACCCTGCAATGAGCGGCGTCATCAGCGCCGAGATGGTGCGCGCCGCCCTGGCCCAGGGCCGCGGGCCGACGGCGCTCAAGGGCCTGCAGGAGTCCACCGGACTCGATGACGCCGCATTCCTGGTCGAGCTGGGCCGGGCCTTCGCCTATCCGGTGTTCGACATGGCGGCCCTGCGTGACATGCAGCCGGCCTTCGATCGGCTGCCCTTCGCACTGGCCCTGGAGCGCGAGTGCGCCGCCGGCCGCGACGCGGGCGGTCGGCTCTGGCTGGTGCACGCCGATCCGCTCGACGTCGGGCTGCTGGACTGGGCCGAGCGGCGCATAGCCGAACCGTTCACGCCGGCCTTGGCCCTGCGCGACGACCTGCTGGCCTGGCTGCATCGCCTGGAGGCGGATCTGAAGGCCATGGACGGGGTGCTCACCCCGACCGGCGAGGCGCGCAGCGACGAGCGCGCCGAGGAGATCTCGCTCGCCGTCATCGGCGCCGACGCTTCGCCGGTGGTGAAGCTGGTGCACTCCACCCTGTACGACGCGGTGGCGAGCGGTGCCTCGGACATCCACCTGGAGAACGACGCGCAGGGGCTCACCATCAAGTACCGCATCGACGGCGTGCTCAACACCATTGCCCAGCCGCCGGGGCGGGAGATGGCCGAGCAGGTGATCTCGCGCATCAAGGTCATGGCCGAGCTGGATATCGCCGAGCGGCGGGTGCCGCAGGACGGCCGCTTCAAGGTGGTGATGCGCGGCCGCGAGATCGATCTGCGCGTGTCCATCATGCCGGGCGTGTTCGGCGAGGACGCCGTGCTGCGCGTCCTCGACCGCCAGCAGCTGGCCGACGAGCT
>OGCL01001378.1_pt1 | contig 20994 bp, 20 predicted proteins | sample 1570041 | NCBI WGS metagenome assembly OGCL01 (sample SAMN06266162, study PRJEB24511) | hot springs metagenome | isolation source: Hot spring water | place: South Africa: Limpopo | collected 2015-06-22
TCCTGCGCTTCGGGGAACCCATCTCGAGATTAAGAAAGGGGAGATCATCGCCCTTTTCGGAAAGAGCGGATCTGGAAAGTCTACCCTCTTCAACCTGATTGCCGGGCTCGACCGTCCCACAAAGGGCCGGATCGAAGTCGAGGGTCAGGATCTCGAAGCCATGGGAGAAGTAGGCCGGACAACGTTGCGCCGCACAAAACTCGGCTTCATCTTCCAATTCTTCAACCTCCTGCCCACGCTCACCGCCTTTGAGAATATCTTCCTCTCCCTGGAGCTTGCCCATCGGGCTGAGCCAGATTTAGCTTTCAAAGCCCTTAAAGAGGTTGGGTTGGAGGGTAAGGAACAACGATTTCCCAACGAGCTCTCCGGAGGGGAACAACAGCGCGTTGCCATTGCAAGGGCACTTGTAAAACGGCCCTCCATTATCCTCGCAGACGAGCCCACAGGGAATCTCGATACGACCACAGGGAATCAGATTCTTGAATTGCTCACACGCCAGTGCCGTGAGTTCGAAACCACTCTGATCATGGCAACCCACTCACCACTCACATGCAATTATGCGACTCGAATTCTCCGTATGGTTGATGGAATCATCACAGAAGAAACTTCCTGCGAGGAGATTGCTCATTGAAGATCGTCACCAAATCATTTCTCCGATACCTCCCGAGGAGACTTAGCCTCACCTTGCTTCAATTGATGGGGGTGGCCTGCGGGGTTGCGGCTGTGGTGGGGATGACCCTCTCTGCCCAGACCGCTCTTAAAAGTTTTAACAAGGCCATCGAATTTTTAAGGGGGAAAGCCACCCATTCGATTCAGAGACCTGTTGGACCGATGGAAGAAACGCTCCTCTCGGATTTGTCCCGTGATCCGGCAGTGGTATGGTTCTCTCCGGTTATTGACCGCCAACTGAGCCTCTCTAACGGTTCGTCTGTCCGCCTCCTTGGAATAGACCCTTTTTTAGATAGAGCCCTTCGTCCGGAACTGGCTCAGGTGGAATGGCTCGACAAGAAGAAGGAGCTTGCAGTAAACCTCCTCTCCTTTCTGACCGATGAAGGAACCGTCTTTATTGATAATGGTTTAAAAGCAGAGATTGGATTCGTTTCCGAAGAGAAGATCGAAACCAGCAAGGGTCCTCTCCATGTGAAAGGGAGCTTCTTGAATCCTTCGGGTGAGCCCTTGATGATCATGGACATCGGGCACGTCCAAAAGATTTATCGGCTTAACGGCTATGTGGACCGGGTGGATCTGATTCTATCGGATGAATCCGGGTTTAAATCCCGTTGGGGCAAGGGCTTTATCATCCAGTCTTCCCAGCAGAGGAGTGAAACCTTCTCCGGTATGCTACAGGCGTTTCGGCTCAATCTTGAAGCTCTCTCGCTTTTGGCCCTCTTTGTGGGTGTTTTTCTTATCTACAATACAGCGATGTTTGCCGTGATCAGCCGAAGGCGCGATACGGGCATCTTAAGAAGTCTTGGTGCAACGCGATTCGAAATCTTCGTAGCATTTCTTTCTGAGATTCTCATCCTCGGCCTGATCGGAGGGGCTCTCGGAGGGTTGATCGGCTATCTCTTAACCTATCTCCTGACCGGTATGATCGGAAGCAGCATCAGTAGCCTCTACTTCTTTTTACGGCCAGAACCGGTTGCCTGGTCCAACTGGATTCTGATGGCTGGCATTCTTCTGGGATGCGGCGCCAGCCTCTTAGGAGGAATCATTCCTCTTGTGGAGCTGATTCGGATCAACCCCGTAGAGGCTATCAGCGGAAGGGTTGCCAGCCGCAAAAGCGCTCAAAAAGCAAAACGAGTGGCCTGGGGAGGCCTGAGCATCCTGATGCTGAGCCTGCTTCTCTTTCTACTTCCTGGAGACCATGTCTATGTTGGTTTTGCAGGGGTATTCGGGTTTGTCTTAGGGGTCAGCTTTCTCACGGGAGTTGTTCTGCTCATACTTTACCCATGGCTAAAAAAGATCCTACGAATATTAGGGAAGCTTCCTGGAAAAGTCGCTGCCGGAAATATTCGTCAGAATTTAGGCCGAACAGGGGTTGCGATTGCCGCCTTCATGATTTCGCTTTCCATGTCCATTGGCCTTGGCTCCATGATCGGAAGTTTCAGGGAATCGCTTGTCTGGTGGATGGACACCCAGATTCGAGGCGATCTCTACATTGGGAAGATCATTGAGGCTGAAGTCCCGGAGGACTTCTTTGAGGAACTCAAAAAAATAGAAGGGCTGGGCGGCGTCCATCCCTATCGCAATGTTCAGACCTTCTACCAGAATACTACGATCAATGTGAGCGCGGTTGACGCAAGGGTCCTGGAGAAATATGCACGATTTGGATGGTTAAAGGGAGGCAATGAAAACTGGGAGCCTGTCAAACAGGGAGGCGTGATCATCTCCGAAAGTTTTTCGAGACGATTTGATGTGAAATCAGGCGACACCATTACCTTAGAGGGAAATCAAGGGCCCACCGACCTGAAGGTGGGTGCCATTTTTTATGATTATACGACCGAGCATGGCCTGGTGATGATGGACCGTTCAACCTATCTCAAGGTTTTTGGTGACCGCACCCTCAATAACATTGGCATCTTCATTGACCCGGACCATCCCCGAAGAACTGAACTCCTTCAGGAGGTCAGAAGAAGAGCAGAAGCAAGGGGCCTTCCTGTGCTGACCGGCAGACAACTCCATGAAGAGGTTCTGAAGGTCTTTGACACCACCTTTGCAATTACTCGCTCGATGCGGGTTATCGCAATCATTGTGGCCTTCTTTGGCATTGCTGGAGCCCTGCTCACCCTTTTCATAGAGCGAAGTCGTGAATTCGGGATCTATCGGGCTTTGGGATTTTCAACAGGTCAGGTGGCCAGGATGACCCTGATGGAAGGGCTTGGCATGGGGCTGGTCAGTTTCTTTTTAAGCATTGCTGTGGGGACTGTTCTTGCGATTCTTCTTATTAAAGTGATCAATATCAGAAGCTTCAACTGGACCATCTTCTACTACCCGGCGTTGAAACCATATCTTATCACAGGGGTGACGGCGATTCTGGCGAGCATTGGAGCAGCCGCTTACCCGATCTGGAGGGTCTATAAAACCTATCCCCAGATTCAGATCCGGGAGGAGTAGATGATAGACAGAAATGCTTCTGGAAAATAAAGTCCTTGGGTCAGGGCAAGTAGGCCAGTTTTGTCCAAAGGTTAAGGAGATAGGTAAAGAGATGCCATGAAACTATACTTAAAAAAATCCTCTTTAGGATTATTATCTTTTCTAATACTGACGGGTTGTCTCTACCAGGGTTTCACCTGCCTTGTTCATGCGAAGGAGTGGAGGCAGGCGATCGGACCATGGAAATGGAATTTTCCAAGGGATCATGGCTCTCACCCGGAATTCAGAACCGAATGGTGGTATTTTACAGGCAATCTCACAGATGATTCAAAGAACCGCTATGGCTATCAGCTCACTTTTTTCCGTCAGGGAGTGCTTTATAATGCGAAGGATTCGTCTCACCCCTGGTCAATCCGGGATATCTACCTTGGGCATTTCGCTCTGACCGATGTTTCTTCAAACCAGTTCTCGTATGCAGAGCGTGTCTCCCGCAAAGGCCCTGATTTTGCAGGTGCCGCTGAGGACAGAATGCGGGTCTGGCTTCTCAACTGGATGGCAAAGATGGAAGGCAACCGGATTCAGATTGAAGCACGCCATCAGGGTATGGAACTTTCTCTCCATCTCATCCCACAAAAGCCTATCGTCTTTCATGGCAAAAACGGACTCAGTCAAAAAGGACCCCGAGAAGGCCAGGCTTCTTACTACTTCTCGTATACGAACATGGCAACCGGAGGGTGGATCAAGACACCTCACTCTCAATCACCCATCCCTGTGAAAGGAACAAGCTGGTTCGATCATGAATTCGGCTCGAATCAGCTTGCCCCTGATCAGGCGGGTTGGGACTGGTTCAGCCTCCATCTGTCGGACGGGCAGGAACTGATGGTCTATTTCCTTCGCCGAAAGGATGGAACGATCGAACCCTCTTCCTCTGGCACACTGGTTAAACGCTCTGGGGAATCGATTCACCTCAAACTTTCAGATATCCACGTTGAAGTCCTTGACACCTGGAAAAGCCCGAAAAGCGGCGGAAAATATCCAAGTCGCTGGAGGATGAAAGTTCCATCCGCAGGGATCGAGCTTGAACTTCGTCCTCTTATTCCTTCCCAGGAACTGATCACAGAGGGTTCCACCGGTGTGATTTATTGGGAGGGGACAGTGACCGGAAAAGGAACATCTGCTGGAAGGCCCATTACCTGTGAAGGTTACGTTGAACTTACCGGATACGCAGGAAGTTTAGGCGGACTCTTCTGATACAACACTGAGCTGTCATCTTTGAAACAAAGGCCACGCTGACGATTTGGACAACTGAAGGCTAAATGAGGTAAAATGTATCGTAATGAAAAAGCCAAGCCCCCGATCTTTTCTCACCAACCTTCGAAGCGACATGTCATGGCCCAAGAAGCTCTGGCTTCTTCTCAGAAACAATTGGATCAAAATAACCCATCTCCAATCCTGCTGTGGCCATCCCGGAGAACCGGGCTGCTGACAGACAGAAGAAAACGGGTCTCGGTGAGATCTGAAGAGAATAAAAAGGTGTCGGGATGCGAGTAGGAATCGTTCGAACCCTTGGGTCTGTCTGCCGTTGCGCTGAGTCCATTGCCCAGGGTCTTATTGCCCTTGGCCATGAGTCCATCATCGTTAACTCAGAGGAGATCGAATTTCACGTTGAGGACCTGATCCAACAATGTGATCTGATCATTGATCATACAGACACATTCAAAGGGAGAGGATTCTTTCGCGCCCTGGTTCGCCTCCTCCTCGAGTCTCGTGGAGCGCATCTGGTGGGTTCAGATGCCAGGGCTTCTTTTCTTGCCGATGACAAGATAGCCGCAAAAAGAAAACTTTCCGCCGCGGGTATCCCTACTCCACCGGGAATCGTTATCACCTCAAACGAGGTGGAACTCCCTGAGTGGCTTCAACCGCCTTTCGTGCTGAAACCCGCCTTTGAACATATGAGCCGGGGGCTCGCTCTCGCCTGGAATAAACAGGACGTCCAACGGCATGCAGCAGATCTGCTCCAAAAATATGGACAACCCGTGCTGATCGAAACCTACTTGCCGGGACGGGAATTAGCCGTTCCTCTGATTGACGGTCCGAAAGGGTTGGAGGTCTTGACGATGCTTGAGTGGCGGTTGGAGGATCCTGAAAAAAGCGTGCTCAGCGAGACATTCAAACAGGTAGATCCACCCGAAGCGTCCATGATGCCCGCAGCCCTTTCCCTAAATCACAAAAATCGAATTGAGGCGTTGGCACGCAGAGCTTTTGAGGTTCTTGGTTTGAGAGATTATGCTCGTTTTGATCTACGGCTCACGCCGCAAGGCACTCCTTTCTTTCTTGAAGCCAACATCACTCCAAGCCTTGAGATCGGTGAGGCTTTTGCACGCTCAGCCAAATGGGCAGGGTTGGATTATCCAGCCCTGATCGAACGCCTCCTCGCTTCGGCCCAGAGCCGTTATTCTCGCTCACTTGAAAAACAAGAAAACCTTTTAACCTTTGACCTTCCCACTGGACCGGTAATGATCGAAGTTCCAAATGGAGTTCATGTTCCACCTCCATCGAGCATAGATCTCGCAAAGTGGCTCGATGTCAAGCCTGGAGAAACTGTTCTTGATCTTGGATGTGGAAGCGGACTGCTCTCTATTGCCGCAGCAAAGCTCGGGGCCAAACAGGTTTTAGCCGTGGATATTGACCCAAAAGCACTTATGACAACATCTCATAATGCCAAACAAAATGGAGTTGGAGAGAAGATTCAGATTCTGGTTGGGTCCTGGTTTGAAGCCTTAAGAGAAGACTCCTTTTCTGGGACTAGTCCTAAAAAGTTCGATGTCATTATTGCCACCCCACCCCAAACCCCTGGCCCAAGGCCTTTTGGCCACCGATATGGAGGTCTGGATGGAACAGACCATCTCTTCACCATCCTTGATCAGGCTCCGGGGTTTCTCGATCCACAAAGGGGCAGGCTCTGGATACTTGCCATCTCTCTGGCAAACCCTTCGAGTCTCTGGAAGCGATTGGAAGAACAATTTATAAGCGTCACCCTTGTCCACGAAACAGAGCGAAGGTTCACTCCGGATGAGTATGAGTCCATGGATCAAGGACTCTTCGGTCATCTGCTCCACCTGCGATCTTCGGGCAGATCGGAGTTTTACGAAGCCTTAAATGGCCGCTGGTTTTTTCGAAACCTCTTGATTCGCGCGGAAGGTATCAAAAAGCAATGAAAAAACTGATCATCAATGCGGACGATCTCGGTGCAGACGAGGGAAGGAACCAGGGCATTTTTGAAGCCATCCATGCTGGCAGGGTGACAAGCGCAAGTATCCTTCCCAATGGACCAGGGATATTGGATGCGTTGGAAAGAATTCGATCCGAATCCTATCGGAACATCTCCTGGGGAATCCACATCAATCTTTCGGAGGGAAAACCTGTCTCAACAGGGAAGGCCTCCCTCCTTGCACCCTACGGGACTTTTTTGGGAAAAATCTCGTCACAGCGCCTGTTGATGCGAGAAAAAAACGGGGACCTGGAAAATGAGATCACTCGTGAGATCAACGCTCAGATTACACTTCTTAAAACATCAGGCATTCCCCTTGTTCATCTTGATGGGCATCAGCACATCCATGTCTTTCCCGCCGTTTTAAGGGCAGTGATTGGGGCCGCTCAAAGGCACCACATCCCCTGGATCAGAATTCCGGATGAACCTGAACCGACATCCCCGGATATCACATTGCCCTTCTCTCTCATTGAAGAGGCGAGGCTCTTTAGCAGATTGGGCCGAAGGGCTCGGGCGATCATTTTGGAATCAGGATTGCAAATTGCGGATCACTTTCGTGGCCTTTATTTAAAGGGACATCTTTCCATTCAGGGCTTGGAGTCCATCCTGAAACAACTTCCTGATGGGCTTACCGAGTTGATGGTCCATCCTGGCAGATATATCGAGAATCCTTCAGATACCCCCTTTTCGAGTTTCTCGACACGCGATAGAGAACAGGAACTTGAAACCTTGCTCATGGATAAACTCCGTCTTATTATTGAAGAAAGCGGGATGATCCTAACACCTTTTCCGGAGACCATCTACTCGTGAGCCGATCCCTTCGTATTCTCATTCTCACCCCAACCGCCTTTCCTTTTGAAACGGGCAATGCCTCGACCGTTGAGAGGTGGAGACGATCTCTCGCCAAACAGGGACACGACGTTCAAGTATTGGCTACCGAACACTCTGATATCGTTCAGCTTAAAAAAAAGCTCTCTAACTTTAGGCCAGAAATGATCCACCTTCATCACGCCTATCGAACAGGGGTCTTATTTCTTAAATTGAAAAAGGAGTGGGAAAAGAATAGATGGGGTCTGGTCGTCTCGCCGGGTGGAACTGACCTCTACCTTGATATAAATACGAAGGACCGCCATCGAATCATCACCCAAATATTCGAAATCGCGAACGCTATGATTGCCCAGAGCGAAGAGATGAGACAACGCATCACAGATTCCTACCAGGGGCTTAAGCATAAGATCTTTATGATCCCGAAATCGTTCGCCTGGATGGGAGACGAGGAGTTTGATCTGCGAAAGGTCTCTAACTGTGGTATGGAGAATATCCTCTTCTTCTTTCCAGGAGGAATACGACCGGTTAAAGGAAATCTCGAAGCCCTGAAACTCCTTCAAAAGGTCTATACCTTACGGCCAGTTATACGCGTGGTCTTTGCCGGTCCTCCTCTTGATCAGGATTACGCAGTTAGATTTGAGAAAGAGATAAACGGTCTTCAGCACTTCGCCCGATGGCTTCCATCCGTCCCTTTTCAAGCCATGCGCTCGGCCTATCAGGGAGCTGATGTCGTTCTCAACTTCTCTTCTTCAGAAGGCATTTCAAACGTCCTCCTTGAAGCCAAAGCTTCAGGAAAACCAATTTTGGCATCGGACATTCCTGGAAATCATTCTCTGGTCTCGGGAGATGAGCAAGCTTCACCCGCAGGGCTTCTCTTTGATCTTCATTCCCAGGAACATTTCATTGAGCAGGCGCTCCGTCTTATTGACGATGAGGAACTTCGAAAGAGATTGGGCCAAGAAGGAAAAACCCAGGCAGACCAACTGCCCGGACCTGACGAAGAAGCATTGGGTCTCCTTCGGGTTTACGAAAAGGTTCTAAAAGAGCCTTAAAGAAATTAATTCCGGAGAGAATTCAATGGAAAAAATCAAATTGGGCATCAGCACCTGTCTCTTAGGAGAAAGGGTTCGCTACGATGGGGGACATAAATGGGATCGCTTTCTCACCGATACGCTCGGGCAATATGTGGAGTATGTCTCCGTCTGCCCTGAAGTGGAATGCGGCCTTCCGGTTCCAAGGGAGTCCATGCATCTGGAGGGCGATCCGGATTCACCCCGATTGGTCACCTCAAGAACCAAACAGGACCTGACCGAACAGATGGTCCAATGGGCACGCCAGCGAGTTATTGAATTGGAGAAAGAAGATCTTTGTGGTTTTATTTTTAAGAGCGATTCTCCAAGCAGTGGCATGGAGCGAGTCAGGGTGTATAATGAAAAAGGCATGCCTTCCAAAAAGGGGGTGGGTATCTTTGCAAGGATCTTTATGGAACACTTTCCGCTCCTTCCTGTCGAAGAGGAAGGCCGTCTACACGATCCAAAGCTTAGGGACAATTTCATCGAGCGGATCTTCACTTTGAAAAGGTGGCGTGAGGCCATTGCCCAAAGGCTAAATCGAGGAGTCATTGTGGACTTTCATACAAAACATAAATTATTGATCCTCTCTCACAGCCCAAAACATTATCAGCTCATGGGAAGGCTGGTAGCAAAGGCAAAAGAGATCCCACTGAATGAACTCTATCAACAATACCAAACCCTTCTCATGGAATCTTTGAAGCTTAAAACCACGCCAAAGAAAAACGCCAATGTCCTTCAGCATATGATGGGCTATTTTAAGGAGCAATTATCACATGATGAAAAACAGGAATTGCTCCAAGTCATTGATCATTACCGGCAGGAATATATTCCTCTCATTGTTCCCATCACGCTCATTCAACACTACGTCCGTAAATACGATCAGGCTTATTTGAAAGAACAGGTCTATTTACATCCCCATCCGTTGGAACTCCAACTCCGAAACCACGTCTGAGAAAATTTTTATTACAAACCATCCAAAGGTCTTCTTATATCAGAAGGGTTCTTCCGCATATCAAGACAATCAGATTTCATAAACACCTCAACAAACCTATTGAAAACAAGGGGTAGAACAATGTATCGGTGATAGGCATCCTGTAAAAATCTATTAAATGTCTTTGACAAGAATAACCATTTTTGATAAGGTTTCACATAATGATACATGCAATTCAATAATTGTTATGCCCGAAATATATTCAATTAATGCCCAGGATAAGATATAATACAAAAGGGTGGATATGGCTGAATATAAGTATACCGAATATTTCGAGAAGGAAGTTCTAAGAAAGCGGCCATATTTGAAAAAAGAGTGGTGTATTAGCGTGATAGAAAGGCCCATCAAGGTCGAGCCTCAAGAACATAATCGCTTCCGGTTCTGGGGCGTGATCCCGGAACTTCAGGGTCGTATACTCCGAGTTGTTACGCTGAGCGACAAGAAAACCATTCACAACGCATTTCCTGATAGGGGGTTCAAACCATGAAACTAAACTACTATCCCGAAACGGATTCTCTCTATATCGATCTATCAGAAAAATCCAGCGTGGAAAGTCGCGAGATTTCCGATGGCGTTGTGCTTGACTATGATGCTGAGGGCAATCTGGTAGGTATTGATATCGACAATGCCAGCACGAAAGTTCATCTCAAAGAGTTAAGCCTCCGGAAACTACCAGCAGAAATAAAGGCAGTGGCATAACACTTATAAGGCCTCCCGATGTCAATAGAAAAAGAGATTCTAAGAGGAAATAGGGGGACAACTGATGGGATCAGACTTGATTATTGACTTTCTTGCTGTGTCTCCTTAAAAATCAGCACATGGCTCTAAAACCTTAAAACGATTGAATATGGATATAAATGACAAGGAATTGGCAGAATTTTCAGATAAAAACCCTGCGGTTATTTAAAGGTGAAAAATTCATACCTTTTCTAAGATAGGAGCAATTGTGAAGACTCTTAAAAAGGAGAAAGTCAATAATCAAGTCTCCCCCCACAACTAAACCTTTATCAGTGGTTGACGCAATCTAAGAAATGAGAAGAAAGCTGGGGGCTTAAGCTTTTGATCGCTGATTGGGTTCATGGGGTAGATGATGAGATTGGTTTCTTCATGTGAAGTGTCTCCACATTTTGAAACTGGCGAACCACATAGTAAGTCTCGACATCCATTCTCAATAAGGCACAGTCAGGAGAGGAGACGAATTCTTTTAAATAGGGATGTTTCTTCAGATAGAGATTCTTAAACCGCTTCCTCTCCGGTCCCTCCATCTCTTTGACAATGCCTGTGGCTGTTACGGCTGCGGCCTGGTGAAAATCGGCTTCCTGATTTGATCGAGTGTCCACGACCATAGCGATCCTCGGGTTTTTCGAGATGTTGGCATATTTCCGGGTGGCGCGTGTCGTGGCGAAGAGAAGATGTTTCAAATCCCCCGTGGCCATAAAGGCGACCAGGTTCCCATAGGGTTGCTTTTTGCTCTGTGTGGCCAAGACCGCCAGCCGTTGTGACGAAAAGAGATCCTTCAGAAATTCTTTCAATTGCCCCGTCTTTTCCATCTGAATCACCCTCATCGTTGATCGAGGAAAGAGTCGGCAATCGTCAGATGCTCCTTCATGCGTTCTCTTCCCATACGATCGATTTGATTGATCATGACCTTCATCCGAGGATTCTTCTTAAAAAGATCCTGGTGATGATAGATAAATCTCCAGTAAAGAGCATCCCATATTTTACACCACTCCCCTTCCGGAAAATCGCTCATCTTCCGGATGTAATTGGAGGAGCTGATATAGGGTTTGGTGGTGATTAACCCTCCATCCGCATACTGGCTCATGCCATAGACATTGGGTACCATTACCCAGTCGTAAGCGTCAATAAAGAGTTCCATAAACCAATGGTAAACCTCATCCGGATCTATCTCGCAAAGGAGCATGATATTGCCCAGAATCATCAATCGCTCAATGTGATGGACATAACCATACTCCATTAACCGGTGAATCACCTGATCAACCGGATCGAGCCCTGTCGTCCCATCATAGAAGGATTGGGGAAGCTTCCTGTTGTGTCTGAAGAAGTTGGTTTTCCTCTCTTCCTCCCCTTTTAGAAGATAGACCGCCCGCATGAACTCCCTCCACCCGATGATTTGCCGGATAAAACCCTCGAGGGCATTGAGGGGGATGGAGTTTTCTTTGGCATGAGCAAGCGTCTCCTCGACGATTTGATCTGGTGTCAGTAGCCCAATGTTGAGCATCGGGGTCAAAACAGAATGGAAGAGAAAGGGCTCCTCTCTTAGCATGGCATCCTGGTAATCTCCAAAGAAGCGAAGTTTCTCCCTTAAAAAGTTCTTTAGCCACCGTTCCGATCCCTCATGGGTTACAGGATAGAAGAAATGATCCACCCTCCCCGGATGGTTGGGGAAATGCTTTTCCACATACTTTTTTGCCTCTTCAATGAAACCATTCGATTGGGCCATAGGCAAAGGCGGGAGATCGAGATCCTTTGGGGTCTTCTTTCTATTTTCCGGATCATAACTCCATTTCCCTCCAATGGGTTTCTCACCATCCATTAAGATTTTTAACCTCTTCCTCTGGGCAATGTAGAAGTGAGTCATGGAGAAATGGTGGGTGGTTTTGAAAAAGCTAAAGATAAAATCCCCTGGGGTCATAAAAGCGGGCGTGGGCAAGCGATTGACTTTCATGTTCCATTTCATCGCCTCTTTTTTCAATTCAGTCTCAAGTAGCCTGTCCACAGGGTCCAAAAACCAGATCTCTTCAATCCTATTTTTGATGAGGGACTGAAAAAGGTCTTTTTCAAATTCAATATAATGGACATCATAACCCTGTGACACCAGCCTTTTTCTATAGGCCTGCATAGAAGCCCGATGGAGAATCAATTTTTTCTTGTGAAATTTGAGAGAAGATTTAAATCCCAAGAAAAAAAGCGGCTCTTCCACAAGAAAGGTCTCCCTCCCCTTCGAAAGGGCATGATGTTTTTTGAATAGCTGATGGGGAAAAATAATAGAGGCGGCCTTCACTTCGTATCCCTCGAAATTGTGATTACCTTTACCCTGACACTTAACTCCCGTTGTTACAAAAAATGGTGCGGCGAAATGTTTGCAAAGCCTTACTCAATCAGTCCTTGAGGCACGATGGCACGCATGCTTTAAACTGGACGGGGTGTCCTGTATGTTCGCCTGAAAACTCTCAAAATCAACAATGACAGGGTTTTCCAAAGGATAGCCTCTGTTTTTAATGTAACCACGGGGTCAATAAAAGGCTTGATTCCTATTTTGACAATTTTCCATTGGGCGATCGTAAAGAAATGGTGGAATGATTTATTCATTAAATCGAAAGCGCCAAAGGGCAACGCTGAAGAATAAAAGAGCAAACCCCAAAAGAACCGAGATCTCGGTCAAAACCTCTTTCAAACCAAGACCCCGAATGATGACGTCATGATATCCTGCCAGGGCCCAGGCATGAGGCGTAAAAAGAGAAAGTGTCTTCATCCAATCGGGCATGATAAACGTAGGCACCATCATTCCTCCCAGGGCAGAAAGGGTGATGGCTAAAAGAACCGATAAACCATTGACCTGAGATTCGGTTTTCCCCAAGGCCGCCACTAAAAGTCCTAATCCATTCGCTGCGCATGCCAATGCCATGGAAACAGCAATCAATGCGGTAAGGTTTCCGAGCTTAATTCCAAATACGACAACACCGATACAGAACATCAACCCGATTTGAATCAGGTTCACGACATAGTAGGGTAGCAGTTTTCCTACAAGAAAGGCGGATTTCGATAACGGGGCGGAGAGGATTCGCTGAAAGGTACCCTCTTTTTTCTCTTGCAAAAAACTGGAGGCTAAGGTCAGAACAATAAAGAAGACACCAAAAATGGTATAGCCCGGGACATTCTGCTCAGTAGCCGTGGGACGTCTTCCAACATTAAAACCCTTTGGGAAGGTATGGATCAAAGTCACGTCATATGCCTCTCGGTTGCTACCTTCCTTTTCCTCTAATCGTTTTCCAATCTGTCCCTCCACACCATCCAAGGGTCCAACCATCTCTTTAAAATGTTGGGGGATTCTAACTAATAAAACTCGCCGTTGGATCGCACCCTGGATAGCCCCCTTGACCGTAGCCAAAAGTTGAAGGTTCATCGCCGGATCGCTGAGTAAAGCGATGGAAACTCCCTCCCTCTTTGGATCCTTTGAAGATTTCAAAATTCGCTCGGTATAGCCTTCCGGAAAGAGAAGGGCTAAGGGATAGACCCCTTTACGTATCAATTCTTCTGCCCCATGAGGGGTGACGGGAATTCCTTCATGAGTCTCGATCAGAATCAGGCCCTCTAATTGTTTCAGGTCGGCAATCGTCTGATCAACTAACCGATCACCCTTCTGATAAACGACCAAGAGCTCAATGGGATGCCCCTTGCTCCCTGCCTCGAAAACCCCTTCTAAAGCAAAACTCATTACAAGAATAAAGAAAATGGGGATGGCAAACAGTAATGCGAGGGCTTCCTTATCCAGCCATAGGACTTTCAATTCTTTAAAAGTCAAAGCAAATATTTGATGGATTGTTCCTCGAGGCGTATGAATATATTCCTTCCTATTCCCTGAGATTTCTTCCTGTTAAATAGATAAAGACCGTCTCCAAATTTGGCTCCGTAATATCTAAGGTCTTAAGCAATCCCTGTCGGGTCTTCATCAGTTCCAGGATTTCCCTTGAAGCCTCACTCATCTGATCCGTCTCAATATGGATGATCCTCGCCTGATCATCAAAGATGCGAACGAGGCCAATAGGCTTCATCTGGTCCAAAAGCTTCTCATCAATACTTCTATGAAACTCTACACGGATGATCCCCTTTCCCAGGTTTCGGATTAGGCATTCAGGGCTATCAAGGGCCAGAATCTTCCCCTGGTCTATGATGGCGACCCGTTCACAGAGGCGTTGGGCCTCTTCAATATAATGGGTGGTATATAAAACCGTCATCCCGGATTGATTCAGAGACTTAATACTCTCAAGAATCGCATTTCGGCTTTGTGTATCAACTCCAACGGTGGGTTCATCAAGAATTAGAATTTCCGGTTCATGAAGGAGGCCCACTGCAATGTTGAGCCGCCGCTTCATTCCATTGGAAAAAGTCTCCACAGGTTGGTCTATGCGATCGGTTAATTCAACCATTTCTAAGACTTTGCCCATACGTTTCTTCAAATGATTTCCCTTTAATCCATAGATTTTCCCAAAGAATACCAGATTATCACGGGCATTCAATGTTGGATAAAGGGCAAAACTCTGGGGCACCAGACCCAATTTGGCTTTGGCCTCTTTTGGTCTTGAAAAAAGATCAATCCCATCAATGAAGACACGACCTCGGGTGGGTTTGATCAAGCCGGATAACATGTGGATGGTCGTCGTTTTACCGGCGCCATTGGGGCCAAGGAGACCCAAACATTCCCCTTTTCTTATCCCGAGAGTGAGCCCTTGAACCGCATCGGTCTCCGCATAGGTTTTCCAGAGATCTTCAACGATTAAGATGTGAGAATCCATAAAAAGATTTATTGATCCTGTTTTAAAAGACGTCTGAACCGATGGCGATTATACCTCTGAGCCATAATGAAAGGTATATTTTCAGCAAGCGCATAGAATATCATAAAAAAGCCAACCCACGGGGGATTCCATAGGAAGAAGAACAGTGCAAAGAGGATAAAAACCCAATGCGTCAATTCAGCTCGACAGGTTTCTATAAAGAAGGTTTGGAAGTATCCAAGACTCCTTCCGTTCAGTTGTTTCTTCCTAAAACCCAGCCGTCCGAGGACCCGTGCTCCATCCGGAAGATGGTGTTTCCATTTTTTAATTTTAAAAAGATCCTGATAAAGATTTCCACCCTTCTCCCATTTCCTTCTGCGAAACAACCAATGATTCGGGTCGAAATGGTTCGCAGGAATTCTGATCATGATAACCACAACCCCAATATGAATGATGAACCAGGCCACGAAATCAAGAATAATCGTCCAGAACGTGGGAAAATAGACGAGCCTCATGGCCTAACCTGTCTACTTCTTGCCGTCTTCACGTTTCTCCCCTTCCAGCGTACTTTTCGTATCAGAAAGATCCGGAGCACCGAGGTCAAAAAAACGATTACGAAAAAGAGCAGAGGGATTTGAAAAAGAAGGGCGGTTGAAAACCCAAAGTTTCCAACCCGGAGAAGCATCCAGTGGACCTGAAAGATATATAGCACATTTAATACGAACCATCCTAAGAAATCCGTTAGGTTTCCCTGAACAGCCATTTGGATGAGTTGCCGGGTTACCCCCACCCCCCCAAAAACCCAACCGACTATCATGAATAGGGTTGTCAGCGATACCGCTTTCGCCCCTGTTCCGAAGCCCTTACTGAATCCCTCAATCAATGTTTTCAATCCGTCGGGATACATCCGAAAGGAGATCGTTTCTTTTCCTCCATAACAGTGAACTTTTCGATTGGCCTTCAGGAACTCCCTGCCAAGACCGAGGCTCTCCAGAACCTCTCCCCGTACTTGTTCATGACCGCCCACCATAAAATAATCTTTTTTTGAACAGATTATACAGGGCCCAAAGGCACCCTTGGGTTCGAGTTTGGATCCGAACGGAGTAAAGGCATTGGTCCCCGCCATAGTGATGATATTAAAGAATGCTGAAAGTCGCTCATAGGGCCTTTTCATTCTATGAAAAGGCTGGATCGAAAGAAGACCCCCCTTCTCGAGGTAGGCCGATACGATCTTGGAGAGACCCTCTGGATCCAAAAACGTGTCCGCATCCAAGAAAAGCAAGAGATCTCCCGTGGCTTTTTGTGCTCCCTGCCAGCACGCCCAGGGTTTTCCAGTCCAACCTTCCGGCAAATCCATTGAGGTTACCACGATGCAACCCGCTTGTCGGGCGATTTCTGCAGTAGCATCTTCAGACTGGTCATCAATGACGATGACCTCATGAGGCTTCAGGGTCTGACAATTCAGGGAAGAAAGTAAATGACCGAGGGTTCTTTCTTCGTTTCGAGCGGGGATGAGAATGGAAAGTTTATCGAAGAAACCATGCAGTGGATTCTTTCTTTTGAGAACGGGGATTTTGAACAAGAAAATAAAACCCAACATCCAAAAAAAGAAGTAGACATATAATTTGATTGGAATGATGAATGACTCTTGTATGATGTACCCCCTTTGGATACCTGCCCAATGATTGGAATGAAATCCGGATACGGATAGCGGGGATCATTGACCCGTTAGGCTTTGCAAAGCCTTACCGATGTCTGCATATTGAAAGGCAAAACCATGGTCCAGTAATTTTTTGGGGAGCACCCGCTGCCCTTCGAGTATTACAGAACCGAACTCTCCCAGGACAAGCTTGATCATAAACCCCGGTGCCGGCATGAACGATGGTTTGTGAAGGGCTTTTCCGAGCGCCTTGGCTAACTCCTTATTTCTCACCGGATTGGGTGAACAGAGATTAACAGGTCCTGAAATCTCTGGGTGCTTCAAGAGAAAAACAAAGGCTTCGGCCAGGTCTTTGATGTGAACCCAAGAGAACCACTGCCTTCCACTTCCGATCGGACCTCCGATATATTTCTTAAAAAGAGGGATCATCTGACTGAGCGCACCACCCTTCTCTCCTAAAACGATTCCAAAGCGGGTGATGACGACTCGAGCCCCCTTGTCTTTTGCTTTTAATGCCTCTCCTTCCCATTCCACTGCAATCCTGGCTAAAAAATCATCACCATGGGGAGACGCCTCTGTTAATTCTTCGTCTCCGCAAAATCCATAGTAGCCAACAGCGGAAGTGCTAAAGAGAACAAATGGCGTCTCAGCTCGAGACGGTATTCCCTCAACAATATTTCGAGTGGTCTGGACCCGGCTATCTCGAATGGCTTTTTTATATTCTTCTGTCCATCGGCTGAAGATGGAGGCTCCAGCAAGATTGATGACCGCATCATGTTGCTCGATAACCTCCTGCCAGGGACCTTGCTTGGTTGGATCTCCCTCCACATAGGATAGCCCGGATGAGGTCTTTTCCGACCCTTTGAAGGATCGGGTGAGGATGGTCACTTCGTGGCCATCCGCAAGCAGTCGAGAGGTGAGTTGTGTCCCAACAAAACCTGTGCCCCCTGTGATCAGAATCTTCATAACACCCCCTCACCCCAGGTTCTATTTCTTATCACCGATTAAGGGTAAAACTTTATCAATCCGAAAATAGACAAGGTACTTAATGCTATCTTTATATTTCGTATAGGCCGGACAACTATCGGTTCTCCGGATCTGATTGATCAGCGACGGATCCTTCTCCTCTTTGATCTTGGTCAGATAGAGCCTTTTTCCCACATATCTTCCCTTGTCCTCCATAAAGAGATAGGCCGCATAAGGGTTGGACTGAAGGTTCTTATGCATCAACCGATCGGCCATGATAAAGGCAACTGTTTTCTCGTTAATAAAATGGGGCCTTCCGTAAACAGCAAGACCCACCTTACCTTGATCATCAGATGTGGAAATCACTCCAATTCCTTTTGTCTTCTCAAAATAGTCGCTCAGTTTCATCATCTTTCCTCCTTGGTCTCATAGAATTTAAGAATATTATACCATACTCGAGTTGAATTAACCCCCTTGAGAAGAAATTGCGTGTATCATCTTCACATAGCGATCCGCATCGAACTTTCTTTTTAAGCCTTTGTCGTTCATGTATCTCACATTTCCAAAAACCGGCCTCTCTCCCCAGGGGCGGTCATGTTTTCCAAAGCACCAGGCCACTCCAGTAAATCCATTGGGATCCCTTCCATCCAGTTCATATCTGTTGTTCAGGTAGAGCGCATTGCGGAAAGCCTCTTGGGGTGTCTTAGACCATTCGAGGATCTTCTTTCCCCAGTACATTCTCATATAGCCATGCATCTTCCCTTTCTGGACCATCTCTCCCTGGGCGGCATTCCAGTAGGGATCATGCGTCTTGGCCTGCTCAAGCTCTTTAAGGGAGTAACGATAGGAACGCTTATCTCGCTGGTGGGACCTGAGGGATTTTTTAGCCCATTCAGGAATGGCTTCGAAGGAGTCGTACTTATTGTTATAGAAAACGAAGTTCATGCTCAACTCCCTTCGGATGATGAGCTCTTCAAGAAAAGCCTCAACGCCAGGACTCTTCGTCTCTTTAACCTTTAAAGCAATAGAGAGGGATGAAATCTGCCCAAAGTGGAGATAAGGACTCATATTGGAGAGATAATCGAGCGTCGGATCATTGCGGAGTTCAGGGTAACGGTCCAATTTCCCCTCTAAAAAAAACTCCAGATGTCTCAGGGCTTCCTTCGTCCCTCCCTTAAAAGAATCCACCTTCTTGACACTACGGTCAATGCGAAGTTTTGAAATCGCTTTCTCAATATCCCCGATTTCAAAAGAATCCATATCCATGGAAAGGGATGAGAAGAGAGGCTCATTCTCCTCTACACCAATGAGAAAATGAGCCAGTCTTTTATGAATCTTTGGCCGAATCGTAGCAGCTGCATACTCCTCTTTTGAAGAGACCTCTTCAACTGGAACGACCACATCACTTTCAACCTGAATCAAAGGACACGCCATCCTTTGACCCGCCTCTTCTCTCCACTGCCTCTGAATCCTCAAGTAACCCCGATCCACAACAACCAGCGAAGCCTGCTTCGACAATCGAACAGCGCCAATCTCAGGAGATTGGTGAAGGACCACCATCCGGATCCCTCTCTGCTCAAGGGTGTTCTTCACCTCCTTCAATCCTTCTAACATAAAGACATAATGCCTTTCGTTCGCCTCTGGGAAGCGATCGGTGATTCCAAAATAGACCAGCACCGGCACCCTCAGCTCGTTGGCCTGTAAAATCGCATATTCCATGGCATGATTGTATTCTGCCCTCTGAGAGGCCTGCATCCAGTAGAGGACGTATTGGCCTTTTCTCACCATTTTTGAATTGAGCACTTTGATTCTTTCTTTCTGAATCATCTCTTTTAGCGGTTTAAAACCCAGAGAGAAAAGTTCAAGACCGTAGCGAAACTAACCCACAGGGCATAGGGGATGAGAAGCCCACCTGCCCATCTCGAGATCTTAAAAAATGTTTGAATCGTTAAAAGGATGGCCATCCAGAGCAGGAGAATGTCAATCAGGCCAAGAAATGGCGAGCGGAGCCCAAAAAATGCGGCTGACCACAGGACATTGAGGATCAACTGAATCAAGAAGAAAAGGATGGCCCTGTTAAATCTCGGATGATCTGTCCTCCGCCAGACAAGGAAGAGAGAGATTCCCATTAAAAGGTAGAGGCTGATCCATACTGGACTGAAGATCCAATTGGGAGGTGTGAAAGAGGGTTTATCAATCGTTTGATACCAGGTCGGAATGGCAGGTACGGTAAAAAGGGAACCGATAAAACCAGCTATTTGGCAGAGGATGAGACTGGCAACCAATTTGAGAAGATCAATGGCCTTCATTCCTTTGTCCTCGATGAGAAGAAATTAAATCTAAAAATTGTTTTAGGATCCTTGCTGTTGCTCCCCAGATGGTGTGATGTTCATATTGAAAGGCATAGACGAATTCCTTCTGTCCCATCCATACGATCTCTGTTTCACGGAAGGAATTCTCATGGAGGAAGTGGGTAAGAGGCACTTCGATGAGCTCTGCGATCTCAACCTCGCTCACTCGAAATGGATAGGGATAAGGAAAAAGGCCGACAATGGGGGTAACAATAAATTGGGTGGTGGTCACAATATCATCCAGAAGCCCGATGATCTGGACATCCTTCTCTTTAAGACCGATCTCTTCATAGGCCTCCCGGAGTGCGGTATGTACCAGTTCATGGTCTTCCTCATCCACCATCCCGCCAGGGAAAGAGATTTCCCCTTTATGATACTTCACCAGATCCGACCTTTTGGTAAAGAGAAGGTGGCACTGACCCTCCTTTTGATATAAAGGAACAAGGACTGCTGCATGGGAAAAGGGGGGATGGTCAATGACCCTTCGGTTTCTTGAAGCGAGGATCTGCTTAAGCTCATCAATTAAAGGTACACTGCATTCTTTCATAGTTTTAAAAACTCATTAACCGTCATGATCCTGAGCAAAGGATAGAGGGCAAATTCCCGGTAGAGGTTGAGGCACCCCTGATGGATCTCCTGGTTTCGGCTGGCACAGCCATCTTCTAAAACGATGACGGAGAAATCGTGACAGAGCCCATCCATGGCGGTCGTCAGGACACAGACCTCGGTGGTGATACCTGTCACCACAATCGTGTCCACACCAAAGGTCCGTAGGGTCTGGTCAAGATCGGTTTTAAAGAAAGCGCTGAACCGTCTCTTCGGTAAGACCATATCCGTCGGCTCTGGCTTGAGATCATCCACCACTTCTGAGCCTTCGGTTCCCCGAAGGGAGTGTGCTTTCATCTTTCCCTTAAAAATGAAGTCCTCTTTTAAAAAACTGTCACAGGCAAAGATGATGGGATAGTTCCTCTTTCGGCTCTCCTTCAAAAGACGCTGAAGGTTGGGAATGATCTGCCTTGCCTCCTGAGTAATGGGAAGCCTGGAACTCTCCTTGAAGGTGTCTTTCAACATATCCACAACGATGATTGCCGGTTTCATAGACCCATCTCCACAAACCCTGTCTATCCTCTATTGTACCTAAAAATGCGATCGCATTTTTAGGTACAAACCTAAATTGAGCGATTTTTTCACCCTTCACAAGGGGGGCGGGGAGGCCTAAAAAGCCTTTTAGAGCGATTACCT
>OGCL01001379.1_pt1 | contig 20990 bp, 16 predicted proteins | sample 1570041 | NCBI WGS metagenome assembly OGCL01 (sample SAMN06266162, study PRJEB24511) | hot springs metagenome | isolation source: Hot spring water | place: South Africa: Limpopo | collected 2015-06-22
TTATAATGAATAAAGCAAAATTAAATAAAATTTGTCGATTATAAAAAGCCTGAAACAGCCCTTCCTATCGCTATTTTAAGGCCTAAATTCTATATTTTGCAAAGCGAAAGCAACTATCATACTTCTTGACAAAGGGGTTATAAATCAACCTTATAAAGACCTGCTTTCAATCTGATCAACTACTGAAATAATGCCTTCAACTATGAGCTTAATAGCCATTTCGCCTTTTTCTGCTGTTGCCTTCTCAGGGTCGCCCCACACCCCTCCCATCCAGTATTTTACTTTATCCCTGACTACAAAAGGCTTGGGCATATTAGGGTATTCCCCCTTTGCCCTGCCTTTGACAAGTTCAGGATGAAGATGCAATACCATTGATGTCTCAAGTTCTCCTGCATGGGCGTCATAAGGCGTTTCGGCAATAGTCATAAGCTCCCTATAAAGCAAATCGTATGGGGAGAAGACAGCAATCTTTATATCTTGTATCTGTTCTATAAGAATCTCGGCGGCTTCTTTCAGAGCCGACATGTGAAGGCTTCCGCCGTGTCCTGAGATGAGTAAAAAATTTCTGAGTCCTTTTTTATAACTCTCTGTAATAAGGTCTGAAGTGAGCCTTCTTAAAGTTTCTGGGGTTATGCTGATTGTCCCCGGATGGTTTTTTGTTGATGTGCAGACGCCGTAGTGGTTGATAGGGGCGACAAAAAATTTTCTCTTTTCAGCAGCACGGTATATGCACTCCTGTATTATCATTGAGTCTGTGTTCAAGGGCAGGTGGCTTCCATGCTCTTCTATCGTCCCGAAAGGAAAAACAATAGTTTTTGTCTTTTTCAGGAATTTTGTAAAATCACTCATTGTTATTTTTTCTAATAAAAGCATCTCTTTATCTCCGTTCAAGTATCAACTTTTTTTGAATAAAGTTTTGTAAAACAGCAATATAATCCCAATGGTCAAGGCAGAATCTGCGATATTAAATACAGGCCAATGAACCCCTGCGATGTGAAAATCGAAGAAATCAATGACATATCCGTAGATAATTCTGTCCACAAGATTGCCTGCGGCGCCGCCAATAATCAGCGAGTAACAAAGCCTGTTGTCTTTTTCTTTAACAAGTAAAAAACTTACGAGGGTGATTGCGAATATCGAGATAATTATAAAAAAGGTATTGCCGAGGCTTTTGAATAAGCCAAACGCCGAGCCGGTGTTTTCAACATATACGATATTAAAAAACGGTAAAATCCTTATTACTTCAAAAGGATACACATAGAGTTTTATAAGGGTTTTTGTTGATTGGTCAAGGATTAAGACGATAAGAGCGACTATAAGATAAAATGATAATCTCTGTTTCATTTAATGGCATGATAACATCTTTCGCAGATTTGGGGATGTTCGTCAAAACTTCCTACCTTAACGCTCCAATTCCAGCATCTTTCGCATTTAGCTCCCCCCGCTCTTTCAACCTGTATCGAAAGGTCTTTTAAGTCCTGACTGGTGTAAATATCCTTTGAGGCGTCCTGATAATTTTGAACTGATGCATCAGATACAATAAAAAGCGTTGGGAGAAAATCTCTGTATTCAATGAGTAAATCGCGTATTTCACCTTTGGCATAAAAAATTAGTTTTGCCTCGAGGGAGTTGCCGATAAATTTTTCCTTTCTCTTGATTTCCATTGCCTTGTTAGCTTCATCCCTAATAGCTATAAGTTTTTCCCATCGGGCTTCCAAATCCCTGTCCATAAATTCCTCTTTTGCCTCGGGGAAACCAGCAAGGAAAACGCTCTCACGCACAAGACCCTGAGAGTTGGGACGCCTTTGAATATGCGACCATATCTCTTCTGCAGTAAAAGAGAGAATAGGGGCAATAAGTCGGGTCATATCAGTTAATATATTGTAAAGAACCCATTGGGCAGAGCGTCTTTCTAAAGAATCCTTTCTGAAGGTATAGAGGCGATCTTTAAGTATATCAAGATAAAAAGAGCTCATGTCAACGATGCAGAAGTTATAAACGGAGTGAAACACCTCGTGAAAATCGAATCTATCATATGCAGTGCCGACTTTTTTTATGAGTCTCTGCAATCTCGACATTGCCCACCTGTCTATTTCAAGAAGATGCTCGGTGTAATCATTTCCATCAAAATCATATATATTGCCAAGGAGGAATCTGCCCGTATTTCTAATCTTTCTGTAAGCCTCAGTCAGCCTGTTGATTATCTCTTTTGAGATTCTTATATCGTCTCGGTAATCCTCGGCCGAGACCCAGATTCTGAGTATCTCAGCGCCATTTGCCTTAATAACCTCCTGTGGTGATACCACATTGCCCAAAGATTTAGACATCTTTTTACCCTGACCGTCAACTGTGAAGCCGTGAGTAAGAACAGTCTTATAGGGGGCGGTTTGTCTCGTCCCAACGGATGCAAGAAGCGAACTCTGGAACCATCCCCTGTGCTGGTCGCTCCCCTCAAGATATAAATCGGCAGGCCAGGAAAGCCTGCTGTCTCTCTCGAGGACGGCGCTGTGGCTGACGCCGGAGTCAAACCAGACATCCAGAATGTCCATCTCTTTTGTGAAAGAGGAACCGCCGCAGGAAGGGCATTTGTAATCTTTGCCAAGCAGGTCGGCTAAATCCACTGTAAACCACATGTCCGCTCCATGTTGCATCACCAGTTCTACTATCTTCTCAAAAAGTTTGGCGTCATTGATTAATGACTCGCAATCTTTGCATATTATGAGTGTAATGGGGACGCCCCAAGACCTCTGCCTCGATATGCACCAATCAGGTCTGTTTGAGACCATCCCTAATATTCTTTCTTTGCCCCAGACAGGAATCCATGTAACCCTGTTTATCTCCTCAAGGCATTTTTCTCTTAAATTATTCGTCTGCATCGATATGAACCACTGTGCAGTAGCCCTGAAGATAACAGGCTTCTTGCATCTCCAGCAGTGCGGGTATGAATGCCTCATCTTTTCTACGTGGATAAGGGCATCTTTGCTAATCAGAGTTTTAATGATTTCCTCATTTGCCTTGAAGACGAACTGCCCTTCAAATTCAGGGACTGCTTTAGTAAACCTGCCTTTATCGTCAACGGGCGCATAAATATCCAAGCCATATTTGATTCCAGCTTGATAATCGTCTTCGCCATGACCCGGCGCAATATGGACAATTCCTGTCCCCTCTCCTGCCGAAACGAATTCGGCGGGAATTATCCTCGAGGTTCTATCAATAAAGGGGTGAAGCGTTCTAATGCCGTCAAGCCTTGAGCCTGCAAAACGCAATATTATCTTGCCGCTGATGATGTTGTTGGCGGTTAGAGTATTGAAATTATCCTCTGCTATAATCAAGGTCTCGTTTTCTCTTTCGACGGCGGCATAAATCATATCGGGATGAATCGCAAGGGCGAGGTTTGCAGGAAGTGTCCACGGAGTAGTTGTCCAGATGACGATGAACACCTTTCTGCCTTTTAATTCAGGAAAATATCTGTCAATATCCTCATCGTTTATCCTAAATCTCACAAAAATTGATGGTGACTCCTTTTCACTGTATTCAACCTCTGCCTCGGCAAGGGCTGTTATGCACGATGGGCACCAGTGAACAGGTTTTTTCCCTTTATAAACTGAACCGTTCTGAACAAACCTGAAGAACTCCCTTACAATCGTCGCCTCGTAATCATATGACATCGTCAAATAGGGATTTTCCCAGTCTCCAAATACGCCGAGTCTTTTGAATTCATCTCTTTGTATCTTAAAATACTTTTCGGCGTATTCCCTACAGAGCTGTCTTTTCGTCAAGACATCAATCTTTTCCTTCTTATCGCCAAGATTCTTATCAACCTGAAGCTCAATGGGAAGACCGTGACAATCCCACCCCGGCACATAGGGCGAGTAAAAACCTTTCATGCTACGGTATTTAACTATGACATCCTTTAGAATCTTGTTAAGGGCATGACCTATGTGTATATTACCGTTTGCATAAGGTGGTCCGTCATGAAGTATGTAATGTTTAGCTTGTTTGTTTTGAGCCTGAATTTTATTATATATGCCTTTTTCTTCCCAGAACTTGAGCATTTCTGGCTCTCTCTGACCAAGATTTGCTTTCATTGGAAAATCAGTATTTGGGAGGTTTAAGGTATCTTTATAGTCAATTGGCATAAAGGAAAAATTACCATTAACAGCAGGTTAAAGTCAAGAAAAGCGGGCTGCCCCAAAAATAGAGATAGAAGTCTCCCAAAAGTTCCGATTTCTTTGCCAAAGAACTACCTTCTCACATGGATAAGCCTTTGGGAGGTTTGCAATATTGGCAGTCGAGGCTTCCGCTTCGTCTTCAACCTCCTTGAGGTTACCCGTGCTTTGGCTCCGGAAATCGCATCATATCCCTCGGATCCGAAAGTATCTAAGAATTTATTTTGGACGGGTATGGAAATAAACTTTTTATTTTTCTATCTTTGTAAAACTTCCGCTCTATCGCTCTTCAGCTCTGATACCGACCTCATAGGATGTCGTATAAAAATCCTTCATCAGCCCTTCCTATCTATTTCACTTTGCAGGGTCCTTTAGTTCTATCGCTAAATTTGGGATGAGAAGTTTGTAAACAAGTGCTGTTTGAGGTAATATATTGCCAACCCCCTTTATTAGGGGGAGATGCAAGTTTTTTTGAAATAACTTATTACTGGAAAAGGGTTTTAAGGCTTTCTGCCTAAAAACTTTTGACATTGCCAATCTTTTTAAAAGGAGTAATATATGGAAGACTCGCCTTATTATGTGGCATTTGACCATAACATTGCAGGCATGCCCAGAAAATCATTAAAAATGCTCAGGGACACACTTTCAAACTCCATTACACAAAAGGTTGCGGTAGTGGAAGTCCCGACCGGGGAGTTACATTGCGGTTTTCTTATACTCGATAAAGACTCTAAAAAAGCCACATGGACAGGAGACAACTTCAAAAAGGCAGCAGAAGTCGAGCATGAATCAGGGTATAAATCAGCGGAAGCCTTATTATTGTTGTTCGGGATAAAACCTGTGAGATGGAAAGTGGTTGGTCTAGATGAAGTCAATTTCTTCCCTGAGAGAAAGGCAAGGGAAATATTGATTGGGCTTGTTCAAGAAGTAGCAAAAGAGATTTCAGACTCTGATTTTTATAGACCCATAGAGGAGGAGCCTGATTTTTTGACATAGAAAATGCTTGAAGAGGTTTTGAGGTAAGCTAAAGGGTAGTTTATTTGAAAAAATTAAACTCCTTAATCTTATACTGCAAAGTCCGCAGGGAGATGCCAAGCAGGTCTGCTGCCTTTCTCCTGTTGCCGCCGGTTTTTTCGAGGGCATTCTGTATTGCCATTTTCTCAATTCCCTTGAGGTCTCCATCAAATTTCACTGCAGCAATGTCTCCTGCTGTTTGCTCCTTATCTTTCCCGCTGGTGTCTTGAATCAAGGCTTCATTTATCAATAATTCTTTACCCTTGCTGATTATAATGCCCCTCTCAAGGACATTTTCGAGCTCTCTGATATTGCCGTTCCATGGGTAATCAATTAATTTTTTCATAGTTTCTCCAGATATTACCAACGGAGGCTTGCCGATTCTTGCCGAGATTTTAGCAACAAGGTAGTTTGCTATCACAGGTATGTGTTTTTTCCTCTCTCGGAGAGGAGGAATCCTTATAGGAAATACATTCAGCCTGAAAAATAGGTCTTCCCTGAATTGCTTTGACGCCACCATTCCGTTCAAATCCCTGTTTGTGGCTGAGATTATCCTTGCGTTGGTTTTGAGTGGATTCAGCGAGCCAAGTCTGTCGAAAGTCTTTTCCTGGACTACTTTAAGAAGCTTGGGCTGGAGTGAGAGGGGCATTTCAGATATCTCGTCGAGGAATATTGTCCCATCATTAGCGACCTCAAACTTTCCTTTTTTTTGAGATAAAGCCCCAGTAAAGGCGCCCTTTTCGTGACCAAATAATTCTGATTCGAGTAAGTTTTCTGGGATTGCGGCACAATTTATCTCGACAAAAGGGCCCCTTCGCCCACTCATGTTGTGGATTATCTTTGCGATTAATGTCTTGCCCGTGCCTGTCTCTCCGTATAACATTACGGTCGAGTCAACAGGGGCGACGCTTTTTATCTCGCCCAATATATCTTCTATGCCTGCAAAAACCAGTTCAAGGGGAGGCAGGTCTTTGAGCAGCTCTGCTTTCAAGAGGGCGTTTTCTGTCAGCAGCCTTTGTTTTTCTGCTATTTTAGAGACCGCAAGCCTCACCTGTTCTGGGCTATTGAGAGGCTTAGTGATGTAATCTGAAGCCCCCTTTTTCATGGCTGAGACAGCGGTGTCAATCGTGGCGAATGCCGTTATGATTATAAAATCAATGTCCGAATTCTTGTTTTTTGCAAGCTCAAGAAGTCTGATGCCGTCCATGCCCGGCATTTTCAGATCGGTAATCACTATGTTGGGCATGAAGGAGTCTATCGCTGCAAGAGCCTCGTGGGGATCGGTAAAGCCTTTCACAATATATCCTTCCGCCTCCAGTATTTTAACAAGAAGCATCATGAAGGATTTCTCGTCATCTACGATAAGTATTTTTACATTTGCAGTGCTCATAGCTGTTTAGGGATAATTATCTTGAAATCAGTTCCTTTTTTTGGTTCGCTTTTCAATTCAATCTGCCCTCCGAGAGACTTCACAAGCTTCTCTACAATAGCAAGCCCCAGTCCTGTCCCCCTTGCCTTGGTTGTGAAGAAAGGCTTGAAGGCATTTGAAAGGGTTTCTTTGTCCATACCGCAGCCGTTGTCCCTCACGGATATTTCTGCATACTTATTTCTATCCTGTGCAATTACCTCTACAAAACCCTTTTCGCCAATAGACTCAACAGAATTCTGTATGATATTTATCAGTATTTGTTTAAGTTTATTGTAGTCTGTTTTGAGATGTAATTTCTCTGGCACAGTTGCCTTGAAATCCACATGCCCCGAATTAAGATTTGCAGTAATATTTTTAATGGACTCGTCAATCAGGCTTCCCAGTTCAAACTCCTCGGGCTTGTAGTCAGAGATTCTTGAATACAGCAGAAGCTCGTCAGTCAAAGCCTCAAGTCTTTTAGATTCTGCAATTATTATATTAAGATGATCATTTATTTCGCCAAATGTTTTTTTATTCTTTTCCTGCTCCATGATCAATTGGGCAAAGCCCTTTATGCTCCCAAGGGGATTTCTTATCTCATGCGCAAGAACTGAGGACATTTCACCCAACATCGCAAGTCTGTTCTTTTCTTCTATGGCTGCGTGCAAGGCTTCGGTCTGTTTAATGGCTCTTATAAAGAAATATCCCATTATCCAGAGTATGAGAATTACAACAAAGGCGCTGATTCCCTGAAACCTCGCCTGTCTTGTGATGTTCTCAAAGGGATATGTATGTAATCCCACCCTTAAAACCCGAGTCTCATTGTTTGCCTGAAAAGGAAAGTTAAGGGTGAAAATCATCTCTCCTGTCCCGAGGGTCTTATAGTCATAAACAGCCTCTTTGCTTGATAAAGCCTTTTTTAAAAATTCGTCATCCGTTTTTTTACCAATGAGGTTCTCATTGGAATGCAGCAAAGTAATCCCTTTTTCATCATAAAGGGCGAGAAAGGCTATCCCTTCCCATTTCCCTTCGGTGACAATGTCTCTGAAGATGTTTTTGTCAGGATTCAGCTTTGATAAGGAAGGCTCAAGGCTTATCGCGATGCCTAATGATTGGAGCTTTAACGAATCCTCTACTGCCTGCACCGAATTGGTATAAGTGAAATATATGCCGATAGACATCAAGAGTGTTGCTATGCCAAGTATAATGATTATATAAGTTGTATTTTTTAAAATCATTTTATGGTGAATAGGGTTAAGGCAAATCTGTTCTGTAAATCAACACCCCCCGTTTAGGTATCTCTGTGGATTTTCAGTGATACATTTTATTATAAGTTCATTATCAAACCCCATGGAAGCAAGACGCTGTGCGGATTCGGCGATCGTCATGCTGCCGCCTTTAAGTAATCCGTTAATTTCTGTAATCGGTTCCCAAGGGCTTTTTAACCCTGTTTCTTTGACGGAATCCGAGATTATTATTATTTTTTCTGTGTTTTTAACCCTGAAGAGCATTTCAAGTGCTGCAGGATGGAGATGATGCGGGTCTGCAATCACCTCTACATATATTTGACGATTCGTAAGGGCAAAGCCAACTATGCCCGGCTCGCGGTGGTGAAATCCCCTCATGCCATTGAAGATGTGGGTAACACCTTTGGCTCCGGCTTTGAAGCCGTTCTCTGCTTCCCCATAAGTCGCTTCCGAATGTCCCATGTTGACGATAATGCCAGCGTCAGCAGCCTTTCTAATAACCTGATCAGCCCCTTTTAATTCGGGCGATATGGTGATTATCTTTATAATATCCCCAAAACCCTCAATGAGTTTATTCAGGCTATATTCTGAAGGCTCGATTAGGTTATCAGGATTAAGCGAGCCGCATTTATTCTTGTTAAGAAACGGACCTTCGAGATGAACACCTATTATTTCGGAGTGCATGGCGTCTGGAATATTCTGATATTTTTCTGCCGTTGATTTTTGCAGCACCATTGCACTTTTGATAGCTGCCATATTGCGCCGCATATCCTCTATCGTGGAAGGATATAGGGTGAGGAGAATCCCCGAAACACCTGCTTTTCCTTGAATTTGAGCCATCTTGAGAATGTCATCTTCAGAACAGTTGGTGGTATCGTAACCGCCTATGCCATGGGTGTGTATGTCTATTGGTTTCATCTGTATTTTATGTCAGGGAATCAGGAAGGATTCAGGGTAGTTTGATTACAATTTCATAGGTCCCGACACTTACTTTGTCAGCAAGCCCCTTGTTCCACAATATTTCCATAGTTCTCATCTTTTCGTCTTTGGGCACCATAATGATTAATTTTGAACCGTCCTGTGTAAGCTCTTTCCATTTATCCGCCTTCTGGTCAGATATAGTGTTTGCTGACTCTACCTGAACCGCCGCCACTACAAGTCCATGATTTGAGAGAAGGAAATCAGGGTTTCCGTCAGGATTTGTCTTAACATCCTTGTATTCTTTTGAAAACCTCTTTTTGAGGATTTCAACTGTTAATTCACGCAGGAGTTTCTCGCTCATTGTGTTGACCTCTGATTTTTGTATAACATTTGTTAAGTTTGTATTTTGTCATCTTGAGCCTGTCGAAGCCTCAGTCAATAAACTTACCATGTGCTGATGTTTTTTAAGGTTGACTCTTGAGCATCCTTTCATTGAAAATAACAACGGAGATTTCAGTAACTATTTAAGTATATCATAATGAATTTAGATTCAGATTTAATCAGAATTCCTCCTTTCGTAGACTCGCACATTCACTTTGTCAAAGAGGGTAGGGCGGTCTCTCCTGACGGCTTGGTGGACATAGTGAAGAGCCTCCTCAAGCACGGCATATTTGCCGTCATGGATATGGGTTATAAAACTGGCATTGGGCTTGTAGCACGAAGAATCCTATCAGAAGGCGGTTCAGTTATTCCCTTAATCATCAAGTCGGCAGGATTTGCGATTTACAGGAAAGGGACTTATGGCGTCTTTTTGGGCAGGGGAGTTATAGAGAAAGATGATATTAAGAAAACCGTTGGAGAGATTGCTGACGCGGGAGCAGATTATTTAAAGGTCGTAAACTCAGGAGTCGTGTGCACAAGGAAAGAAGGGTTTGTCACCCCTGGGGGCTTTCCCATCAAGTTTCTGAAGGCTATCTGCGATGAAGCAAAAAACAGAAATCTCCCGGTAGTATGCCATGCCAACGGCGATGAGGCAATCAGACATGCCATAATAGCAGGCGCTTCTTCAATAGAACACGGCTTCTTCATCTCAAAGGAGAGCATTCACCTAATGGTTGAAAAGGGGATTTCTTGGACACCTACAATCTTTGCCCTTTCATCTATCACATCCACCCTGCGTCCTTCCGAAGCGAGGAATATAGAGAAAGTAGTAGAAGGTCATCTTGAAGCCGTTAATTATGGTGACTCAATAGGGGCAAAGTTAAGGATTGGCACAGACAGCGGCTCAAAGGGCGTAAGACACGGAGAGTCTTTTTTTGATGAGCTGGGATTCTTCAAGAAAGCAGGAATCGCCTTTGATAAAATATTGTCATATGCCTGTCTTGACAGTAGGGAGACGCCGAAAGACAGCTATCTGATGGTAAGGAGGGATTTCATAGAATCCCGCAAGATAGAGGCGGTTTATTACGACAATAAAGAGATTAATCAGCTTCTCGGTGGTTTGTAATTTCATATTTTTATATTCGTTGGACTTTAATCAAAAATAGAGATTAGGAAGGGCTGGTAAATTTTTAATCTATCGCTATTTTTTGGGATTTATTATTTCGTTTGACGCTGTTTTTTTCAGTCTGATACAATAAAAAAACTTAAAAAACATGGAGATATCATGAACCTGCATATTTATAAAAAACTAAACAATAAGAAAGGCTTTACGCTTGTTGAGCTCCTTGTAGTAATGGTAATCATCGGACTCCTTGCTGCCCTTGTCGGTCCAAGGCTGTTCCCAAAGCTCGGCAAGGGGAAGCAGGCAGCCGCAAAGGCTCAGATCGAGTTGTTAGGACAGGCTCTTGACCAATACAGGCTTGATACAGGCTCGTATCCCACTACAGAGCAGGGTTTGAATGCCCTCGTGACTAATCCAGGCGTTGAGAAATGGGAAGGACCTTACCTAAAAAAGGGGCTCCCGGTTGACCCGTGGGGCAAACCTTATGTATATCAATATCCAGGCTCGCACGGAGAATATGATTTGATTTCCTATGGCAGAGACGGCAAGCCCGGAGGAGAGGGCGAAGACAAGGATGTCACAAGCTGGGAATGAGCGCCAGTCTTGAGATTTGTCTGTGATTAAAGCTGCTGGAGTCTTATTATGTTGGGCTTCCCTAAAAACGGGGAACTTGCTACAAACACTATCCTGTCGCCTTTTTTAAACTTGAATTCCTGCGTAAGGGATCTTTCTATCTCCGCCATAAAATCTGCATCGAGTACTTCAGTATCTTTAAGTGTTATGAGACTGCCTGTAACGCCCCAGTAAAGCGGTAGACGCCCTAATGTCTTTTCGTCAGGCGTAAAAGCTATTGTGGGGACTGTGGGTCTCAATTTGGAAATAAGCTTTGCTGCAAAACCGGAATGGGTAAAGACAACGATCGCCTTTGCTGCGATAGATCTTGCCGCTTCGCAGGCGCCTTCTGCAACGGCTTCTGGAAAGAGATTTGTGCCCTCATATTTCGATGTCCCTTGTTGTGTAGTTGCCTTTTCCTTTTCGGTATATCTTATTATCTTATCCATCATTTTGACTGATTCTATCGGGTATTTACCAGCCGCCGTCTCAGCTGAGAGCATGAGGGCATCCGTGCCGTCCAACACAGCATTGGCTACATCGGACGCTTCAGCTCTTGTGGGTCTTGTGTGATTTGTCATGGATTCAAGCATCTGGGTGGCAGTTATTACAAGTTTGCCCTTTTTGTTGGCGAGGTCTATAAGTCTTTTCTGGATAAGAGGGACGCTCTCAGGCTGCATCTCCACACCAAGGTCTCCCCTTGCCACCATAATCCCTTCAACCATATCCATAATTTCTTCAATATTTTTGAGAGCCTGAGGTTTTTCGATCTTTGCAATTAGGGGGGGCAAGGTAAAGCCTTTTTGTTTAGCCCATTTTAAGACGAGTTCGATATCATTTGCGCTCCTGACGAATGAGATTGCGATGTAGTCAACGCCAAGGGAAAGCCCGAATTCAAGGTCTTTCTTGTCTTTTTCGGTAAAACCGGGCAGTGTGGTTTTGGATAAGGGGAAGTTAGCCCCTTTTCGAGATTTGACGAATCCCCCCTCGATAACTTTTGCCTCAAGGGCATTTCTTTTTTTGCCAATTACAGCAAATTGAATGAGACCATCATCAATAAGGATGCGGTCTCCCTCTTTCAGGTCTTTGAGCAGGGCAGGATAGGATATATATAGCGCCTCTCTACTGCTCGGGGTTTGACCGGGATAGAGTAGTATTTTGTCGCCGGTTTTTATATTAAACCCGCCTTCCTTTATCTCGCTTATCCTTATTTTAATTCCTTGTAAATCCTGTAATATTGATACATGCTTTTTAAGGGATTCAGCCTCTCTGCGGATAATTGCCGCAGATTCTTTATGGGTTTCGTGGTCTGCATGGGAGAAATTTAATCTCGCTACATCCATGCCATTTTTTATAAGATTTCTAATTATTCTTGGGTCGGTTGAGGATGGCCCGATAGTGCAGACTATTTTTGCATTTCTTTTGTCCATGTTATCTCCATGTTTGTTGAGGTTTTTATTACATTGCTGTGCAAAGGGGGATCAAACTTTTTTGTCGGGAAATCAGATCTGTAATGAGCACCTATGCTTTCCTGCCTTTTAAGGGCTATTTCTGTAATGATATCTCCCAGTGTCAGCATATTTTTAAGCTCAATCCCGCGCCTTGTATCGAGATTTGCATCTTGTATGAACTTCCATGAGGCAAGGGAGTTTTGAGCCAGGGTCAGCGAATCTATGCACCTTATAATACCAACCCTCTCCCACATCAATCTCCTAAAAGAAGTTCGTATTTCCTGTAGCAATGACGGTGGGAATTCAGCAAAGTTCAAAGCAGGCAAGATTTTGGTTTTACGGATAAACGGTTCTTCCTTATGCCTCAGGCACGACCTACCCGCTCTATATCCATACACGAGTCCCTCTAAAAGGCTATTGCTTGCGAGCCTGTTGGCGCCGTGCACGCCTGTGCAGGCAACCTCTCCGGCAGCATATAGCCTCTCTATGTTTGTCCTGCCTCCTGTGTCTGTTTTAACGCCTCCCATGGTGTAATGAGCGGCGGGCGAGACCGGAATCAAATCTTTTGTTATGTCTATGTCATATTGCAAACAAGTCGAGTATATTCTCGGAAATCGCTTCTTTATAAAATCTGCATCGAGATGCCTCAAATCAAGATACACATTGTGGCTTGATGTCCTGACCATCTCGGATATTATCGCCCTCGATACGACATCCCTCGGCGCAAGCTCTGCATTGGGATGGTAGTTATTCATAAATCTCTCTTTATGGATATTTTTCAATAATGCGCCCTCTCCGCGCATCGCCTCACTCAACAGAAATTGTGGTGCCGAGGGTGCGTAAAGAACGGTGGGGTGAAACTGGATGAATTCCATATCCTCAAGAACGGCTCCTGCCCTAAATGCCATAGCCATACCGTCACCTGTTGCAACCGCAGGATTTGTTGTTCTCGAAAATAGCTGACCGGCGCCGCCTGTGGCAATTATGGTTGCCTTTGCAAAAATGGCGAGAACCTGAGAGTCTCTTAAAAAAAGAGCGCCTTCACACACATTGTCCGCTATAATAAGGTCTATGGCTGAACAGAAAGGGAGCCTGCTGACAGATGAATAGGTTTTGACTTTGTTTATAAGAACCCTCTCAAGCTCTCTGCCTGTGGAGTCGCCGTGGGCGTGCAAAATCCTTCTCCGAGAGTGAGCGGCTTCAAGGGTGAAGGCGAGCTTAGAGCCTTCTTTATCAAATTCGGCGCCCCAGTCGATAAGCTCAATAATCCTGTCAGGACCTTCCTCCACAAGCACTTTTACGGCATCTTCCCTGCACAAGCCATCGCCTGCTTTTATGGTATCCCGAAAGTGAATGCCTACCTCGTCTTCGTCGCTCAGCGCCACTGCGACGCCTCCCTGAGCATATTCTGTGCTGCCTTCTGTCGGGATGTCTTTTGTGATGACTATAACCTCTCCGTGTGGCGCCAGTTCTATCGCCCCTCTCAAGCCAGCCACGCCTCCGCCGATAACAAGAAAATCTGTGTAAATCTCCTCCATGATTTAAAATTCTACCATAGTTTGCGTGCAAATAACACTAAACTTATTATCCGTTGCTAGAATATTATCTTGGTCACAAGCGGGTAAATTTACAATAGGAATGGATTTGTTCGGCTTTAACAATCATGCGGTAGTGGGGTAGGAGGCGCCTTTTAAGGAAAGGGAAAGCGCCTCCTAAAAATGAGCATAAAACTATTTATGAGAAAAAAAATCACTTATTATTTCATGACTTAAGCTGAAGGTTTAGTCTTTCATAGGCTTGATAAACATGTAGTAAACCATTGTCCAGTTGCCTAAGACCATGAAAACAGTGGCTACGATGCTTGACAGGGCAAGCCCTGCAATGCCTGTTAGAGCGTGTCCGACCGTGCATCCACCAGCAGTTGCCGCCCCGAAGCCCATTATAATACTGCCGAATAATACCCTTACGACTTCGTCTGCCGGAGGTATCTGCAATTTAAATTCCTTAAGCCCCTTTGCGCTCATGTAAACCCCGAGGGGTATTCCAATTATATATAGAGCGCTCCATGAAGCCTTGAATATACCCCAGAAGTCAAAGGTGGGGTCAAATTTAGCCATGCTATTTCCAATAGTCAGAGCCAGAAATGCCTCAGCGGTAGGTCCTGCCGCCGAAAGCCCTCTTGTCTGCCCGCCCCAGAAGTATGACGCCCAAATTGCTATTATCAGGACAAGCCCTAATAATACGCCTGTGACCGACCATGAATAGCCCTTTTTAGGACCCTTTCCGAAGGGATTCCCTTTTAGGACAAGCCAGATCATAATCACCGACAGCACGGCGATTACATACCATTTGGCATGAACGCCCCCAAACAGGTCCCATAAAGCAGGTGTTGTAATTATGTCTTCTCCTTCACCGAGAGTCACCTTGAAACTCTTTAAATATTGCATTATTGGCTTTAGAGGTCCATGGATTGTGGCAACCAGAGATGCTGCAAAGCCAAATGTAGCAACGATAGCTGAGACATAGCCTTCTCCAATTCGGTAAATTATGCCACTTCCGCATCCGCCTGCCAATACAATCCCTAATCCGAAAATATAGCCGCCCACGATGTTGGCTATTACATTAAATGACTGCCGCCTGAGCCCGTCTTCACCCAGAAAGCCAATGTCTTCGAGCAAATTGGCGCCCAAAATCGCTATTACCAGCGCAAGGAGATACGAGCGGAAAAGGGTATAGTCATTCATGAATATCATGTCCCTGAATGCCGAATTCATGCAGTAGCGCCCCCTCTGAAGCACAAAACCAAAAAGGACTCCAACCAAAATACCGCTTAACAAAACCATAATACCAGCCTGCTGGACTTCTTCCACAGAAAAGTTACCTCCTTAATTTAGTTTTAATTCGCTTAATGAGTGTATTTTTAACTTGATTTTTTGTTCAACAATAGAGGACAGAATTTCAGTATATATTTTTGATTTTATTGTGTATAATATGTTTTAATTCATTGTGATAAGAAGATATCGCTTTTCATCTCCATTTATTATTTATTGGATTTTGGACTTGCTTCACCAGCAGGATTTTGAACATCGACCATTTATGCTCAATTCAATTTCGCTTGAAATTTCCAGTGTAAACGTGGAGAGGGGCAGTGGGAATTGAACCCACCACGGTCGCCTGTAAAATACAGCCGTGTATCTGGTTTTGCAGACCAGCAGAGGCGCCAGCCTCATGCCCCTCTTTGTAATCTTTAGTATTAAGTTACTATAAACCTTAGCAATAGAGCAAATAGATTTTATCTATCTCATTTTGAATAACCATAGATTAAGGGGTCAGACTTGACTATTGACTTTCTATTGGTTAAAACAGAACCGGCTGTGCTTTAAAGCGAAAAAGTCAATAGTCAAGTCTGACCCCTTAATGATGATGAATTATCAGGCAATTTTAGATTTCTTAGCAGCTCACAGCAAAGGCGAACTTATCAGTCTTGATGTGCAAAAAAGATGTGCCTTATTATTCTCTATTTCAATCAGAGATGTTGAGGAGATTATCTTAGAATCTGGTTTTCTGCCTGCGCGTTATCAGAGAAACAGGAACACCTTCACAATACAAGACCAATACAGGCTTTTTAAGAGCGATGTAGCCGTAATTGGATGCGGCGGACTCGGCGGCTATCTGATAGAAGAACTTGCACGGCTTGGCGTAGGCAATATCAGGGCTGTTGACCCTGACCGATTTGATGAACATAATTTAAACCGGCAGATTCTAAGCAGCCCTGAAAACATCGGCGATCTGAAGGTTGAGGCTGCAAAGGAAAGGGTTAACCATATAAACCCATCTGTTAACTTAATACCTCTGGAGGTTGCCTTTAACCGTGAGACAGCAGGCAATATACTTCAAGGGGTTCAGGTGGCAGCCGATGCCCTTGACAGCATACATACAAGGCTTGTGCTTATTGAGCAATGTCGGAATATGAATATCCCGCTTGTGCATGGTAGCGTAGGCGGTTGGTATGGTCAGGTATCTGTGCAGTATCCAGAAGATGATTGCCTGACAAGGCTTTTTGAGGGCAGGGCGGACAAGGGCGCAGAGTTGGAATTAGGTAACCCATCTTTTACACCTGCTTTAGTTGCCTCTTTGCAATGCGCTGAGATAAGCAAGTTGCTTATTGGCAAAGAAAGCGCCCTAAGAAACAAATTGCTCGTGGTGGATTTATACGACATGAAGTTCAGTATTCTTAATTTATAATCCTTAATAAAAATCCCCTCCCATCAATTATATTTATTCCCCAAAAGTAGTGATAGAAAGCCAGATTGGCTTGCAAATGCTCCGAACAGGGATTGCTACCCGTTGCCTCACTTTGGACTCATAAGTTTTTTCTATAGTCTAAATCCGTGTCTATTTTTTGGATGCGAATTTTGCAGATACTTTTAAAATGTGATAATATTAAAAAAAGTTATTTATTAGCTGTTTATTATCTCCAAGAGTTGCGATTCTAACCTCTTGTTATTTTACATTCTGAACTCAGAAACCTGTATTTCTCAAAATAATATTCAAGCAGCTTTATGATACAATTTCATAGCCAAAGAACAGCCTTAGTGCATGTGTTAGTGATTGACAGATGCAATATCGGGGTCGAGGCTTCAGCTTTGTCTTCAGCCCCCTTGATGTTGTCCGTGGTTTTTGTTTCAGAAGCCGTATCGTATCCCTGCTATTGCATCGTATATGAGAATATTTTGGACTAATATATCTTTCGGTTCTTTTCATCAATCCAGAGAACGAATTTGATTAGTAATCTCATTAATTAGGCTCTATTTAGGGAGGGGCAGATGAATAAGTCAAAAAACATAGATGACAACTCTCTTATTTTAGGAGCCTGGCAGCGTTATCTGGATGGCAGCAATATTGATACCGATGTTGTCAGGCAAGATATTTTAAGTTCATGGCAGAGATGTCAGGAAATGAAAGTCGATCCCATGAGCAATACTAAGATTGAAATTAAGAAAAAATTTCTGAATGAACTGATAAAGAGAAAGCTATATTTAATAAATATATCTTTACCTTTCATGAAGAGGATATATGATTCAATAAGAGGGACAGGCTTTCAGATTGTCTTATGCGATGAAGATGGGTGTCTCCTGAAAGTTATGGGGGATCCGCGTATCATTAAAAGAACAAGACAGGTTCAACTAAGTGTTGGCGGTATATGGAGCGAAAGGTTGAAGGGGACAAACGCCATCGGCACTGCCATCGCAGAGAGGAGACCCGTTCAGGTTCACTCGGCTGAGCATTTCTGTAAATCTAACCATTTTCTTACATGTTCGGCTTCTCCTATATTTGACCCGGAAGGGCAGCTTATAGGCGTCCTCGATGTAACAGGCGATTGCAGGTTCGCATCGCCTCACACACTTGGAATGGTCGTCTCTGCAGTAACCGCAATAGAACAGCAACTCAGGCAGGTAAAATTTACAACTAAAACATATTTTGACAATGCTATGTATAAAGCTATTATCAACTCCATTAATGACCCCATTATATCCATGGATATAATGGGAAATATAATAAAGGCTAACAAAAAAGCTTTAGCTATTATCCCGTGTCAATCAGAGTCATTAGAAAGCTTGAATATTAAAGACCTTATTGATAATGTCTCAATGGTTAGCAGCGTCTCCAATACAAACAAAAATAAGAAGGAATTTTTTATCGAGATAAGCTCGAAGAAATTTTTTGCTTCACAGTCCCCTCTCTTTGATGACTCTGATAAAATAGTGGGTTCTACCCTTCAATTAAAAGAGATTAAACATAAAGAAGTTCAGAAAAAAAATCTTGCATTTCAGGCAGAATTTACATTTGCAGACATAATAGGCAATACAGAGCATATTTTAAAGGCTAAAGAAATAGCAATGAAGGCAGCTAGGAGTTCTTCAACAGTTCTGATATTAGGGGAAAGCGGCACTGGAAAGGAACTTTTTGCTCATGCCATACACAACGCAAGCGACAGGTGTGATAAGCCGTTTATTGTAGTGCATTGTGCAGCCATCCCCGAAACACTTATAGAGAGTGAGCTATTTGGTTATGAAGAAGGCGCCTTCAGCGGGGCAAAAAAGGGGGGACAGGCAGGGAAATTTGAACAGGCTAATGGCGGGACAATATTCCTTGACGAGATAGGAGAAATGCCCCCTGCAACTCAGGTTAAGCTTTTAAGGGTATTACAGGTTCGCAAGATTACCCGTTTAGGCGCTGCTCAGGAGAAGCCTGTTGATATCAGGGTCATCTCTGCAACCAATAAGGATCTGCAGGAAGGAGTCAAAAAAGGGACGTTCAGAAAAGACTTGTATTATAGAATCAATGTTATCCCGATCAAGATACCGCCTTTAAGGGAGCAGATAGCAAACATACCTATTCTTGCTCAGCATTTTTTGACCCAGATTTGCTCTGAATTGGGCAGAGAAGGCTTGTCAATGTCAGATGAATTCATCAATGCGCTTTTAAGATATGACTGGCCTGGCAATATAAGGGAATTAAGGTGCGTAATTGAGAGAGCAGTTAATCTCGTAGATGACAACTGTACCATTGGCAGCGAATATTTGTTTTTTGAAGATTTTTATCAAACAGACTCACAACAAATGAGCGAGCTTCAGCAAAGAAAGGATTTTTTGTCTCTTGGTGAAATAGAAAAGGATACTATAGTTAATGTCTTAAGACATTGTGAAGGCAATGTAACCTTAGCTGCCTCAAGACTCCGTATCGGCAGAACGACCCTCTACAGGAAGTTAAAGGCTTATAATATCACACCTGCACAGTAATCTCTGTAATATGTTCCATTATGAAACTATAACATGTTTCATGATGAAATCTATCCATATGCGGTTTTGCACAATTATTTTGTCAGCTTGGCAGTATATTAGAACAAGTCTTTCTTAAAATTCAGTTTGCCATGTTTATCATGCAGATTCAGTTGCTGGCATATTACTTGAATTATGTAAGCGTGCCGTCTGTTAAGACGATAACAATTAAAGTCCATAGGAGGAAATTATGGCACTTGCAGATCAAGTTTTTGGGTTTTTTATCCCCACGGTGACGCTGATGGGCATCGGGGCGCACAAAGAGTTAGGGCAGAGGATTAAGACTCTTGGAGGCACAAAGCCTCTTCTGGTGACAGACAAGGGTATTACAAAGTCAGGGCTGACAGATAAGATCGTTCAGCTAATAAAAAAAGACATAGGCGTAGAAGTTGCGGTATATGACGAGACTATTCCAAATCCTACAGACAAAAATGTTCATGATGGCGTTGATTTTTACAAAAAGAACAATTGTGACATGATCATCACACTTGGCGGCGGAAGTCCTCACGACTGCGGTAAGGGAATAGGTTTGGTAGTTACAAATGGCGGCAAGATTCATGATTTTGAAGGTATAGATAAGTCCACAAAGGCTATGCCTCCATTTATAGCCGTCAATACGACCGCCGGAACAGCAAGCGAGATGACGAGATTCTGTATCATCACAGACACGAGCAGAAAGGTCAAGATGGCAATTGTTGACTGGAGGGTAACCCCTAATGTTGCTATAAATGATCCTCTTTTAATGGCAGGCATGCCCCCTTCATTGACAGCCGCTACAGGGATGGATGCGCTTACTCATGCCGTTGAAGCTTATGTGTCAACCATTGCCACCCCTGTTACAGATGCATGCGCACTGAAGGCTATGGAGTTAATCTCGAAGAATCTCCGTGCTGCGGTTGCCAATGGCGGAGACATGGCAGCAAGAGATCAAATGGCATATGCAGAATATTTAGCGGGGATGGCTTTTAACAACGCAAGTTTAGGACATGTTCACGCTATGGCTCATCAGTTGGGCGGTTTCTACGATCTTCCCCACGGCGTCTGCAACGCTATTCTGTTACCTGCCGTTCAGCAATTCAACTTGATATCAAAGGTTGATCGTTTTGTAGATATTGCAAAGGCAATGGGCGAGGTGACAGATGGTTTATCCAAAAGAGAAGCAGCAGAACTCGCCTTAAAGGCTATAAAGACACTATCAAGGGATGTTGGAATCCCTGCTGGTTTAACAGAACTTGGCGTTAAGGAAAAGGATATCAAGACAATGGCAGAAAATGCACAGAAAGATGCCTGCGGGTTTACAAATCCAAGATGCCCTTCGCTTGATGATGTGATCAATATTTACAAGGCAGCTATGTAATTTACATGGACATTTCTTAATTTTAATCAAGAGTTAGGCAGACTCTCTTCTCTATTTGATAGGAGTCTGCCTTTGTTGTTATATTATTGAATATTCCAACATATAGGAGGGAATAAAGATGGATAAGATTCTTAGGATCAATATGTCGGGCGATGGCAGCCCAGCTTTCAAAAAAGAACCTCTTGGCGAATATGCCGGGTTTGCTGGCAGAGCGTTAACATCAGCCATAATATCAAAGGAAGTGCCTCCTCTATGCCATCCTCTTGGGGCAGAAAACAAATTGGTTATTGCCCCAGGCTTACTCAGCGGCACAACAGGAGCCATGTCTGGAAGGCTATCAGTGGGCTGCAAGAGTCCTCTAACAGGAACTATTAAAGAGGCAAATGCCGGCGGTCAGGCATCCCAGGTTCTTGCAAGATTAGGCTATGCAGCGATAGTTCTTGAAGGAAAGCCAAAGACGGATGA
>OGCL01001381.1_pt1 | contig 20976 bp, 14 predicted proteins | sample 1570041 | NCBI WGS metagenome assembly OGCL01 (sample SAMN06266162, study PRJEB24511) | hot springs metagenome | isolation source: Hot spring water | place: South Africa: Limpopo | collected 2015-06-22
CAGTCTGCGGCCGCTCCCACCACGCCCAGGGCCGGCACGCCGAACGCCTCGCCGAGGGTAAGCAGCGCGCGGGCGATGCGGCCGCTCGCCTGAATGAGCGCCTCGACGAGCCGCTCCATGTCCGCGATCCGCTCGGCGCCGAGCGCCGCCTGCGCGTGCCGGCGCAGCCAGTCGAGCTCAGCCCTGAGCGCGGTGAGCGTGCCGCCGAAATCGTCGTGCAGCTCGCGCGCGATCGCGGCGCGCTCCTCTTCGATCCTCGCCTCCCAGTGCGCCGAGAGTTCGCGCAGCTGCGCCTGTGCGTTTTTCAAGCCGGTGACGTCGACGATCAGCCCGTCCCAGAGCCGCGCGCGGCAGGACTCGCGCGGGCTCGCGGTCACGGTGATCCAGCGCGGCTGCGGGGCGCCCTCCAGCCGACCCTCCCAGCCGATCGGGGCGCCCGCACGCACGCGCTCGGCGACGTGGTCGGCAAGAGAACCGTCGGGGGCGTTGCACGTCAGACGATAGATCTCGGCCGGGTGCGCGAGGAGCTCGGCGGGACTGCGGCCAAGGAGCGCGCGCGCGCCGTCGGAGAAGTACGTGAATGCCGCAGTCTGCGAGCCCGGCGCCTGGCGCAGCTGGAACACCACCCCCGGCAGATGCGCGGCGATGGCCGCGAGCCGCTGCTCGGTCTCGCGCTCGCGCGCCTCGGCCTGCGCCTTTGCACGGCGCAGTTCGGCAGCCGCGAGCGCCCGCTCGACGGCGGGCCGCAGCCGCGCGAGGTTGTGCTTCATCACGTAGTCGTCGGCCCCGCCGAGCACCGCGTCCACCGCCACGTCCTCGCCGATGCGGCCCGAGACGATCACGAAGGGGAGCGGCCCGGCCACCTCGCGCACCGCGGCGAGGGCCCCCTTGGAATCGAAACGGGGCAGGTTGTGATCCGAGACGACGAGATCCCAGTCGGCCTCGGCGAGCGCCTGGCGTAGCCCCGTTTCGTCCTCGACGCGCCGCGCGGCGATACGCCACGGGCCGCGCCGCAGCGCCGCGAGGACGAGGTCGCAGTCGTCCTGCGAGTCCTCGACTACGAGCACGCGCAGCCGCCGCAGCGCTTGCGATTTGCCATCCGGGGGCGTCATCGCTGCTACAGCTTCGCGCCCGCACCGAGCCGGTCGAGCACGAAACAAGGGGCGGATCGGGCCTTTATTTCCGCCACGGCGCGTCGATAACCCCGGGACAATGCGAAGCCGGCACGAGGCCGGATGCAACCGTAGAACAGTCTAGCATGGCCAAAAACGAAGATCGGCGCGCACACCGCCCGCCGCGCACCGGCGCGACGAGGCAACGGCAAGGCGCAGGCGGTCTCGGCCGCAGCGGCGCCAGGCGGCTCGAGCGCTGCCAGCAGAACCTTGCCCGGCTCGAGCGCCTGATCGCCGAGGCCGGAGAGAGGCTCAGCGACAGTTTCGAACGCCTGCACGCGCTTGCCGCGGCGTTACTTACTGCACCCGTGCGGGTGGGACCGGCACCCTGCCTCGCGCGCGCGGCAAACGATGCCCCGGCGGCGGCCCCGCCGAGCGGAACCCTGCGCCCCGGCGCCTTGGCGGATCGGCATCAGCTGGAGGCTGTCTTTGCCAGCGCGGTGACCGCGCTCCAGTTCCAGGACCTCGCCACGCAACTGATCGGGCGCGTCTGCGCCGAACTGGGTGCTCTCGGCGAGCCGGCGGTCGCGGGTAGGCCTACGCGAGGGCCGGCCTCGGGCGAGGCGCTCGGCCAGGGCCCGCGGCTCGCGGGCGGGACCGTCGAACTCTTCGATTGACGAGAGGGGGGACATGCAGAAAGCGATCCTCACGGTCGACGATTCGCCTTCGATCCGGCGCATGGTCGGGTTCACGCTAAAGGGCGCGGGCTACGAAGTCATCGAAGCCGTCGACGGCGAAGACGGGCTCGCCAAAGCAAGAGCGCGGCGGGTGCAGCTCGTCCTCACCGACCAGAACATGCCGAGGATGGACGGGCTGACCCTGATCGCACGCCTGCGCGGTCTGCCCGAGTACTGCAGCGTGCCGATCCTCGTTCTCACGACCGAATCGTCCGACGAGATGAAGGCCAAGGGCCGGGCGGCGGGAGCGACCGGCTGGCTCGTCAAACCCTTTGATCCAACGCGGCTCCTCGAGGTCATCCGCCGGGTGATCGGCTGACGATGGACGACCTCTCGCAGTTCCACGGCGTCTTCTTCGACGAGGCGGCCGAGCACCTCGCCGCGATGGAGACGCTGCTACTTGGCCTCGCGCTCGAGGCGCCCGACCCCGAGCACCTGAACGCGATTTTCCGCGCCGCGCATTCGATCAAGGGGGGCGCTGCGACCTTCGGCTTTCGCGACATGGCCGACCTCACGCACGAGATGGAGACCGTCTTCGACCACGTGCGAAAGGGCCAGATGGCGCTCTCGCGGGAGCTGGTCGACGCCTTCCTGGCCGCAGGCGACACGCTGAAGGCGATGCTCGCAGAGCGCCGCGGCGACGGACCCCCCGTGGATGCAGCCCAAGCCGATGCGCTCTGCGCAAGGCTGCGCGCCTTCCTGCAGCCTTCGGCGACGACGCAGCCCGCCGCGCAGCCTGAGCCGGCCGCGCCGCGAGCGACCGTCGTGCGGCCCGGTCGCTACGAGATCGCTTTCGGCCCTTTCGATGCGCGCTTTACCGAGGCGGCGCTCGAGGCGCTCGCGCGCGACCTCGCCGGCTTCGGCGAACTGCGCGAACTGGAAGCGGCCGCGCCCTTGCGCCGCAAGCGAAAGGGCGCGCGACCTGGCGCCGCGCGCGGCCGCGCCGCGCGCCGCGAGCGGCGCTACGAACTGCGGACCGAGCTCTCGGAGGCGGAGCTTGCCGATGCGCTTGCTTTCATGGCCGAGCCCGACCGATTCCGCATCCGCACCCTCGAAGAACCCGTGCGCGCGCAGCTCGCCACGCCAGAGGCTGCGGCGCAGCCCGAGGCGGCGCAACCGGAGGCACGGCAGGCCAAAGCCGCGCTCGAGGAGCCGGGCTTCGGGCTGTTCGTCGATCCGGCTACGCTTCCGGCCGCAAGGCAGGCCGAGCAGGACGCGGCGCGCGCAAGCGGCGGCAAGGTGGTCGAGCTGCGGCCTTCCGCGCCGCAGCCTGCAAGCGGCGAGTCCTCGATCCGGGTGAGCGTCGAGAAGGTGGACCAGCTCATCAATCTCGTCGGCGAACTGGTGATCACGCAGGCGATGCTCGCGCAGACGGTCTCGCAATGTGACCCCATCCAGTTCCAGGCGCTGCATAACGGCCTTGCCCAGCTCGAGCGCAACACGCGCGACCTGCAGGAAGCGGCGATGGCGATCCGCATGGTTCCGATGTCGGTTGTTTTTTCGCGCTTTCCGCGCCTTGTGCGCGACACGGCGGCGAAGCTCGGCAAAGAGGTCGAGCTGGTCACCGCGGGCGAGGGCACCGAGCTCGACAAGGGGCTCATCGAGCGCATCGTCGATCCGCTCACGCACCTCGTCCGGAACAGCCTCGACCACGGGATCGAAGCACCCGCGGAGCGCGAGGCGCAGGGCAAGGTGCGCAAGGGGACGATCGCGCTGCGCGCCTTCTACCAGGGCGGGGCGATCGTCATCGAGGTCGCCGACGACGGGCGAGGTCTGCAGCGCGAGCGGATCCTCGCCAAGGCGCGCGAGCGCGGCATGGCGGTCTCCGACGCGATGAGCGACGCCGAAGTCTGGAACCTCATCTTCGAAGCGGGTTTTTCCACTGCCGAGCAGGTGACCGAGGTCTCCGGACGCGGCGTCGGCATGGACGTGGTCAAGAGAAACATCCTCTCGCTCGGCGGGCGCATCGAGCTCGACAGCGTCGCGGGCGCCGGCACGCGCATCACGGTGCGGCTTCCGCTCACGCTCGCGATCCTCGATGGCATGTCGGTGCGAGTCGGCAAGGAGACCTACATCGTGCCGCTCGCCTACATCGCCGAGTCGCTGCAGCCGGAGGCGGGCGCGGTGCGAGCGCTGCCCGGCCGGGGGCCGGTGATCGCGGTGCGCGGCGAGTACGTGCCGGTGCTCACGCTCGAGGCGGCGATCGGCGCGCGCGGCGAAAGGACGCGCTACGAGGAGGGGATCCTGCTCATCCTGGAAGCCGAAGGCGCAAAGACCGCCCTCTTCGTCGACGAGCTGGTCGGGCAGCAGCAGGTGGTGATCAAGAGCCTCGAGACCAACTACCGCAAGGTGGCCGGCATCTCCGGCGCGACGATCATGGGCGACGGGCGGGTCGCCCTCATCCTGGACGTCGCATACCTCGTCGGGCGCGCGCACACGCGCGCGGAAAAAGCGGCCTAGCGGCAGGCAAGGAGACGGCAATGATCGGACAGGCGGTGGCACAGCGGGCGCCCGGAGCGCAAGCCGAGCGGCCGGCGGAATACCTCACTTTCCGCCTCGGCGCCGAGGAGTACGGGATCGACATCCTCAAGGTGCAGGAAATCCGGGGCTGGGAGACGCCGACGGCGATCGCCGGCGCGCCCGACTGCGTGAAAGGCGTCATCAACCTGCGCGGCACGATCGTGCCCGTGGTCGACATGCGCGTGAAGTTCGGCCTGGGCGATGTCCGTTACGACGCCTTCACGGTGGTGATCATCCTGAACGTCGCTGCGCGCGTGGTCGGGATGGTGGTCGACTCGGTCTCTGACGTCGTCACCCTCGCCGCCGAGCAGGTGCGGCCGGCGCCCACGTTCGCCGGCGCGCTGGAGGCGGCGATCTCGGGGCTCGGGACCGTGGACGGGCGAATGCTCATCCTGCTCGACATCGAACGCCTGATGGGCGCGGCCGACATGGGCTTTGGTGCGAGCGTCAACTGAATCGAAGGAGGGAGTTCCCATGAAGCTACAGCACATGGCCACGTGGAAGAAGTTTGCGCTCGTCGGTGCGCTCGGCGCGCTCGCCTGCGCGATCCCGACGTGGTTCGTCTGGCAGACGAAGGGCGAGGCGATCGAGGTCGCGCGGCGCGAGAGGGCCGGCATCGCCCCCGCAAACCGCGTGCTCGAAGCGCTGCGCCAGGTCCAGCAGCACCGGCGCCTTGCCATCGCCGCGCTCTCGGGTGACGCCGGCGCCGCCACGCTGCGCGAGGCAAAACAGCGCGAGGCGGAAGAGGCCCTGCGCAAGGCCAAAGAGGCGCTCGCGCCTTTCCCGGAAGCGGGACGGCGCGCGGAGGTGGCCCTATCGGACTGGCAGGCGCTCGCAGCCGCGGTCGCAGGCCGTGGCCTCGACGCCGCCGAAGCGGTGCGCCAGCACGCGGCGCTCGTCTCCGCGCTCCTTGGCGCGCTCGATCAGCTGCTCGAGGAAACGGGCCTGTTTCTCGATCCGGAAAGGAACAGCTACTTTCTCATCGTCGCCACCTACGTCGAAGCGCCGCGCCTTGCCGAGGCCCTCGGTGTGCTGCGCGGCCGAGGCGGCGGGTTCCTCGTCCAGAAGAAGGCCGATAGCGCCGAGCGCGCGGCCTTTGCGGCGCTCCTCGAGCAGGCGCGTAGCCAACTCGACCGCAGCGAGGCGGCCTACGCGCGCGCCCTCGCGGTGGAGGCCGCAACGAAGGCAAGGCTACAGGAGGCGTCCGTCGCCCTGGGGTCGGCGAGCCGCCAGGCCATCGAGCTCGGCCAGCGCGAAGTCGTCGCTGCGCGCGAACTGACGCTTGACCCCGAGGCTTACGCGCGCGCCTACACCGAGGCGATCGACTCGGCCTTCCGGCTCGTCGAGCAGTCGGGCCGGCTGCTCGACGAGATGTTCGAAGCGCGCGTCGCGGCGCTCGAGCGCGCACGGCTCGTCCTTGTCGCGACGCTCTTTCTCGTCCTCGCGGCGGCGGGGGCGTTTGCGCTGGCGCTCGTGCGCGCGATCCTTCGCCAGTTGGGCGGCGAGCCGGCCGAGGCGGTCGCGATCGCGCAGAGCGTCGCCGCGGGCGACCTCGAGCGGCCGATCGCGGTGCGGCCAGGCGATACGACGAGCGTGATCGCGGCGATGAAGCGCATGCAGGAGGATCTGCGCGAGCGCATCGCCCGCGAAGCGCAAAGCGCGACCGAGAACGCGCGCATCCGCAAGGCGCTCGATGCCTCGGCAACCGCGATGATGATCGCCGATCCGGATGGCCGAATCGTCTACATCAACGAAGAGCAGATCAAGCTCTTCGAGCGCGCAGGCGTAGAGCTACGGCGCCGCTTCCCGGGCTTCGATGCGCGCGCGCTCGTCGGCCGCAACATCCACGAGTTCCACCGCGACCCGGCTTTCCAGCGGCGCATTCTCGGCGAGCTGAAGGGCGAGCACCGGGCGGCGATCCCCTTGGGCTCCTACACCTTCGAGGTGACGGCAAATCCCGTCTTCGGCCCGGACGGCGAGAAGCTCGGCGTCGCCGCCGGCTGGGCCGACCGCACCGAGGAGCTCCAGATGAAGGAGGACATGTCGGCTGCGCTCAAGGCGGCAAGCGCGGGCGACTTCGCCTTCCGCATCAAGCTCGAGGGCAAGCAGGGCGCGTGTGCGCTCGTCGGCGAGGGCATGAACCAGCTTCTTGCCACCGGTGAGCGCGCGGTGGGCGAGGTCGTCGCCGTGCTCGAGCGCGCCGCCGCGGGCGATCTCTCCGAGCGCGTGCGCTACGAGATCCCGGGGCTTTTCGGGCGGCTTCGCGACAGCGTCAATGGCACGCTCGAGCAGCTCGCCGCCGTCGTCTCGCACATCAAGTCCGCCTCCGATGCGATCGACGTCGCGGTGCGCGAGATCGCGCAGGGCAACAACGACTTTTCGGCGCGCACCGAGAGCCAGGCTTCCAGCCTGGAGGAGACCGCAAGTTCCATGGAGGAACTCACCTCGACGGTCAAGCAGAACGCCGAGAACGCGCGCCAGGCGAACCAGCTCGCGGTCGGCGCTTCCGAGGTGGCGGTGCGCGGCGGCGAGGTGATGCACCGCGTCGTCGAGACGATGGAGGCGATCAGCGCCAGTTCGCGCAAGATCGCCGACATCATCGGCGTCATCGACGGCATCGCGTTCCAGACCAACATCCTCGCGCTCAACGCGGCGGTGGAGGCCGCGCGTGCGGGCGAGCAGGGGCGCGGCTTCGCGGTGGTGGCAAGCGAGGTTCGCAACCTCGCGCAACGGAGCGCCGCGGCGGCCAAGGAGATCAAGGCGCTCATCGAAGACTCGGTGACGAAGGTCTCGGCCGGCTCGCGCCAGGTCGAGGAGGCCGGGCGCACGATCGAGGAGGTGGTCGCCTCGGTCAAGCGCGTCACCGACATCATGGCCGAGATCACGGCCGCCTCGCAGGAGCAGAGCGCGGGCATCGAGCAGGTGAACCAGGCCGTCACGCAGATGGACGAGGCGACGCAGCAGAACGCGGCGCTCGTCGAGCAGGCGGCGGCGGCGGCACGAAGCCTGGAAGAGCAGGCGCGCGGGCTGGTCGAGACGGTGGGCCGCTTCCGCCTGGCCGCAGGCGCCGAGCAGGCGGCCGCGGTGGCGGTGAAGCCGGTCGCGGCAAAACCGGCCAAGGTCGTGCCGGTGGCCGGCCGCAAGCCGGCGAGCAAGCCCGCCGCGAACGCGCCCGCGCCACGGCCCAAGGCGGCCGGAGCCGAGGACGAGTGGGAAGAGTTCTGAGCGGACGCCTGCTCGGCTAAGGGAACCGGCGCCCGATAGGCCACAGGGCCCGCCGCAAGCGCTCGCCCATGCCCATGCCGCCCGCCCTGCTCGACCCCGAGGCGAGGTGCGACGCGCGGGAGTTCGAGTTCACCGAACGCGATTTCGAGCGCGTGCGGCAGATGATCCACCGGCGCGCCGGAATCGCGCTCGCCGCGTCCAAGCGCGAGCTCGTCTACAGCCGCGTTGCGCGCAGGCTCCGCGCCCTCGGCCTGCGGCGCTTCTCGGACTACCTCGAGCGACTGGAAGACGACGACTCGCCCGAGTGGGAAGCGTTCACGAACGCGCTCACGACGAACCTGACGAGCTTTTTTCGCGAGCCGCACCACTTCCCGGTGCTCGCTGCGCACCTCGGGCGCGCGGGCACGCCCCTTCCGCAGACCCTGTGGTGCTGCGCCGCCTCGACGGGTGAAGAGCCCTGGTCGATCGCGATCACGGCGGTCGAGGCCTTCGGCCGATTCGATGCACCGGTGCGCATCCTCGCAAGCGACCTCGACACGCAGGTGCTCGAGCAGGCCGAGCGCGGCGTCTATGCGCTCGAGCGCGTCGAGCGGCTCGGGGCCGAGCGCCTGCGGCGCTTCTTCCTGCGCGGGCGGGGTCCGCAGGCGGGCCGCGTGCGGGTGCGCGACGAGCTGCGCCGGTTGGTCGTCTTTCGCCGCATCAATCTGCTCGACGCGGACTGGGCGCTGCGCGGCCCCCTGGATGCGATTTTCTGCCGCAACGTGATGATCTATTTCGACCGGCCGACGCAGCGGCGCGTGCTCGAACGCTTTGCGCCGCTCCTTCGCGCAGACGGCCTGCTCTTCGTCGGCCACTCCGAGGTGCTCACCCACGCCGCCGACCTCTACCGCCCGTGCGGCCGCACCGTCTACCGCCTCGCGGCGGGCACCGGGGCAGCGCGATGAGGACCGCCGCGGTCGCGCGCCCGGGCGCGGCGCCCAAGGAGCTCGCAAGCTCGCCCGCGCCCGAGGCATTTGCGCGCAACCTCTACCACGACCCGACGCACGCGATGGAGGCGGCAAAGCTGCTTCCCGGAGAGTATTTTGCGAGCGCGCGCGAGCGCGTCCTCGTCACCGTGCTCGGCTCGTGCGTCGCGGCGTGCATCCGAGACGCGCGGCTCGGCATCGGCGGCATGAACCATTTCATGTTGCCGGAAGCGGAAGGAGAGAGGCCCGACTGGGGAGGGGCGCGCTACGGGGCCTTTGCGATGGAGGTGCTCATCAACCACCTGCTCAAGCTGGGGGCGGCGCGCGAGCGGCTCGAGGCGAAGGTCTTCGGCGGCGGCAACGTGCTGCCCGGCATGACGCAATCGAACGTGGGGCAACGCAACGCCGCCTTCGTCCTCGCATACCTGGAAACCGAAGGGATCCGCATCGCCGCGCGCGATCTGGGAGGCGACTGTCCGCGCAAGGTGTACTACTTCCCGGCGAGCGGACGCGCGCTCGTCAAGCGGCTGCGCAGCGTGCACAACGATACGATCCTCAGCCGCGAGGACGACTACGGCAAGCGGCTCGCGCGTGCCCCGGCCGCCGGCTCGGTCGAACTCTTCACCTGAGGGAGGATGCGGCAATGACGGAGTACGCCGTCCGTACGCGCCCGGCCGCTCGGCGGCGCATCCGGGTGCTGGTCGTCGACGATTCAGCGCTCGTTCGGAAACTACTCACCGAGATCGTCGGCCGCCAGCCCGACATGGTGGTGGTGGGCGCCGCGCCCGATCCGATCGCCGCGCGCGAGCTGATCCGGCGGCTCGACCCGGACGTGCTCACCCTGGATGTCGAGATGCCGAGGATGGACGGGCTCGAATTTCTCGAGCGGCTCATGCGCCTGCGGCCGATGCCGGTGGTGATGGTCTCGACGATGACGCAGCAGGGCGCCGAGACGACGCTGCGGGCGCTCGAACTGGGTGCCGTCGACTTCGTCGCGAAGCCCCGGCTCGAAATCGCCAAAGGCATCGAGGCGGCTGCGGCCGAGCTGGTCGAGAAGATCCGCGCCGCGGCGAGCGCGCGGGTGCGCCGGCTGCAGCCGGCGCACGCCGTGCCGCGCGCCGCCCCGCTGCGTCTGCGCGCAGGGACGGAAAAGCTGATCGCGATCGGCGCCTCGACCGGCGGCACCGAGGCGATCAAGGTGGTGCTCGTGCCCTTGCCGCCCGATTGCCCGGGCGTCGTCGTCACGCAGCACATGCCGCCGGGTTTCACGCGTTCTTTTGCCCATCGGCTGAACGGGCTGTGCGCGATCCGCGTCAAGGAGGCCGAGGACGGCGAGCGCATCCTGCCGGGCCACGCCTACATCGCGCCCGGCGACCGGCACCTGCTCGTGCGCCGCTCGGGGGCGAATTACCACTGCGCGCTCTCGGACGAAGCGCCGGTCAACCGCCATCGTCCCTCGGTCGACGTGCTCTTCCGTTCCGTCGCCCAGGCGGCCGGCGCGAACGCGGTCGGCATCATCCTCACCGGCATGGGGCGCGACGGCGCGCAGGCGATGCTCGAAATGAAGCGCGCGGGCGCCTTCAACCTCGCCCAGGACGAGGCAAGCTGCGTCGTCTACGGCATGCCGCGCGAAGCGGTCGCCGCAGGGGCAGTCGACGAAGTACTGCCGCTTCCGGCCATTGCTCCCCGCCTGCTCGAGCTGCTGTGCTCGGCCGGTGCCCACCACCGCATCTGAGACAGCCTCTCCCATGGCTGTTTACATCGCCCGCCAGCCGATCCTCGACCGCTCGCGCCGGATCGTCGCCTACGAACTGCTCTTTCGCCCTCCACCGAGCGCATCGGACGAGGGGGCGCGCGCGACCGCAGAGATCGTCGCGCGCGTCTTCGGCGATCCGGCTTTTGCCGATGCCCTGGGGCCGCATCCGGCGTTCGTGAACGTGGACGCGCAGTTCGTCGCCGGCGATTACATGGAGCTTCTGCCGGCGCAGCGGGCGGTGGTCGAACTGCTCGAAACGATCGCGTACACGCCCGAGCTGGTGGCGCGACTGCGCGCGCTGCAGGCGAAGGGCTACCGTTTCGCCGCCGACGACTTCACCGGCGATCTCGAGGCGCTCGCGCCGGTCCTGCCGCTCATCGAGATCGTCAAGGTCGACGCCCGTGCGCTCGAGGGCACTGCGCCCGAGGAAGTGGCGCGCCGGCTGCCGGGCAAGACGCTCCTTGCCGAGAAGGTCGAGACCGACGAGGAGGCGCAACGCTTCGCCCGGGCCGGCTACGCGCTCTTCCAAGGCTATTTCTTCGCCCGGCCCGAGACCGTGGGCAAGCTGGAGCCGGACCCTGCGCGGTTCGCGGCGTTGCGGCTTCTTGCGCTCGTCAACGGGGAAGCGGAATTGGCCGCGGTCGAGGACGCGCTCAAGCAGGAGTCGGTGCTCGCGGTGGGGTTGCTGCGGCTCGTCAACTCGGCGGCTGCAGGCCTTGCGCGACGGGTGAACTCGCTGCGCGAGGCGGTCCTGCTCCTCGGCCGGAACCAGCTCGCGCGCTGGCTGCAGCTCCTCGTCTACCTCGGCGCGGGCACGGTGGAGGCGCGCGCGCATCCGCTTCTGCAGACCGCGGCGGTGCGCGGAAAGACCTTGGAGATCCTCGCCCGCGCGCTCGGGCGCAGCGGCGAGCGCGCCTACCTCGCGGGCCTCGTGTCGCTCTTTCCCGCGGCGACCGGCATTCCGCTCGAGCGCCTGCTCTCGATGCTGCCCCTGGACGACGAGGTGGTCGCGGCGCTCCGCGCGCGCAAGGGTACGCTCGGCGATCTGCTTCGCCTTGCCGAGGCGATGGAGCGCGCCGACGACGAAGCCGTCGCGAGCGCGCTCGAAGCGCTCCCGCGCCTGACCGGCGACGACCTCTTCTTCGCCTCGGCCGAGGCGATCGCCTGGGCGGGCAGGCTCTGACGCGGCGCGCTTACTTTTGCGCGAGCACCCAGGCGACCACGCGCGCGAGGTCGGCCTCGGCGATCGCCGGCGTCGGCGGCATCGACACTTCGCCCCATGCCCCCTTTCCGCCCGAGCGGATTTTTTTCGCCAGGTACTCGGACGCCTGGGGGTCGGCCGCGTAGCGCGCCGCAATTTCCCGGAAGGAGGGGCCGACGGTGCGCCGCTCGAGCTCATGGCAGCCGGTGCAGGCGTTCGCTTGCAGCACTGCGGCCACCGGGTCGGCCGCGCCGCCTGCGGCGTAGGGATCGGCGGCGGGCGGCGGCGGGGGATTGCGGCTGTAGTACGCCGCAAGGTAATCGAGGATGATCTTGAACTCGCGGTCGTCGATCTGTGCGCCGCGCTGGCGCATGAGCTGGAGGTTGTCGGCCCATTGCTCGCGCGAAAGGCGCGCGCGCGTGATGTGGCCGATCTCGTGGCAGACCTGGCACTTCTGTAGCGTCAAAGTGACGCCGGGGCCGGAAACGAGCGGCGAGGCGCCCTGCTCCGCGGCGGCGGCGAAAACGAAAGCGGCCGCCAAAGCGGCCGCTTGCGCGAGCGCCCGCGCCTTAGGCTTCAATGACGACCCCCACCCGGTGCCAGCCGTTCCAGAAGTAGCCAAGCGGGTTCCAGGCCGAGATCATCGGCTGGACGTTGCCCTTGTCGTCCCAGGCGCGCGCGATGAAGGTGACGTAGCCGAAGCGCTGCGGCTGGTAGCGATACGTAAAGGTGCGCCAGGCGTACTTGTCGCCGCGCGGCCCGAGCTTCGCCCATTCCCAGGTCGCGCCTTCGTCGGTCGAGATCTCGACCCGCGTGACGCTTCCCTCACCCACCCAGGCGCGGCCGCGCACGGTGATGACCGAAGTCCCCTTGAAGCGCGCCTCCGGCGCCGGATAGGTGATCATCGACTTCACCGGCCAGGCCTCGGTCGAGACCGTTTCGGGCGGCATGCGCGAGCCGGGTTCGACCGGCCACTTGGGCATGATGTAGCTCGTCGTCATGTACGGGCCGGCGAACGGGGCATCGAGCACCGTGAGCGTATGCAGCCACTTGATCGAGGCCGAGCCGACCCAGCCGGGAACGAGTAGCCGCAGCGGATAGCCGTGCACCTTCGGAAGCGGCGCGCCGTTCAGTCCCCAGGCGACGAGGGTGTGCTCTTCCATCGCTTTGGCGAGCGGGATCGAGCGGATCACGGGTGGCGCCGTCGCGACCATGCCCGGATCGGCACCCTGCCCGGCGACGTGCACAGCGCCCGGCTTGAGCCCCGCCGCGCGCAGAATGTCGGCAAGCCGTACGCCGGTCCAGCGCGCGCAGCTCATTCCGCTGGTCGGGAGCCAGGGCGTACCGCTTGGGCGCGGCTGGAAGGCGGTGCGGCCCGAGCCTGCGCACTCCATCATCGCCACGGTCGTGATGACCGGAAACGCCTTTTTCAGCTCCTCGACGGTGAACGAGATCTCCCGCTCGACCAGACCCTTCACCGTCAGGCGGTGGGTCGCCGCATCGATGTCGGGAGTGAGCAGGTTGTTGCGGATGAACATCCGCTCGGTCGGCGTGACGTCGAAATCGTGTTCGTGCGCCGGCACCGAAGCGGTGAGCGGCCGCTCGGAGTGGTAGACCATCGCGGCGACCTTTTCGCGCTTGACCACCTCGTTCGGCACGGTACCCGGCGGCGCGGCCTCGGGCTTGGCCTCCGGTTTCGCCTGCGCGAGCACGTCTGCCGCGAGCGCGAGCGCTCCCAGACCTGCCGCGTTCTCGAGGAACCTGCGTCGGGCGTGATCCATGGCCTCCTCCGTTTCGTAATTGCGGGCCTTCGCCGCGCCGCGGCCGGCCCGCCCTCCGGCGGGTTTTCTATCACAGCCTCAGAGCAGCGCTCAAGGGCGATGCGCGCGTAGGCGCAGATCAGGTCTATGCGCGCATAGGAGAAATGTATCTTTGCTTTCCGCTCAGCGGGCGGCGCAGAGGGCGCCCGCAGCGCAGAGCGAGGTTTGCTGCGGGCCGTGCAGACCCAGGAGGCGGCCGAAATCTTCTGCCAGTTGCGGCCGGCCGAGCAGCCAGCCCTGCGCGCGGTGGCAGCCCTCGGCGCGCAGGTACGCGGCCTGCGCTTCGGTCTCTACGCCCTCGGCGTGCGAGCGCAGCTTCATGGTGCTTGCGAGCGCAAGGATCGTGCGCACGATCGCGACGTTCTCGGCATCGCCCGGGACATCGCGGATGAAGGACTTGTCGATCTTCAGGATGTCGATCGGCAGCCGCTTCAGGTAAGACAGCGACGAGTAACCCGTTCCGAAATCGTCGATGGCGACGCGCACGCCCGCCTGCTTGAGCGCGGCGAGCGTCTCGATCGTGGTTTCGGCGTCCTGCATCGCGGCGCTCTCGGTGATCTCGATTTCGAGGCACTCGCCCGGCAGTCCGCTCGCGCGCACGATCGCGCGCACGCGGTCGGCGAAGTCGCGGTGCCGGAACTGCGTCGGCGAGACGTTCACCGCCATCGTGAACGGAGGGGCGCCCGCGGCGAGCCAGCGGCGGGCCTGCGCGCAGGCGCGTTCGAGCACCCACTCGCCGATGCCGTGGATCTGGCCGGTCTCGTCGGCAAGGCCGATGAAGCGGTCCGGCGGCACGAGCCCGAACTCCGGGTGCCGCCAGCGCAGGAGCGCTTCCGCGCCTTCGATGCGGCCCGAGGCGAGGTCGACCACCGGTTGGTAGACGAGAAAGAGCTCGCCGCGCGCGATCGCATGCCGCAGCTCACTCTCGAGGCGCAGGTTCTCCGACGAGATCGCTTGGATCTCGGGGCGGTAGAACTGGTGGCCGTTTCCGCCGAGCCGCTTGGCGAGGCGCATCGCGCTCTCGGCGTTGCGCAGAAGGGTCTGCACATCCGCGCCGTGCTCGGGTGTGAGCGCAATTCCGACCGAGAGCGTGAGGTAGAACTCCTGCCCGCCCGCGGCGAGCGGTTCGGCAAAGCGCTGCGCAAGGCGCGCGGCGATGCGGCGCACCGCGCTCGCGCCTCCAGGCGCGGCGCAAAGCAGTGCGAACTCGTCCTGGGACAACCGGGCGACCAGGCCCGACTCCGGCGCGCCCGCGCGCAGCCGCGCGGCGACCTGCCGGATGAGGCCGTCGCCATGCGCATAGCCGAGGGTGTCGTTGACGCGCATGAAGCGGTCGATGTCGGCGTAAAGCAGCGCGTGCGCGGTGCCGCTATCGGCGAGTGCACGCGCCGCGAGTTCGCAAAAAAGGCTCCGGTTCGGAAGCCGGGTGAGGGGATCGTACTGCGCGAGCTCGCGCGCCGAGCGCTCGGCGCTCTCCTTTTCCCTGCGCAGGCGCACGTGCCGCAGCTCCCGCTCGACCACCGGGACCAGCCGCGCCGGGTCGTGTTTGCTCACCCAGTCGTCGGCGCCGATGTGCATCGCCGAGGCGCCGTCGCGCTCGTCGAGGCGGCCGGTGTAGAGGATAAAAGGCAAGTCGAGTCCGGACTCGCGCACCAGGCGAAGCGCGGCCGCCGAGTCGAAGCCAGGCATCGAGTGGTCCGAGATGACGAGGTCCCAGCCGCCCGCTGCGAGCGCGGCGCGCATGTCCTCGGCGTTGTCGACGCGCCGGCAGCGCAGGCCGGGGAAGGCGCGGGCGAGCCTGCGCTCGAGGAGCATCGCGTCATCGACGCTGTCCTCGACGAGGAGGAGGCGAACGGGCTCGGCGTCGTTTGCGGCCCCGCGGGCCGAGCTTTCCTTGATCACGGGCGCAGTCCGGGCTCTCGTTCGCCCGTTTACGGCAGCTTGCGCCGGAACTTTAGCTTTGCTGCGACGCCCTACAATCCGCAAATGGCGCGCAGGCCCGCCCAACGCCGTCGGGGTGCCCGCAAAGTCGAGGCGGCTATGCCGATGCGGCGAAAACCCACGAAAAGACCGCTTCGGCCGCGCCTAGCCTCCGAGTTCGCCTCGCTCCTCGTCACGACCTGGGCCGCCGACGGCGAGGGCACGATCCGCTTTCCGCCCCGCTGGGGGGCTGCGCTTGGCCTTGCGCAGCTTCCCTCCCGCATGCCCCTTGCCGAGTTCCTCGAGCTCATGCACCCCGAGGACCGCGCGCCGATGCGCTCGGCGCTCGCCGCCGCGCTAAAAGGCGATGCGCCGCTCTTTGGGGGCGAATACCGCCTGCGCCGAGGCGATGGCCGATGGGCGTGGATCCGCGCGCAGGGCCGCGTGACCGAGCGCGATCCGCGCACCGGGCGGGTGCGCGCGATGCAGGGGATCGCGGTCGAGGTGAGCGAAAGCCGTTTCTGGCGGGAGCGCTACCGCGCTTTGGTCGAGCACGCCGCGGAGGCGGTCTTCTATTTCGAGCACGACCCCCCTGTGCCGACGGCGCTTCCCGAGGACGAGCAGGTCGAGCGCATTCTCGCCTCGGCCCGGCTCGCCGAGGCGAACCGCGCACATGCGCGCCTTTACGGCTATGCCCCGGAGGGGCCGTGGCGTGGGCGCCCTCTCGAGAGTTTCGGAGGTCGCGAGGCGAACGTGCGCATCGCGCGCGAGTTCGTGCGCTCGGGATACCGGCTGGTGGATCACGAGTGGACCGAGCTCCTGCACGGGGAGGAAAGGTTTTTCCGCGGCTCGATCGTCGGCGTGGTCGAGCAGGGGCTACTCCTCGGCGCCTGGGGCACGCAGCGCGACCGCACCGCCGAGCGGCGCACGCGCCGGCTGGTCGAACTGGACCGGCAGATTCTCGCCCGCAGTGCGCGCGGCGAACGGGTGGAGGCGATCCTGGAGGCGATGCTCTCCGGCGCCGAAGCGCTCGTGCCGGGGCTACGCGCAGCCTTCCTCCTTGTCGACGAAGCCCGCCGCATCACCGTGAGCCTCGGCCCGAGCCTTCCGGCCGAGTACCACGCGACCCTTGTCGGTGTGCAGGTCGGCCCGCGCTCGGGCACCTGCGGAGCCGCCATCCACCACGGCGAGCGGCAGATCACCACGGACACCGAGACCGACGAGCGCTGGGAGCCCTGGCGGGCGCTTGCTCGGCGCTACGCGCTTCGCGCCTGCTGGTCGCAGCCGGTGCGCTTTACGAACGGCACGGTCGCGGGCGCGTTCGCCTTCTACCGCCCGGCGCCGGGCGAGCCCGAGGGCTGGGTGCTCGAGGTGCTCGAAAAGCTCGGCCAGACTGCGGCGCTCGTGCTCGAGGCCCGGGCGCTCGCCGCAGCGCTCGCCGAGAGCGAGGGGCGCTTTCGCGATTTTGCGCGCTCGGCTGCCGAGTGGATGTGGGAGACCGACGCCGAGGGCCGCTTCACCTGGGTTTCCGAGGAGCGGCGTCGCCACCCAGGTGCGCTCGGACCGGAGAATGTCATCGGCCGCACACGCGAAGAGCTGGCCGGTGCGAGCGCCGAGGAACTCGAAGGCGAGCCGTGGCTTTCTCACCGCCTTGCGCTCGCCGAGCGGCGGCCGTTCCGCGACTTTCGCTATTGCGCGCGCTCTGCCGCGGGCGGGCGCTGGATTTCCGCGAGCGGCGTTCCGTACTTCCGCCGCGACGGCCGTTTCGCCGGCTACCGGGGCGTCGCAATGGACATCACGCAGGCGGTGCAGGCGGAGGAGCGCGCGCGCGCCGCCGAGAAGCTGCTGCGCGAGGCGATCGCGAGGCTCGATGTGCCGATCACGATCACCGACGCGGAGGACCGCATCGTGCTCGCAAACGACGGCCACCGCCGGATGAACCCCGCGCTGCCGGACGGTTCGCTCGGCCTCGCTTACGAGGAACACCTGCGCCGGGGTATCGCGCTCGGCTACTACCCGCAGGCGGTCGGCCGCGAGCGCGAGTGGCTCGCCGAGCGCATGGAAGCGCGGCGGCGCGCCGATGGCCGTCCGGTCGAGGTCGCGCGCCAGGACGGGCGCTGGTACGCGGTGTCCTACCACCGCCTCGCGACGGGGGGGATCCTCACGCTGTCGGTCGACCTGACCGAGCGCAAGCGCGCCGAGCAGGCGCTTGCCGAGAGCGAGGAGCGCTTCCGCCGCTTCGCGGAGCTCTCGTCCGAAGCGCTCGTTCTGGTCGGCGCGGACCTTGCGGTGCGCTATGCGAACCCGAGCGCCGCGCGGCTCTTCGGCGCGCGCGCTCCGGCCGAGCTCCTCGGGCGCCGCTACGACGCACTCTTCCCCGAGGATGCGCGCGCAACCGTGCTCGGGCGCGTGCGCGAGGTGCTCGCCGGCCGGGGCGCGGTGCCGGTGAGCGAGCGGCGCATCCGACCGCTCGACGGCTCGGCCGAGCGCGTCGTCGAGGCCTCCGGCGTGTACGTGCCGATGCCGCAAGGTGCGGCGGCGCTTGCGCTTCTACGCGACGTGACCGAACGCGTGCGCCAGCGCGAAGCGCTCGAGCGGCTGAACGCGCAGCTCGAGCGGCGGGTCGCCGAGCGCACGGCCGAGCTCGAGGCGACGAACGCAAGGCTTGCTGCGCTCGTGCGCGAGCTGGAGGGCTTCGCGTACTCGGTCTCGCACGACCTGAAGTCGCCGATCCGCGCGGTGGCGGGTTTTGCGCGGCTCCTCGCCGAGGAGGAAGGCGAACGGCTTTCGGCCGAGGGCAGGCGCCTGCTCGGCGTCGTGGAAGCAAACGCAAAGCGCATGGACGAGCTCACCGAAGGGCTGCTTGCCCTTAGCCGCGTAAACCGCGCAGAGCTATGGCGCGAGCGAATCGACCTGCCGCAGCTCGCCACCGAGGCTTTCGCCTCGCTCGGTGCGGACGCGGCAAGCGTGCGCTTCGAGCTCACCTCCGACATCCCCGCCGCCGAGGGCGATCCTCGGCTGGTGCGCCAGCTGCTGGCGAACCTGATCGGCAACGCGGTGAAGTACACGGCGCGCGCCGCGGCGCCGCGCGTGGAATTCGGTTGGGACGAAGCCGAGCGCGCCTACTACGTGCGCGACACGGGAATCGGCTTCGACATGCGGCACGCCGAGCGGCTGTTCCGGCCTTTCGAGCGGCTGCATGTCGAGGACGAGTACCCCGGCACGGGGATCGGCTTGGCGCTCGTGGCGCGCATCGTCGAGCGCCACGGCGGGCGCGTCTGGGCGCAGGCGGCGCCGGGTGCAGGAGCGACTTTCTGGTTCACGCTTCCTCTCGCGGCAGAGGACTGAGCGCGGGCGCGCCGCGGTGCGGTAGATCCTGGTGCCGAGGAAGGGACTCGAACCCCCACAGTGTTGCCACCGCCAGGACCTGAACCTGGTGCGTCTACCAATTCCGCCACCTCGGCCGGGGGCGCGGATTGTAGGATTGCGGGCCGCGCCATGTCAAAGACGGCCCGCCCCGCCTGCGCCCGAGGGGTGCAGGCGCAGCAACGCCTGCTCGAGGAACTCGAACGCGCAGGTGCGCCGCTTCCAGAGAGCACGCTGCTTGCGCGCGCGCTCGCGCACGGTCTTGCGCGCGCGGCGCTAAGGCGGGCGCTGCGCTCACTCGAGCGCTCGGGCCGGGTGCTACGCAACCGCGCGGGCCACCTGCTCGTCGCGGCGCGCCTCGACGTCGTCACCGGACGCGTCCTCGGCCATCCGGACGGGCATGGCTGGCTCGAGCCGGAGGAGGGCGGCGCGCGCGTGTACCTGCCCTTTGCCGTGATGCGCCGGCTGATGCACGGAGACCGCGCCGCCGTGCGTATCGAGGCGACCGACGCGCGTGGAAGGCCGGTGGGCGCTCTCGTCGAGGTGCTCGAGCGGGCGAATCAACCCATCCCCGGGCGGCTCGAGGCGCACAAGGGCCTCCTCTTACTGCGCCCGGCCGAGCCGCGCATCGGCCGGGAGGTCCTCGTGCCGCCGCGCGCCGCAGCGGGCGCGCGCCCTGGCGAGGCGGTGTGCGTGCAGCTCGACTTCCCGCCAGGGGAGGAGGCGCCAGCGCTCGGCCGGGTGGTCGAGCGGCTGGGGCGAGCGGGCGACCCGGAAGTCGAGATCGAGGTTGCGGTGCGGCGCTTCGGGCTGCCGCACGTTTTCCCCGCGAGCGCGCTCGCCGCCGCGCGGCGCCTTGCGCCGGTAGGCGAGGCGGAGCTGCGCGGCCGGCGCGACCTGCGGGCGCTCGAGTTCGTGACCATCGACGGCGAGACCGCGCGCGACCGCGACGACGCCGTCTGCGCGCACCTCGAGCGCGACGAGCTACGCCTCTGGGTTGCGATCGCCGACGTCTCGCATTACGTGCGCCGGCGCGGCGCGCTCGACGCCGCGGCGCGCGAGCGCGCCACCTCCGTCTATTTTCCGCGCCGCGTCATCCCCATGCTCCCCGAGCGGCTGTCGAACGACCTCTGTTCGCTCGCGCCGCAGGCCGACCGCCTCGCCGTGGTCTGCGAAATGCGCCTCTCGCGCGCTGGCGCGATTCGCGATTTTGCGTTCTATCCGGCGCTGATCCGCTCGCGCGCGGCGCTCGTCTACGAGCGGGTACAGGCGAAGCTCGAGTCGGGCCGCGCCGCGCCGCCGCTTGCGGCGTTGCACGCCTGCTACCGCGCGCTCGCCGAGGCGCGCAGCGCCCGCGGCGCGATGGACTTCGCGTCGGCCGAGTGTCGCTTCGAGTTCGATGCGCGCGGCGCGGTCGCGCGCATCGTCCCGGTGCCGCGCACCGAGGCGCACCGGCTGATCGAGGAGTGCATGCTGGCGGCCAATGTGTGCGCAGGGGAGCTGCTGCTGCGCCACGGCCAGCCGGCGCTCTGGCGCGTGCACGCAGTGCCCGACCCGGCGCGCGTCGCGGCGCTACGCGCCTTCCTCGCCGAACTGGGCCTCGAACTGGGGGGCGGGGAGGCACCCCGGCCGCAGGACTACGCCCGCTTGCTCGCGCGCGTGCGCGAGCGCGCCGACCGCGATCTGCTCGAGACGATCGTGCTACGCTCGCTCAAGCAGGCGCACTACAGCGCGCGTAACGTCGGCCATTTCGGCCTCGCCTTCGACGCCTACGTTCATTTCACTTCTCCGATCCGGCGCTATCCGGATCTGGTGGTGCACCGGGCGCTGCGCGCCTGCCGCGCCGGCCGGCGCGCGGAAGACGAAGACTGGGAAGCGCTCGCGCGCCACTGCTCGCAAGCCGAGCGGCGCGCCGAGGAGGCGAGCCGCGACGTCGAAGCCTGGCTCAAATGCGAGTTCATGCGCCGCCACGTGGGCGAGGTGTTCGAGGGCCGGGTGACGGGGGTCGCCCCGTTCGGGGCGTTCGTCACGCTCGAACGCTATTTCGTCGAGGGGCTGGTGCACGTCTCGTCGCTCGGCCGCGACTATTTCCGCCACGACCCGGTGCGCCACCAGCTCGTGGGCGAGCGCACGGGCCGCCGCGTGCGGCTCGCCGACCGGCTGCGCGTGCGGCTCCTTGCCGCCGATGCGCAGGCGCGCCGGCTGGAGCTGGCGCCCGCGTGAGCCGCAGCGCGCCGCGCGAGCCGCGCGTGGTCTTCGGCTTCCACGCCGTGATCGCGCGGCTGCGCACCGAGCCGCAAGCGGTGCGCGAGATCTATCTCGACGAGGCGCGGCGCGACGCGCTGATCCCCGCC
>OGCL01001382.1_pt1 | contig 20968 bp, 22 predicted proteins | sample 1570041 | NCBI WGS metagenome assembly OGCL01 (sample SAMN06266162, study PRJEB24511) | hot springs metagenome | isolation source: Hot spring water | place: South Africa: Limpopo | collected 2015-06-22
CTCGCGCACGCAATACTCAAGGAGTCCCATATCCACAAGGCTTTCTTTTTTGGCAACACCGATGCGGTTGCAGAAGTTCCTTATCGCCTCAGGCGTATAGCCTCGCCTTCTCATGCCTGCAAGAGTCGGCATGCGCGGGTCATTCCATCCTTTAACATATCCCTCATTCACCAGTTTTAAAAGTTTTCTCTTGCTTAATACAGTATGGCTTAAGTTAAGGCGTGCAAACTCTATCTGTTGGGGATGAAATACATTCAACTGGTCTAAAAACCAGTCGTACAAAGGCCTGTGGTCTTCATACTCCATTGTGCATATAGAATGCGTAACGCCCTCTATTGAATCGCTCTGCCCGTGTGCATAATCATACATAGGGTATATGCACCACTTATCGCCTGTCCTGTGGTGTTCTTCGTGTTTGATGCGGTACATCACAGGATCGCGCATGTTGATATTGCCTGATGCCATATCGATCTTTGCGCGCAGGGTTTTTGAGCCGTCAGGGAATTCCCCCTTCCTCATACGCTCAAAGAGATCGAGATTCTCTTCAACAGAGCGGTTGCGATATGGGCTTTCCTCGCCAGGCTCTGTTAGAGTTCCTCGGTACTCGCGTATTTCTTCGGCGGTCAGGCTGCAGACGTACGCCTTGCCCATTTTTATTAATTGCACTGCCCATTCGTACAGCTTGTCAAAGTAGTCTGATGCATAATATAGTCTGTCCCCCCAGTCAAAACCCAGCCAGCGGACATCCTCTATGATGGAGTCGACATATTCCTGTTCCTCTTTAGTCGGATTTGTATCGTCAAATCTGAGGTTGCAATATCCTCCGAATTCGGCAGCCAGACCGAAGTTAAGGCATATTGATTTAGCGTGACCTATGTGCAGATAGCCGTTAGGTTCAGGCGGAAATCTTGTAATTACCTTGCCTCCATGCTTTCCTGCAGCAACGTCTTCTGCAACAATATTGCGGATAAAATTTGATACCTGCACTTCCATAACCTGATTATTTTAACACATCCTCATTTATAAGATTTATGGTAAAATAAAACCAGCCGAAGTGGCGGAATTGGCAGACGCGCTAGGTTCAGGGTCTAGTGGTCGAAAGGCCGTGCGGGTTCGACTCCCGCCTTCGGCATTTTTATTTTAATGAAAAAAAAGACCCTAAAACTAATCAAAAAATCATCACGGGAAAAGATACCTGTATCCTGCCTAACGGGAAAAGTACTCCAATCTAAAAAGAGAAAACTAATAGAAAAAGCATTGATTAAAGAAGAAAAGAAAATCAGAAAATGAGCATACCTTATCCTGATTTTTTAAAAAAATACCTCTCAGAGAAAGATATAACAATTCTTAAAGAAAGAGACGCCCTTCAGACATATAATTTCAAGAACATCTCTTTTATGAGGCTCTCGCAAGAGTATAAAAGTTATTGGAGAGGTACGGTCTTTTATGAAAAAGGAATTATATACGGCTATCCAAGAATAATGAGGATACTGCATCTCGAAAACGGCTTAAACCGTTACTTTAAAGAAAGGTTTTATATGGAGGAAAAGGTTGACGGATACAATGTTAGGATAGCTCTCGTAAATGGAAATCTAATATCATTTACGAGAGGCGGATTTGTCTGCCCGTTTACAACAGACAGAATCCCTGATCTTATCAATATTGACTTCTTTAATAAATATCCTGACTGCATAATCTGCGGGGAGGTTGTTGGTCCTGGCAGTCCATATAATACTGAGGTTATCCCATATATTCATGAAGATGTTGTATTTTTCGCCTTTGACATTATTAATGAAAATGGAAGGCATTTCCCAATAGAAGATAGATATAAAACATTAGAAAGTTTTGGCATAAATCAAATAAACAAATGGGGTCCTCTCAGTGCATCGGATATAGATAAAATAAAAAAGATTATCATTGAACTGGACAGAGACGGCAGGGAAGGGATAGTAATCAAGCCTGTTTCTGATGAAAAGCAGGCAAAATATGTTACCCTTTCTTCATGTCTCAGAGATCTGCAGGCAACAGCGCATCTTATTACAGAACTTCCTGCAGGCTTTTTTACTCAGAGAATATTGAGGGCTGTTTTTTTCTGCCATGAATTTGCAATTCCATTCACCAGCGAGTATCTCATGAATTCTGCTAAGGCATTATACCTGATTCCGGAACAGACATTAAAAAATGTTGCAAAAGGAGAAAATGTAAAAGAGTTTTTTGATATTAAAGTGAGGAATAAAAAGACGGTGGATGATTTAATGCAGCACCTAAACCGCTCAGGGGTGCGAATACAGCTTTTTTCTGTCGAAAAATCAGGCGATTATTTCAAGGCAAAGTTTTACAGGATTTATACTAAAGGCACGAGGGAGCTAAGGCACAGGCTCATGGGCAAGGGTTTTTTTGATTAATTCCGTCCTCTTAATAGCGCTCATAAGATATTCCTTGAACTTCTCAGGGAAAAGCCATCTTATGCCGAGCTTTTCAGCCCATTTAATCAGCCCCTGATCCGCCGTAACCAAAAGGCCATCAAGCTCCATTGCAAGCAAAAGAAGATCGACATCCTCCTTGCTGTCAATTATGCCTTCTCTAAGAGCTTCTCTATATTTTCTTCTCATGTCCTGAATAATCTCGTCTATTTTTTTATGTTCAGCGCTTCTTACAGCCCTTTCAGCCACCCTCAACCCCTTGTTCACCCTATCCCTTATATCCTCTATCAGTTCATATAAAAGAAATGCAGGAGTTTTTAATTCATGCTTTTTAGGGGGCTTTTGGTGCAGAACCAAAAGAAGATCTGCTGGTATCTTATCCCTTTCAATAAAATTTAGGAGTTCTTCAAAAATAGAAGGAGGCATATAGAATTCAAGAACATGTATCTGCGCTGCAAGAAAAAGAAATGTCTCCAATGCCTCTGTCGGAGCATTTCCGAGGCTCATTCTGACATCTGGATTAACAAAGAGGCTCGTGTCAAGAACAACTCTCAACGGCGGCAACAGGTCAACTCTTGAGTTTCTGCTTTTTGCCTTTAAAGTCTTCTTGCCTTTTAACTCATCACTCATAACTGGCAACTCATCACTGCCTTTACGCTTTGCAGGCGCCATATAAATCAAGCTCATAGGTGTTCCATTCCATACATTCAGGGCATCTGCCTGACCAGTCATCTGATTTAAATCTGCAGTTTGAACAGCAATAAGGCATCTTGATATACCGCTTTATTCCGCATGCAGTCCTAAATTCATCAACAGCCTTTGCCACCTGGCCTCTCTTCATATAAAGTTCGCCCCTCAAGCTGAAAAGCTCGGGCACGGAAAAGGCATTGGCATCTATTGAATTCAGCATCTCTAATGCATCGTCAACCATCTCCAGCCTGTAATAAAGCTTGCCAAGGAGAAATCTGATTCCATAATCCTGCGGGTTTTTAAACATTGCATTTCTATAAAATCTTATAAGCCTTCCGGGCTCCCCTAAGCTGATAAGTAGGTCTTCCAGTCTTGCAAGTATTATTGGAGATCTAAGCTGGTCATATAACTTTTCGAGGAGATTTATTGCCTCCTCCTGTTCTCCCCGTGTCAGCATAACCTCTGCAATGCCCAAATATGCTGGAATAAATTTGTCGTCGGTCTTAAGCATTGCCCTAAAAGCCTTTTCAGCCTTTTCTATTTCTCCATTCTCGAGGCTTGACCTTGCATACTCATACCTGTAGCCTGAAAGCCTCCGTTCTTCTTTCTGCCTGTCTTCCTCGTTGTGGGCAAGCTTAATAATAGCTTTTTGAAGCATCATCAGGTCGTCCCATTTTTCCTTTTTTTCGAGGATTGCCTGCTTCCTGTAAAGGGCAGTAAGGTTTTCTGAATCTATATCGATAATCTCGTCAATATATTTAAGCGCATCATCATATCTATTCATCTTTTCATTTGCACTTTCTATCGATAAAAGGGCCTGCATATTTTTGGGAGATATTTCTCTGACCCTTTTATAGTAGTCATATGCTGTCTTGTAATCTTTGCTATTAAGATATATATCTCCTAATCTCAAAAGTGCGTCGATATGATCGGGGTCTTCCTTTAGTATCTCTTCAAGCGCTTCTCTTGCCTCATCTTCTTTATCTCCTAAAATAGCGTTTAATGCCTTTGAATAAAACTCCTGAATCCTTGCCTCTACCTTCTGCTTCTTTTGATGCTGGAGATTTTCTATAACACGCTTAGTATCTCTTATAAAAAAAACTAAAAGGACAGTTAAAGCGCCTACGGTTGTAGAAAGAAGAATCATAGCGATCTTAGGCACTTCATAAAGAGCTCCAAAAGGAACCTTTATAGAAACTACATCTTTGTTCTCAACAGCAAAAAGTCCGAGTACTGCAAGAAAAATCAGGAATATAAATATAATCAGCTTACCCATCAACCGCCCTTCCCTGAAAGAACTTTTTCCTTTTCATAAGATATTTTGGGAGCGTCAAGCCAGAATTTTTCGAGCCCATAATACGACCTCGCCTCCTGCTCAAATACATGGACAATCACATCTCCATAATCCATCAATACCCAGCGCGCGGTGTTCAATCCTTCTATGCTTAACGGCTTTTGCTTGCGCTCACGCAGCTTTTTGTTTATATTTTCTGCAATTGCCTTAACCTGGGTAGTGCTTTCGCCAGAACAGATCACAAAATAGTCTGCGATGGTCGTGATGTCCTTTAATTCAAGAATAATCGTATCTTTTGCCTTTTTATCTAAAGCTGCCTCAGCAGCCTTTATTGACTTTGTCTTGCTTTCTATGTACAGCTCCTTTCAGTTTTTTTGATATTATACCAGAATCAGTGGGCATTTTATCATTCTAACAAAAATTTTACCATTGCCACAGATACTATCGCCGCTGTCTCTGCACGAAGTATGCTTTTGCCAAGACTCGTCCTTATGAGCCCATTTTTCTCTGCCATATCTACCTCATTGGCTGTTAGACCGCCCTCTGGGCCAATAAAAAGGTGAATTGGTGAATTAGTGAGTTGGTGAGTTGGTGAAGGAAAAATTTTAATAACCGCCTCTTTCAAGGATATTCCACCCTCTTCCCAGAAAATAAAACCTTTCATCTGTTTTGTGCCATGAGCCATAAGCCAAGGGCTAAACTCCAAAGGCTCATGAACAGTCGGGACAACTGTCCTTCCGCACTGCTCTGCAGCCTCTTCTGCTATCTTCCTCCACCTCTTTGTCTTTTTAGTCTCTTTAACAATGCATCTCTCTGTGATAATAGGAAATATCTCTTTAACTCCGAGTTCAGTGGTTTTCTGAATAACCATATCCATCTTTTCACCCTTTAGAATTCCCTGACAGATAGCAATATTCAATGCAGATTCAGCATCTAATGCGACCTCGCTGGTTATATCCACAAAAACATCTTTTTGGGAAATCCCTGAGATTGCCGCCTTATATGCATTGCCTTTGCCGTCTATTGCCTCTACAACATCTCCAACCTTGCACCTGACAACAGAGGAGAGATAATGCGCCTTATCATCAGCAAGCTTAATTTCTCTTTTTTTATCTAATTCTTCCGGAGGCACAAATATTCTTATCATAAACAGGCTTACTCTTTAACTGTTATTGCATTGACAGGGCAGTTTTCTTCAGCAGCCTCGCAGCATCCAACAAACTCGCAGGCATCGGGGTCTATAACCTCTGACTTTCCTGCTGCCTCGTTTAAGTGGAAAACAGCCGGGCATATCTCCTCACACCTGCCGCAGCCAATGCATTTTTCCTCATCAACTATGACATTCATCTGCTATCCCAGTTCCTCGATCACCATTGCCGAGAGCAAAGGGAACATTATCTCATGATGTCCCGTTAGCGCAAAACACTGCCCTTTCATCATCGTCGGTCTTTTTAATACATTCTCGCGCGGTCTGTAATGCTGGATAAAATCCATATTCACCGTGGTGAATTCTTCCACCTTATTCCCGAGGTTTCTTGCGATGGTCAGTGCCTTTAAAAAGACCTCCGGAAGCACAACAGCAGAGCCTAAATTTATATAAACGCCTCCTTCAAGGTCAGCAACAACCGAACTAAAAAGCCTGAAGTCCCTCATGCTTCCCTCTCCAATACTGCATCCGTCAGCCTCAGAATGCATATGGGTTATGTCAGAACCAATCGCTACATGAACAGTAGCAGGCAAATCCAGAGCATATGCTGCACCGAATATGCTTTTATCTTTAAATGCAAAATCAGAGGAGTCAATAAATTCGCCTATAGAGCGTCCTATTCCATATCCTTTTTTAACGCCATTATTAATGGCATTGTTCAGCATCTGCCCTGTTTCCTTTGCCATTCCAAAGGTGCCTGTGCATAACTCCTGCGCTACATCTTCAGATGTCTGGCCAATATACGAAATCTCAAAGTCGTGAATTATGCATGCGCCATTGGTTGCGACAGCCGTTATTATACCCGTCTGCATAAGATCTATAATTAAAGGAGAGAGTCCAACTTTAATAGGATGAGCTCCCATTCCGAGGATTACAGGCCTTTTGTCTTTATGCGCCTTCACAACAGCCTGTATAACTGCCTTTAAGTCCTGTGAGGCGAGGAAGTCGGGGAGTCCTTTTATAAATTCCCCGAACGAATTGCCCTTTTTATGCGGCAGGGCTGATTTTTCTAATGACACCTTGCTGATTCTGTCATTGATGGAATAAGTCTTAAGTCCGCCAAGGTCTATCTGTCTGTATTTCATATTCAGCAATTTTAGCACAAATATTGATTTTATGTTAATATTTATGGTAGTTTTATAAGTCTTCAGCTATAAGCTGTCAGCTAAATGCTTTTAATGGAGGATAAAATTGGCAGGCAAACCAACACCAAAAAAGAATCTATCAACTCTTAAGAGGGTAAGACAGGCCGAGAAACTTTCCCTTCGCAATCAGTCTGAAAAAACAAAGATCAAAACCTTTACAGCAAAATTAGACGCAGCCCTTCTTTCAAAAAATAAAGAGGATGTTGAAAAGGTTCTGAAAGAGGCTGCAAAAGTTATAAGCAGCGCTGCATCAAAAGGAATAATTCACAAAAATACAGCTTCAAGAAAAATTTCGCGGATTGCCAGAAAGGCAAATGCAGTCCTTTTAGGCTAATTATTTGCTTTTAAGCAGCTTCACTAAAAGGTCTTCCACAGCATAAGGACTTGCTCTCTTTATAGAGACATCTGTCTCATGGAGAAGTCTGAAAATATTCCTGAAATATGCGCTCCTGTTTTCTGGTGCGCTGCTCTGCATTTTGGCAAACTGCCAGTTTAATGCGCCGAGGAGCATTTGCGGCTCTGTGTTTCTCCCTAAACTCTCAAATATTCTGAACACCTCGGAGGCATCCTTTTTTTTGAGGGCATTTATAATATTAAAGGCATTATACTCAGCGCCTGCATAAACCATTCCCTTGATATCCTCAATATCAATCTTGCCTGTCTTCAGAGATGAGAACTTTTCTATTTCAGAATAAAGCATTCCAAGGTCGGTTCCAACAAAACTGATTAAATGCTCAACAGCCCTGTCTGTAAATTCTATGCCCTTTCTTTTTGCCCTGTCCTTTATCCATAATGGGATTTCCCTTTCCTGAATATTAAGTTCGATTGTCCTTACATTCTTTGCAGCAAAGGCTTCAAAGGGCTTTGGAGATGTCCCTTCAAAAAGCATTATAAGAACAGATGCGGCTGATGGATTTAAGGCATAGCTCTGAAGCCTTTGAATATCTTTTTTAAGAATCTTTTGTATATTTTCGATCACAACAATCCTTTTTTCTGACATAAAGGGAAGTGTATTTAGCGTATCCACAATCTGTTCTATTGGCTTAATATAATCAGGAGACTGAGCATCAAAGACATCAAAGTTAAATGCATCCGATTGATATTTATCTTTTATTGCAGACACTGCCTCATAAAGAAGAAAATCATCAGAGGAATACAGGATATAGACAGGCGATGGGAAACCTTTTAAAAACTCTTGCTCAAATTGTTTATGCCCGATCATCGAAAATCCTTTAATTCATAGTAAATTATTCGCCTAACAATCTCCTGCGAGAGGTCATCTAATGCCCTGCCTAAAGCAATGTCCTTTTGGGCAAGGACTTGTTGGATGCTGCCTGCAGAGCTAAAATAAACATAAAATGGATTATGGATTGAAAATGTCTGGAAAGAACCATTTATCGTATCAATCAGTCTAAAGTCTGCCCTTACAATTACCATATACTGCGTTGCTGCAGACGCCTTTTCAGCAACAGGTTCCATTTCAAACTTTGTTATCTTTCCTTCAATTTTATATCGGGCATGAGGATTTATTTGGCAGCCATACTGCATAAAAGTCTCAGCGAGAGACCTGCTAAGCCTGTCCTGAAGTTTTGGCTCTGATGTATTGTTTTCTATCTTTCCGATAGAAATTGAATCAAAAGGAAGCTCAGACCGTGTCTGAACAGAATAACCGCAGCCAAATAAAGTGAACAGTAATAAGTGACAAGTGATAAGATGGGTGACGAGTGACGAGTGACGAGTAAAAGACAATAAAGCGCACCATAATTTTGAATTTTTAATTGGAATTTTTAACTTTTCTCTTTGCATTTTTATTTCCTATTTTTTATCCCGTCACTATATTTACAAGCTTGCCCTTTGCAACAATGACCTTTTTTATCTGTTTGCCGTCAAGCATATGCATTATCTTTGGGTCTTCAAGCGCCCTATCTCTTGCTTCTTCATCAGAAATCCCAGCAGGCACAAGGATCTTTGCCCTCAATTTTCCATTCATCTGAATAACAAGCTCTATCTCTTCTTCTTTTGCAAAATTTTCATCCCACAAAGGCCATGGCTGCTCAAATATACTGTTTTTTTCGCCAATTGCCTCCCATAATTCCTCAGCAATATGTGGTGCAAATGGGGCAAGCATAAGCAGGGTGTTTTTGATAGCAATACCAAGAATATACTTGTCTTCATCTGTTTCTGAAGTAAAGGATGACACCTCGTTCACTAACTCCATAAGGGCTGCAATGGCTGTATTGAAATGATAATCTTTTTCAATGTCTTCAGTAACCCTTTTGATGGTCTGGTGGGTCTTTCTCAAAATCCGTGATGAGTGACGAGTGACGAGTATCGAATCGTCAAGTGTCGAGTGTCGAGTGTCACGTGTAATACTCTTTGTACTTGACACTTGACACTTAACACTTGACATTAATTCTTTATATACGATTCCCCATATCTTATTCAAAAACCTGTAAGCTCCTTCTACTCCTTTATCAGACCATTCGAGATCTCTCTCAGGGGGCGCAGCAAAAAGGGAGAAGAGCCTTATGGTATCGGCACCGTATTTTTTAATAAGTGCATCCGGGTCAACCACATTCTTCTTTGATTTGGACATCTTTTCGACCCTTCCCTTTTCGACCTCTTTTCCGCAATGCAAACACTTGCCCTCTTTGACCTCCTCGGGGAATAGCCAATCATGCTCGGGGCATTTCCATGTCTCCTTGCACACCATCCCCTGAGTAAGAAGATTCTTAAAAGGCTCGCTGACCGATAATACCTCCATATCTCTCATTGCCCTTGTGAAAAAACGCGAATACAGGAGATGAAGCACTGCGTGCTCTATGCCGCCAATATACTGGTCAACGGGCATCCAGTAATTAATTTGAGATTTCAAATTTGAAATTTGAGATTTCAAATCAATACCACCTTTAATAAGGCAATAGGCAATAAAATACCATGATGAGTCCACGAATGTATCCATTGTATCTGTCTCTCGCCTTGCTCTTCCGCTGCATTTAGGACATTTAACATTTATAAACTCCTCTGACTCCAAAAGAGGAGACCCTCCAGTTCCTGAAAATTTTACATTCTCAGGAAGTATTACAGGAAGGTCATTTTCTGGCACAGGAACAATACCGCATCTGTCACAGTAAATTATCGGGATGGGAGTTCCCCAATACCTCTGCCTTGATATACCCCAATCTCTGAGTTTATAATTAATCGTTATCCTGCCAAGACCTTTATCTTCAATATATCTTGCTATTTTGTATTTTGCTTCAGCACTATTTAATCCACTAAACTGACCAGAATTGACAAGTATTCCTTCATCCTCAAAAGCCTTTTCTCCAGACTCCAGGCTCCAGACTCCAGACCTTTCCTCCGGCACTATCACAACCTTTATTGGAAGGCTGTATTTTTTCGCAAACTCAAAGTCCCTCTGGTCATGGGCCGGCACTGACATTATCGCTCCTGTGCCGTATTCCATAAGAACGAAATTGGCCACATAAACAGGTATCTTTTCATTGGTCAACGGATTGATTGCATAATGTCCTGTAAACAGACCTTCTTTATCTTCCATTTTGCCGTACTTGGCCTTTACAACTTCAAGTCTATCTTTATCCTTAACCAATTTCTCTGAAAGGGGATGTCCGGGTGCAAGACACATATAGGTGATGCCGAAAATGGTATCAGGTCTTGTTGTATATATCCTCAGTTTTTCATCGCTTCCATCTATTGGGAAATCGACTTCAACTCCCTCGCTTTTTCCGATCCAGTTTTTCTGCATGGTCACAACGCGCTCAGGCCATCCTTTTAACTCATCACACCCCCGAAGGAGTTCTTCTGCATAGTGTGTAATCCTGAAAAACCACTGTTCAAGCTCCTTCTGGATGACTGTACTGTCGCACCTCCAGCATTTGCCATCGATTACCTGCTCATTTGCAAGGACAGTTACACAGGACGGACACCAGTTCACAAAGGATGCCCTTTTATAGGCAAGTCCCTTTTCATAAAGTCTCAGGAAAAACCACTGGTTCCATTTGTAATACTCAGGACTGCATGTGGCTACTTCCCTTTCCCAGTCGTAGCTTAATCCCATGCGGTCAAGCTGCTTCTTCATGTAATCTATATTCTCATATGTCCATTTTGCAGGATGAACATCGTGTTTTATGGCTGCATTCTCTGCAGGAAGGCCGAAGGCATCCCAACCCATGGGATGCAGGACATTAAACCCCCGCATTCTCTTATATCTCGCAATGACATCACCGATTGCATAATTCCTCACATGGCCCATATGGATTTTGCCAGAAGGATAGGGAAACATCTCGAGGCAGTAAAACTTCTCTTTTGATGTATCCTCAACTGTCTTGTGGAGATTTCTCTCGGTCCAGTATTTCTGCCACTTTAGCTCTATTTCGTTGAAGTCGTATTGCTCTTTCATTATTCCTCTTAAAACTTGATCCCGATGTCAGGGAAGAGTGCTGAAAGCTGTCCCATTTTATTTGTCAAAAGCATGATACCAAAGGCGATCAAAATGAGACCGCTGATGATCATAATCGCCCTCATGAATTTGTGTATCTTTCTGGTATAAGTAAAAAACACATTTATGGCAAGGGTTGCCAGTATAAATGGTATTGCAAGTCCGAGGGAATATACAGCAAGGAGTTTCAAGCCATAGGTTGCAGATGCCTGCGAGCTTGCATAAATCAGGATGGTTCCGAGGATCGGGCCTATGCAGGGGGTCCAGCCTGCTGCAAAGCTCATGCCTATGAAAAATGCTCCTATGTAGCCTGCAGGACCTTTAGCAGCATGAAATCTTTTCTCTCTCATCAGAAAATCAAGCTTTATAAAGCCAGCAATAAACAAGCCGAATATTATTGCGAGGATTCCCCCTCCGATTCTAAGATAGTCCTGATAATCGAGCAAAAGGCTGCCCAAAATAGAAGAAGAAGCGCCGAGCGATATAAATATAGTAGAAAAGCCTAAAACAAATGCAATTGTATTAGGCATTATTTTAATAATTGTTTTTGATATGCCTTGAGAGTGCCTGAGTTCATCCAGAGACACTCCTGTTGTAAACGATACATAAGCAGGCACAAGCGGCAAGACGCACGGGGACAGAAAAGATAACACCCCTGCTGCAAATGCCAATGTAAAAGATACATCCTTCATCTACCGCACTCCTCTTGACCACCCTTAATTTTTTCTACTGCATGAGGAATTACATCTAAAATTACCTCTAAATTTTCTTTTACTGCAGCAGGACTTCCTGGAAGGTTTACGATCAATGTCTGCCCCCTGACTCCTGCAACTGCCCTCGAGAGCATAGCCCTGTTTGTCTTCCTTAAGCTCTCCATCCTCATCGCCTCAGCTATACCCGGAATCTCCCTTTCTATTACATCCCAAGTTGCCTCCGGCGTTACATCCCTCGGTGAAAGCCCTGTTCCGCCTGTGGTAAGGATAAGATCAACCTTATTAACATATTCCAAGAGTCTCTGCTTTATCAAATCCCTTTCGTCAGGCAATATATCGTAATATTTAACCTCACCCAATCCTTTAAGCATCTCGGCAATAGCAGGCCCGCTTTTGTCTTCTCTCTCTCCCTTTGAGCCCTTATCGCTTAGCGTTAAAACAGCAATTGTTATCATTTCTCAGAGGTATTCATCTTCGGATTTTCTTAACATTATCTGCATTTCATCACACTTTTTTATTGTTCCGCCTTTAAGCACCCTCATAAAAATGCCCTCCTTGGGCATAACGCAGTCTCCTGCCTGATAATAGATGGCACATCTTGTGTGGCATTCTTTGCCAATCTGACTAACTTCGCCTATAACATCTTTGCCTATCCTCATCCTTGTCCCCAATGGAAGAGACATAAGGTCAATGCCCTCAGTGGTTATATTTTCGGCAAAATCCCCTGGTTTTACATCAAGCCCCATTTCTTGCATCTTTTTTATGCTTTCCAGTGCAAGAAGGCTCACCTGCCTATGCCATTTTGATGAGGCATGGGCATCTCCCTGTATGCCATAATCTTCGGTTATAACTGCTTCGTCAACAGGTTTTTTTCTAACGCCTTTTTTATCGCTGATATTTATGGAAACAATTTTTCCTGTCATTTGTTCGTATCTCTAAAATAACACAAAAAGTAATATCAAGTCACTTTATGGTATGATAGGGTCATAAACTATGCTTACATTGCTAAAAATAGTATTTTTTTCATTTATCATAGCATCAGTGCTAGGGTGTGCCTCCCAGAAGGCACATCATCATGCCGCTCACATGCATCATGAATACACAGAAAAAATTAAAGAGGCAATAAAACCATTAGGCATGCACGAAGACTGCATGGAGTTAATGCCTAATCAGATGCTCGATTATTCTTTTGAATCCTCAAATAGTTTAAACTTTAATATCCATTATCATGATGATTCAGAAATCATTTATCTTGTTATAGCTGACAACACATTTAAAGAACATGGCTCGTTTTGCCCAGAAAAGCAGCAATACTACTGTTTAATGTGGACAAATCCTCACAATGAAATCGTAAATATTTCTTACACTTACACAGCCAGACAAATGCAATAATTCCCAAATCTGAAGATAAAGAACTGCAAAATCATAAGACAGAAAGGCTTGAGAAGAATTTTTATACGAAACCTTGTAAAAAACCTTATTATAAAGATTGGCAAAAGCCGTTAAGTTTAAAAAATAAAACAAAATCTAAATATAAAATTGTCGATTATAAAAATTCTGAAACAGCCCTCCTGTCTCTATTTAGGGAATAAATAACTCCTCCCCCGATAACAACATCTCCGTTATAGAAAACTGCGCTCTGTCCCGGCGCAGGAGCCCACTGCGGTTCATCATAGATGACTTTGACCATATCGCTGTCAAGGATTGAAATAGCCGCTGGTTCGTCCTTCATCATAGAGCGCACCTTTACCGTTGCCCGAAAAGATAGCAGCGAGTTTTTAGGACTGATATTATTATCCTCTAACTCGTTGCTTGTTGCTTGTAACTTGTCACTGTCTTTGAGCCAATTAATGTCTTTCACTACAAACTCCCTCATCCTAGCTGTTTCGCGAGGACCTACATATACAGCATTTTTTGCAGGGTCTATCTTTGCAACAAACAATGGCTTGCCTGCTGCAATCCCGAGCCTCTTTCTCTGTCCAATAGTGTAAACATGCAAGCCTTTATGTCTTCCTAAGATATTGCCTGTCTCTATATCAATAATATCTCCTTCTCTCTGTTCTGTAAGATTTTCGAGAAACTTAAAATAGTTCCTGTCTTCTATAAAGCATATCTCCTGACTTTCAGGCCTCTTTGCAGCAGAAAGATTAAGGCCTCTTGCAATCTCCCTAACTTCTTCCTTTGTCTTTTCCCCGAGGGGTAATATTAGCCGATTCAACTCCTCAGTCTTTAAAACATAAAGCACATAAGACTGGTCCTTTTTAGCATCTATTGCTTTCTTCAATAAATTTTTGCTCCTGACTCCCGATTCCTGACTCCTGACTATTCGTGCATAGTGTCCTGTAGCAATAAAATCAGCATTTCTTTCATTTGCAATTTTCAATAGATGCGGAAACTTTATGTATCTGTTGCAGAGTATGCACGGATTAGGAGTAATTCCCTTTGAATAAGCCTCAACAAAAGGCTCTATCACATGCACCATAAACTCATCCCTTAAATCCACAGCAGCATGCCTTATGCCGATATGTTTTGCTGTCCTCTTTGCATCATTTATAGCCTCTATTGAACAACATCCTGCAAAGGTCTTTTTCAGCCTTGCCTCATAAAGGATAAAGCTCACCCCTTCTGCTTCATATCCCTGATTCTTCAGAAGATATGCAGTAACAGATGAATCAACCCCTCCGCTCATACCGACAATCACCTTCTGCATAAATAAAATTATAATTCACCAATGTTATAATATGCTATGGATTTTAAGTCATTGCCTAAAAAAGGCAGAAGATGCTATGGAGAGGGCATATGCGCCCTATTCTAATTTCAGGGCTGGCGCAGTAGTTAAAACAGAAAGCGGAAACTTATATTCAGGCTGCAACTTCGAGAGCGCCTCGGGTTCTCTCTCGATCTGTGCTGAAAAACTCGCAATCTTAAAAGCATTATCAGAAGGCGAAAGGTCTTTAAAAACTTTTTTAATGGTTTCTTCCACAGATGACTATTGTTTCCCATGCGGCGGCTGCCGCCAGATAATATTCGATATTGCCCCCTGACTGCGAAATCTATCTTGCAAACTCAAAGGGGATAAAAAAGTTCATGCCCTCTGAACTCCTGCCATATCCATTTATAAGGTTTTCTAAGAGCAAACAATAGCACCAATAATTTGATTTTCTAAGCTTTTTCTAACCTCGGAGGTCGGGAGATTTTCTTTTTTTACTTTTGTCCTCTATATATGTTAAGTTGATAAAAATTTAATTATCACGGAGAATAAATAGATGAAAAAACTTTTATCAACAGTATTGGCTATCTTTTTTATTGTCTCATGCTCAAAGGATAGCGAAAAAAACAGGGCTTATGTTGCAAAGATAGATGGAACTGCAATAACAGAGAAGGATTTGCAGGCAGAAATGAGTTCTCTTCCAGAGATGGCAAGGGAATTATTTCAAGGATCTGAAGGCGCATCGAAATTTGTGGATGAGATTGTGAACAAAGAAGTTCTGTATCTTGAGGCAAAAAAGAGGGGATTGGAAAAGGACAAGGACTTGCAGAAAAAATTAGAGCAGATAAAGAAGCTTACACTAATAAATCAGCTCCTCGAAAAAGAGATAAAGGCATCAGCAAAGGTCACAGAAAAAGATATAAAGGATTATTACAACAAATATAAGGATGACTTTATAATGCCGAATCAGGTGAGGCTCAGCCATATAGTCACAAAGACAGAGGACGATGCAAAAAAGGCATACGAGAGGCTTAAAAAAGGAGAGGACTTTTCAAAGGTTGCCTCTGATCTCTCTGTTGACAAGACATCTGCAAAAGTAGGCGGAGACATAGGTTCTTTCAAAAGGAGTGAGATGTCTGCTGATATAGAAACAATTGTATTCAGACTGAAAAAAGGAGAGATAAGCGAACCAGCAAGGCTCAAGGACGGAATCCACATATTCAAGGCAACGGATATAAAAGGCTCTCAGGTTGAATTTGAAAAGGTAAAAGGACTCATCGAGCAAAGGCTGACAGCAGAGAAACAGAGGGAAACTTTCGACAAATTCATTGAGGGAGTAAAAAAGAACTATAAAATCGATATAAACAAAGATGCTGTCTCAAAGATAAAATTTGAATAAGACAACAGACCTGCAGAAAAATAAAAATTTCTTTCCCTAAAATAGAGATAGGAAGGGCTGTTTCAGAATTCACCAGCCCTTCCTATCTATGTTGTGAATTTTATAGGTATTTTTGTTTCTATCGGCATTTTGGGATCTTTCATTTCCCTATACAGAACTCGCTGAATATTTTGTTCAGGATGTCTTCTGCTGTTACAGCGCCTATAATCTCTCCGAGTGAGTCGAGAGATTCCCTCATTGAGATAGCGACAATCTCAAGAGGTTGATCATTCATGAACGCATCTTCTGCCTCATGGAGCAAGACCGAGGCACTCTCTATTAAATGGCGGTGCCTTATGTTTGTAATCAGAAGACCCTCGCGGCTGCATCTTTCATTGGCTGATATGCAGAGAGAATAGACTGCATTTTTTAGCTCATCAATTCCTTCGCCTTTAAGGGCAGAAATCTCAACAACAGGCTGAAGGCTTAAATCTGAAGACCGAAAAGCAATATTTGGCATATCAGATTTATTTATGACAAAAACCGTTTTTTTATCCTTAACCTTTTCTATTAATTCCATATCAGCCTCATCAAGGGGCCTGCTGCAATCAAGAACTGCAAGCACAATATCTGCCTGCTCTATAGCCTTAAGGCTTCTCTTTACCCCTTCGATTTCAGCAAGGTCATGGGTTTCTCTTATGCCTGCTGTGTCCATTATTATCAGAAGAAGTCCGTTTATATTGAGATAGTCCTCTATTACATCCCTTGTAGTGCCGGGCATCTCTGTAACTATAGCCTTATCTCTCTGAACAAGGGCATTGAGCAGGGATGACTTTCCTACATTTGGTTTGCCTACAATTGCTGCTGAAACGCCTTCCCTGAACAATCTTCCGTGGTCATAACTCTTTGCAAGCGCCATTAACTCCTCTTTTAAAGTCTGCATTGACCTGACCATTTCATCTTTTTTCATCGTATCTATCTCTTCTTCAGGAAAATCAATGCAAGCCTCTATGTATGCGCAGAGATCTGTAATGCTGTCCATTATTCCCTTTATCTTTTTAGAAAGCCTTCCCTCAAGCTGCTGCAGGGCGATTTTTCCTGCCTGTTCTGTCTTAGCCCTTATAATATCAATAACTGCCTCTGCCTGAGAAAGGTCTATCCTTCCATTTAAAAATGCCCTTTTTGTAAATTCCCCGGGTTCTGCAAGCCTCGCACCTTCCATTAGAATCAATTCGAGGGTCCTTCTCATCGGAATCAATCCGCCGTGGCAGTTAATCTCTGCCACATCCTCTTTTGTGTAAGTATTAGGCGCCCTCATAACGCTTACAAGCACCTCGTCTATCTTTTTACCTGTTACAGGATCAACTATAAATCCGTAAATAATAGTATGGGATTTTGCATCCTTCAGTCTCTTGCCTCTTGGAGATGAAAATATCTTGTCAGCAATAGAGATTGCCTCTTTTCCGCTGATTCTTACAATCCCTATGCCTCCCTCCCCTGAAGGAGTAGCTATTGCTGCTATGGTGTCGTCAATGAGGTTTACATTTACCATTGTCATTTAGCCCAAAAAATGCAATTAAACTTCGAAGAGATGGAGGCATGGGCAGATAAAAGGCTTTACCTCGCCACATTATTATTGTTTCAAAAAAATTGCGAATTGTAAAGGCTTTTAGCTGTTCATGTTTCCATCTAAATGCATTATCTTGGTTAGTAGTCTCTTAAATCAATTGCATCATTCGGGTTAACATTTCTGTCACTTCTGCAAAAAATGATGCCTTGTTTTCAATTCCTTGTAAAGAAACTCAGCTACAGCCCAGCTTCCCAGTGCATTTAAATGCACAGGGTCACCTTTTAAAAAAAGCTCCTCCCCGTTTCTAAATCTATCCATAAGGGCATAGTGAGTGTCTATATATGGAATGCCCCTCTGCTCAAGCATATTTATAAAAAATCCATAAAAACCCTCTCTTTTCCCTGTAATCAGTTCCTCTTCCATCCATATCCTGTTCGGAAGAAGCAAAACAACAAGCCTGCATCCATTTTTGAGGCAGACTAATTCCATCTCTTTAAGAAGCCTTAATGTAAGCTCCAAACCCTCCTGCCTTGACATCTCCTCAACCATTTCTATCTTTGCCTTACGCCCTATGAGCCTGTTAAATATAAGTCTATATAGATTTGAGTTGTTATAAATAAACCTCTTAAGCGGATTTTCTTTGAAATACGCCTTGTTTATATATACAGCCTCTGGCACAGGAACTCCGTGAAGTTCTATTCTACTGTCTTTTAGCTTAAAAAATGGCTTATAATAATTGTTCATTAATGAGCACATATTGTCCCTGACATCGCCCGGGGTAAAGCCAACAACAATCATGTCCGGCATATATTTATTAAATTCCCTCTTCAAAAGCAGATACTCCTGATCAGTTCCATATCCTATAACCCCAAGATTAATAACATCATACCCATCTGACAGCAAGGTTTTAAATGCCTCCGGATAAGATTCTGACTCGTCTATTCCATGCCCAAATGTCACAGAATCTCCAAGAAAGAGGATTCTCCTATCTCTCTTATCTCTATTTCTATCTCCATTCCTCTCCCCTCCCCTCATTCCTTCGCTGTTTATCCTGACATGAATGCTCTTTTCATCAGGATTTGGCTTATATGTTCCCTGAGCGCCCTTTTTATTAACCCATCCTAACTCATTGTCATGCTCAACAAAAAATATATTCTCCGCAACTATATTAAGGGGCTTTTGAGGATAAAATACAGCGAGGATTAGCTCTGAGACGATAAGTCCTGAAAAGATCCCAAGAAAAATCAATAATACCTTTTTAAGCAAATTTTATTCCCTTATCTTTCTGAACTCTTTTCCGTAAAGAAGGTTTTTTGTTACAGCAAACTCCAGTATAGGCTTGTCATCGGTTATCACAGGAATGTCCGCAATTTCCTTTATCTCCCTGACTCCCTCTGAGTCCCTTATGACCTCGATCTGAAAGAAATTTCTGACATCTATATTCTCTTTCCTGACAGCTTCCTCTATTTCTGCTGGCAAAGTCAGATTTAAACCAATTGCCCTCTCTATTACATCAGCAGGTGAATACGGGATTGGCTCTTTGGAGCCTATCAGCAATAGATCATGAGACAGCAATACCTTAAAAACATAAACATGCTCAAATGCCTGAGCAAATGTCTTAATGCCGCTCCTTGCATCATTTGTTGTGAGTATCCACATAGGAAGCCACTGGCACATTATGCCTCCCGGATTAAGCCTTTTTGATGCCATCTCGTAAAACTCCTTTGTAAAAAGATTTGCCGCCATTGACTCAGAAGGCACAGAAGGCTCTGAGGTAATAATGTCATATTTTTTTTCATTATAAAAAAGGTGCTGTCTTGCATCGCTGACATATACATTTATGCTGTCTAAAAGACCTGGGTATCCAAATCTTGATACTGCTTCCACAACACCCGGATTTATCTCAACCACATCCACATTTCTTGAAATTTGCTTTGATGCCAATGCAGTCACTCCTGCGCCGAGTCCTATTATAAGCATGGCGTCGGGTCTTTCCTTTTTTAATGCTGCTGCTGGCAAAGCAGCAAGCATATATGTATTAGGCAAATCCTTAACCCCGGTGCCTTCAATCTTGCCTCCATGCTGTATGGTTAAAAGACCTTGCATACTCCTGAATGCTGCAACATGGCCCTCTGCATAATCCTTGCTGAAAAGCATCTCTCTTAGTCCCTCTTCCTTTCTTAGCTCCTCAAGATTACCGAGCCTGCTCATCGTGTAAAAAGTCGTAAATCTGTATCTAGGTTCTGCCAATAATGTCATAGCACCTGAAACAGCATAAATGAAGATTAGTATAAGTGCTGCTATTGCCCTGCTTTAATGAGATTGAGATAAGGAATGACCCTGCCAGAAGATTTAAAAATGCTGCGGCAAATACAGTATGTTTAAGCCCCAAAACAGGTATGAGCAAAAAACCTGCTGTAAGAGAGCCTGCTATTGCGCCTATTGTATTGAATGAATAGGCATCTCCGACCATTCGTCCCATCTCGTCAAGTTTTGACGTTATTGCCTTTGAAATAAGCGGAAATGTTACGCCCATCAATGTTGTAGGAATGATCATTATCAACCCTGAAACAAAGAACTGCATTATAAAAAATATTTGTGGATTGAGGTGAAAACTCTGATATACCTTAAAGTAAAGGGGCGGAAGAGCATATATCATGGGAATGGATAAAAGCCCGAAAAAGCCTATTCCTGCCTCTGCAATGCCAAAATAAAGGACGAGATTGCCTTTTTTGTCAGCTATCTTTCCTCCAATGAATGCGCCCAGAGCAAGCCCTGCCATAAATGAGGCGAGCATTGTGGAGAGCGCATAGACCGTAGAGCCGACGACAAGAGAGAGAGCCCTTGTCCATGCAACCTCATAAATCAGGGCAGAAGTGCCCGAAACAGCGAATAAAAAGAGAAGGAGCCTTTTAAATACCTTGTCCGTCATTGTTTAATTATAACAAAACCACATGTTCTTTTTGGTTTAATTCCCCCTTAAAAAAGGGAAATAAAGGAGGTTGTTTACTGCCCTCTTATTTAGAGGGCAGAGGACCCAGCCCTTTCAATCCTTCATAAAGAGCATCTGCTATTATCTTATGCCCTCTTGGATTTGGATGCACAGGGTCCCCTTTTAAAAAAAGCCCTTCCCTTTTTGTATTCCTGCATAAATGCATCAACCGTGTCAATATAATAAAACCCCTCTGTTACGGAAAAATCATTTGTGTACTATTTGTAAAAATCATTTGTGGACATATTAAGTTTGACCACTTGTTTCTTTGATGGAAAAGTGATACATTAGTTCCGTCATTCCTGCGAAGGCAGGAATCCAGAGATGTTAAATGAAGAGATTTTATGTCTACATTCTTTGCAGCAAACGAAATGGCACTTTATATAC
>OGCL01001383.1_pt1 | contig 20965 bp, 17 predicted proteins | sample 1570041 | NCBI WGS metagenome assembly OGCL01 (sample SAMN06266162, study PRJEB24511) | hot springs metagenome | isolation source: Hot spring water | place: South Africa: Limpopo | collected 2015-06-22
AAGTAAGATAGGAAGGGCTGGTGTGGAATTTTTATACGACACCTTATAAAAAAAGTTCCTAGGGCTTTGTCATAAGGCATTGCATTTTAATGAAATAAAGAAAATTAAATAAAATTTGTCGATTGTAAAAAGCCTGAAACAGCCCTTCCTAAGCGCTATCTTAAGGCAAGGGTGTTTGTTTAGTCCTAACCCTAATTTTTTTAAAGCATAAGTATCAACTATAGCCATTTATATTTTGCAAATAGATAGGCAATTAAGATTGTCAATATAGTTGTACTTCCAATGATAATAGCGAAGGAATAAGGGATATCTGAAAGTGGAAGTGGTATGTTCATCCCATAAATACTTGCAATTAGTGTTGGTATGCTTATTAAGATGGTCACAGATGTTAATATCTTGATGACTGTGTTTTGTGTGTTAGCTATCATATAAGAAAAGGTCTCCATCATTTGATAGAGTATGTTGTTGGCAATCTCTGTCATCTCCTTTGCCTGATTTATCTCTGCAATTACATCTTCAAGGAGTTCCCTGTCTTCAGGGAATTTATCAAATAGATTTATCCTTAATAGTTTTTGCATCATGATTTGATTTGATCTAAGTCCAACAGTAAAATAGACAAGGCTTTTCTGTAAAAAATATAGAGATATAAGGTCTTCATTCCTCATATGCTTTCTCACAGACCTTTCAGAGACCTCAATAGTTTCGTTTATCTTATGAAGGCACTCAAGATATTTATTAGCAGTAGCAAGCAGGATGTATAAAACAAACTCATTTTTCTTTTTCGTATTTATCCTATTAGCATAATTAAGGACTAATTTTTCAAGAACTTTGGTATTATAATTACAAATTGTGATTACATAATCCTCCATAATTACTATACCTAAAATCCTTGTCATATAAGGTTCTTCACTCATTATAGTATTTTTATGAGGTATATCAACTATCAAGAGTGTGGCATTGTCTATCTTGTCATATTTTGCATTCTCATCTTCATCACAGGAATAATTTATAAACTGATAGGGGACCTTAATTTCATTTATCAAATAGTTAATATCCTCTTCTGTAGGTGCAGTAACCTTTATCCAACAGCCCTTTTCCAGATTTTGGATATTGATTAAGCCCTCTTTGCTGTTTTTTATAAATTCAATCATTACTCTCCTTTTCTGATATAAATTGCTTATTATAGAGTTCGTTGTAAAGACCTCCTTTTTTAATCAATTCATCATGTGTCCCTGATTGCTCGATAATCCCGTTATTTATAACAAGTATTCTGTGGGCTATTTGAACTGTTGAAAGCCTATGGGCTATGACTATGGTTGTACGATTTTTCATAAAAGACTCAAGTGCCTGTTGCACCTTTTGCTCTGATTCCATATCAAGACTTGAGGTGGCTTCATCAAGAAGCAATATCTTGGGATTTTTTAAAATAGCCCTTGCCAAGGTAATCCTTTGTTTTTGTCCACCTGATAGCCTTGCACCGTGTTCGCCTATCATTGTATCATAACCCTTTGGCAGGGAAATTATAAATTCATGGGCGTTGGCAGATTTTGCTGCGTTTATCATCTCATCCATCGTTGCATCAGCCTTGCCAATCAATATATTTGCCTTGATGGTATCATCAAATAAGATTACATCTTGACTTACAACTCCTATTTCTTCACGCAAGGTTTGAAGATTAATCTCTCTTGTATCAATTTGGTCAATTAAAATCCTTCCATTTGTGGGATACCAAAAGGCACAGACTAAATCAACGATGGTGCTTTTACCTGCACCACTATAACCAACGAGTGCCACTATCTCACCCTTTTTGACTTGAAAGTTAATATTCTGTAAAACAAATTCATCTGTATCAGGATATTTAAAATAAACAGATTCAAAACTTATCTCCCCTTTGACCTTATGCATGATTCCCTCTGTCCTTTCGGTTTCAGACAATAAGACCTCTTTAATCTTTTCAAAGACAGTCCTTATCTGTTGAAAACCATTGTGAATCTTACTTAATCTCTTAAAGGGGGTGTAAACAAGTATGATAGCTACTACAAAAGATACAAGTGTGCTAATATCTATCGATTCAGTGATTATTAGACTACCGCCATAAATCAGTATCCCTGCAATCCCAACACCACCCAGTGCCTCTGTTAGAAATCTTGAACTTTCATCAACCCTAACTTCCTTCATGTTGTTTTTATAGTGAGCCTGTAGTGCCCTTTGAAATCTCTCTTTCATCTTTTCTTCGACGAGAAAGGATTTGATTACCTTAATGCCTTGTAAAGTCTCCTGAAGTTCAACGGTTACATCAGAGATTAATACCCTTGTCTTTGCACTTACCTTTTTCATAATCTTACCAATGTAGGCGATACTAAAAAGCATAAGTGGTATCACTATAAATGCAATAACTGCCAAATCCCATCTCCGATAAAAGGCAACCCCAAGTAATACAATAGCAGTACATCCTTCAACGACAAAGTCTTTAACGGTGCCAGCAAAGACATTTTGCATGAGTCCTACATCATTAAGCATTCTTGACATGATAGTGCCAGTAGGATTTTTACTGAAAAAAGACAAAGGCAGATTTACTAATTTACTATAAAGGGCATATCTGACATCTACGGCTATCTTTGCACCAACAGAGTTCATCAAATAGCTTGTCAAATAAACAAAAAGCCCTCTGAATAAAAAAAGCACCATCACGCCAATAGGGATTAAAAAAAGTAGGGTATGAGACCTTTTATCTAATAGTAAATCAAGGGCAGGTTTGACGCCCCAAGCAATAAGGCCATTGATACCTGAGAGGGCGGCGCTGAAACAAACAGCCATTACAAATAGCCACATAAAAGGCTTTGCAAGACAATACATTGCCCAGAGGTCCTCTTTAAAAGAGCCTCCTTTGTAGCGAGTAAAGATATCAATTACCTTGTTGCTAAATTGATAATGTTGCTTTAGATTATCTTTCAGAAGTTGCCTTTCTTTTGAGAGATTTTTGCCTCTTGGCTATACAAGTTTATCTTAACCAGTAATATCTATAACCGAATCTATATCTCCACTGGTCGTCATAAAAAGGGTCGTAAAACCGAGGATAGAAATAAGGATATACCCTAACCTTATCCCATAAATAAATTTCCTCTATTTGAAAGTAAGGGAAGACATAGTTTAGCTCTTCAATCTTGCCATGTTTTAAACCCTTAAAGATGCCTGCAATGGTAACAAATCTACCCTTTTCAAATACAAGAGGGTCAAGATAGCCATATTGTCGTGGGTAAAGCGCCCTCACCCTTTTGCTTGGATAACTACTATTTCTTGGGATACCATAATCATCAACTAAAATATATACAGCCTCAATCAAAGAGCCCTCTTCAATAAGCCTTGTTTCAGCAATCTTTGCACCAAACACAAAGAGTCTATTCTCAAAGGGGATTGGATTATCTCTAAGTTCTTCAAAGGGGAGATTAAGCCTTGATTGCCTCATCAAATCGGGATGTATTATAGTTGGGGCGCATGACATCAGAGATGCAAAAATTGTGAAGATTATAATACTTATGAAACTTAACTTAATCATATGAATACCTCCTATTTTAAATTAAGCAGATCTAAAGAGAGTAGAAGTTTTTTATTACACTCTATGACACATCTTATTACATAATGGAAGGATTAATCTCCAATGACTTATTAAAACCCAAGATAGGAAGGGCTGTTTCGGAATTTTTATAATCGACGATTTCATTTTTAATTTTGCTTTATTCTTTATAATGCAATGCCTTTTGCTAAAGTTTCTCAAGATTTCTTTTATAAGGCGTCGTATAAAAACTCCTCACCAACCCTTCCTATTCTGTGTTAAGTTCTCAGTTCTATCCCTGATTTTGGGTTAAAAGATTATATCACAAAAGAAGCTATTACTGGTGTATGGTCTGATGGCGTAGGTGTTCTTCTTTTTCTTGGCCAGATGTCAATGGAGGCATCTTTTAGATATCCTTCAAAAGACTTGCTACAAAAGATATAATCAATCCTCATCCCTTCATCTTTCCATATGGCACCAGCAGTGTAATCCCACCAACTAAATTTTTTCTCTTTTGGATGTATGAGTCTAAAAGTATCAATGAACCCATTTTCAATCAACCTATCTAAATATGCCCTCTCTTCAGCCATTGTGCCTATAACATCATTGAGTATCACAGTGTCATAAACATCCATATCCTTGTGGGCAATATTAAAATCGCCTGCAAGGATTACCTTGCCCTGTCTTTGACCGATGAATTTTATGAATGCATCATACCATCTCAGTTTATAGTGATATTTATCCATTCCCCTTGCATCACCATGAGGTGCATAGACAGAATAAATCTCTATATCATCAATGGCAATGCCAATAAGTCTTTTTTGTTCATTGAGTATTTCGTCATCAAATTTATTAATTGTTTTATGAGGTAATTTTTTCGAGCATATTGCCACACCGTTATAGGCTTTTTGTCCAAGTATGGTGCATTGATAACCAAGCCTACCAAGTTCTTCCTTAGGGAAATTATCATCAAGAGTTTTTGTCTCTTGAAGGCAAAGAATATCAATATCAACCCTTTGAAGCCATTCTTGCAATAAATTTAGTCTTGCCCTTATAGAATTAACATTATATGTGGCTACTAACATCTTTTAATTCTCCTTCTTAATTTAATTTTTAAATTATAACAGGCAAGGCAAATAATTGAAAAAAATAGTTGAAACTATTTGTCATTTTAACTATAATTCTTATGAAAAAATCTTTTATATAAATTTAATTAAGGAGGCATACAATTTATGAAGGGTATAAGGTATTTTGTTATATTAGTTTTATTTGTGTTAATGGCAAGTTGCGGTGGTGCTGGTTCTGGTAGCCCTGGTAGTAGAGGCACAGCAGATGTAAATGTAATGGTCATGGTTGATATGATGCCAAGTCAATTTGGAATAGCTTACGAAATGGATCAAGATAAATGTCAGCTTACAAGAGTCAGTAGTATCCCTGATTATAATGTTTCTATTAATACTACCAATAATCACATGGCTACTCTTTTTATAAAGGCGAGTTTAATAAGTCCAGTTATGGGGGCAAGTCCGCTGTTTGTAGAAAAATACACAGTAACATACAGGCCTACAATAGATTCAATTGGTGCTCCTCCTATAACAACGGCTGAATATAGAAATGCATCTTTTGTAATCACCCCACCTTTAATTGCTAATTATTCAACCCTCAATTGCAAGATGGTATTTCCAGCACCAGATATTATATTCTTTGATATGATGAGAAAGGCACAATATCTTACTGATGTAAGAAGTGGTAAATATAGTTATATGACAAGTAATTATCTTAATAGATACACAGCAACTTTTACATTTACAGGGAAAAATGCAGATGGTAAAGAGTTTTCTTTCATTACACAGTCAGATTTTCAAATTGGTATTTTTTAAAACAAGGAGGCAATTATGAATAGACTATTAACAATTTTAATCCTCTTTTTAGTATCTTTATCATTCTTAGGTTGTGGAGGAGGTGGGGCTGGCACTGCAGATATCCCACCTGGTCTAAATCCTGGACAGGTGAGCCTTTTAAAACTTCTCCCTGATAGAAATGTTGCACAGACAGGCTCTTATGCCTATTTCCATGCACGAGTCCTTGATAGTAATGGAATGCCTATAGCAGGCAAAAATGTCAACTTTACTAACATGACTGCTGGTGCTACCTTGACTGCAGTTTCAGCAATAACTGATAGGGATGGCATAGCTAAGGTTGGTGTTAGGATGACCTCAGCAGGTTATGCAACTGTGATTGCCGAGGCAGAAGGTCATAGGGATAGAAGGAGTTTACTTTTTACCAACCAAAACAGTATTAGAGGTTTCTCATTAAATCCAATACTTGTTTTACTACAAGCAGATAGAAACATGAATGGCACTTATGATGAACCAGATGACTTTAAGGTCTGTCAGGGTCCTAATACAAATGTTGTAAGGATAAAAGCTACCACCTATGTTATGGGAATAAAAACAGGTGGAATGAGGGTTGGTATCACATCTGAATATCCCACCTTAGTAGCTTTTCCCAATACACCTTTTTGGGATTCCTCTACAAATACTTATTACTTAACTACTAATCCAATGGGTGAGGCTACCGTCGATGTAACTGTTAACTGTCAACTTCAGCCTAATGAATTGCTTTTTAATATGTATGCCATTACTGATTTTTACTACATTGAAGATTTTGATTTGTATTTCTTTGGCACTGGTGGAATGTCTTTATTCCTACAGCCTGTGACTGTAACTGGTATTATCCTCACAGCAGACCCTACTGCCGCTATGATTGGAGGAACTTCAAATATAAGAGCTACAGTAAATACCTCTATTGGACCTGCCCCTGATAATACGGCAGTACAGTTATACACCACTTGTGGAACCATATCGCCAACTCCTGCTATGACTTTAAACGGTACAGCAGAGGCAACTTATACAGCCCCTTCATATATCCCAAAAGGTGAAAAGTGTATGGTCATTGCTAAGGTTGCAGATAAAAATGCCACCGTTGAGATAAACATAACTGGACTATTAGAGGTTCGTCCTTCAACATTAACTATTGATGGCAATCAGGGAGGCACTGCTACATTTACAGTTGTTGGTGGCATACCTGGTTATAGAATTTATTCAGACAATCATGCCTTCAGTCCAAATCCCGCTATTTTACAAAAAAGTGGCGATACCTTTACCGTCAATGTCCCTGCGGGTACACCTGCTACGACGATTACATTTACAGTAATTGACTCCCAGTCTAATAGAACTACTGCTACTTTAACCATAACCTCTACTGCTACTGCCTTAACAATTATTCCCTCTTCAGTTACCCTTGCCCCTGGTGAATCAGCCCAATTTATGATTTCTGGTGGCAGGTCTCCTTATACTATAAGCACAAGCAGACCTGATTTACTAACTCTGTCTACATCTACGGTATCAAGTAGTGGTGGAACCTTTAGGGCAACCGCTGGGACAGTTACAGCTAACACCACTGTGACTGTGATAGTTAGGGACGCATCAGGCACAACAGCCACTGCTACTGTAACAATAACACCTACCGCGACTACCTTGGCAGTTTCCCCAACAACAGCATCCATAGGTGCAGGTGAGACAGCGGTATTTACAATAACTGGTGGCAGGGCACCTTATACAGTGGTATCATCAAGACCAACAATTGCATTTAATACAACCTCTGGAAATGGTACATGGACAGTATCAGCAAGTGGAGGGACATTTACAGTAACTGCCGGAGTGGTAAATGAAGCAACTGCAGTTTCTTTTACAATCACCGATTCTGCTGGAAATACACTTAACGCACCAACTGTGACCGTCAATAGAGGTGGGGGAGTGACTTTTGCTGTATCGCCAAACACTGTTAGCTTAACAGGCACATCAGGCACTGACGATAGAGTAACCTTTAGTATCTTTGGCGGTACGGGTCCTTTTAGCATCATAACAAGTAATGCGGCAATAATCCCTGCCCCAACTGTATCGGGAAGGACATTTACAATCAATCCTAATCCAGTAGGAGCAGTTGCTGCAGTTACACTTACAGTAATTGACTTGTCTAATGGCACCACAGCAACTGCGACTGTTACTGTTAATCCTATGATTACAAATTTTGCAATTAACCCATCAGCAATAACTATGACAAGCGGGACCTTTACTACCTTCTATATCATTGGTGGTAATGGGCCATTTACAGTTGTATCTGGTAACTCTGCTCAGGTTACTGTCGATGGTTCGGGTGTGGTTAATCTTGGTTCAGGGGTAAGAACCTTTAGGGTTGATGCTGTATCTGCTACTGCTACAACAGGACAAACTATAACGGTCATAGATACTTCAGGTGGTGCAAGGGCTACTTCAACTGTAATTGTTAATTAGTTAAAAACGAAGCAGGGATAATCCCTGCTTCGTTTTTAATAAAAACTAAGTTTATATGCCATAAAGTTCTGGCATAGCTTCCTATCGCTATTTTTTGGGTTATAAAGATGATTACAAATGAAAGATGCCCCAAAATCTGCGATAGAACTAAAAAGCTTAATAAAATCAGCAAGGAAGGGCTGGTGAAGGGTTTTTATACGACACCATATAAAAAAAAGTTCCTAGGGTTTTGTCATAAGGCATTGCATTATAATGAATAAAGCAAAATTAAATAAAATTTGTCGATTATAAAAAGCCTGAAACAGCCCTTCCTATCGCTATTTTTGGGCTATAAAGATGATTACAAATGAAAGATGCATAGTGCCTTAGAAATTGGCAGATTTGTATGTTTAAACTTTGATATTTTTGAGTCAAGTAGGCTTGATTTGCTTAAAAAACTACTAAATAATACAATCTTTGATTTAGAAGTTCAATCAAGTAATGACAAAGACATGATTTACAGGATGCCTTACTTAAACTATTAACTCTTTCAAGGCTTCGTAACTATAAAAGTTAGAAAGCAAGAGGAGACAATGCCAGTGACAATAGAAGTTGAAAAAGACAGGTCTTTTTTAGAATGTATTAAAAAAGGCAGGGGTGTAAGGGCATTTTATTAAACCCAAATACAGCGATAAGGATGGGGCTCTGAAGTGAATAGCGATGTTTTGGCAACAGTTTTTTGTGACTGGGGCGTTAAACAGCCGCAAGTGTTTGAACCCGAAGAATCGGGCTCCCCAAAAAGTCACAAGACATTTTGGGGTGGTAGGTGAGTTTTGCGGCTGTAGCGAAAGGAACTGTCAAAACATAGCTCCTGAATGAAAGAGACTTATCCTTATCGCTGGATCTTGGTTAAGTTAAAATTTTTGAAGGAGTGTTGAGATTACTTATTTTATTGTTAGAAAAAGGGGTTTTGATGGTCTTGAAGGACTGATGATTAAACACTCTAAGTATTGATGAATTTGAGACATCTTTAAAATAAAAATCTTCTAAAGGGAGGTTGTCTGATGAAAAAAAGCTTAATCTTTGTCATTATGTTTTTTGCCTTGAGCATTTTAATCTTGTTCGGATGTGGTAGTCAGGAATCAACAAGCAAATCAATAAAGTCGGATTTAATTGAACAAGAATTTAAATCGAAAATCAAAGAAACGGCCCAAAAGGCTTCTACAAATGATTATGTTGAGGGAGAGTTAATAGTAAAGTATAAGACTAATGCAAAAAGTAGTGAAATCCAATCCTTTAATAAGTCATTAGGTGTGACTGTCAAGAAATCACTTGGTGTAATAGGTGATGGAATGGTTGATTTATTGGCTCTGCCAGATGGTCTTGATGTTAAAGCAGCCTTATTGGAATATATGAATAATAGTAATGTTTCCTATGCAGAACCTAATTATAAAAGATACATTAGGACTACCATTCCAAATGATACATATTTTGTTCAACAATGGGCACTCAATAATACAGGTCAGATGATGGGTGGTTCAGTAGGTGCAGATATTAAGGCACCCCTTGCATGGGATTATTCAAGGGGTAGTGACAATCTCGTAGTTGCAGTCATAGACACAGGGATTGATTACAATCACGAAGACTTATTTGGTAAGATTTGGATTAACAGTGGAGAGATTTGTAATAATGGCAAAGATGATGATAGAAATGGCTATGTTGATGATTGTTTTGGTTGGAATTTTGCAAAAAACAATAATAATCCAATGGATGATCATGGGCATGGGACTCATTGTGCAGGTGTTATTGGTGCTACTACTAATAACAATTTGGGTATTTCAGGAATACTCTGGAATGTTAAGATTATGGCTTTAAAATTTTTAAACTCTGATGGTAGTGGTGGGACAGTTGCCGATGTTGTATCAGCACTTAATTATGCTGTAAAGATGGGTGCAAAGATTGTAAATGCTAGTTATGGAAGTAGCACATACTCTCAGGCTGAATATGACAGCATTGCTTCGGCTAATGAAAAGGGGGTATTGTTTATTGCAGCGGCAGGAAATGATGCAGAAAATAACGATTTATCGCCATCTTATCCTTGTAATTATGGATTGGCTAATATAATTTCTGTCTCTGCAAGTGATCAAAACGATAATATTGCCTCATTCAGTAATTTTGGTCCCACAAAGGTAGATGTTTCTGCCCCTGGGGTTTATATATTAAGCCTCATTAATCTAAATGGGTATTTAAACAAATATTTCTGGGACGGCACATCAATGGCTACCCCTCATGTGGTAGGACTCGCAGGATTGGTAATGACACAGCCTGAATATGTGAAATATAATTTTTCTATTTATCAGTCAAGGGCAATCATTGAGACATATGTAGATACACTCCCTGCTTTTATAGGCAAGATAAAGACTGGTGGCAGGATTAACGCCTATAAATCAGTGACTGCCCTGTTAAGTCCGACAAACCTATATGGCGAATTTTTTGGACCTACAAGTGCAGAAAAATTGAGGATACATCTTAACTGGAAGAATAATGCCACAGGTATAGATAATATAAGGATTGAAAGGATGCAAATGGGTGTAGATGCTGATTATAAAGAGATTGCAAGGTTATCTCCAAACATATCATCTTACAGCGATTTTGACATAGCAGGTGAGAGCACTTATCGTTATAGGGTAAGGGCATACAAGGGTTTTAAACAGAGTTATTTGTCTGTTAAAGAGAGAGATGTATTCACCTTTTACACAAATGTAATTGAGGTGACCACACCAAAGGATGCAGGTTTTTATGGTGGTGGTGATGGATGTTCAATAACTGCTCATTCAAAGAATTTATCAAAAGAACTGACTGTTGATGTATTTTTGATCATGATTCCGCTATTGATAATCCTTAATCGTTTTGTGAGAAGATATAGATAACCCAAAAATAGCGATAGGAAGGGCTGTTTCAAAATTTTTATAATCGACGAATTCATTTTAATTTTGCTTTATTTTTTATAATGCAATATTTATAAGGCGTCGTACAAAAAAAGTTCCTTGGGCTTTGTCATAAGGCATTGCATTATAATGAATAAAGCAAAATTAAATAAAATCTGTTGATTATAAAAATCCTGAAACAGCCCTTCTTATCGCTATTTTAAGGAGCATTCATCAAATTTACTAATCTAATTCATACAAGGTATAATTATCATAAAAATTTTTCACAAGGAGGTCTTATTTATGAAGTCATTAAAGGGGACAAAGACTGAGAAAAACATCTTGACTGCCTTTGCAGGTGAGTCACAGGCAAGAAATCGTTATACTTATTTTGCAAAACAGGCAAAAAAAGAAGGTTATGAGCAGATTGCCTTTATCTTTGAAGAGACTGCAAATCAGGAGAAGGAACATGCAAAAAGACTATTTAAGCTCCTTGAAGGTGGAGAAGTAGAGATTTGTGGCAGTTTCCCTGCAGGTGTGATTGGCTCAACTGTGGAGAATTTAAAAGAGGCCGCAGGAGGCGAAAATTATGAGCATACTACTATGTATCCAAGCTTTGCAAAGGTTGCAAGAGAAGAGGGCTTTGATGCAATTGCTCAAATCTTTGAGGCAATAGCAGTGGCAGAGAAACAACATGAAAAGAGGTATAATGATTTTAGGTCAAATATTGAAAAAGGGATAGTCTTTAAACGGGATAATGAGACCACTTGGCGTTGTAGAAATTGTGGCTATATGCATCATGGAAAATCAGCACTAGAGCAATGTCCAGCCTGTGCCCATCCGCAAGCTCATTTCGAACTTTACGGTGAAAATTGGTAATTTATATTTCCTCTCACTCTCCTCTTAAAATAGGGGGAGCAATGGAGGTATATAACACATGGTAAATGCAGTAGAGTGGAGAAATGGTAAGGTATTTATACTTGACCAGAGGTTGCTCCCCTTAGAGATTAAATATATTGAATGTACTGATTACAGGGTTGTAGCAGAGGCTATCAAGAATTTGTCAATCAGGGGGGCACCGGCTATAGGTATTGCCTCAGCTATGGGGGTTGCATTATCTGCACAAGATCAAAATACCTCATATTTTGATGGTTTTTACCGTTTTATTAAAAAGGTCATGGATACAATGATATCCACAAGACCTACCGCTGTAAATATAGAATGGGCAATGAAGAGGCTTGATAAACTCCTTATTGATAATGCTGATAAAGATGTCAACACCTTAAAGAGGCTACTTTACGAAGAGGCTATGCTTATTCACAGGGAAGACATTGAGGCAAATCTCAAGATTGGCCAATATGGTGCAGAGTTTATAAAGGATGGAGATACCATACTGACACACTGTAACGCAGGCTCATTGGCTACGGGTGGTTACGGGACGGCTACTGCACCTATGATTATTGCAAAGCAACAGGGAAAGAAGATAAAAGTGATTGCAGATGAGACAAGACCAGTGTTACAAGGTGCACGATTGACTGCTTGGGAGTTGATGCAAAATGATATTGATGCAACCTTAATAACCGACAATTCTGCTGGTTGGTTGATGAAACAAGGTATGATTGATATGGCAATTGTAGGGACAGATAGGACTACTTTAAATGGTGATGTAGCAAACAAGATTGGAACTTATACAGTAGCAGTCTTGTGTAAGGAACATAACATACCTTTTTATGTAGCCGCACCAATAAGTAGCATTGATTTTAATATGTCCTCGGGGGATATGATTAGGATTGAACAGAGAGACCCTGAAGAAGTTGCCTATATACAGGGACAAAGGATTGCACCTGAAGGTGTAAAGATATTTAACTATGCCTTTGATGTTACTCCTGCAAGATATGTGACCGCTTTTTTTACTGAAAAGGGTGTCTTCAAGCCTGAAGAATTGAGAGGCATAAGGATATAAATGAATTTTAACGAGGTTATTGCTCATTATCATGAGGAATTATTAGCCGTTGAAAAAGAATTGCTCAATATCTTTCAAGGGACTCCAACCTTGTTGCCAACCATTGGCTACCATATAATCAATAGTGGTGGAAAGAGGTTAAGACCCCTTTTTTTGTTGTTAAGTGCTGATTTATGTGGTTCAAAAAGTGATAATAAAATCCACCTTGCAGCTATTATTGAAGCCATTCATACTGCATCGCTGCTGCACGATGATGTGATTGATAGAGCAGATACAAGACGTGGTAAGCCATCTGCTAATTCAAAGTGGGGAAATCAGATCGTAATTTTGGTAGGAGATTATCTATATTCAAATGCCCTGAGACTTGCTGTATTACAGAAAAATCAAAAGATAATGGAGACACTTTCTTTTGCCACTACAAAGATGACAGAGGCAGAGATACTTCAACTTGAAAAGACTGCAGACCCCGATATATCTATTGAAGATTATTACAAGATTATCTCTGGAAAGACAGCTGTATTAATATCATCGGCATGTAAGATTGGTGCGATAATAGCAAATCAATCACCTCAAGTTGAGGACAGGCTTATGGATTTTGGAAAAAATACAGGTATAGCCTTTCAGCTTGTTGATGATGTCCTTGATTATTCTGCTAATCCAAAGACACTAGGGAAAAAACTCGGCAAGGATTTAGAGGAGGGCAAGATTACAATGCCCCTCATTAGTTTACTAAAAAACTCACCATCAGAGGTATCAAGTGAGGTTAGAGACATTGTAAAAAATTATGCAAATATAAAGGATAAGAAGACAACAATGGAAAGGATTAGGACTTTTTTTTCAGAATACAAATCGATTGATGAGTCAATGGCAGTGGCATTAGATTTTATTAATCAGGCAAAGGAGTGTATAAATATTTTTGAGCCATCTATTACAAAGCAAAGGCTTATTGCCCTTGCAGAGTATTCTTTGAAGAGGCAAAAATAGTCCAAATACAGCGATAAGGATGGGGCTCTGAAGCGAATAGCGATGTTTGGGCAACAGTTCTTTGCGGCTGTAGCGAAATGAGCAATAGAACTGTCAAAACATAGCTCCTGAATGAAAGAGACTTATCCTTATCGCTGGATCTCGGAATAGATTATATGTATTCTTTGGTGTAAGAGAATCCATATGCTTAATTAGTTTTTTTAAGGAGTAAAAAATGAGTAACCATCCCTATGTAGATTTGGCAAGAAAATCTATTGAATACTATTTAAAGACAGGCAAGCCTCTAAAGTCTCCATCCGAGTTATCTGATGATTTTAAAATCAAGGCTGGTGTCTTTGTTTCATTAAAGAAGAAAGGGCTTTTGAGGGGTTGTATAGGGACTTTTATGCCTACAAGGGATAATATCTTTGAGGAGATTGTTATTAATGCCATCTCTGCATCGCAGGAAGACCCGAGATTCCCAAAGGTAAATCCGGATGAGTTATCAGAAATTGATATATCTGTAGATGTCCTGTCAGAACCAATGATGGTTAACGATATTTCTGAATTAGATCCTAAAAAATTTGGAGTGATTGTATCTAAAGGATATAAAAGGGGTCTTTTGTTGCCTGATATTGAAGGGGTAAATACTGTCCAAGAGCAGTTACGAATTACAAAAATGAAGGCTGGTATTAATCCTGACGATAATGATACAGAATTATACAAATTCACTGTTAAGAGGTATAAATGAACGGGCTAAAATTTATCCTAGTTGATAGTTCAAAGGAACAAAGAAACAACCTGAAGTTTGCACTTGAGAAGGCTTATCGGGAGGTTGATATTGATGACTCAAATGATTTTTTAGATGCCTTAATCAAGATTCAAGAGAAAGATTATGATTTAATTGTCATAAATATAACTGATAAGGAACTTAATCATTTAGAACTTCTGAAGACCTTTAAGTCAAAACAAATAAAAAACTCCTATGCCCTAATTATCGCTTCAAGAAATGATAAAGAGGATGTTATAAATAGCTTAAAAGAGGGGGCAGATGGCTTTATAACTCTGCCTTTTACCATAGATGCTTTTATAAGGAAGTTGGCAGAGATACACGAAAAGTTTGACCGCAGGGAGCATGAAAGGCATGGATTATCTGGCAAGGTGGAGATTTCCTTTAGTGATAAAAAGACCAACGGTGATATTGTTGATATTAGCTTTGGTGGCATATTAATGAATTTAAATACAAAAGGGCCAATCCCTAATATCCTTGATAAGGTATCTATCAGTTTTTTGAACAATGGTTCAGGTGAAACTTTTGTGGTTAATGCGGTAGTAATAAGGATACAGGCACTTGATATAAATATGTCATCTGATAAAGCACGTTTTGCCTTTAAGTTTGATGTGGTTGAACCCCAAAAAAAAGAAAGACTAAAAAGTATAGTCAATGAGTTAAAGGATCTGCTCTGATCTTCTAATAGGCACCCTCTTTTTTTAATACTACCTTTATAGTTTTAAACAGTATAACTATATCAAACCAAAGAGACCAGTTAATCACATAAAAGGCTTCAAGCCTTGCCCTATCTTTCATAGTAAGTTGATTTCGTCCTGATACTTGCCAGAGTCCTGTTATTCCAGGCTTGACTTCTTTATAAAAATCAGCCAAATCTCTGTAATAGTTTGATAGTTCTTCTTTAAAGGCAGGTCTTGGACCTACAAGACTCATCTCACCCTTGAGGACATTGATTAATTGTGGGAGTTCATCAATAGAGGTCTTTCTTAAAAGCCTTCCAATGGGAGTTACCCTTGGGTCATCTTTTAGTTTACAAAACATCTCCATCTGTTCTCTTGCCTCTGGGTTTGCTTTAAGGTATTTATCAAGCCTTGACTGGTTGTCAAGATACATAGTCCTAAATTTATAAACTTCAAACTCCTTCCCACCTTTACCTACCCTTTTTTGTTTAAAAAATACAGGACCCCTTGAATCAATCTTTATCAATACAGCTGATAAAAGGACAAGGGGAATAAAAAACGGAAAAAGCAAAATTGTAAAGATATAGTCGAATATGCCTTTAAGAATCGTATTTACAGGCTCTTTTAGATTGTTTTTAATAAACAGTAAGGGCAAATCATCTCGTAAAAGTGGGATAATCTCCGTCTTTAGATGGGTTATCAAATCTATATCTGGGATGACATAGATTTTTTTAACCATCATCTGTATCTGACGAATATTGACTTCCGAAGCCATTTCATTTCTGAATGAGACAAAGGCAGTCTGGGCTGAGATTATCTGGGCAATCCTTTTTAGCCATTTTGTTGACTTGTAAATTTTTACTATTCTCCCGTCAATACTTATCTCTGCCCTTTCATTGCTAAATATGGCTCCTATCTGAAAGCCTAAATACTTATCTCCTTCAATTAGTTGAGATAAATTATTAACATCTTCCATAGGACAAATTAAGACTACTTTCTGAGTGGCAAATCCCCTTAAATGAAGTATTTTTTTTACAAAGAGCCTTGTTAGTGGTGTGATAAAAAGACAATAAACAAACATTAACAACACAAAAAGCCTTGATATCTCATCAGTCATTTTTGACAATGTAATAACTGCAAGGACAATTATTAATGAGAATAATACAGACTTTGTAATGTCTTTTGCATCAAGCCAGAAGTTTTGTCTCTTTATATATAGCCCTTGATACCATAAAAGGGACAATAGTATTAAAGGTATCCAAATTTGTCTGATGAAAAATGACATAGGTATATCAAAGATTGGCAGCCCAGCAAATATCAGATTTAAGCCGAGCCTTGTGATATATGCAAGGGCAAAGGATATGTAAAAGGCGATTAGGTCTGTAATGATTAGAATAACTAAGTAAAGTGTGTTATTCATTAAAAAACACCTTCACCTTTGTCTCAACAAAATTAGTAAAGGCAGACTTGAACTTATCCTTACTAAATCTCTCAGCATTTTCTCTGATAGTTTTTGAATCAAAACTATTCTCTATCTGAATGAATTCTCTAACCCCTTTCATAATGGCATCAACGGACTGGCTGTGAAAGAATATACCAGTCTTGCCATTTACAACTGTTTCAGAGGTGCCTCCTTGTGAATAGGCAATTACAGGACATCCACAAGCCTGTGCCTCCACAGGCACAATCCCAAAGTCTTCTTCTGCAGAGAAGACAAAAGCCCTCGCAGACTCTAAATAGTCCTTAAGATGGTCCTTTGATTGCCAACCAAGGAGTTCAATATTGGATTTTGCCAATGAACTTATCTTATCCATATCAGGCCCATCACCAATGACAATCAACCTCAGTTCAGGCATTTGACTAAAGGCAGTGACTATCAAATCAATTCTTTTATAGGGGACAAGTCTTGAGATGGTAATAAAATAATCATCTTTTTTCTTTTGATAATCAAAGCCTGATAAATCAACGGGTGGATAGATTACCTCTGAATCTCTTTTGTAAATCTTGTAAATCCTCTTTTTTACATAGTTTGAATTGGCAATGATATAGTCAACCCTGTCAATAGACTGGTAGTCCCACAGTCGTAAGTAGTGTAATATAAGCTTTGCAAGTAATCCCTTGAGAGAGCCTTGAAGTCCAGCTTGTTTTAAATACAAGTGATACATATCCCAAGCATATCTCATAGGTGTGTGGATGTAAGATATATGGAGTTGTCTTGATGAGGTCAATACCCCTTTTGCTACTGCATGGCTGCTTGAGATGACTATATCATAGTCTCTTAGGTCAAAGTCCTCAATGGCAAGTGGCATAATGGGAAGGTATTTTCTGTAATGTTTTATTGAAAAAGGCATTTTTTTTATAAAGGACTCATAGACTGTGGCATTTTCAAAAATAGTTCCCCTGAGTGCATCTGTATTTGAAACAAGGGTAAAAATATCAGCTGGATAAAGTTCATAGATTGTGCTTAAGACTGATTCTGCACCAGCTATTGTGACAAGCCAATCGTGAATGAGTGCTATTTTATAATCCTTCATAGAAAGCCTTTTTACCATTTAGTCCGTGCAAGATTGCCTTACAAATTATTCCTATTGTTGAGTAGCCATCTTGCCATGCCCTCAAGATACAATTGATGACAGATGCCATTAAGACAGTAGGTAGGTAAAGCGGAAAATACCTTTTAGTTATCAAAATCCTGTTTCTATTGGTGTAGTAATCAGTAACAACTGTCTTTGTTTTTAATCTCTTGTTTGAGCCAATTGTTGAGCCTTCTTTGTGATAGACTATGGCTTCATTGCATTGCATTATCTGCCAACCTTTCTGCTTTGCCCTTATAGACCAGTCCAATTCCTCATAATAGAGAAAGTAATCCTCAGATAATAAGCCTACATCAATAATAAATTCCTTTCTAACAAGCATAGACGCACCAATGACATAATCAATCTCTTTAAAAGATTGTCCTCTGTCAATCTCATTGATACCTAATTGAATGGGTTTGCCAATACATTTAATATACTTTCCACCAAGCCCATTTATTACCTCTGGACTGTCAAAATACATTAACTTACTGCCAATTATACCAATCTTTTTGTTTGCTTTATTTTCAGCACAACTAATCATCTTCTTTAGACTATCCCTTGATGCAATGGTGTCATTATTTAATAACCAAACATATTTGCAAGCATCATCTGATAGGGCAATCTGCATGCCTTTATTATTAGCACCTGCAAAGCCGAGATTATGATTATTCTCGATAAGATTGATTTTTTTATAATCTCGTGCCATTGATGAATCTATAAGGCTTCGTAGAGGATGTCCTTTGTCAATATAAGCACATAACCTATTGTCAAGCCACATCTTGATAATGTCAACAGAGCTATCCCTTGAGCCATTATCTATAATTATTATCTTAAATTCTTCGTAGTCTAAATTTAAAAGACTTTCAAGACATAAGATTGTATGATGCCAGCCATTGTAGTTAATTAAGATTATATAAACCATAAGATATGCTCATTAATCGTTATTCAGGGGATAGTTTATGTTCTCACCCAATATGCCTTTGTTTCCATCTTTTAGGGCATCTAAGAGGATCTTGAATCTCTTTAATCTCCTATGTCTTAAGGCATTTAAGAACAGGATTAGCATAAAAGTATATTTGTGGAGATTATAGATAATTCCCGTCTTTTTGCAACAGTATTTCTCAAAATATACCTCATTTCTAAAGGCATAATAGATAAGTCTGTCAATACCCCCAAGTATAAGGGCATCAAAGGGATTTCCATAACTTTTTCTACACCACCAAGACATCTGAATATCGCTTATCTGTGCATTTGTAATTAGAAATATTACCCCACCATTTGATGTCATACGATAGGTAAACTCCAAGTCATCTCCATAAAGACAAAAGGATTTATTTGGCAGTCCAAACCTATTGATTACGGATTTGTGAAAAAAAAGCCCGCTATATACAGCATAGGGGATAGCAATCTTTTCAGGGTAGGTGATTATTGAATGCCTCATTATTCTGTGAAATATCTCAGCTATGTGAAATCTCCTAAAGGCATTTTTTCTCATCCTTTCTATGATGCCTTCTTTAATATCACTTATATGCTCTTTCCTTAAGGCACTAATCATAAGATTATCTATGCCGTATTCTTTGCTAAGTAAATCATATGCATCTATGAGTTTGTTAATACAGCCCTCTTGTAATTCGCCATCATCGTCAAGCAACATTATATAGGATTTATTGGACTTAAATGCCTCTGAAATGGCAAGGTTGTAGCCAAAGGCAGATCCCTTATTGGTCTTTTCGCTTAAGATATTAAAAATAATATCTCCTCTATTTGAAAATTCCTGGGTTATCTTTTCGTTAAGATTGTATTTAATCCCGTTAGCAAAAATGACAAAGTTCCTTATGCCTTGTAATATGCACGATTTGATGGATTTTTTGAGATAATCCCATCGTTCAGAATAGGTCACTGTTACTATGACAATATCATCTCTTGAAATCATTTTCTTGCAATAAAGAGCATCTCAACGCCTTTGTTTTTTTTATATAAAAGTATTATATATTCCAAAAGTTCGATGGTGTTTGAAAAAAAGAAACCATGAAAATCAATTTTATCATTCCAATGATACTGACCAGTCTTTTGGATCATAAGGCTTGCTGAGGCAATAAAGCGACTTCCACGAGAGGTAGTCTTTATTTCATAGTAATTAATATTAGCTTTTTTAGCACATAGAGCCATAGATGATGGATTGTAAAGATAAAGATGTCTTGGTGCATCAAGAGCCATCCAGTTTTTTTTAAATATACTATTTTGTAGTGATTCTGAATTAGGTGTGGCTATGCAAATGATACCATTTGGTTTGATTGCCTTATAACACTTTTTTAAAAAGTCAATTGGTTCATAAACATGCTCAAAGACATGGCTTGATATTATAGCATCAAAGGCTTCAAGAGACAAATCAATTTCAAGAAAGTCACCTTGAGTAACCTTAAGTCCTCTTGACCTGGCAACATCAACTGCCTTGTAATCAACTTCAATTCCCTCTGCCTGCCAGCCCCAATTATTCATCATCTCAACTAACTCCCCATTGCCGCAACCTATATCAAGCAATCTACCTTTACCCTTTATTCCTTTTAGCACATTAAACCAAAAGTCAAGGGAGACCCTTTTAAAAGGAAAGGGTAGAAGGATTAAGCCCAAGATTTTATCAATTAAATTGACCTTTTCTTTTGTATAACCATATTTATTTGCAAGGTATCCTAATTTAATCCTTTCTTTTAGAGACTTATTTTTAATTCTTTCATATTCATGAGTGGGATACTCTGAATAGGCAAGGTAGATGTCGTCACTAATGGGCATTGGGATTAGCCACTGAAGTCCACAATTAGGGCATTTATTTACATCCCAAGAGCCTTCGATAGTGCCTAAGATGTCTGTAAGGGCTTTATATAAAATTACACCTTCTGTGTTACAGAGTTTACATTGTTTGATAAAAGTTGACCTCAAAGATTTCATGGTTTTCTAATAGATTTATTGACATAATTCTGCTTAATTGAAAGAATAAGGACTTTCATGTTTAAGGTGGTTGATATTTTAACAATGATATCTTCATATAGCAACAGAAAACCCAAAAATAGCGATAGAACTTAAAAGCTTAGTAAAAGTAGCAACTAAGATAGGAAGGGCTGGTGTGGAATTTTTATACGACACCTTATAAAAAAAAGTTTGTAGGGCTTTGTCATAAGGCA
>OGCL01001384.1_pt1 | contig 20960 bp, 17 predicted proteins | sample 1570041 | NCBI WGS metagenome assembly OGCL01 (sample SAMN06266162, study PRJEB24511) | hot springs metagenome | isolation source: Hot spring water | place: South Africa: Limpopo | collected 2015-06-22
AGAACCCAACGGCAAACCTGCAACAGCACGCACATGGTTTTCAAACTGAGAACAGACTGCACCTTCGATGCTCCAGTGACCTGAGTTATGCACACGCGGCGCCATTTCATTGGCAAGCAAGCCATGCTCAGTCACAAACAACTCTAGCGTCAACACACCCACATACTGCAAGTGATTGAGCAAACGAGTAACGTAGTCTTGTGCAGTCGGTAATAAATCGGTGCTGTCTGGTGCAGGCACAATCGAATGCGACAAAATCCCATGATGATGATGGTTTTCGGCCAGTGGGTAGGTTTTCACCGTGCCATCTTGGCCGCGTACCGCGATAATCGACACTTCGCGCTGAAAGCTGACAAACGCTTCGGCAATCAATGGCACAGTTTGGCCTAAACTTGCCCATGCGTCGGCCAGTTGGGCAGTCTCGCGCAGGACAAACTGACCTTTACCATCATAGCCACCCGTTGCAGTTTTCAGCACCAACGGCACACCCAATTGCTGTACCGCAGCTTGCAAATCAGCTTCGGTATCGACTCGGCGATATGCCGCCACAGGAATCTCAAGCTGGTCAAACAAGGCTTTTTCGAGCAACCGATGCTGTGCAGTCGCCAGTGCCTGACGCGGTGGGTATAAGGTTTGGGTTTGTAGCAACTGATCCGCGTCGCTGAGCAAGGTATTTTCAAACTCTAGCGTAAACACGTCTGCACTTTGGATAAAGCCAGCCAGTTGGGCGCGGGAATAGACCTGCCCCAGTACACTAGAAGGACAGCCCTCGGCATCTTCTAAAAACGTACAGCGCAGACCCAGTGGCAGTGCGGCTTGCGCCATCATGCGACCCAACTGACCGCCACCAAACACCCCGATGGTTTGTACTGCACTCATGCTGTTTTTCCCGGAATCGGGAAGGCACGGACTTTCTCAGTTTGCGCCAAGCGAAAGTCGGTGACCGCTTGGGCGATCAAGGGATTGGCCAAGCCGACAATCTGCGCGGCCAAAATCGCCGCATTGGTTGCGCCCGCTTTGCCAATTGCAAGCGTGCCGACTGCGATACCGGCAGGCATTTGCACAATCGACAGCAGCGAATCGACCCCGTTTAAGATCGAGGACTGTACCGGCACACCCAGCACCGGTAGGTCGGTCTTGGCTGCACACATGCCCGGTAGATGCGCCGCACCGCCTGCACCCGCAATAATCACCTGAATACCGCGCGACCGTGCATGTTCGGCGTATTCAAACAGACGATCCGGCGTGCGATGCGCAGACACCACTTCGGCCTCAAACGGCACACCCAGTTGATTCAGCATTGCGGCAGTATGCTCGAGGGTTGCCCAATCAGATTGAGAGCCCATGATAATACCGACCAGCGGCTGACCGGCAGGTGAAATGGCTGGAGCAGTGACCGGATTCATGGCGCGTCCAATAATCAGGGTAAAAAATGACCGCATATTATGCCGTGTTTTCGGCAGTTTGGCGAGTTTTAGCGACGTATTGAGCCATAAAATGGCCTAAAAAACAGGATACCTTCAATAACGAGATGAGCTACTTGGCACGAAATACAAAATACACCGCACCACACAAACAAAACGCTGCCCACAAGTAATCTAGCTTGAGCGGTTGTTTAAACATCAACAGCATGAACGGCACGAACACCAGCAGCGTGACCACTTCTTGACCGATTTTCATTTGGCCGACACTCACGCCGTGCGCTTCTAGCAATCGAACCGCACTGATCATAAAAACATACTCAAAAAACGCAAAGCCCCAGCCCATCAAAATCGCCTGCCACAGCGGTGCGTCATGTGGCAAAAACTTCAGGTGGCCATACCAAGCCAACGTCATAAAACAGTTGGCAATGATCAGCAACAACAGCGGCAGACCATACACACTCATCACAACACACTCATGGCATTCATGCTGGCCTCAGCATACGCAGCAAATTCACTGCATGACAGTATCTTTTCAGTGATGGCCTTGCTATCGTTTCGCTGGATTTTATTCGACTGAATACCGCGCATTTTGGGGAGAACGACAGCAATGCATCTGCATATTTTGGGGATTTGTGGCACGTTTATGGGTTCACTGGCCCTACTGGCACGTGAACTGGGTCATAGCGTGACCGGCTCTGACCAAAACGTCTACCCACCAATGTCCACTCAGCTTGAAGCGGCTGGGATTGCGCTAATGCAAGGCTATGAGGCCAGTCATTTGCAGCCGCATCCCGATCTCGTCATCGTCGGTAATGCGATGAAACGTGGCATTCCAGCTGTGGAGTATGTGCTGGATCAGGGCTTGGCCTATACCTCTGGGCCTGAATTTTTGGCACGGTATATTTTACCAAACAAGCATGTGCTAGCAGTTGCAGGCACACATGGCAAAACCACCACCACCACCATGCTGGCATGGATTTTAGAGCAAGCTGGGCTCAACCCCGGCTTTTTGATCGGTGGTGTACCGCTTGGGTTTAGCCACAGCGCACGCCTTGGCGGTGATTATTTTGTGGTCGAAGCCGACGAGTATGACTCAGCATTTTTTGATAAACGCTCAAAGTTTGTGCATTACCATCCACGCACAGCGATTTTAAATAATCTTGAATTTGACCATGCCGATATTTTTGATGATTTGGCAGCCATCCAAAAACAATTTCATCATCTGGTGCGCACCATTCCACAAAGCGGCCAGATCATCATGCCCAACAACGAACCGGCGCTGGATCGGGTACTTGAGATGGGCCGTTGGACACCGGTGCAGCGCACTGGTTTAGACAGCACAGATGCGGATTGGAATGCGCGACTGCTACAGGCCGATGGTGGTCGGTTTGAGGTGTTGCACAGTGGGCAGCCGGTCGGTATCGTCACGTGGCGCATGAGCGGACGGCATAGCGTATCCAATGGCTTGGCAGCAATTGCGGCAGCGGCACATGTCGGCGTTGATCCGGCGACCGCATGTCAGGCGTTATCAAATTTTGGTGGGGTGAAACGCCGCATGGAGCTACTCGGCACAGTGCGTGGCATCGCGGTATATGATGATTTTGCCCATCACCCGACCGCGATCGAAACCACCTTAGACGGCGCACGCAAGATGCTCGGTGAGCGTCGTTTATGGGCGATTATTGAACCACGCTCAAACACCATGCGGATGGGCAGCCACAAAGATGGCCTAGCACAGTCGGCGCGGGCGGCCGATCAGGTGATTTGGTATCAACCAGCCGGACTCGATTGGGATTTAAGCCCTGTGGTCGCGGCTGCACCGAATCCATCGCAGGTATTAAATCAACTCGATGAGATTATTGCACGTATCGTTAATGAAGCGCGTGAGGGTGATGTGGTGGTCATCATGTCAAATGGTGGCTTTGGTGGACTGCATCAGAAGCTGCTGACTGCCCTGCAAACGCTTTGACACACAACTCTGCTAAAAGCCCAGATTAACGGTGAAAAATCTGGGACAAGCAGCAAAATATATGCTGTGCTGTAGCAAACGCTTACACGCGGAACACTTGTTTATGCTTAAATTTCTCATGAAATGACAGATGAAAATGACTGAGGAGTGTGAATCATGTTTTCGATTATCGGTGCAATCATTATTGGTTTTTTTGCAGGGTTAATTGCCCGTGCCATTCACCCTGGCGATGACAAGATGGGCTTTTGGCTCACGGCTGCACTGGGGATTGTCGGCTCGGTGACCGCGACTTTCTTAGGCCAAGCCATCGGCCTGTACCAGTCTGGCCAATCAGCAGGCTTCTTAATGTCAATCGCGGGCGCAGTGTTGGTTCTGTTTATTTACACCCTGTTGTTTCGCAAAAAAGCAGCTTAAAAAATAGCGCTAACGTCGACCTGTGGATTCAATATCGGGCTAGGTATTGAATCCAGCTTAGTTACTTTCCGATACAAAACGACCCGAAAATTTTCCCCAATAAATCATCAGCGGTAAACTCACCGGTGATTTCGGACAGCGCAAGCTGCCCAAGCCGTAAGCTTTCCGCCATCAGTTCGCCTGCCGCAAACTCCACCAACTGCACCCGCGCATCGGCCAGATGGTTCTGGCAGCGCATGAGTGCGTCTAAATGCCGTGTTCGGGCGATAAAGGTGGATTCCTCAGGCTGATAGCCTGCATGGGCGCTAATCGCTTGTATAAGGCCATCTAGGCCATGTTTATGCTTGGCAGACAATTGCACTCGCCGATATCCCTGCAACGTATCCACCGTGACCGCTTGGCCAGCCAAATCGCACTTGTTACCGATCAGCATCAGACGCTGCGGTTGCATCTGTTCACTAAAAAACTCAGCCGCCAACGCCAACGGATCCGGCTCAGTGGTCAGGTCATACACCAACAGCAACAAATCCGCCTGCTCAATCGCCTGATACGCCCGCCGAATCCCCTCGCGCTCCACCACATCGCCGGTATCACGCAAACCTGCGGTATCGGTCAGCGTGATCGGTAGACCGTTTAAGGTGATTTTTTCGTGCAGTACATCGCGGGTCGTCCCCGCAATATCGGTGACAATCGCCCGATCGACACCGGCCAGCGCATTCAGCAAACTCGACTTACCCGCATTTGGCTTACCGGCAATCACCACCTGCAAACCCTCACGCAGCAGTTGGCCTTGCTTGGCCGATTGCTGTACCGCTGTTACCGCATCCTGTACCTGATTCAGTAAGCCTAAAATTTTACCATCGGCCAAAAAATCAATTTCTTCTTCTGGAAAATCAATCGCCGCTTCGACATGCAAGCGCAAGTGAATCAACTGCTCTAGCACCTGATTAACCCGCCCCGAAAACTCACCTTGCAGCGAACGCATCGCCGAACGCGCGGCCGCCTGACTGCTCGCATCAATCAGATCCGCAATCGCCTCCGCCTGCGCCAGATCGAGCTTGCCGTTTTCGAATGCACGCGCCGAAAACTCACCGGCTTGTGCTGCGGTCGCGCCGAGTGCAAACAGGCGCGCCAGTAGCGTATTTTGCACCACCACACCGCCATGTCCTTGCAACTCCACCACATCCTCACCGGTAAACGAATGCGGTGCAGGGAAGTACAATACAAGCCCTTCGTCAATCGCTTGGCCTTGGCTATCCCAAAACGCCGCAAATTGCGCATAACGTGGCTCAGGTAACGCTTTGCCAGTCAACGCCTGTGCAATCGTACCGGCTGCACGGCCTGACAGCCGAATCACCCCAATACCGCCGCGTCCTTGTGGGGTAGCAATTGCAGCAATCGTCGGGGCATAGGGCGTGGTCATATCTGACTCCTCAAGCATCACAGCAAGACAAAAAAAATCCGCTCACCACGCAAGATGGCAAGCGGATGATAAAACACAGCCGCTTAAGACGCTTGGGCTTTACGCGCAGCCATGTCTTTTTCGATTTGCTTATTTACAAACCACTGCTGGCCGATGGTAAACAAGTTATTGATGATCCAGTACAACACCAGACCCGCAGGGAAAAATAGTAAGAACACCGTGAAAATAATCGGTAGCATGCGCAGCACTTTGGCTTGCATCGGATCAGCTGGCTGTGGGTTCAGCATCTGCTGCACATACATGGTCACGCCCATAATCAGCGGCAAAATAAACCACTTGTCCATCGCAGACAAATCGGTAATCCACAACAACCATGGTGCATGGCGTAACTCCACGCTTTCCATCAGCACCCAGTACAACGCCAAGAAAATCGGCATCTGTAATAACAGGGGCAAACAACCCGCCAGTGGATTGACTTGCTCACGCTTGTACATCGCCATCACTTCTTGCGAAAACCGCATCCGATCATCGCCAAACTCTTCCTTCATGCGCTGCATTTCAGGGGCAATCACCCGCATTTTACCCATTGAACGATAGCTCTTGTCGGATAATGGGTACAGGATAATCTTGACCACAATCGTCAGCGCAATAATCGCCCAGCCCCAGTTGCCGATCAGCCCGTAAAAGAAATTCAAGCCAATAAACAATAACTGCGCAATCGGCCATAACCAACCATAATCTACAGTCTTATTCAAACCATCTGCTAAATGCTTGAGCTCAGACTGGATTTTAGGGCCCGCATAAAATGTTGCCCCAATATCCATTTGCTGACCCGCCGCCACACTAACAGCCGGTGAGCGGAACCCCATAATATATTGACCATCGACCGTGCGTGATTCTAGCACCGCAGTTTGTTTGGCATCCGGTACCCAAGCAGATACAAAATAATGCTGTACCATGGCCACCCAGCCACCTTGGGCAGGGGTATTTAACGGTGACTTGGTAAAGTCGGAAAAGCTCATTTTATTGTAATTTTCGTCGGGTATGCCCCAAGCGCCCCCCAAGAACGTCCCAATCGCAAAAAAACCTTGGCTGCTGACACTAGGGTCTACGCTACCATCACGTTTGATTTGACCGAACATCAATCCTTGCCAAGCTTGCTCACCACGATTAATCACCCGATGATTGACCCGAATCGGATACTCACCTGCTTTGAGCTCAAAGGTTTTAATGATCTCGACACCGTTACCCGCATCAAACACCAACGGCACAATTAAATCAGACTGCCCAGCGGCTAACACATAGCGAGGTTGTGCCACTTGATATAATGGGCGACCCTCGGCCGATGCATCTGGACCATTTGTACCAATAAGCCCAGACTGTGCAACATAGGTACGGCCTTCACCCTCCTCAAGCAACAAAAAAGGCTGATCAGAGTTTTGGCTGCGGCGATGCTGCAACAGTTCTGCACGTACCACATCACCGCCACGAGGATTGATCCAGAGCTTATACACATCTGTTTCAACCTCCAGCAAACCCGTATTATTTGCAAGCTCCGCAACAACAGGACTGTCCACTGGCAGCGAGCTAGGCAAGTCATTGACGACAGGGATATCTGTTGTGGTTGTTGCTGCTGTCACTGCTACAGCAGGGATATCGCTACTGGTCGCGACGGTAGCCGTAGTTGGTGCAACAGGTGTGGCGGCTTCTGAGCCGTAATCTTTTTGCCACGCCAGCACCAACAAATATGCGGTGACCAACATCGCCAGCAGAATCAATACTCGACCCCATTGCTGCATGATCATTACCTCAGTCAAAAAAATAAATCGGCCAATTTTAGGCTTGAAAAGGAATCGGGGGATAGCAACGAATACGCCCTTTCGTGGCTATGTAAAAATACTGACCTTTCGGCAAAGGCACGGGATCATAACCAAAGCCACCCCAAGGATGACAGCGACTCAGTCGGCATATGGTCATCCATGTCCCTTGCATCGCACCGTGCTTGGCGATTGCCTCAAGAGAATATTGGGAGCAGGTCGGATAATAGCGGCAGCGCGGCCCAAGCATCGGGCTAATCACAAATTGGTAAAACCGGATCAGACCGCGTAACACCATCTTCATGGCACAGGTGTTCCACGCAGCATGGCTGAATCAGGAGATTGAGTTTTTTTTGCTAAGGCACGCCATGCTTTACGCAATTGGTCGTGTAATTCGCTATTGCTGAGGGACAACGCTTCTGGCTTAGCCATCAAGATGATGTCTAACGCTGGGATTTGCGCTTGGTTCAACCGAAAACTCTCTCGAGCAAGGCGTTTGATGCGATTACGCTCATGCGCCCGCCGAACCTTACGCTTAGCAACAACGAACCCTAGGCGGGCGGCTGTTGGATGCGTGGTGGCCAATAGCATAAATCCAGACTGATGGACTTTGTACTTGGCACCATCAAAGACTTTTTGGAATTCTGCGGCCTGAAGTAAACGCTGCTCAGGCCGAAACGAGAAAGTCATCATGCTACCTCTGCGGACGCATGAAGCGCTCGTGATGTTAAACGGTCAGGCTGTGACGGCCTTTGGCGCGGCGGCGAGCCAAGACTTGACGGCCATTCTTGGTTGCCATGCGGGCACGAAAACCATGAACGCGTTTGCGCTTAAGCTCGCTGGGCTGGAAAGTACGTTTCATGAAAACACCCAAGTGAAAGCAAAAAAGAAAGTGATTTTATGGCCGGATGGGGGTTGTGTCAAACGATTTGATCATTTTTTGGCAAATCATCGTCGCGTACTGCACTTCTTGACCTAACTGACCAATTCAGTAAGCACTTGCGGTTGTCATCAAGTCCGTCAAAACGACTCAAAGTAAAAGTCTATGAGTCGTCGTAAGGGATACAACTCTTGGAATCTGTTGAAACTGGATTGAGATCAGATGGGGTAGGGTAGGGTGAAGTTTACTGGTGATCAAATAGTGATCTTTTTTAAATTTATCCACAGCTGTTTTTCGAGTTATCCACAGTTTTTTTGCGAACCAATCATAAATTTATTAAATTTAAATTTATATATTATTATTATTAGGGAGGCGTTTTTCTGTGGATAAGTCATTTTTTTATAATTAAATCAAATTTTTATCATGTGGATAAGGTTGTGGAAAAGCTGTGGACAAAATGTGGATAACTTTTTTAAGAAACTTATCCACACAGTTGTCCACAGAGTTATCCACAGGAGTTATCCACAGGCCGCTGCAGTGAGCCGACCTGTGGATAACTTTGCTAAAATGAGTGTTTTTTGCTGATCAGCTTGGATTGTGTCAGTACCTTGAGCATGGCTTCAGCGCGTACCGATTGTCCGTTGCTGCAATCTTAAGCGATGACACTGGGAGGCTTATTCGGTAGAATGTTTGCCCCATACGGGGATGGCAAGCGGTCAGTATCAATGAACGTGTTTGTCATGAGCTCGTTTATGGGCGTGTTTGGCACGGCTGCGGCGAGATTCTGATTTTTTTGCGATCCTCTGGGGGGAGTACATGGTCTGGACGGATTGCCTCAATGCGCTGCGCGATGAGCTGCCAGACAATGTGTTTACATTGTGGATTCGGCCGTTGCATGCTGAGTTACGCGGTGACACCTTGTATTTGATGGCACCCAATCCGTATTTTACACGGCATATCACTGAATATTTTTTAGACAAAATTACCGTTTTGGCGCGTCAGTTTAGTGGCGGAGCGATTCAGCAGGTACAGGTGCAGGTCGATGCTCGGCCGGGCTTGGCCAAAACCAGCAGTCGTGAATCCACCGTAACACCTGCGACCAAATCGGTCGCACAGCCCCCAACGGTGATGCAAAGGCCCCCCGCCCGTTCGCCTAATGGCCGTGCATTAGGCCGGCCGCTCAGTACGTCGTTCACCTTTGCACAGTTTGTCGAAGGCCGCTCAAACCAAATGGCGGCTGAAACTTGTCGCAAAATCCTGACTTCGTTGGGTGATGCCCAGCATAATCCATTGTTCTTATATGGGCCGACCGGCTTGGGTAAAACCCACCTGATGCATGCGGTAGGCAATCACCTGTTGTCCACCAAGCCAGACGCGCGAGTCATGTATATGACTTCTGAACAGTTTGTCGGTGGTTTTGTCGGTGCGTTACAGCAAGGCAAAATCGACGACTTTAAAAAAGAATGCCGGTCGCTAGATTTGTTGTTAGTCGATGATATTCATTTATTGGCAGGCAAAGAAGCCAGTTTGGTCGAGTTTTTTCATACCTTTAACTCATTATTGGACGAGTCACGTCAGATTATCTTGACCTCTGATCGTTATCCAAAGGAATTAACTGAGCTTGATCCACGATTAATCTCTCGATTCTCGTGGGGATTATCAGTGGCAGTTGAACCACCTGAGCTCGAAACTCGGATTGAAATCCTCCTAAAAAAAGCCAGTAGCAGCGAAGTTGATTTACCGCGTAACTGTGCATTATTTATCGCACAGCAAGTGATGGCAAATGTTCGAGAGCTAGAAGGTGCGCTGAATAAAGTGATTGCGACGGCGCGTTTTAAAGGTGTCGATATTAGTCTTGAGATTATTAAAGAGTCTCTGAAAGATGTATTGGCGATTCGGGCGCGTACCATTAACATCGAGAACATCCAGCGTGTGGTGGTCGAATATTTTCGGATTCCACTCAAAGAGCTGAATGGCCCAAAGCGTACCCGTATCTATGCCCGTCCGCGTCAGATGGCGATGGGGCTGGCACGCGAGTTGACCAATGAGAGCTTTCCAGATATTGGTTTAGCCTTTGGTGGGCGTGACCACAGCACCGTGATGCATGCCTGTGAAAAAGTGCAAGAACTGCGTAATAGTGACCCAAATTTTGCGGAAGACTATCATAACCTTCTGAAACTATTGCAAACCTGATTGGCCATAGCCGACTGAATCAAGATTGGAGTGTGAAGATGAAACTGAAAATCGCCAAAGACTTGCTGCTCAAAGCACTCTCGCAAGTATCCGGCGCGGTGGAGCGGCGGCACACCATGCCGATCCTGTCCAATATCAAGCTTGAGGTGACGCCGAGTCATTTGGTATTGACTGGTTCAGACCTTGAGGTTGAGCTGGTGGCGCGTTTGGCGTTGCCTGACGGTGCATGTATTGAGGCCGGTGAAACCACGCTGTCTGCACGCAAGCTGATGGATATTATCAAGTCGCTGCCGAATGCGGCCGTGATCAGCCTACAAACTGAAGAGCAACGCTGTCAGCTGAAATCGGGCAGTAGCCGTTTTGTGCTGGGCACGCTGGCTGCTAGCGACTTTCCGTTACTCGGTGAGGCCACACAAGGCGCCCATGTGCGTGTCGGACAAGCGACCTTGAAAAAGCTGCTGGACAAAACTGCGTTTGCAATGGCGGTGCAAGATGTGCGGTTTTATTTGACAGGGATGCTGTTCGAGGCCGAGCAAGGCTTGCTGCGCACCGTGACCACCGACGGCCATCGTCTGGCACTGTCAGAAGCCCCTGCGCAACTGGATGCCAGTACTGCGAGCAGTGTGCAAGCGATTGTGCCGCGCAAGGGCATCATGGAGCTACAGCGTCTGCTGGCGGCCGAAGACAGTGAGTTGGATATTTTGGTTGGTCGTGAGTTTTTGAGCGTGACGTTGCAACCAAGCAATCCTGAATTGCCGATTGAGATTCGCTTTACCAGTAAGCTAATTGATGGCAAGTTCCCTGATTACCGCCGTGTACTGCCGCGTAACGGGACTAAAGTGGTACAAATCGAGCTGGCTGCGTTTCGCCAAACCCTACAACGGGTGTCGATCCTGAGTAATGAAAAGCTGCGCGGCGTGTTCTTAAACTTTAAGAATGCTGAAATGCGTCTGCGTGCCAACAACCCTGAGCAAGATGAGGCGGTCGAAGATTTACCGATTCAGTATCAGGGCGATGAATTAGAAATGTCGTTTAACTCGCAATATCTGTTGGATGTGATGAATGCGCTAGAAGGCGAGCAGATCCAGCTGACCTTGTCGGAAGCCAATGCCTCGGCCTTGGTACAAGACCCACTGGTCAACGAAAGCCTGTACGTGGTCATGCCGATGCGAGTCTAAGCGTATGCAGATTGATCGACTGCATATCGAGCGTATTCGGAACCTCACCGATGTACAGCTGGAGTCGTTGCAGTCGTTTAATGTGATCTATGGCGACAACGGCAGTGGCAAAAGCTCCGTGTTAGAAGCTATCCATTTGTTGGCGACGGGGCGTTCGTTTCGTAGTCCAAACCTGAAGCAAGTGATTCAGCATGGCAAGCCCGATGCGCTGATCTTGCTGCAAGCGGGCAATGACCGCATCGGCGTGCTCAAACAACTGCACGCCGAACATGTCTTAAAGCTCAACGGCAATCTGCTCGACAGCCAAAGCGAACTGGCGCGTCTGCTACCGGTTCAGCTGATCGACCCTGAAGCGATGAGCCTGCTCGACAGCGGCAGTCAACCACGGCGGCAGTTATTGGACTGGTTGATGTTTCACTTGGAGCCGAGCTTTCACTCAGCATGGCTGCACTATCAACGTGCCCTGCGTCAGCGTAACGCCAGTCTAAAATCCACGGCATCATCACAGATGCTGGCTGCTTGGGATGAAGCGCTTGCGCTGTATGGCGAGCAGTTGCATCAGGTGCGTACCAGCGTCATGGCCGCGTGGCAGCCAGTGTTTCAAGCGCAGTTGGCGCAGTTGTTGCCTCAGCTTGAGATTCAGATGCAGTATCACGCCGGTTTTAATCTGGAGCTTGGCCTGCTGGCAGACTTACAGCAACACACGCGTCGCGACCAGCAGCGTGGTCATACCAGCGTCGGGGCGCATCGTGCCGACTTGAGTTTTAAGACCCCGATTGGACGTGCTGAGCAGGTGTTGTCACGTGGCCAAAAAAAAATGCTGATCCTCGGTCTTCGCTTGTCGCAGCTCTGTTTACTGCATCAGCGTCAGCGCTCAACTGTGGTATTATTAGACGATATGGCGGCAGAGTTGGATGCCGCTGCTCAGCAGCGTTTACTCGGTGTATTGCAAAACCTAAAAAGCCAAGTGTTCCTGACCACGTTGTTGCCCACCACATTGGATCATGTGTTTGACGACTTATCGCTACAGCCGGTATTGTTTCACGTGGAACATGGACGAGTAACACCACGCACACTGATGTAGCCTTGAGCGTCGACCTTGCTGGTGACGACAGCAAGCGTCCACCTGATTTTAGTCCGTTTTCGTTAGGGAGATCCCATGAGTTCTGATATGCAAGATGCTGATGCAACCGTAGCCGTGGCAGATACGGCACCCACTTACGACTCCTCAAATATTAAAGTGTTGCGCGGCCTAGATGCAGTACGCAAGCGGCCGGGTATGTACATCGGCGACACTGACGACGGCACAGGTCTGCACCACATGGTGTTCGAAGTGGTCGACAATGCGATTGATGAGGCCTTGGCTGGTCATTGCGATGAGATCTTGGTCAAAATTCATACTGATGGCTCAGTCAGCGTGCGCGATAACGGTCGTGGGATTCCGGTCGATATTCACCCTGAAGAAGGCGTGTCAGCGGCGGAAGTGATCCTGACCATCCTGCATGCGGGCGGCAAATTTGACGATAACAGCTATAAAGTCTCTGGCGGTTTGCATGGTGTTGGTGTATCGGTGGTCAATGCACTATCGAGCAAACTGACCCTGAACATTCGGCGTGGTGGTTTCTTGTACGAGCAAAGCTATCAGCATGGCGTGCCAGACTATCCACTGCGCGAAGTCCGTCCGATTGAAGGCACGGGTACTGAGTTGCGCTTCTGGCCGAGTCATGACACGTTCACCCAGACCGAGTTTCATGCTGAGATTTTGGTGCGCCGTCTACGCGAGCTGTCATTTCTAAACGCGGGTGTCCGCATCGTGGTGCAGGACGAGCGCACCTCGGCAGAGCATGTGTTTGATAGCGCAGGTGGCTTGGCAGAGTTTGTCAAATACATCAATGTCGGCAAACACCCACTGAACGACATCTTTCATTTTTCGGTGCAAGGCGAGCAGGGTATTGGTGTTGAAGTGGCGTTGCAGTGGAATGACAGCTACCAAGAAAACGTACACTGCTTCACCAATAACATCCCGCAAAAAGACGGCGGCACACACCTTGCGGGGTTTCGTGCGGCACTGACACGCGGTCTGAATGCCTATCTCGAAAAAGAGAATTTACTGAAAAAAGAAAAAGTCGCGATCACCGGTGATGACGCGCGCGAAGGTTTAACCGCCATCGTGTCGGTCAAGGTGCCTGATCCGAAGTTCTCTAGTCAGACCAAAGAAAAACTGGTGTCCAGCGAAGTGCGGGCAGTGGTTGAGTCTGCGATGAATCGGGAGTTTTCGACCTTCCTGCTGGAAAAGCCGCAAGCCGCCAAAGCGATTGCCGGTAAGATTATTGATGCGGCGCGGGCACGTGATGCGGCGCGTAAAGCGCGTGAAATGACCCGTCGTAAGAGTGCGCTCGATATCGCCGGTCTACCTGGTAAGCTGGCCGACTGCCAAGAAAAAGACCCTGCCTTGTCGGAGTTGTATATCGTCGAGGGTGACTCAGCCGGTGGTAGTGCCAAGCAAGGCCGTAACCGTAAAATGCAGGCCATTCTGCCGCTAAAAGGTAAGATCCTCAACGTTGAGCGTGCGCGCTTTGATAAGATGATTTCGAGCCAAGAGGTCGGTACGCTGATCACTGCGCTGGGTTGCGGCATTGGCCGTGATGAGTACAACCCTGACAAGCTGCGCTACCACAAAATCATCATCATGACCGATGCTGACGTGGACGGTTCGCACATTCGCACGCTGCTGCTGACGTTCTTCTTCCGGCAGATGCCTGAGTTGTTTGAGCGTGGCTATATCTACATCGCCCAGCCGCCCCTCTACAAAATCAAGAAAGGCAAGCAAGAGCAATATCTCAAAGACCAAGAAGCGTTGGAGCAGTATCTGCTGTCGAACGCGATTGATGATATTGCCTTGCATCTGAGTTCAGATGCACCAGCCATTCAAGGCGCGGCACTCGAAACCCTGATCCAAGACTATCAGGCCAGCCAAAAGCTGATCGCACGCCTCGGTCAGCGTTATCCGGTCAGTCTGCTAAATGCGCTGATCTATGTGCCGATTCTGCACAAGGACATGATGGCCGACCGCGCACAGGTACAGGCATGGGCAGATCAGTTGCAGCAGGTGATTCACGCCAAGCAGCCGCTGTTACGCGCTGAGGTCGCCTTAGAGACGTTTGAGACTGACACTGGGGCATATTACTGGCCGCGTTTGACCATCTATGTGCATCAGTTGCCGCAGCATTATTTGCTGGACAGTAGCTTTTTTTGGTCAGGCGAATATAGCCGTTTGATCAGTTCTAGCCGCAGTTGGAGTGGTCTGCTCGAAGAAGGCGCGTACTTACAACGTGGTGAGAAGCAGACGCTGGTGAGTAGCTTTGCGCAGATCTGGGATCTGATCATGCACGAGTCACGCCGTGGGGTGACCATTCAGCGTTATAAGGGGCTGGGTGAAATGAACGCCGAGCAACTGTGGGACACCACGATGGATCCTGAAAACCGCCGCATGCTGCGTGTGACCGTCGAGGATGCGATTAATGCCGATCATATGTTCTCGTGCTTGATGGGGGATGATGTCGAGCCGCGTCGTGCCTTTATTGAGGAGAATGCGCTGAGTGTGACCAATCTAGACATTTAACTCTGGGTGCTGAAAAGGCAAATCGCCCTGTGTTTCGTATGGAACACGGGGCTTTTTTATGGTGGGGTAGGTAAGTGAGCTTAGTATTAGGCACACTTAGCTATAATTTTTCCAGTGACTCCCAACCCACTGCTTACAGTACAAAAGTATAAAACAACTTTATTGGACTCAAGTTCAAATCGATGCTTCTCGAATTCCTGATATCTCAACTTATTTTTCCATAGTTTAATTAAGTGGTTCTCAACTTCGCTTTGGCTATGATTTTTCGAGAAAGTACAACTAGCGTTAATTAGGCAATTTACATCTTCTGAAGACGTTACCTTTACATTTTCAAAAATTCCGCTGCTCTCTAGGTGAATTTCGATATCCATTAAGAAGCCTAGGAGATTATCGCCATAGCTCACGTCCGTTAAATATTTCTCGTACATGCTGCGCTCCTAACTACGATTACCTATCACCATGACAAATAAGCACCCAAAAATATGATGCATCATTCGGTGATTCGTATAAAAACAACCAAGAAATGCATCACCTACATGAATCTTATACCACTTGAAAAACACCCAAGCAAAGCTGTTTTTACGTTCACATCGCCTGCATGTTTCACGTGAAACAAAAAAGCCCCGACGATCATGTCAGGGCTTTTTCACAGACCACACTGGCGATTACTCAGCTTCAGCCGCCTCAAGCTGCATCATCAACTCCAACAACTGCTCATCACGCTGATTGCAATCATTGCGCAGTTGCTGTTGCTCATTCATCAGTTTGAGCAAGTCCGCCTTGCGGGCTGCATCATACAGACTGCTGTCGGCCAGTGCAGTTTCAATCGCCGCCAGACGTTGCTGAGCTTTTTGGTCAGCCGCTTCGAGCTTCTCGATCTGCTGACGGAGCGGACGAGTCTGCTCACGCTTGGCGGCGGCCAGCTTACGCGCTTGCTCTTTGTCCACGACTGGCTTTGGCTCCGGCGCTGTTTCGACCACCGCAGCGACAACTGGTTTTGGTGCTGGAGTAGCAGGTGTGGCTGCGGTTTTTTGCTGCTTGGCATCCAGCTTGGCCTGCCGAGCCTTCTGATCGATCTCTTGACGCGCCTGACGCAGCCAGTCGGCATAGTCACTCAGATCACCAGCAAACGGCTGACAGCTGCCGTCATGTACCACAAATAGTTCATCACAGACCGCCGCAATCAGTTGCCGCTCGTGTGATACCAGTACCACCGCACCCTCAAAATCCTGTAGTGCCATGCTCAAGGCTAGCCGCATGTCCAGATCCAAGTGGTTGGTCGGCTCATCCAAAATCAGCACGTTGGGTTTTTTCCAGACGATCAAGGCCAGTGCCAACCGCGCCCGCTCACCGCCAGAGAAGCCCGCACACGGCTCATCCATGCGCTGACCACTAAAGCCAAAGCTTCCCAAAAACGCCCGTAGATCGGCATCGCTGACCTGCCGACCGGCCAAGCGAGAAATCGCCAGCATCGGTGAAGCATCGCCGTCGAGTTCGTCCATTTGGTGCTGGGCAAAGTAGCCGAGGTTGAGATGCTCACTGGCGACCCGTTGGCCGCTCAGGGTCGGCAGTACGCCGGTCAGGGTTTTGATCAGGGTAGATTTACCCGCGCCATTCATGCCGAGTAAACCGATGCGACTGTCTGGGGTCAGTTGCAAGATGATGTTTTTGACAATCGCTTTGTCGCCATAGCCTGCATCCACCTCGTCCAAGCGGAGTAGGGGCGTGCTCATCCGTGTCGGCTCACGAAAGCTAAAAGTAAACGGCGTGTCGATGTGTGCAGCTGATAAGTCCTGCATCCGCTCAAGCTGTTTGATCCGGCTTTGTGCTTGGCGGGCTTTGGTCGCTTGTGCTTTAAAGCGGTCGATGTATTTTTGCAGGTGGGCGCGGGTGGCTTGTTGCTTTTCAAATGCCTGCTGTTGTTGTGCCAGTCGCTCGGCGCGGGTCTGCTCAAAGGTCGAATAGTTGCCGGTGTACAGGGTCAGCTTTTGATTTTCGACATGCAGGATGTGATCGGTAATCGCATCCAAAAAATCCCGATCATGCGAAATCAACACCAGTGTACCAGCGTACTGCTTCAGCCAGTCTTCCAGCCACAAGATGGCATCCAAATCCAAATGGTTGGTCGGTTCATCCAGTAGCAGCAGATCAGAGCGGCTCATCAGGGTACGCGCAAGGTTTAAGCGCATACGCCAGCCACCAGAGAAGCTGGATACTGGCAAGCCAAGCTGCGCATCACTAAAACCCAGACCAGCCATCATCTGCGCCGCACGGGCAGGCGCGGTGTAGCCATCAATCTCGCCAAACCGTCCGTGCAGGTCGGTCAGACGCTCAATCGGCATATCTGGATCATCTAGCTCTAAGGCTTGGTTAATCTCCCACCACTCCTCATCACCGGACAGTACAAAGTCCACTGCTGCGGTTTCTTGGGTTTCGACTTCCTGCGCCATGTGGGCAACCGTCCACACACTTGGCCGCGACAGCTTACCTGCATCGCCCGTAATCTCCCCAAGCAATGCCGCGAACAGTGTGGACTTGCCTGCGCCATTCACCCCCGTTAGGCCGATTTTCCAGCCGGGATGCAACTGCATCGTGGCTTGGTCGAACAGCAAACGACCACCACGCCGAATCGCAAAATCTTGCAGTTGGATCACAGCACTACCTCAAATCAATAGTCAAAAAATACGCGTAATTGTAAGCAGTTTGGTGATATGAAACCAGTGAAGTTACTGGTACAACAGAACGTCGGCTTGCGCTTGGTATTCGATGATAGTCAGTTAGAGTCCAGTAGCAAGTCTTGGTTTTTTGAAAGGATGAATAATAATGCTGAAATCGCTTAAAACTGCTGGTGTCATTAGTGCTTTGTCGTTGTCCACGACAGCGGTAGAAGCCAAGCAGGTGGTATGCGTATTTGATCTGCTGGGCACATCAGGAGACGTATACGCAGAAATGCGTGACTATGCGCTAGCCGCCCGCAACTGGGGGGCAGACATTACCTTAAAGCCATACACTGATGAGCGGGTCGCTGCCGAGGATTTTAAGGCAGGACAATGTGATGGTGTGGCTGTTACAGGGATGCGAGGTCGGCAATTCAATAGTTTTACCGGCTCGATTGACTCGATTGGTGCTTTGCCATCATATAGCCTGACACGCTCAGTCATGCAATTAGTTGCGCGACCACAGCTTGCACCGGACATGGTACAGGGCAGTTATGAAGTCGTTGGCGTCACGCCGATGGGCGCAGCTTACTTGTTTGTGAATGATCGTGAGCTGAATAGTCTGACCAAAGCATCCGGCAAAAAAGTCGCTGTACTCAGCTATGACAAGGCACAAGCGTTGTTGGTGCAGCGCGCAGGTGCGCAGCCCGTCATGGCAGACATCACCACGTTTGGTGGGTTATTTAACAATGGACAAGTCGATGTGATTGGCGCACCCGCACTGGCATTTAAGCCATTAGAGTTGTACAAAGGACTCGGTACTCAAGGTGCGATTGTCAAATTTCCTGTGCTACAGGTGACAGGTAATTTGATTATCAATAAAAACAAATTCCCAGCAGGCTATGGCCAAAAAAGCCGTGAATGGGTAGCCAGCAGGATTCCACGCGCCATTGAAACCATCGAGCGGCTTGAGTCTGAAATCCCCAGTCGCTATTGGATGGAAATCTCAGCAAACGACCAAGTGGGCTATATTAAGCTGATGCGAGAGGCACGCATTCAATTGACCAAGGAGGGCATCTATCACCCCAAAATGATGTCACTCATGAAAAAAGTACGCTGTTTACAACTACCCTCTAGCTTTGAGTGTCAGTTAAAGGACGAGTGAGGTTTACACTTGAACTGACATGCAGATTCAACAATAATCGTCCTTGTGGTATCAAGATCTGATGGTGATCAACACCTTTGGTTATGACTCTTTTAGGGGTTGTCGCGTTGCGCAGCCCCAATTAACGCATATAAGGATGATGTTAATGTCAATAACTCGACTCGCAGTGATTGCGGCAGTTTTTACCATGTGTGTCGCCACGCACGCAAATGCTGATCAACAAATTTGCGTGTTTGACCCCCTCGGATCTTCTGGTGATATTTATGCCTTAATGCGTGATCACACATTGGCCGCGAAACGCTGGGGCGCAAACATCGGTCTAAAGTCTTACAGTGACGAGCGAATTGCCACTGAAGATTTTAAAGCAGGGCAATGCGATGGGCTGTACGTAACGGGGATTCGGGGTCGGCAGTTTAACAGCTTTACCGGTTCGATTGATGCGCTTGGTGCCGTACCATCCAATGCGATTGCCCGTAATGTACTGCAATTAATGGCGCGACCACAACTTGCAGCAGACATGGTGCAAGGCCAGTATGAGGTCGCAGGCGTCTTGTCGGTGGGTTCAGCTTATCTGTTTATGCGTGATGGTAATGTAGATACCATGGCCAAAATGGCAGGTAAAAAAATCGCAGTGCTATCCCATGATCAAGCACAGCTTAAAATGGCACAGCGCATTGGAACTCAGCCGGTCATGGCTGATGTCAATACTTTCGGTGGTATGTTCAACAGCGGTCAGGTCGATATTATCGGTGCACCTGCGATTGTATTTAATCCGTTCGAATTGCATAAAGGTCTGGGAACACAAGGGGCGATTATTCGATTTCCTGTGTTACACGTTTCCACAAACTTAATCATTCGTCACCAAAAATTTCCGACAGGGTTTGGCCAGAAAAGTCGTGAGTGGATGGCTTCACAAGTACCACGCACAATGGACTGGATCGAGCGAATGGAAAAAGATATTCCTGATCGCTACTGGAAAGATATTTCGGCCAACGACTATGTTGGTTATATACGAGTCATTCGAGAATCGCGTGTGGATCTGACCAAGAGTGGTTTTTATAACCCGAAGATGATGAAGCTGTTAAAGCGCATTCGTTGCACCCAAAACCCGAACAGTTTTGAATGTAGCCTTAACGACGAGTAGGTGTTTGGACAGAGGGAAGACGCCATAAGCTTTCCTCTCTTTTAATCGGGTCTCGCTGTTTTTCTTATCAAGAATATGCTTTATTGTCCGGATTGCACATTCGCAGGATCGCGAGTGGCAGCCTTGAATGAATGAATGACGGACGGTGAGGGCGATCAGGATGATCAAAACAATAATCAAACAAAGCACAGTTGTTGCTTTAGCCACTGCCGCTGTGTTGGCGTTTAGTAGTGCTAGTGCCCACGCCAAGCAAACGATGTGTGTCTTTGATATGCAGGGCACATCAGGTGAAATGTTTGACCTGATGCGCGATTATGCGGTTGCTGCCAAGCGTTGGGGCGCAGATATCCAATTGCGTGCCTATACCAATGAGCGAGTTGCCACGGAGGACTTTAAAGCCGGTCAGTGTGATGCGGTTTTCTTTACGGGAATTCGTGGTCGTCAATTTAACAGTTTTACCGGATCAATTGATGCATTTGGCGCAGTCCCTTCAAATGCAACTGCAACAGCAGTGATGCGCTTGATGGCTCGCCCGCAATTGGCCAACGATATGGTTCAGGGAAATTATGAAGTTGCAGGGGTGTTATCGCTAGGCTCAGCTTATTTGATGCTCAAAGATCGCAGATTAGACACCTTAACAAAAATGTCCGGTAAAAAAATTGCTGTTTTAGAGCATGACCACAGTCAGTTTACCATTGCTCAGTGGCATGGTATGCAGCCTGTACAAGCGGATGTACACACTTTTGGTGGCATGTTCAACAATGGGCAGGTTGACATGATTGGCGCACCAGCAATGGCATTTAAGCCGATGGAGTTGCATCGAGGCTTGGGGGCGTATGGTGGCGTTGTACGCTTCCCATTGCTGCATGTTTCAACCAATATCATTATTGACCGTACCAAGTTTCCAGCCGGCTTCGGTCAGAAGAGCCGTGAGTGGGCAGCCACGCAATTGCCTCGGGTAATGGACTGGGTGGAGCGCATGGAGGAGGATATTCCAGAAAAAACATGGATACCGATGTCCGCCAATGATTATGTGGGCTATATGCGTTTAATGCGTGAAGGACGAGTCAATAT
>OGCL01001385.1_pt1 | contig 20958 bp, 15 predicted proteins | sample 1570041 | NCBI WGS metagenome assembly OGCL01 (sample SAMN06266162, study PRJEB24511) | hot springs metagenome | isolation source: Hot spring water | place: South Africa: Limpopo | collected 2015-06-22
AATAGTGGTGCAAAACTGCCGATGACAGTTGAGTTTGCCGGTGATTTTGCCATCAATCCAGAGTTGAATGGTGCTGGATTTTACGGTGGGCGTTATGCTCGTCGCAACTCAGAAGCACCTTTTAACAATCAGGCACAGCAGCGTCGCTATGAGTTTTGTAATACTACTTATAACATGCAACCGCGTGGCGAGTGGTTTGCATTTGCAATCGGCGAGCGCTACCCGAGAGATTACCGTGTCAATATTGATCAAAACACCAATCAGGTAACGTGGACGCTACCCGCAGGTTTTGTGGCACAAACGGCATTGATCAGCTTCCACGACTTCGACAAACTCACATCGACCGATCAACCTGCTTTGGTGCGTCAAATCACGACCAATGCGATTCCAGCACGTATCAATATACCGACCGACTTTGATCTGTCTACACGTGAATATATGGTGACAGTGCAGCTGTTCGATGCAAATTTAAGGTGGGGGGCGATTGGGCAAAGACGTGTGACGTTTTAAGCAATCCCACGCCATCCACCACTCTGACTCAGCCGCGATTTGACGCGGCTATTTTTATTGCAAGCCATGTGAGGAATACTGATCCGTGAATGCAGCACCTCATCGCAAGGCGGACATCAAAAGCGAACTACTCACGCTGTTTCATTTCACGCTGCCAATTCTGATCACCCAAGTAGCGCAAGCCGGTTATGGCTTGATTGACACGATTATGGCCGGTCGGGTGTCACCGGCTGATCTGGCAGCGGTTGCGGTCGGTGCTGGGCTATGGCTGCCGATTGTACTGCTGATCAGTGGGATTTTATTGGCAACCACGCCGCTGGTCGCCGAAGCAGTCGGGGCAGATCGACGCGCACAAGTGCCAGAGATCACCCGTCAGTCGCTCTGGGTCGCCTTGGCTTTGGGCGTGATTGGCTTTGGGTTGTTGCGCTTGTCACCGCTGTTATTTGCGCCGCTCGGTGTCCCCGAAAACCTGCAAAGCATGACCACCACTTACCTGCACGGTGTGTCGTACGGTCTGCCCGCCGTCGCGTTGTACAGTGTGCTGCGCTGCTATAGCGAAGCACTGGGACATCCACGCGCAGTCACGGTGATCAGTCTGCTGGGGCTGGCGTTAAATGTGCCGCTGAATTATGCCTTTATTTACGGCTATGGCATGATTCCGGCGATGGGTGGCCCCGGTTGTGGTTATGCGACAGCAATTTTGATGTGGAGCATGACGGGGATGCTGGCGCTGTATGTGTCTGTTGCCAAGCATTATGCGGATATTCGCTTGTTTGATCGGTTTGAAGCACCGAATCACCAGATGATTACCAAGATTCTGGCACTCGGCGTGCCGATTGGGATTGCGATTTTTTTTGAGGTCAGTCTATTTAGTCTGGCCGCGCTGATCTTAAGTCCACTCGGTGAAACAGTGGTCGCCGCACACCAGATTGCCCTCTCCGTCACCTCGCAACTGTTTATGATTCCGCTGTCGCTGGCGATTGCGTTAACAATTCGGATCGGCCAACTGTACGGCGAACAAAACTGGCAAAAATTATACTTGGTCAGACGGTTAGGATTTGTGACCTGTACGCTACTCGCAATCTGTACCATGCTGCTGATTGCCGTGTCGCGTGATGCCATGGCGCGTGCCTATACCAGTGACGCGGAAGTACAGGCATTGGCGGTGTATTTGTTATTGTTTGCGTTGGCCTATCAGTTGGTCGATGCATGGCAGGTCACGGCAGCGGGGGTGTTACGCGGTCTGCAAGACACCCAAGCCACCATGTGGATCACACTGTTTTGTTATTGGTTGGTTGCGCTGCCACTGGGCATCTATTGGTCGCGGGTGCTGCACTATGGCGCGGCGGGGTTTTGGGCGGGCTTGGTGCTGGGTTTGGGACTCGCGTCTATTTTGTTGGCGTGGCGACTGCACTGGCTACAGCAGCGTATCGGGCAGCCGGTGACTCTCAAAAAACCCAACCTGTGACACTGATCTCTCATGGTATTCAGGCGGCGGTCATGCTACATCTATGTGCGTAGTGCCAGAACATTCACAGGTGTGCGTGATCGGTTGCATTGGTTATTGTCAGGAGTCAGCTTGTGTCAGATCGTACCAGTACCCCGAGTCGTCGTTTTATGAAACTAGCCGGCATGACCGCCAGTATCGCGGGTAAAGCCGTATCGAATTCGATCAAATCGATCAACGCCAGTGAAGCACAAAAACAACAACAACGCCGCGAGCTATTTGAAACCATCGGCGCACAAATCGCCGATACACTGGGCGAGATGAAAGGCGCGGCGATGAAAATCGGTCAGATCGCCTCACAGTACCAAGATATTTTTCCGCCCGAAATCGCCCAAGCGATGACCAAGCTACAACGCGAAGCGCCTGCCGCACCGTTTAGCAGCATCCAAAAACAACTCGAGCGTGAACTCGGTAAACCACTGGCCGAAATTTTTCAATCGATTGAAGAAAAGCCATTTGCCGCAGCCTCCATCGGTCAAGTGCATCGTGCGGTGCTGCCTGACGGTCAGCCGGTGGTGGTCAAAGTCCAATATGCCGGTGTCGATGAATCGTGTGACAGTGACCTCAAGCAAATCCGCCTCGCCCTGAAACTGGCGGGCGTGCTCAAAATCGACAAAAAACTGCAAGAAGAATTGTTTAACGAAATCCGCGACAGCCTACACGCCGAACTCGACTACACCCGCGAAGCGCACAGCTTGCAAGTGTTTAGTGCGTTTCATGCCACGCTTGACCCCAAATTGGTTATCCCAAAAGTCTACACCGACTACTCGACCCGTCGTGTGCTGACCTTGAGCGAAGAAATGGGCGACTCGATTGCCACAGCAGGCACGTGGTCGCCAGAAATCCGTAACGAAATCGGCAACCGGCTGTTTGACATGATCAGTCAGCAGATCTTTTACTTAAATAGCTTCCACTGCGATCCGCATCCGGGCAATTTTGCCTTCCGACCCGATGGCTCGGTGGTGGTGTATGATTTTGGCTGTATCAAAGAGCTACCGCTAGAGATCGTGCAAACCTACAAAACCCTACTGAACGCCGCGCAAGACCGCAACGTGCCAGAGCTAGAAGACCAACTGCGCAAACTGCGCGTGCGTAACCAGACTGGCCAGATTCCAGCCGATTTTTATTTAGAATGGATTGATATTCTACTGCCGCCGTTGTCGCAACCGTTTGATTTTGGTGAGAGTCAAATCCATCATCAGACCATCGAAAAAGCCCGCCACTCCTTGAAATACTGGGACAGCTTCCAACCATCCGCGGATACCATGATGATCAATCGCGCCGTGTCTGGGCATTATTGGAATCTGGTCGCGCTCAAAGTGTTTGATAATTTTCAGCCAAAAATTCAGCGGGTGGTCGGCGGCTAACACCGCAGCGTAAGACCCGCTGTCATCCCAGCGTCATCGTTTCATCATCGCACTGTCATTTTGCTGTTGCAGTCTACGGGGCTAGTTTGCTCCAACTGACCCTTGCTTCAACAGACGAAGGACTTTGTGTATGAAACTGCCCGCTTACACCGCTCTTGTGGCCGCAATGCTCAGCGCCAGCCTATTGCTGACCGCCTGTAGCAACGACGATGAAACCGTTGTCGTTGCACCACCGGTTGTGGTTGAGCCCACACCCAAAACCATTAGCCTTGAAAAAATTGGTGGTTTTGCAACGGGTGTGTTTGCTGAAAGCGCAGCGGAGATTCCGGCGTTTGATGCGGCAAGTAAGCGTGGCTTTATTGTCAACGCTAAAAAAGGCGCGATTGACGTGCTGGATCTTAGTAATCCTGCATCACCTAGATTTCTCCAAAGTCTTGATGCAACTGCGATTGCCGCCAATGCTGTCGTAAACAGCGTCGCGGTGCAAAATGGTATTGTCGCCGTGGCGATTGAGTCCGTACCAAAAACTGCCAGCGGATTTGTTGCGTTTTATCGCGCCAGTGATCTGAGCCTGATCAGCAGTGTTGGTGTCGGCGCATTGCCGGACATGCTGACCTTTACCCCAGATGGCAAAACCGTACTGGTCGCCAACGAAGGCGAACCTTCTGATGATTATCAAATCGATCCAGAAGGCTCAGTCAGCGTGATCGACATCAGCAATATCAACCGCCCCAGCGTGCGCACGGCTGATTTCCGTGCATGGAACGGCAAAGAAGACGAACTACGCACCAAAGGTGTACGGATTTTTGGACCTAACGCCAACGCGGCCAAAGACTTTGAGCCTGAATATATTACCGTTTCAGAAGATGGCAAGACCGCTTGGGTGGCACTGCAAGAAAACAACGCACTGGCCAAGCTCGATATCGCCACGGCCACGATTACCGACATTTTACCACTTGGCTTTAAGGATCACGGGCTTGCCAGTAACGGCATGGACGTGAGTGACCGTGATAGTCGAATCAACATCCAGCCGTGGGCAGGTGTACGCGGCTTGTATATGCCAGATTCAATTGCCAGCTATCGCGTCGCCGGTAAAACCTATATCGTCACTGCCAACGAAGGCGATGCGCGTGCTTGGGGTGAGGATGATCAAGCCTATTGGGATGGTGATGCCAGCAAGGGTTTCGTCGAAGAATTCCGCGTCAATCACCTGACCCATCCAAACGGCTTCGACCGTCGCAAAGGTGAAGATCTGCCGCCACAACTGCGCGCACTCGCTAAAGGTGCCGAACTGAACCCCGTCACGTTTGCCTATTGTGGCGCGACCATAGACGGTGCAGCGGGTGACTGTCGTAGCGACGCACAACTGGGTCGCTTAACCATCACATGGACAGAAGGCTACCAAAAAAATGCTGATGGCTCACCCAAACTCAGCCCACGCGGCAATTTGGTATACGACCACCTGTATAGCTTTGGGGCGCGCTCATTCTCGATTTGGGACGAGGCTGGCAAACTGGTTTGGGACTCGGGTGATCAGTTCGAGCAGAAAGTAAAAGAACTGTTCCCTGCTCACTTTAACTCCAACCACGAAGAAAACGCCTTCGACAACCGCAGCGACAACAAAGGGCCTGAGCCAGAAGGCGTTGCTATTGGCAAGCTTGGCAGTAAGACCTTTGCCTTCATCGGTTTAGAGCGGATGGGTGGCGTGATGGTGTATGACATCAGCAATCCAACTCAGCCCGTGTTTGTGCAATACCTCAACCCACGCGATTTCACGCAAGCACCTGAAACCGCAGCAGCCGGTGACTTGGGTGCAGAAGGCTTGGTGTTTGTGCCTGCCAAAGACTCACCGAATGGTAAGCCACTGTTGTTGATGGCCAATGAAGTCAGCGGTACAACTGCAATTTTGCAGATCAACCAAAGCTTCTAAGCCAGTTTCACCTACAAAAAACGCCTGATCATGTCAGGCGTTTTTTATGGCAACATAAACTGCCTTACATGCGTTTTTGCAACTCTAAAATCAACCGGCTGGGCATCAGCTTTTGCGCTTGATACAACATGCCCCACGGTTGTTTCGGCAAAATCGGATTGTGTTGTTCACGGGCAATCGCATCCATCATCGCAGTTGCCATCTCGTCCGCCCGCGCCACAATCGGCAGGCCGCGCGTCTCAAATCCATCCAGCATATCGGTTTTGACAAAGCTGGGGTGCAGCACGGTGACGCGGATGTTTTCACGCAGTAGTGGCGCACGAATCGCATTAAAATAACTGGTCACCGCTGCTTTACTGGCGGAGTATGCTGCCGCCATCGGCAACGGTAAAAACGCCGAGTACGATGAGGTGACTGCAAACTGACCACCCCGCCCCTGCAAACGGAATAACTGAATGGCCGCCTCACTGGTCGCAATCGCACCCATCACGTTGGTCTGAAAAATCTGCTGATCGCGATGCATCCGACCATCACCGACCTTACGGCTTTTGAGGATACCGGCATTGGCAATCACAATGTCCACACCGCCCAATAAATCAGCCAGCCCCGATAAGACTGGCGTGACCTGATCGGTATCGTTCACATCGAGCACGGCGGTTTCGATTTGTACGCCACTGGGTCGCAGCCGCTCAGCCAAACGGTGCAAATGCTCCTCGCGGCGTGCCACCAGCCCCAGATGCATGCCGCGCCGCGCACACTCAATCGCCAGAGCCTCACCGATACCGCTCGACGCGCCAGTGATCATAATTCGTTTGCCTTTCAATTTGTTTAACATGCTTGTCCATCCTCCGTACAGGTGCTTTAGGCACTACTGGTCAAAATCTTTTGGCATATTTTGCAGTTCTCGCCGCAGAATACTAGGCCAGCTTCGCCGCTTGGTCTAAACTAACGGCGATTGCTTTTTTATGATTGTTTTTTATTGTTGTGGAGTCTGTGATGATCACCTCTGTATCTGCCCTACTCAATGCAGTACAAACTGGCAAAGCGCAGTTTGAAGATGTGCTGGATTATATCAATCAGCACTACCACTATACACCGACTGCCTTTAACAATGGCAAGCTGTATAACGCTGAAAACGAAAATGCGGGTAGCTGCCGCGTGTTTGCGTTTGCCAAGCTGCACAATCTCAGCGCACCTGATACGTTGAGTCTGTTTGCTGAACACTACAAATCAGTGATCGCCAATCCTATCGGCACAGACCACCAAAACATCCGTCAGTTTAAAAAATACAGTTGGGCGGGGATCTCATTCAAGGGTGAAGCACTGAAAGCCAAACCACCAGCAGCCAAGCCAGTCGATCAAAAGGCGATTTAAGCACTGGATTGATGTATGACACCAGCCAAAACTACCGAGATTAGTTTTGGCTGTTTAATTTTGAAGACTTACGTCGCATAACTCAAAATCACATCTCTGATCTTAACTGGTTCAAATACCACATCAAAACACCACTGACCAAATGCGCTTTGCTCGTTCACAGCATCAATCCACGTCTGCATCGCAACGCGCTTGGCGCGATTCTTCTCACTGTCTTGGCCTTTGATCTCCAGCACGAGCGTTTTACCGTTGGTGAGTCGAATCAGGTAGTCAGGAATAAACAGCCGAGTCGTACCTTTCCATAGGTAGCGTACGGCAAAATCCAAATGATCATTTTTGACCCATGCCACCACCGCTGACATATCCTCACACGCATCGGCAGCGGTTTTCTCCCATGTACTGTCATACACCACATGGCTGATTTGAGATTTTTGGGTCGTCATGCATGGCCGAGTGGTTTGCCAAGGCTGCATGTCAGCAGTTGAGCTGATCGCTTTCGGCTCTGCAAATACCGCTGCCAATTTTTCGAGGTTTTGTTCGTGTAGATATTGGCTTAAATGACCCACAATCACGCCCATATTTAAGCCAATCAAAAGCCGCTTTCGCAACGCATCCTGATGCCAATCGCTTGGAATCACCAATAAATCAGTGCTTAAAAACTCCTCAACCAAGCCGACCAGTTGCTGAGCCAAATACATCTTGGATAAATCAAACTGATGATTGGTTTGAAAATACAATCGGCGAGCAGCTTTGAAAACTAACGTTTGCATGCGGAAGTCATCTGCCGCTTGCTCAAGGTCAATTTTGGACAATAATCCCAGATGTGGCGCACCGGTCAAAGATGGCGTGATCTCGGCAGCCAGTGGGGTCTGCATCGGGTCAAGGGTGAGTGGCTGCACTTGTGTCCAGTCAATGCTGAGTTGCTGCCGCATCACAGTTTCGATGCGCACGATGTTTGGCCATTTGATTTGTAGCGTGTGCCGTTCTGGCTCAACTTCCACTCGCGTACTCGGTTTGGGCGTGGGTGGTGTGCCACCATCATCACCGACATCCTGAAAAATCGACAGCGGCACACCAAAAATATTCACATACTCTGGTGTTAAAAAGCCCTGTTCATCCAGATCATGTGCGACACGTCGCAGACCACGACCAATCACCTGCTCGCACAGCAACTGACTGCTAAATGCACGCAGTCCCATGATATGGGTGACGTTGGCGGCATCCCAACCTTCGGACAGCATCGCCACCGAAATGACGTTTTGGATGTGCTGCCCAGCTTTGCCGCGCTTACCGACGGTATCGACCAACTCGCGTAATTGCTGCTCTTGTTTTTCGGCCAGTATGCGCTCTTGATAATCCAAATTTGTCGCCGGCTGGCCAGCTTTGAGAAGTATAGTTTTTGGGTGGTTGTTCGGGGTCGGTGGGGTAATCAAACGGGACTTCCCATTCGAGTAGGGCATTTTTATAAAAACTGTTCGCTCATCTCATCACTTTCATCCTTGATAAATATTTCTAAAATGAAAATCTAGCTTATCCCTATCTGGTTGCTGGTCTATTTGGGTCGGCAGCGTACTTAGTTTCTGTCCATCAAGACGATAATAGGATTTGCCATTGAAATAGGTTTCACGAATTCTTGGACTCACTTGAATTTTGTAATCTGGTGTAACACTCACAAGCCCCTTATCAAACAACTTATGAAAATCTGCCCGCAGCAGAAGACCATTATTTAACTCATGTGTACCATGCTGGCTATATGGCACAATATGAGCAGCTTCTAGCACTTCCAATGTATTTTCACCTGTAATTGCGCAGCGGCCTTGATATGCTTTGGTCAGCATCATTCGGAACGAGCCTTGACCTAGACGAGGCTTTGTTAACGTTTGAGTCCCATACTTTTGAGAAGGTGTTCGAACTTCTGAAACGACCTCAAATGATGGTTCAATCACATCCGGTGTTTTTTGCGCAGACAAATACTGGCTTAAAAAAGTCCAAATCGTCGCCCCATCTTGATCAATAGTGTCGTAGTGTTTGCCACGGACGATATTACTAGAAAAATTAGGAGGACTAATTAACCAATTTTCTTGAGGCATAAAAAAAGGTGATGACAGAATCGTGCAGCCAATTAAACCACCATTTGCCCTAATTTTTCTCTTTGGGTCGATAACATGCAAGAAGTCTTGATATGTTGCAGCACCATTACCAACACCGAATGTATCCCACGCAAGATCTATCGGCATTGTACTGTAGCCGACATAAAAACCACCGCCCGCAATATGATGATATGGGCGTTTGAGCTTGAACAAAAACGGCATACCTGTAAGGTCTGCACTCTTAAACAAGGGCATCGCACTAGGTTGCCAGAAATTTACTTCGCTCAAATTTTGACGACTTAAAAAATCAAACCACGTGTTATCTGTAACGCCGACCCAAAACTTCATCCTAGCTCCGATCACTAAAAAGATACCCGCTCACCAGCAAAGGCTGATTTTCCAAGCTAAAGTCTTGATCCGTATCTAATTCGTCGTTTTGACCTGACATACTAAAACATCCTGAATGCATGAGGAATCACCAGCAGCACATCACGCCTACCGGAATCCTGAGTTAAAATAGTTTGTTAAATTAGCACAATACCCAGCCCAAAACCCACTATAAAAGCATGCTTAACCTGCGTGATCTTGCTGCAACCACGCCAACACCCCATGCCCTGCCCAGCGACCACTGGCAAAACACGCCGTCAACAAATAGCCACCGGTCGGCGCGTCCCAATCCAGCATCTCACCACAGCAAAACACCCCTGCCTGTTGCTTGAGCATCAAGCATGTATCTAAAGCCGACTGTCGCACGCCACCCGCGGTACTGATCGCCTCATCCATCGGCTGTAACGCGCTGATCTTGATTGGCAAACGCTTGGCTAGCGCGGCCACTTGCACGGGATCTGACCATGCGGATTTGGCTAAAATTTCTCGAATCAAGGCGGATTTGACTGAGTCCAATCCAGCCTTGCGCCACAGATTGGTTTGGGATTGCTTGGCTTTCGGCTGTAGACGGTCTTGTAACTCTGGTTGGCTGATATTGGGCAATACATCGAAAAAAATCTCAGCCTGTCCGCGTGTATTCAACTGCTGCCGAATTGGCCGCGATAAGGCATATAACAATCCACCTTCTAACCCGTACTCGGTCAGCATCGCATCCGACAGCACCGGCTCAACATCGGTCAACCATGCCTGTACCCGCTTTAATGGCTGACCGGCCAACGCCTTTACAAACGGCGACCACGCCACCTGCACACCACAGTTTGAGGCTTGTAATGGCTGTAGATCAACGCTGTGCTCTGCCAGCCAGTCTAGTGCTTGACCATCTGAACCGAGCCGCGACCAACTGCCACCACCGACCGCCAGAATCGTCGCTGCATACGCTTTGCTAAACTGCGAACCATCGGCGCGCGCAAACACCTGCTGTCCTTGTTCATCCCAACCGAGCCAGCGATGCCGATAAAAAAACTGCACACCGGCCTGTTTCAGCCGTGCCAACCATGCCCGAACCAGCGGCGCGGCTTTCATCTCCGCCGGAAACATCCGTCCTGACGTGCCGACATAACTGTCGATACCCAAACCGGCCATCCACGCCACAATCGCACTCGGCGGGAAACCGTCAATCATCGGCTGCAACCATTCTGGCGCATCATAACGCTGAATAAACCTAGCCAACGCCTCGCTGTGGGTGATGTTGAGGCCACCTTTACCAGCCATCAGGATCTTCCGCGCTGCGGACGGTTTATGTTCATATATGTCAACCGCCACACCGGCTTGCGACAATACCTCGGCAGCCATCAGACCGGCTGCTCCAGCACCAATCACCGCAACGCGCTGTATCATCTATGCCCACCTGTCGTCTGACTGCCCCCAAATCTGGCGCAGTGTAGCCTATATCCGCACAGATGCGATGTCAGATACAGCGATTCTATTGGGTGGTTTTGGTGTAGGCTATTTTACGTTGGGGTCTGCGCGGTGTGTATCTGATGTTTCGTCGGCGGTTATTGCTTGCATTTGTCACATTGGCGATCGCGGCCATTATTCAAGGTGCGCTGGCGTGGTGGACGATCAATGTCGCCAATGAAAATGTACAACGTGGCCGCCTCACCAATGATATTTTGCTGCGTTTTGTCGAACTCTCTAACAGTAAACAACGGCTGCGTACGTGGGTCTCGCAGGCGTTACTTGATGCAGGTGCATCCTCGGCCGAACGTGACCAACTGTTATCAGCGATGCAAAAAAGCCTCGATGAACTGAACCGACTGGCCGAACAAGCCGAGCAGCTTGATCCAGATCTATCTGATTCAATACGGGCAGAGCACCTAGAGCGGCGCAGGGTAATTCATCTACTGCAAACTGGCCTTGAGCCCTTACAGCAGACCTTGCTGGGTGTGGCGACCCTACCCAATAGTGCAAACCCGCTGCTGACTTGGCACGCCATCAATCAAACTTTTGATGCCATCGAAGGGTATGATTTACGCATGTTGTTGGAGCAGAGTATTCAGCGTGAACGACTCACCTTACAGCGCGAGCGACAAACCGCCGATGAGTCGCTCAGTTTGGTGCGTGGTCTGGCATTGGCGACCGCGCTGTCGATTGCAGCGGCAGCATCACTATTGGCGTTGTACTTTTCTAAAGCCTTGCGCAAGCCGCTACAACAGTTGATTCGCGGCACACAAGCCTTACAACGGGGTCACTTGCACCACCGAATTCCGGCGCGGCGCAGAGATGAGTTTGCCCAAATCGCGCACAGTGTGAACCTACTCGCCGCCGAGCTTGGCCAGCATCGCCAGCGCGAAACCGACGCACGACAACAACTCGAAGCCTTAGTCGCCGCCCGTACTAGCGAACTCCAGCAAGCCCTAGATACACTGCAACAGGTGGATTTGCGCCGGCGGCAGTTATTTGCTGATATCAGTCATGAGCTACGCACGCCGACCACCGCGATTCGGGGCGAAGCCGAGATTACCTTACGCGGCCAAGACAAAGCCGCCGATGACTACAAAATGGCTTTGCAACGGATTGTGCAGACCTCAGTGCAGTTAGGATTGGTGATTGAGGATTTGCTCAGTATGGCACGCAGCGATATTGATACACTGGTATTGGAGCGGCGACTGATCATGGTTGAGCAGCCCTTACGCGAAGCGATTGCCCAAATCAAACCCTCTGCCCGACTCAAGTCCATTCATTTGGCCTGTCATATCCACAGCAAAACCATGCTGATGGGTGATCAACAGCGACTGCGCCAAGTGTTTAGCTTACTGTTAGATAATGCCGTCAACTACTCCAACCCCTACAGCCAAATTGAAATTTATAGCGAACGCCTACCCACCGTGAATGAGCATCAGCCCGACTACTGGCAAGTGTCGATTCACAATCGCGGCATTCCAATCCATGCCGATGAACTGACACAGGTGTTTAAGCGGAGTTTTCGCGGGGCAGCAGCCCGTGCGCACCGACCCGATGGCAATGGACTCGGCCTGCCGATTGCAAGCAGTCTGATTCACGCCCATCACGGCCAGATTCAGCTTGACAGCAGTGAACAACATGGCACGATTGCGCAGGTCTTGTTGCCGATTCCCTCATCCACACTGACAGGTAAACCCTCAGATGCAACATATCTTGATCATTGAAGACGATACACGGGTTGCTGATTTTTTGGATCGTGGACTGCGGGCAGAAGGCTATCAGACCTATCTGGCTGCAACGGCACAGGCCGGACTACAACGCTACCAACATCTCAGCCAACAGCTCACCAGTCAGCCGTATCAGCCGCTGATTATCTTGCTCGATGTCATGCTGCCCGATAGCAGTGGACTTGAGGTGTGTCATCACTTGCGCAGCCAAGGCGTTGCCACGCCGATTTTGATGCTGACGGCACTGAGCACCTTAGAAGATCGCGTGGCAGGGTTGCGCTGTGGGGCGGATGATTATTTGGGCAAGCCATTTGCCTTTGAGGAACTACTGGCGCGGATTGAGGCATTATTTCGGCGGCTTGGCGAGTTTAGCCAGCCACCACTACAGGTGCTACAAGTGGGGGATTTGGTATTAGATCGGGTCAGTATGCGGGTCAGCCGCGCCCAACAACCGATCAACCTCACCCCACGCGAACTCGCCCTGCTCGAACTGCTGATGTCTGCACCAAGCCGGCTATTTAGTCGTGAGCAAATCCTCGCCACCGTCTGGGGCGTGACTGAAGACCCGCTCACTAACATTGTCGACGTGTATATCCGCCGCCTGCGCAGCAAGATCGACGACGGCCATCCCCAGCAGCTGATCCAAACCCAGCGCGGCTTGGGCTACCGGTTGGAATGGCCGGAACAGCCCAGCTAATCCACATGGATTATACGGTTTGTGCTGGTGGTTTGACCCGAAACCACAAGGCATAGAGTGCCGGTACAAACAACAGGGTCAGCCCCGTCGCAATCAACAAACCGCCCATGATCGCAATCGCCATAGGCCCCCAGAATACGCTGGTGGACAGTGGAATCATCGCCAGCACCGCTGCGGCTGCGGTCAGCACCACAGGGCGCGAGCGGCGTACCGTCGCCTCAATCACCGCCTCCCAAGGTGTGCGTCCCTCGCGAATATCCTGCTCAATCTGCACCACCAAGATCACCGAATTACGCATGATCATGCCACTCAGCGCAATCACGCCCAGCAACGCAACAAAACCAAACGGCGCGTTAAACAACAACAAGGCCGGAACCACGCCAATAATGCCCAATGGTGCAGTCAGCAACACCAAGCCCATTCGTGCAAAACTCTGTACTTGCAGCATCAAGAAAAATAACATCACCAACAGCATCGCCGGAAACACCTTGGCAATCGCCTCATTGGCTTTGCTGCTTTCCTCAATCGCGCCGCCCATCTCGATGCGATAACCGGCAGGCAAGCGATCAATAATCGGCTGTAAGGTCGGCATAATCTGCTGCGAGGCATACGGTGCTTGCACCCCATCGGCCACGTCGCTGCGCACGGTCAGCACCACATCGCGGTTACGCCGCCACAAGACTGGCTCCTCAAAACTTGGCTCAATCGTAGCCACTTGTGATAACGGCACCACCGCACCACTGGCACTAAACAGATTAATCGCGTCCAACTGATCCAATTGTTGCCGTTCGTCTGGTGTCGCACGCACCACCACACTGACCAACTCTTCACCGCGCCGAATCTGACTGACTGGCGCACCCGACAGCACCGCCTGCACGGTATTGGCGACATCAGTGCTCGACAATCCGAGCAGCCGGACTTTGTCCTGATCAATCCGAATGTTTAGACTGCGTGCTTGCTCATTCCACTCCAGCTGCGTGTCACGTACCAGTGGGCTTTTACGCACCTGATCACGCACTTGCTCAGCAATCTGGCGAATCTGATCGACATCCGGCCCCATCACCCGAAACTGCACCGGAAAGCCGACCGGAGGGCCAAATTCCAACCGCGTCACCCGTCCACGTACTGCTGGAAACTGCAGATTGTCATTAAACATCTGCATCAAGCGGCCACGTACCGCTTCACGCTCAACCATACTGTCGGTCATCACGACGATCTGCGCGTAATTCGGATTTGGCAGCTCAGGTGACAGCGATAAAAAAAAGCGTGGCGTACTTTGACCAATATAACTGGTGAAATATTGCACATCGGGGTCTTTGGCCAGCACCTGCTCCAGTCGCTTGACTTCGACTTCTGTCGCTGCAAACGCCGCGCCCTCCTTCATGCGCAGCTCGACCAATAGCTCTGGCCGTGACGCGGTCGGAAAAAACTGCTGCTGCACCAAACCCATACCGACAATCGCCAGCACAAACAGTCCCGCCGTCGCTGATAACACGACGACTCGATAGCGAATCGACCACGCCACCAAGCGGCGAAAACGCTGATAAAACGGTCGGTTATACGGATCGTGTTTGACTTTTTCGGCCAAATTCTTCGGCAACATCAGCGTGCCGAGATACGGAATAAAAATCACCGCCACCAGCCACGAGACGATCAACGCCGTGCCGACCACCCAAAAAATCCCACCAGCATATTCGCCCGAGGTGGATTTGGCAAAACCGACCGGCATAAAACCCGCCACGGTGATCATTGTACCGGTCAGCATCGGAAACGCGGTCGAGGTATAGGCATAGCCCGCCGCGCTGAGCCTGTCCCAGCCTTCCTCAAGTTTGACCACCATCATCTCGACCGCAATAATCGCATCATCGACCAGCAAGCCTAGCGCAATAATCAACGCCCCCAAGCTGATGCGGTCGAGTTGCCAGCCAACGCTATACATCACCATCGCCACCAAGCCCAATACCAGCGGCACGGACGCGGCCACAATCAGGCCGGTACGCCAACCCAGCGCAACAAAACACACCAGCAGTACAATCGCCAATGCCTCCAAAAAGACCTTTTCAAACTCCCAAATGGACTCTTTGACCACGGTCGATTGGTCGGCGATTTGGGTTAGGCTCACGCCGAGCGGCATCTCAGCGTTGATCTGACTGATGCGTTGTTCTAACGCCTGACCCAGTGCCAAAATATCACCATGTTTTTGTAAGGTAATGCCGATAATGACCGTCGGCGCACCTTGATAACGAATCTTAAAATCAGCCGGATCAGCGGTTTTGTAGCTAATCTCCGCCACATCGGACAGCTTGAGCAGGCGACCACCGGCACTGACCGTGACATTGGCGACGTCTTCGACGCTGCGCAGCGAACCATCGACCCGTACAAACACCCGATCACTGTCGGTATCGACCGAGCCGGACGGATTGAGTTGGTTTTGTTGTGACAATGCCGCAAAAATCTGCTGCGGTGACAAGCCTAGAGCCGCCAAACGGCGACTGGAAAATGCCACTTCGACTTGTTCGGCTTGCTTGCCAAAAATATCCACTGCACCGACTTGCGCCACGCTTTGCAGTTGTTTTTTCAGTTGGCTGCTGTAGTCGTTGAGCTCTTGTACACTCAGCTCAGGGGCTTGCAGTGCAAATAGCGCGGTATACACATCTGAATATTCGTCATTAAAAAATGGCCCCTGTACACCGGCGGGCAGTTGATGGCGGATATCGTTGATTTTTTTACGGGTTTGATACCAGGACTCATCCAACTCTGCGCCACTTAGCCCACCTTTCATCACCAAGGTCAGCCCACCATAGCCTTGCCGTGCAAAACTACGCACCGCATCGACGCCGGTCAGCTCCTGCATGGCTTGCTCTAGCCGATTCAATACCTGATCTTGTACCTCTTGGGTGCTTGCCCCCGGCCACGCCACCACCGCCGTCATGATCACCGGATTAAAGTTAGGATCTTCTTGCCGACCCAAGTGCATAAAGCTGTACAGACCACCGATCAGACTGGCCAGCATCAAAAACACCACAATCGCACGGTGCTTGACTGCCCATAACGACAGGTTAAAGCCGCCCGAGTTCAACTCGTCTTTGGATATTTGGTTCGGTTCGCTCATGGCTGCTGCTCCATGCCAATCTGGGCCGGACGTGGAATGGCGCGGACTTGCATCGCCGCATCGAGTTTCTGCCCACCGACCGACACCACTTGCTCGCCATCGGTCAGACCAGTCAGCCAGACGCTATTTTGGCCGTAGCGCACGACTTGCACCGGTTTAGCCGTCAGCTTGCCTTGCGCGTCCACCACCCAGACAAACGGCTGCTGACCGCCACGCTGCATCAGACTAGACGCGGGTAATTCAGCGGCAATCCCCTGTTGCTGTGGTTCATTCAAGCGCAACTGTGCGGTCATGCCCAGTCGCCAGTCACTTGGAATCCCGCTAAATTTGGCACGGTAGGTACGAGTCTGTGGGTTGGCCATCGGGGCAAGCTCACGCAGTCTGACCGGAATCGGCGCGTCGCTACTGTTCCAGCGGGTCACACTGGCCTGTTGCCGCGCCAGATCAGTCACCCATTGCTCCGGCAAATCAACCACCACATCTAGACCACCATCACGGGCAATCGTCAGCACCGGCTGGCCTTCCGCGACGATTTGGCCAGTTTCAAACGCAATCGAGGTGATCACGCCGCTAAATGGCGCAGTCAATTCGGTATAACCGGCGCGGTTTTTGGCCAGATTCAGTTGGCTGGCGGCCTGCGCCTGCACCGCTTCGGCGGCATCTGCGCGCGCCCGCTGCCGCTCGACATCCGCTTGGCCGACTGAGCCGTCTTTGAGTAAGCGCGCCAAACGGTCGGCATCGGCACGCTGTTGTTTGGCATCGACTTGTGCAGCGCGTAGTTGGTCAGCGGCGGCGGTGACGGCCAGTTGGTAGTCGTTGACATCTAAGGTTGCCAAGACCTGACCGGCCTTGACCCGCTGCCCTACCTCGGCTTGTCGGTCGGTGACTTTACCGGCGGCACGAAAGCCCAGACGCGTTTCGTCCCTTGCTTCAACCACGGCACTAAACTGCCGTGCTGAATCGGTGCTTTGTTGGCGTACCACACTAACCAACACCGGCTGTGGTGGCGCAACGGCTGGCGTGGACTGCTCTTTACAACCAGCCAGCAACAGCATCGACAACAGTAAAAATAAGGTACTACTCAACGCAAAGCCGCGCGACGTGGCCGATTGATGGCACTGCTCTAACGCATGATGGGCAGTCGATGGACGACATAACATTGAAGACATGATTAAGACTCCCCAACAGCGACCGTATTCGTTACCGCATTCGGCTGACGGGTCGGCATGGATAAAGATGTGGTGTTTTTTGAGGTAAACGGCTGTTGTGCAGCAGGCACTGGCAACGCTTGCCAACCACCGCCCAACGCCTGATACAGATTCACTGCATTCAGCCAACGCTGACTGCGGCTGTCCAATAAACCCAATTCGGCTGCGACCACGCTACGCTGCACATCGAGCAGCGGCAGCAGTCCGGTCAGTCCCTCGCGGTACAACGATTCGGCATGGCGGCGTGATTGTTGGCGGGCTTGTACAGTTTGATCGAGTTGGGCAAAACGCTGCTGCTCAAACTGCTGGGCGGCCAGACTGTTTTCGACCTGTTCGAGCGCGTTCAAAATGGTCTTTTCGTATTGGGTCAGCGCGATCTGTTCGGCAGCGGTTTTGGCTTCGATGTTGGCATAAATCGCTTTACGGTTTAGCAATGGCTGACTAAAGGCGATAGCGGCATTGCTATAGGGAGACGCCGCCAAACCCAGTCCGTTTAGGGTGAGTTTTTGCTGCCCCCAAACCGCACTGAGCATCAGCTTGGGGAAGCGCTCGGCCTGCGCCGCAGCAAGCGTAGCATTGGCGGCGCGTAACTGTCGCTCGGCGGCTTGTAGATCAGGCCGACGTTGTAACAGCTCAATCGGCTGACCCGCTTGAATCTCCAGTTGTTGCGGCCACTCGTTCGCAGGTTTAGCGGTGAGTAGTACGCTGGCGGCACTGGGGTTTTGACCAGTTAAAATCGCCAAACGATTCTGGGTCACTTGCAATAGATTGGACAGCGCAGGCAATTGCGCTTCTAAGTTGGATAACTCCGCTTGCGCCAAGCTCAGCTCAAACTGACTGGTCAAGCCCTCACGATAACGGCGCTCCGTCAGCCTTAACGTCTGTGCCTGTACATCGCGCAAGCTACCGAGTAAACGTAGCCGTTCAGCAGTCGCTTGCCACAACACATACTGGCGCACCACGTCACTGACCACCAACAACTGCATCCCCTGCATGCCCAGTTCGGCCGCTTCTGCCTCTAGCGTCGCGGCATCACGCGCAGCGCGATTCGCACCAAACAAATCTAGATCCCAGCTTAGATTCAAGGAGGCACGCCGCGCCGTGGTGTCCGGCTGGCCTTGCTTGACCGCAGGCGGCAGGTCGCTTTCACTTTGCGATAGCGAGCCAACCGCCGCCACACTCGGCAATAAGCGCGATTGATTGACGGTCAAACCAGCTTGCGCTTGGCGCAGTCGGAGTACCGCCAGCATCACATCTTGGTTGTTTTGTGCAGCCAACTCGACCAGCGCGGTCAGTTGTGGGTCGTTAAACTGTTGCCACCATGCGGTATCGAGTTGCGCAGTTGTAGCACTTTGACCGCTAAAACTCGGCGTTAACCCGACCTGCTGTGGCGGTAGTGGCGGCCGCGTTTGACAGCCAGCTAACAGTACACCCAGCAAACCGCCAGTCAGCAACCCTGTAAACAGCCTAGCGTTTACCCGATGCTGCGGTATCTGTCCCCGTTTTTGACTGGTCGCCGTACCATTGATCGGTAACTGACGACTGCACTCCCCGTATGATTTGCCCATAACCGGCTCATTTACTATACTTAGTAGTCTCGAAATTGTAGATGACTTTACTGGACTGTCAAGTATATGAATAGCGCATCAGATGAAATGCCGGTGAAGCGCGGTCGGCCACGCGATCCGGCACGCATGCAGCGGGTACTCAACGCCGCCAAAACGCAGTTTTTGCAGCAAGGCTTTACGGCGACCAGTATGGAATCGATTGCCAAAGCCTCTGGCGTGTCAAAAATGACGATTTACAACTATTTCCCCACCAAAGAAGCCTTATTTGAAAGCTGTATCGCCAACCGTACCGATGAAGTTTTTCACTTGTCTAAACTACACAACAGCCCAAACCACAACCAACAACTGCCGCCACCTATTCAGGTGTTACAGCAGATCGCCACCCAGTTTGTGGCACTGATGCGTGATCCAGAAGTCTTGGCGATGCATCGCATTATGATCGCCAGTGCAGGACAACACCCTGAAATTTGTCAAAGTTTCTTTGCGCAAGGCTGCTTACGACTCAACCAACAAGTCACGGCTTATCTTGATCTGGCCAATCAAAATGGCACGCTACGCGTCGTCGACCCACAACGCGCTGCTGATCAGTTTTTATCCTTATGCTTGGGTCGGCAACATCTGCAAGGCTTACTGATGCTGGGCGCACCGAGTGCAGCAGAGGACAGTGAGATGATTCGCGCGAATGTCGAGATATTTTTAGGCGTGTATGCGCGCTAAATGCCTCAACTAACACCCAAAATCCGCGAAAACAAATGTCGTCCAACACCCCAAAACCGTTTTACAATCGCGCCAATACCGTTGTAATCCGCGAGCATCGCCATGACTGCCCCACCAGTGCCGACCCGCAATGCCACCGACTACCTGATCGCCTCTAAGCAAGCTGAAATTCAAAATCTCGCCTATTTTTTACAAATGGGACAATTGGTGGTGGTGATCAGCGACTTGGTGCACGCCCTGCAAAAAGAACGTGGTGCGTCGAATATTTTTTTAGGTTCGCAAGGTCGGCACTTTGAGCAATCCTTAAGCATACTGATCCAGCACACTGACCAACAGATTCAACGCTTTGAACTGACACTGGGTGACATTCACGTCGAGCTCAGTCACCACTGTAGCAGCAGTCGACTGCTCAATCGGATTGCCTATGTCGTGCATGGCCTTGCCGGTCTACCCACTGGTCGGCAGCAAATCCGGCAACTGGCCGTCATCCCCGAACTGGCGACCCAACTGTACAGCGATCTGATCAGCGGCTTACTGGCGATTGTGTTTGAAACTGCTGATGCAGCGGTCGATCCTACCATTGCACGCATCTTGGTAGCGATGTTTAACCTGATGCACGGCAAAGAACTGACCGGCCAAGAGCGTGCGCTGGGCTCGGCAGGTTTTGCAGCAGGGCAGTTTAGCCAAACCCAAGTCGAACGACTCCAGACGCTGATTGACGCGCAAGAACGCTGCTTCGAACTGTTTCGAGAGTTTAGCAATTCAGCAGCACTACAACTGTGGCAGCAACACGCCGCACACGCCTATCTGATTGAAATTGAACGCCTACGCCGCATGATTTTGACGCCGACCAAGCCCACTGCGTGGCGCATACCCGCCGATCAAGACGACCAATGGTTTGCGCTACTGACCCAGCGTATGGATGATTTAAAGTCGGTCGAAACCGCTCTCGAAGTGCATTTACAGCAACTATGTGAACAAAAGCTGCACGATTCCAAAACCGCACTCGGCCAGCAACAAGCCCTAATAGAACAGTTACAACAGGACAAACAAGACCATAGCGACAGCTTTGTGGTGTTTTTAAGCAGCCAAGATGCACAGCTCAAAATCTCCCAACACGATCATGTGCATCCGGATGGTTTAAGCCCCCGTTTGGGACGTTCAGTGTTTGAACTGGTACAGCATCAAATGCATCAGTTACAACAGATGCAAGATGAACTCGACGCGACGCGCCAAGCCCTCGAAGAACGTAAGTTACAACAAAAAGCCAAAGCACTCCTGATCAAACATCGAAAAATGA
>OGCL01001387.1_pt1 | contig 20950 bp, 16 predicted proteins | sample 1570041 | NCBI WGS metagenome assembly OGCL01 (sample SAMN06266162, study PRJEB24511) | hot springs metagenome | isolation source: Hot spring water | place: South Africa: Limpopo | collected 2015-06-22
GTGCAAAAGCGAAGCGCATAGCGCGAAGCTTTTGCAGTCACGCCAAAAGCTTCGCTTCGCTACGCTTTTGGACTCCAGCCCCCCTGGCCAAAACGATGCTTTTGCATCGTTTTGGCCGCCGCTTCAGACTGGAGTGCAAAAGCGAAGCGCATAGCGCGAAGCTTTTGCAGTCACGCCAAAAGCTTCGCTTCGCTACGCTTTTGGACTCCAACCCCCCTGGCCAAAACGATGCGCGAGACCAAGAAATGGCATCTCTTTCCGGTTCCGGGGTGGCTGCCGGAACACCCATGATCGTTAGTCCGAGAACTCCACCGTAGGCCGGCGCCCCGTCCCCTCCGGCTCCAGCACCTTGAGCCGGCTGATGTCCGGGATCTTCGCCGGCTTCTCCGGGACGACGCAATCCGCCAGACTGCCGCTATTGGGTGGCAACGCCTGCAACCCGCTGAGATCCAGCTCCAGTGGCGGCTCCGGCGGTCGTTGATCCAAATGAATCCCCTGCTGGCCCAACTTGAGCGCCGTGATGTCCGGCAAAGGCGCCGCCGCCTCCTCCACGGCGAACTCGATGAGACTGCCGGTGCGCGGCGGCAGCAAAGTCAAGCCGACGGGCGCGACGGCCGGGCGTGGGCCGGCCGGGGCCGCCGGACGCGCCGCGGGGGTAACCGGGGCCGGCGACGGGGCCGGCCGCTCCAGCGCGGCGGCCGGCCGGGGCGCGGCCGCTGGCACGCCTCCGGCCGGGCGAATCTCCAACAAGGCGCCGGCATTGCGGAAGGCCACCCGGTACTTCACCGCCGTCTCCTGGTCCACCCCCGCCTTCACCCGCACGGCATTGCCCGAGAACAAGGCCGCTAACTGCGCCTCGTTGGCCTTGAACAGCGCCCCCACCCGCTGGCGCACCAACGCCGGATCCTGCCCCTCCATCACCTTACCCGAAAAATAGATGTCGAACACCGCCCCCGCCATTGCTGCCCCCTCCGCTCTCGGCCGTCTGCGATCCAGGGTTGAAGTGTAATCCATCCCACCGCCACAGCAAACGCCTACCGACCTTGATCATCGTTCTGGCCGAGGGAGCCAGGAGTCGAGCCAGGAGTCCAAAAGCAAAGTTCTTGGACTCCTGCACAAATCCGCTAGGGGCGGACTTTCGCGCCAACCCGCCCCCGACTAGCGACCAAGCACATTTTGGACTACCGTCTGTTACCGTACCGCCCATGGCGACTCACTTCATTTTTGGTGGTTGTATAGGATCCCCGTTACGCACTATTTTAGTGCAATTTTACCCGCCATTGGACCTAGAGAGAGACCGTCACTGGATTTTCATGGAACGGACACCGGTAAGCAACGTCGTTGTTCCATCCTAGGAGCTTGGCATTCAGCAAGCGGAGAGTGCGATATGTCTCAACCCCTTTCACCGGCCTGTTTCCACCTCGAACACGGCCCCGCCATCGACGAAGTGGCCTTTCTCGACTGGCTCTCCCCGCCGCCGGAGACCGCGCCGCCCCTCGCCGGGGGCGAGCTGGGCATCCCGGCCCTGGAGCACGAACATCGGCGTTTCAAGCAACTTCTCGGCGCGCTGCGCCACAGCCTCGCACGCGGCGAGCCGCAAAAGATCAGCACCGCCATCGAAGCCCTGGAGCGCTTCGCCGCCCACCACTTCGCCACCGAGGAACGGCTGCTGGAGGCGGTTTATTACCCCTTCCTGGAACGTCATCGGGAAGACCACCAGCGCCTGCACAACTGCCTGCTCGAACTGCGGCAACACCACGCCAAGGGATCGGAGACCCTGCCGATGCGGGTCGAGCAGCTTGCTCAGGGCCTCGACCGCCACCTCCGGCACGAGGATCGCCAATGCGCCCCCTACCTGCGCCACTTCGCCAAACGCCCCTGGCTGGCGCGCATGTGCCAGGCCCTGCTCCGCCGCCCCGAGACGGCCGCGCGGGAGAGATGACCGATCGCTCCACCTGCCGGACCTTGCCAAAAAACCTCCCGCGGGTTCCAAACCCGCGGGAGGTCGCCTAGGAAACACCTGGCCCGCGCACGGGGCCGGGAGGCCGACAGGTCTTAAAGACCTCCAGGCCGGCCGCAACCCAATGCCGTTCAGTTAGGCTTGGGACACGCTCGTGACACCGCTCCCGTGGTGTCACGCATCCTCCTGTGCATCGCAGCGCGGAGCGCCGCGAGATCGGTCACACCGCAGGAGCGGTGTGACCAGCGTAGTTCCTTAACTTAATGGCATTGGACCGCAACCGTCGGCCTTGATCATCGTTCCTGCCAGTCGTGCGGCTGGCGTGCAAAAGCGAAGCGCGTAGCTTTTGCTCGGCGCATCCCTGCGCCGAGCCCCTGCGGGGCTTGCACGCAAATCCTCAGGGGCGGATTTGTGCAGTGTCCAAAAGCTTCGCTTTTGGACTCCAGGTTCCCCCGGCCGGAACGAGGATCGAGGCCCAACCCTCAACCGAACAACCGCTGCCGCACCCGCTGGAACCAATTCCCTCCGAAGCGGCGCTTGAGCAACTCGCTCAACCCCTGGTCGTCCTGACCGATTGATCGGCGATGTCAGTCGCAGCTCGCGCAGGATCTCGCGACCCACCTCCTCACCGCGGCGATAGCGCTCCAGATAATGCCCTAGGCGGGCGCTGACCTTTTCGTGGCCATGCCGGTGGTCGTCCAGCATGGGATACTCCACCAGCGCCATCAAGCCCTCCTCCAACCGAAAGTGCTCGCGCAGGGCCTCCAGCAGGCGCGCCAACAGCGCACCCGCCAGCTCGCGCTTGCCCTCCTCCAAGGCGCCGCGCAGACGGTTGCAGGACCGGAGGATCTCCTGATGCTGATGGTCGATGGCGGCAATGCCGGTATCCCACTCCGCCCGCCAGCCCCAATAGCCGCACACCTCCTGGGCGCAGCCGCAACGCTCCCGCAGGGAACAGGTCAGGCCGTCGCCGGGCCGGCAACGGCTGGCCGCCTCCACCACGCCGGGCAACGGGGACGGGCGCATCTCGCCAAGTTTTATCGCGCCGGAAACCATATCTTCACCTCCATAGGCCAATACATCGCTAGCTGGGGCATTCTCCCCGCGGATCATGAATCCTCGATAAATCCATACCCCCGAGCCCGGCCTTGATCATCGTTTCAGCCACCGAGCCAAATGCGAACCCGTCAGGTCTCTGGCCGGCACCATGATCACCTCTCGCCGGGAGGACGGCCAAGGCCCCTGCAAGCGCAGAAAGACGCGCCTGACGCGCCTTGCTGAAAATTCGCTAGTGAATTTTCACGGTAATAAAACTGTAATCAAGGGTCTTTATAGTGAGAAGGCCGTTTCGCCAAGATTTGAGGAGCCATCATGCGCCCCATGCAATCCTTTTTCGGCAAGGCCATCAAGGCCCTGCCCATGTTCGCCCTGTTGTTGGCCGCGGCCGCGCCGGTGCAGGCCGGCGACTGGGTGGCCGAGTGGAAGAGCACCCTCGGGGAGCTGTGGTCCGAGACCAAGGCCAAGACCCAGCAGGTACTGGACCCCGAAAAGTTCCGCCCCGCCAAGGCGGTGGAGATCGGCATTGCCTATGGCACGGAGAAGAAGAAATGGCTGGAGTGGGCGGTGGCCGAGTTCGCCAAGACCGAGGCTGGCAAGAAGGTGAAGGTGAATCTGATCCCGATGGGCTCCATCGAGGGGGCCAAGGCGGTGCTGGCCAAGGATCAGCGCATCCACGTCTGGTCACCGGCCAGCAGCGTGGTGGAGAACCTGCTGATGGAGCCCTGGGAGCGCGAACACGGCAAGAGCCCAATCGCCTCGGACGCCCCGCTGGCCCTCACCCCCATGGTGATCGTGATGTGGGAGGACCGTTACAACGCCTTCGTGGCCAAGTACGGCGAGGTGAACTTCAAGACCCTTGCCGAGGCCCTAGCGGAGCCCACCGGCTGGGCCGCCATCGCCAACAAGCCGGAGTGGGGGGTCTTCACCTTCGGCCACACCAAGCCCACCCATTCCAACAGCGGTCTCCTGGCCTTGGTGTTGATGGGCTATGATTATCACAACGCCCAGCGCAACCTGAGCGCCGAGCAGGTGATGGACGCCGGCTTTTTGGCCTGGCTGAAGCAGGCCGCCGAGGCCATGAACGCGGAAGAGGAGAGCACCGGCAAGCTGATGAACCGCATGCTCCAGTTCGGTCCCTCGGAGTTGAACGGCGTGATCGTGTATGAAAACCTGGCGCTGGAAAACCTCGCCACCGCCAGCGGGCGCTGGGGCAAGATCAAGGTGATCTATCCCACCCGCACGGTGTGGAACGAAAACCCCTACTACATCCTTAACGTGCCCTGGAGCGACCAGGACCACCAAAATGCCGCCCGGCTGTTTCAGGACTTCCTGCTCAGCCCCGAGGCCCAGAAGGTGGCCCGTGATCAGTACCTGTTCCGCCCCGCCAATGTGGATGTGCCCATCGTCGGCGGCGGCAGCGCCTTCGACAGGCTGCAAGACATCGTCAAGATTGACGTGCCCTCCATCAAGCGCCCCAAGGGCGAGGTGCTGGAACAGTTGATCCAGGTCTGGAAGCGGACCCAGTAGCCCGACCGCCAGACGCAGGAACCCAAAGATCGCCATTCCGGCCAGACCTGACAGGTCTTGAAGACCTGTCAGGTCTAGGCTTCGGCGCTTCCCCAGCCGGCGCCGGTCGCGGCTGCAAGCCGCTCCCACAAGATCGTCGTCAACCTTGCAGGTCACGAGATGCGTATTACCCGCCTTGCCATTCCGTTGCTCGCGCTCCTCGCCGCCCTGATGCAGGGATGCGGGGAAGAGAGCGCCACCACCCCAGCGCCACCCGCCAGCAAGCCGGAACCAGCCCTGGTGCTGGAGTTCACCTATGGTTCCGAGAAGGAGAAGTGGATCGAGGAGGTGACGGCGCGCTTCCATCAACTCGGGCTCAAGAGCCAAAGCGGCCTGCCCATTCGGATCCAGGCGCTGGCGATGGGCTCCGGCGAGGCCATGCAGGAGGTGTTGGACGGCAAGCGCCAGCCCCATCTCATCAGTCCCGCCTCGCGGGCGGTGGTGGAGCTGTACAACAGTCGCTCCGAAGAGAAGACCGGCCAGCCGATCCTCGGCGAGACACAAAACCTAGTGCTCTCCCCGGTGGTGATCGCCATTTGGCAGCCGATGGCCGAGGCCCTGGGCTGGGGGCGCGCGCCCATCGGCTGGCAGGAGATCTGGCGGGTCGCCACCGATCCCCAGGGCTGGGCGAGCTACGGCCACCCGGAATGGGGCGACTTCAAGTTCGGCCACACCCACCCCGAATACAGCAACAGCGGCCTCATCTCCCTCCTCGCCGAGGTCTATGCCGCCACCGGCGAGACCCGCAAATTGCGGCTGGAGGATCTGGAGGCCCCGGCGGTGCGCGAGTTCGTGCAGCAGATCGAGCGCCGCGTGGTGCATTACGGCAGCTCCACGGGTTTCTTCGGGCGCAGCCTGTTCGAGCATGGCCCGGATTATCTGAGCGCGGTGGTGCTCTACGAAAACATGGTGATCGAGTCCTACTCTAGGACGCTACCCCATCCCATCGTGGCCATCTATCCCAAGGAGGGGAGTTTCTGGAGCGATCATCCCATCGGGGTGGTGGAGCGACCCTGGGTCACCGCCGAACACAAGGCCGCGGCCCAGCAGTACATCGATTTCCTGCTGGCCGAGGAACAGCAGCGGCTGGCCATGCGTCATGGCTTCCGTCCCGCCAAGGTGGAGATCCCCCTGGGCGAACCCTTTACCCCCGCCTTTGGAGTAGATCCCAAGCAGCCCCAGCGGGTGTTGCCCATCCCCTCCGGCCAGGTCATCGAGGCGGCCCTGGGATTGTGGCAGGAGCGCAAGCGGCCGGCCAACATGACCCTGGTGGTGGATGTCTCCGGCAGTATGAACGAGGGCGACAAGATCGGCCATGCCCGCAACGGCGCGTCCCAGCTTTTGACGATGCTGCACGACGCCGATGCCTTCTCCCTGCTCGTCTTTAACAACGAACTGCGCTGGCTGGCGCAGGGACAGTCGGGGTCGCCGGCGCGGGAGGGCGCGCGCGCCAAGGTGGCCGAACTCCAGGCCAGCGGCGGCACCGCCCTCTATGACGCCATCGCCGCCGCCCATCAAAGGCTGCGGGAGTCTCAAGACCCGGAACGCATCGCCGCCCTGGTGGTGTTGAGCGACGGCGCCGACACCAACAGCCGGCTCACGCTGGCGAGCTTATTGTCCCAGATCGCCTTCGACCCCAAGAACCCCATCCGCGTCTTCCCCATCGCCTATGGTCAGGGGGCCTCCCTGGATGTGTTGGAGCAGATCGCCAAGGCCAGCCGCGGCCGGGCCTATCAGGGGGATACCCGGGAGATCGAGTCGATCTTCCGCGACATCGGGGCCTTTTTCTAATCGGCGTGGCATGAGCCACCCCCCCCTTCGCCCCCTGGGGCTCCCCACCGGCAGCGTCCGCGCCATCCTGGCGCTGGCGGTGGTGAGCGTCGCCTGTCAGCAGATGCTGCGCGGGGAGCCGCCCAGCCTGCTACTGGCGGAGACCCTGATGATCGTGTTGACCCACTACTTCACCAGTCGCCGCCAGGTTCAGATCGGCGACGCCCTGCACGAGCGGTTGCTGAAGGAGGGGCTGTTGCCGGCGGAGGAGAATCCGCTTTGGCTGCCCAAGGGGTCGGTGCGGCGGCTGATCGCCGCGGCCTTCGGTCTGACCGTACTGGCGCTGCTCGTTCAAGGGCGGCTGTTCGACTCCAATGTCCTGGTGTTGCTCGGTCCCTTCGCCGCCTACCTGCTGGGGGCCTGGCTGGGGCGCAACGGGGGCGACCGGAATGCGGCGCCGGGGCGGTTCAAGCGGCTCCTCCTCCATCTGCTGGCCCTGGTGGTGGTGCTGATCGCCCTGTTGCTGCTGTTGCTGGCGTTCAACGATCAACTGCCCGGCCTGCCGGACTGGGCCGCCTCCTTGCTGCTCTCCGCCATCCTCTACTACTTCGGCGCCCGCTGAAGATACACCGGCGAATCTGCAAAGTAACCCCATTGCAACGCCGCTGCCACGGACCCTTCATCCTCGCCGCCTAAAATCCCGCCGATTGGGTGGATAGGAGGGCGGTGCATGATCGACGTAGAGCAAGTGCTGACCGGGCGCTTTCCGGTCCTCGGTCGGGGGGCGGGGACGCTGTTGCGACGGCCCCTGGTAGGGATGCTGCGGCGGCTGTTCCACGAACGGGAGGTGAACCGCTTCCTGGAGGCGCATCGCGGGGTGGCGGGGATCGAGTTCGTGGAGCAGGTGCTCGACTATTTCGACCTCAGCTATCGGGTGAGCAATAGGGATCGCGAGAACATCCCGGTGCAGGGGCGGGTGGTGATCATCGCCAACCATCCCCTCGGCGCCCTCGACGCCCTGGCCCTGATCAAGCTGGTGAGCGAGGTGCGGCGGGACGTGCGCATCGTCGCCAACGAACTGCTGATGCAACTTAGGCCTCTGCACTCCCTGCTGCTGCCGGTGGACAACCTGGGGGGCGCCACCACCCGCGCCGATCTGCGCCGCATCGACCAGGCCCTGGAGGCGGAGCAGGCGGTGATTATCTTTCCCGCCGGCGAGGTGTCGCGGGTGCGTCCCAGCGGCATCCGCGACGGCCGCTGGAGCGACGGCTTTCTGCGCATCGCCCGCCGCGCCGAGGCGCCGCTCTTGCCGGTGTTCATCCAGGCGCGCAACTCCTCCCTGTTCTACGCCGTTTCCATGTTTTACAAGCCGCTGGCGGCGCTGCTGCTGGTACAGGAGATGTTCCGCCAGCGCTCCAACACCATCGGCTTCCGCGTCGGCAACCTGATCCCCCTGCCGCGGCTCAAGCTGGACGGGCTATCGCGCAAGGAACAGCTCAAGCTGGTCCGCCGCCACTTCTTCCGCGTGGCCAAGGGCAAGCAAGGACCGCTGGAGAGCGAGACCGCCATCGCCCACCCGGTCTCCCGGCAGGGATTGCGGGCGGAACTGGGCCGGGCAGAACGGCTCGGCGCCACCCGCGACGGCAAGATCATCTATCTGGCGGACTACCGGCCGGATTCGGAACTGCTGGAAGAGATCGGCCGCCTGCGGGAACTGACCTTCCGCAAGGTGGGCGAAGGCACCGGCCGGCGCCGCGACCTGGACCGCTACGACCAGCATTACCGCCATCTGGTGCTGTGGGACGAACAGGCGCTGGAAGTGGTCGGCGCCTACCGCATCGGCGAGGTGGCGCGCATCCGCGCGGCCGAGGGCCTGGACGGGCTCTACACCGCCAGCCTGTTCCGCCTCGGCCCCGGCTTTCTTCCCTATACCGATCACGCCCTGGAACTGGGGCGCAGCTTCGTGCAGCCCGCCTACTGGGGCTCCCGCGCCCTGGACTACCTGTGGCAGGGACTGGGGGCCTATCTGCGCAGCCGCCCCGAGGTCCGCTACCTGTTTGGACCGGTGAGCATCAGCCAGCACTATCCGGCGGAGGCGCGCGATCTTATCGTCGGCTACTACCGGCGCCACTATGGCGGCGACCCGACCCTGGTGACCTCCCGCAACCCCTTGACCTACAGCCGGCAGGGACGCGAGGCGTGCGAACGGTTATTTGATGGCCACAACGCGGAAGAGGACTTCGCCCGCCTCAAGGACCATCTGGCGGAATGGGGCCTCACCGTGCCCACCCTCTACAAGCAGTACAGCGAACTGTGCGAACCCGGCGGGACGCAATTCCTCGACTTTGGTGTGGATGCCGAGTTCGGCCACTGTGTCGATGGCTTTATTCTGGTGGACTTGGCCAAGCTGCGGCCAAAGAAGCGCGAGCGGTACATCGGTGGGGCTTGAACCTGGAAAAAGCAGTATCCGCAAATTAACACAAATTAACGCAAATGAAATCAGTTAGATGTGACAGCCTGACCCAGTTTTGCAGTCACCCTAATGATTTGCCTGGAATGTCTTTCAACTATCTGTCTTATTTGCGTTTTTTGCGTTCATTTGCGGACGAACTGAGGTTTTTAGGTTGAAAGGTTTCGGCCGCCGAGCGAAGTACAGACCCCTCAAGAAAATCTCCCGCGGGTTTTGAACCCGCGGGAGGTTTTCTTGAGAGGTCTCAGGCCCGAACGATGAGCAAGGCCTTCGGAGATTACCTTATGCGAACCCCTCTCTTCCTGCCGCTGTTGGCCTTGATCAGCTTTGCACCGCCCCTGGCCGCCGAGACGGAGGAGACGCCCTTCCGCATCGGTCTCATCCGCGAGCGCAGCAATAGCGCCTCTTATATGTTCGATCTCTATAACCCGCTGTTCGTGCTGCTGCAAGAGCACCTGGCCCCGCACGGCATTCGTCCCGGCATGGTGCTGGCGGCGGACCAGGAAGAGCTGCGGCAGCGGGTGGCGGCGGGGGAGGTGGAGGCGGTGCTGGAGAGCCTGTTCAACCTGTTGCGGATGCCAGCGGGGCAATTGGAACCCTGGATCGTGGCCGAACGCAAGGGCGAGCGGCAGGTGTCTTCGGTCATCTTCGTAGCCGCGGACTCCCCCATCGCCGACCTGAGGGATCTGGCGGGCAAAAGGATCGCCTTTGAGAGCCCCCGCTCCACCTCGGCCTATGCCATCCCGCGGGCCATGCTGGAGCGCGCTGGCCTTGGGCTAGCCCCGGACGGGCAGGAGGATGCCCCGGCGCAGGCGGTGCGCTACCGGTTCGCCGGCGACGAGCGCACCCAGGCCTATTGGGTGAGCCTCGGCCAGACGGAGGCCGGCGGTTTTAACGACAGCGACTGGGTCAAGCTGCCGGAATCCCTGCGCGGTCGTTTGCGGGTGATCGCCCAAAGCCGGCCGTTCCTGCGCTGGCTTTTTTACATTCATAGCGGGGTGTCCCCCGCCGTCAAGGCGGCGATGCAAAAGGTCCTGCTCGCCCTGCCGGCCACGCCGACGGGCCGACAGGCCCTGGCGCAGGCTAAGATCACCGATCTCGCCCTGTTCCTCCCCGCCGATCAGGCGCTGGTGAACAACGCACGGGATCTCCTGGGTTTGCGGGAGTAGCCCCAGGTGCGGCATGACGGAGCGGCGGCATGAGGTTGAGCCTCAAACTGGTGCTGCTGTTCGTCGGTTTGAGCCTCGCCTTGCTGCTGGGGGTGCTGGCGTCCGCCCAGCGGGCCATTCAATCGGATGTGCAGGGGTTGCACCAGGAGCTTAACGCCCTGGCCTCCCAGGAGTTTCACGCCTCGCGGGCGCGGTTTTTGGAAAAGGCCGTGGGACTGTTGCAGCGTCGCCTGTTCGACCCCCTGTTCCTACGCCATCTGGGGGAGCTGGAGGTCATTATCGAACGGGAGCTGCGTCTTTGGTTTCCGCTGGAAGAGATCCGCATCCTGGACCCACAGGGGCGATTGCTGACCGACGGTAGTCACGACAATCCCGATTTTCTGCGTCCCTGGACGCTCCCGGCGGAGGTGGTTCAACGCATTCAGCCGGGTGCGGAGGCGGCCAGCGGTTTCGTTTTGTTGCAGGAGCCTCAAGGCAGCGGACGGCTGATCCTGGCGATCCATCAGGATGGCGTGTTGGCCGGCTATGCGGACATCCGGTTGCGCGAGGATGAACTGACTAGCGCCCAGGCGCACGGCCGGGCGCTGATCGAGCGCTCCCTGGCCCGCTTCTCCGACAGCCTGGGCGAGATTATCCACCACAGCGCCCTCATCGCCTGGGGGGCGGCGGTACCCATGGGACTGCTGTTCTATTGGCTGTTGGCGCGTCCCCTGGCGCGACTGCGCGCTCACGCGGAACGCCTAGGGCGCGGCGAGATGGGGGATCGCATCGGCAGCCGGAAGAAGGACGAACTGGGGGAGCTGGCGGCGGCCTTCGATCGCATGGCGGAGGCCTTGCAACAAAAGCGCCTCGAACTGGAGCAGGAGATCGCCGAACGGCGACGCACCGAAGAGAAGCTGCGCGAGATGGCGGTTCGGGCCGAGGCGTCCAATCAGGCGAAAAGCGCCTTCCTGGCCAGCATGAGCCACGAATTGCGCACCCCCCTCACCGCCATCCTCGGCTTCAGCCGTTTGCTGGCGGAACACCCCCGTCTGCCCCCGGAGCTGGCGCGCAACCTCGGGATCATTAGCCGCAGCGGTTCCCACCTGCTGGGACTGATCAATGACATCCTTGACTTCTCCCGTATTGAATCCGGGCGGGTGGAGTTTCATCCCGCCCCCTTCGACTTGCAGGGGCTCCTGGAGGGGGTGCGGGAGATGTTTCAGGGGCGCGCCAAAGACAAGGGAGTGCGCCTGGTCTGCGCCTGGGATCCGGCGTTGCCGCGCTATCTGCTCGGGGACGAACAAAAGCTCCGTCAAGTGTTGATCAATCTGCTCGGCAACGCGGTGAAGTTCACCCTGGAGGGCGAGGTGCGATTGGGTGTCACATGCACCGCCCCCTCGGTAACCAACGGCCGGCGGGTGTGTTTTACCGTGGAGGATAGCGGTCCGGGTATCGAGGAAGGGGAGTTGGATCGACTCTTCGACGCCTTCTACCAAACCAGCGGCGGGCGTCGTCAAGGGGAGGGGAGCGGTCTGGGGCTCTCCATCAGCCAAAGGTATGTGCAGCTCATGGGCGGCCACATCAGCGTCCGCAACCGCGCCAGCGGGGGGGCGATCTTCAGCTTCAGCCTCACCCTGGAAGAGGCCTCTCCCGCCCAGCTCGCTCCGGTCGGGGCGCCCCGCCGGCTGCGCCGCCTGCGCGGAGGGCCGGCGGAGTTGCGTATGCTGGTGGTGGATGACAACCCCGACAATCGCGCCCTTCTATGCGCCTTGTTAAGGCCCCTGGCAACAGAATTGCTGGAGGCGGCGGACGGCGCCGAGGCCCTGAGGCTCGCGGCGGGTTTTCGGCCGCATCTCATTTGGATGGACCTGCGGATGCCGAAAATGGACGGCAGGCAGGCCCTGCGGGCCATCCGCCGGCTAGATCCCGCCTATTCCCCCACGATAATCGCCGTCACCGCCAGCATCTTCGAGGAGGAGCGCGCCGCCCTGCGGGCGATGGGCTTTGACAATGTGGTGCATAAACCCTTTGACGAGCAAAGCCTGTTGGAGCTGATGGAACGCCACCTCGGGCTCACCTTCGAGTCTATGGAGGTCGCCGCGGCGCCGCCCCCGCCGCCGCCCCTCGATGCCGAGAGGCTCGCCGCGGCGACGGACGCCGCCTGGCGGCAGTCCCTCTACCAGGCGATGCGGGATTTGGACCGCCCCCGGATGCGGGCATTGTTGGCGCAGCTGTCCGAAGGGCCGGTGCGCGATGAACTCGAGGGGCTGGCGGCGGAATACCGATACGAGCGCCTCCTCTCCCTGCTGGCCCTCCCGGCCGCGGGCGCGGAGGCGACGGCAGAGACCCAAAACAAGCAACAATAACGGAGGACTGCAAACATGGGCATACACCAGGGAGATGTCCTGGTGGTGGATGACAACCCCGCCAACCTCGACCAGCTCGAACAGTTGCTGCAAGACCGCGGCTACGCGGTACGGGCGGCCCCCAACGGTCGCCTGGCCATAGAGTCGGCCCGCCGTCGGCCGCCGGACATCGTGTTACTCGACATCATGATGCCGGAGATGGATGGCTTCGAGACCTGTCGTCGCTTGAAGGCCATCCCGGAGGTGGCGCCGGCGCCGGTGCTGTTCATCAGCGCCCTCAGCGATATTCGGGACAAGAGTGCCGCCTTCGCGGCCGGCGGGGTGGATTTCATCACCAAGCCGTTCGACCTCGATGAGGTCATGATCCGACTGCATACCCACCTGGAGCTCTACCGCCTGCAACAAATACTGCGCCGCAATGCCCGCAGTCTGGAACAGAAGGTGGAGATTCGTGGTCGCGAGTTGTTGCAGCAGAACGCCCGCCTGCAGGAGGAGCTGGTCGAACAACGGCGGCGGTTGTCGCGTTATCAGGAGGCCTTTCGGCAGGCCCCTTCAATGCTGGCGTTGTTGCGCGCGGAGGATTGGGCGGTGATCGAGACCAATGCCGCCTTCGCCGAATTCGCCGGCCAGGGCCTGGAGGCCCAGGGGGCGAGCGCGGCGGGGCCATTGACGGCGCTGCGGGCCGAACTAGAGCGTTCCGGGGCGGCGTCGCGGATGCCGCTGGAGTTTCCCGACCGCGCGGGTCGCCCTCATCCCTGGATGGCCGATGCGCGCCCATTGACGGATGCGGAAGGGCGGCCATTTGTCCTGTTGTCATTGGAACAGGGGCCGCAGCGGCAGGTTGCATCGCCACCCCCGCCCGGGCGTTAGCCGATCGACAGCCATCGCCTGACTCAGCGAGTCAAGATCAATCCTATGGACAACCTGCTCAAAGACTTTATAAAGGTCATCGAGGATGACCAGATGTTCCCCGTCTATCAGGTGATCGCCACGGTGGAAGGGAACTCCATCGCCGGTTATGAGGCCTTCGTGCGTGGTCCGGCGGATTCGGTGCTTTACACCCCCCAAAGCCTCTATCTGGCCGCCGAGATCGCCGGCCGTCTGATGCCATTGGAGGCCAGCGCCACTCGTATCGCCATCCAGCAGTTCCGCGGTCTCGGCTTGAGCGGGCGGTTGTTCAAGCGCTTTCCGCCGCTCTTCTTCGTCAGCGGGGGCTTCGCCAAATTGGTGGAGACCCTGGCGCGGGAGGGCATCCCTGGGGTCGGCCTGGTGGCCAACCTGGCGGATCACCGCAAGGGCGAGTCCTTGGAGATCCTGCGCCAGGCGGTGATGCAGTGCCGCGAGCACGGCATCTCGGTGGCGCTGGACGAACTCGCGGTATTGACCCTGACCATGGGCGCCTTGCGCGCCCTGGCGGCGGATTTCGTCACCATCGACGGCCACTATGTGCAGGGCATCCACAATGACCTGCCCAAGCAGCGGTTAGTGACGCGGGTAATGGACTTGGCCGGATCGCACAGCCAACTGATCGCCCAGGGGGTGGAGTGTCAGGAAGAGTATTTTACCGTGCGCAGGCTGGGCGTCCATTTGGTGCAAGGATATTATTTCGGCCGTCCCGAGGCGCAACCCGCGGTGACCCTTTCACCGCGCCTCTTCCTCTCCGGCAGCGAACAAGACAAAGGGGCGGCGCGCGCGGAGGATCGGGTGGGGGATCTCGCCAAGGCGGTCTCTTACATCCCGCCCTCCGAGCCCACCGGGGATGTGCTGAAAACCTTTTTGCGCAGCCCGGGCCTCACCTCGTTGCCGGTGGTTTACCAGGGCGAGCCGGTGGGCATGATACGGCGGGAGCGGCTCGCCAATCTATTCCTTGCCCCCTACGGGCGGGATCTTTACGGTAAATCCCCCATCGCCCGGTTCATGGATAACGATCCCCTGGTGGTCGATGGGGACGACTCCATCAAGCAGGTCTCGCAACGCATCACCGAACGTGGTCAGGCCCAGGAAAATCAGGATTTTATCGTCGTGCGCGAGGGGCTCTACTTCGGCGTGGGCAAGGTGGTGGATGTGCTGCGGCGCATCACCGAGATGCAGATCCGGGACGCCATTCATGCCAATCCCCTCACCGGACTGCCGGGCAACATCTGCATCGTGGAGGAGATCGAGCAACTGTTGCGCGCGAACCAGCCCTTCACCGCCTGCTACTTCGACCTAGACAACTTCAAGCCCTACAATGACCACTACGGATATGAACTCGGTGACCAGGTGATCCGGTTCTTGGGGACGCTGATCCAGGAGCAGATCGACCCGCGGCGGGATTTTCTTGGCCACGTCGGCGGCGACGACTTCATCGCCCTGTTTCGCAGCGAGGATTGGCGGGAGCGTTGTGAGCTTATCCTTCAGCGTTTTGGTCAACAGGCCCCCCAATTCTACTCCGAGGAGGATCGCCGGCGCGGCGGGATCGAGGGCAAAGACCGTCAGGGCCAGCCCCTCTTCTTCGGCCTGCTTTCTCTTTCCATCGGGGCGGTGCAGCCCAGGGAGTGCAAGAGTCACCACTGCGTGGCGGCCATGGCCGCGGGGGCGAAAAAGCAGGCCAAGAAAATGTCTGGTAATTCCCTCTTCTTGGAACGTCGTCACCGGCCATCCTGAAGGTTGGCGCCTCCGCCTCGGCGTTCCGTGTTGGCGGTTCCGCCGCCTGTCGGGTCTTGCCATGCCTCATGGCAATCGGGTTTTGTTGCAATCCTCACAAGCGACCTCCTTACTGTTGGGATCGCGCCCCTGGGGCGGCCCGCGCCTTGCGTTTTTTTATCCAATTATTCAATCGGTTATCTCTCTGTTTTCGGGGTGGCACGGCGGTTGCAGTCCTGGCAGCAAGCCCCGCATCTCGGAGGCGACGTGGTTTTTAGCCCAGGGGTTGTCGGCATCCCACAGGGGACCGGCGCCCGACCCGCTGCAAACCCCGAGCAACCCAACGCCGTAGTTCACGCATGAGTGGCGCGGCAGGAGAGTCCCACGATGTCGCAGACCGCAGAAAAGATCGAACCCTGTTACCCGCTCTTCCGCCAGGACGAGTACAAGGCCACGCTCAAGAACAAGAAGGAGCAGTTCGAGGAGTGCCATCCCCAGGCGAAGATCGACGAGGTCTTCCAGTGGACCACCACCCAGGAATACAAGGAGCTGAACTTCAACCGCGAGGTTCTGACCGTCAACCCGGCCAAGGCCTGCCAGCCGCTGGGCGCGGTGCTCTGCGCCCTCGGCTTTAAGAACACCCTGCCCTATGTGCACGGCTCCCAGGGGTGCGTGGCCTATTTCCGTACCTACTTCAACCGCCACTTCAAGGAGCCGGTGGCCTGCGTCTCCGACTCCATGACCGAGGACGCGGCGGTGTTCGGCGGCCAGAAGAACATGTTCGACGGCCTGGAGAACGCCAAGGCCCTCTACAAGCCCGACATGATCGCGGTCTCCACCACCTGCATGGCAGAGGTGATCGGCGATGACTTGAACGCCTTCATCAACAACACCAAGAAAGAGGGGCACATCCCCCAGGAGTTCCCGGTCCCCTTCGCCCACACCCCGAGCTTCGTCGGCAGCCACACCACCGGCTGGGACAACATGTTCGAGGGGATCGCCCGCTACTTCACCCTCAATACGATGGAGGGCAAGGAGCCCGGCAAGAGCGGCAAGCTCAACTTCGTGCCGGGGTTCGAGACCTACCTGGGCAACTACCGGGTGATCAAGCGGATGATGGCCGAGATGGGCGTGGATGCGACCCTGCTCTCCGACCCCTCCGAGGTGCTGGACACCCCGGCGGATGGCGAGTATCGCATGTACGCCGACGGCACCAGCATGGAGGAGATGAAAGAGGCGCCGAACGCCATCAACACCATCCTGCTCCAGCCCTGGCAGTTGGAGAAGAGCAAGAAGTACATCGAGACGACCTGGAAGCATGACATCCCGAAGCTCTCCATTCCGATGGGTCTGGAGGCCACCGATGAGTTTTTGATGAAGGTGTCGGAGCTGACCGGCAAGCCGATCCCCGCCTCCCTGACCAAGGAGCGCGGCCGGCTGGTGGACATGATGACCGACAGCCACGCCTGGCTGCACGGCAAAAAGTTCGCGCTCTATGGCGACGCCGATTTCGTGCTGGGCATGACCAAGTTCCTGCTGGAGCTCGGTGCCGAGCCCACCGACGTGCTCTGCAACCACGCCAACAAGCGTTGGATGAAGGCGGTGAAGGCCATCTGCGAGGCCAGCCCCTACGGCAAGAACACCCAAATCCATATCGGTCGGGATTTGTGGCACTTCCGCAGCCTGGTTTTCACCAACAAGCCGGACTTCATGATCGGCAACAGCTACGGCAAGTTCATCCAGCGTGACACGCTCCACAAGGGCAAGGAGTTCGAGGTGCCGCTGATCCGCATCGGCTTCCCGATCTTCGACCGCCACCACCTGCACCGCATGACCACCCTGGGCTACGAGGGGGCCATGTACATCCTTACCACCCTGGTGAACGCGGTGCTGGAGCGGCTCGACGAAGAGACCCGTGGCATGGGCACCACCGACTACAACTACGACTTGGTTCGTTAAAAACGAAGTGCTGAGTGCTGAGGAATAAGTGCGTAGGGTGGAACAAGCGCAGCGGTTCCACCCGATCCGCGGCGAGCGATTGGCACAGGAGCTTGGTGGAACCGCTGGTGGAACCGCTGGTGGAACCGCTACGCTTGTTCCACCCTACTGACTACGCCGTCACCACAAGAAGGGCAAGGACAAAAGCCCGATGGCCCACAGACTCTGGCCGAACGCCTACTTTGCAAGGCGTTATTTGTTACCCCCTAAGCGGTCATGGTGATCACGCACCGGGTTTTCTATGCCCGCCTGTGCCGATACCAAATACCTGGGGCGTTGCCGCACCTCGATCAGTATCCGGCCGATGTATTCCCCCAGGATGCCCAACAGGATGAACAGCACCCCGAACAGGAAGGAGACCACGGAGATGGCCGAGGCCCAGCCGGGCACCGCGTCGTCGGTGAAGAGCTTTACCCAGATGGCATAGAGGATCTCGGCGAAGGCGCCCAGGCTGGTGAGCACGCCGAGGACGATGGCCAACCGCAGTGGCACGATGGAAAAGGAGGTGATGCCGTTCCAGGCCAGCCGCAGCATCTTGCCGAGGGAGTATTTGGAGTGGCCGCTGAGGCGTGGCTGGCACTGGTAGGGAAGGGTGGTGGAGGGATAGCCGACCCATTGGGCGATGCCCCGAAAGAACAGCCCCTCTTCGTGGAACTGGAGGATGTCGGCGACCACCTGCCGGTCCAGCAGGCGGAAGTCGGCCATGCCGTTTTCGATCTTCACCCCGCTCAACCAGGAGAAGAGCCGATAGTAGAGGCGCGCGCTGGTCTGCTTGAAGACCGAGGCGGTTGGCGGGTCGCAGCGCCGGGTATGGACGATCATGCTGCCCTGGCGCCATTGCTCGATCAGGCGCGGGATCATCTCCACCGGATGCTGCATGTCCCCATCCAGGGTGATCACAGCGGCCCCCTTGGCATTCGCCAGGCCGGCCAGCAGGGCATATTGATGGCCGAAGTTGCGGGAGAGGCGCAGCCCCTTGATCCGGGCATCCGCGGCGTGCAGGGATTCGATGGTGCTCCAGGTGGCGTCGGTGGAGCCGTCGTCCACCAGCAATACCTCGTACTCCAAGGCCAGGTCCGCGAGCACCTGCTGGAGCGCCGAGTACAATGTGGGCAGGTTGCCGGCCTCGTTGAAGACCGGAATGGCGATGGAGACCTCGGGGCTGGGGGGCGCCGCCCCCGCTGGCGTCTGGTTCATGGGGCGGCGGCCTGCGACAGCTCTTTCGGCAGCGAGAAGACGACCTTCTCCTCCACCGCCTCCAGGGCCTCCACCCGCTGCGCGCCCCAGGCGCGCAGTTTGGCGATCACCGCCTCCACCAGCACCTCCGGGGCGGAGGCGCCGGCGGTGACCCCCACCCAGTTGACCCCTTGCAGCCATTCCGCCTGGATGTCTCCGGCGCCGTCGATGAGGCGGGCGGCGGCGCCGCGCGCCTCGGCGATCTCGCGCAGGCGGTTGGAGTTGGAGCTGTTGGGGGAGCCCACCACCAGCACCAGGTCGCAGCGCCGGGCCAGTTCCTTCACCGCGTCCTGGCGGTTTTGGGTGGCGTAGCAGATGTCGTCCTTGCGCGGCCCCTGGATGCGCGGGAAGCGCTCCCGCAGGGCGGCGATCACGCGGGTGGCGTCGTCGATGGAGAGGGTGGTTTGGGTGACGAAGGCGAGCCGGGCCGGATCCTTGACCGCCAGACGGGCCACGTCCTCTGGCCGTTCCACCAAATAGATGCCGCCGCCGCCCTCCGTCGGGTCGTACTGCCCCATGGTGCCCTCCACCTCCGGGTGGCCGCGATGACCGATCAGCACCACCTCGTTGCCCTCGCGGCTGTGGCGGGCCACCTCCAGGTGGACCTTGGTGACCAGCGGGCAGGTGGCGTCGAAGACCCTAAGCCCGCGCGCGGCGGCCTCGGCGCGCACCGCCTTGGACACCCCGTGGGCGCTGAAGATGACGGTGGCCCCGGCGGGTACGTCGGCCAGTTCATCGACGAACAGGGCGCCGCGGCGGCGCAGCCCCTCCACCACGAAGCGGTTATGCACCACCTCGTGGCGGACATAGATGGGGGCGCCGAAGATGTCCAGGGCGCGCTGTACGATCTCGATGGCGCGATCGACCCCGGCGCAGAAGCCGCGGGGGTTGGCGAGGAGGATTTGCATTTAAACCAGCAGCTCCTGGGTGATGAAGGGGTAAGACAGCATGCCGATGAGCAGGGCGACCGCGACATATTGCAGCAGGATGCAGAAGCCGGGGAGGCTGTTGCAGGTGCTGCTGAACTTGCATAATTTGCAGTTTCTCATGGGGAGTATAGGGATCGCACTTGAGATTACGCCAGCAGACCTGACAGGTCTTGAAGACCTGTCAGGTCTCGCCCGGCGGCGGGTGGCGAAATCTCAAGTACGTTCACTATATCTTTAGACTGTCGGTCGGGTACGCGGGCCAGAACCGTCAGGCCTTGATCATAGTTCCGGCCACCTGTGAGGCTGGAGTGCAAAAGCGTAGCGCGAAGCGCGTAGCTTTTGCTCGGCATAGTTCCGGCCACCTGTGAGGCTGGAGTGCAAAAGCGTGGCGCGAAGCGCGCAGCTTTTGCTCGGCATAGTTCCGGCCGCCTGTGAGGCTGGAGTGCAAAAGCGTAGCGCGAAGCGCGCAGCTTTTGCTCGGCGCATCCCTGCGCCTCGCCCCTTCGGGGCTTGCGCGCAAATCCTCAAGGGCGGGTTTGTGCAGTGTCCAAAAGCTTCGCTTTTGGACTCCAGGTTCCTCCGGCCGGAACCGTCATCAAGGTCCGTGGGAAGGATTTTCCTATGGCCTGTGTGAGGTGCGAAATCCTCGCACACGGAGGCGGCGCTGACAACCGGCGAAATCAAGGCCGGTTGAAAGCCACGAAGATGAAAGAGATGCCATTTCTTTAAGAAATGGCATCTCTAAACGGCGCCCAAGGCCGCGGCGCTTTCCCGGTTTGGCCGGTGGCCAAGTCTGGCCTCGCAGGGGGTTACAATAGCGCCCGCGAGGAGGCCGAGCGCCCTGCCCGGTCTGTCCCTTGGGGCGTCAAGGGGGCTCGGCGGGGATTAGACCTGACAGGTCTTCAAGACCTGTCAGGTCTATGGCCAGAGATGCCATTTCTTCAAGAAATGGCATCTCTGGGCGTGAACTTTCGCGGCAAGTTTATACAGTCTCCGCGGTCTCCGTGTTTCTTCGTGTCCTCTGTGTTCCTTATTTTGAACTTGGAACGACTGGGGCGATGACAGTCTCCGATTTTATCCCAAGGGGGTAGCGATGTTGATCGAAGGGCCTTTGAATATCTCCATCGGCGAGCCCGCCGACGGTCAGGGCAAGGTGTTGGTGTTCGCCTTCCCGCCGGAGTTTCGCCGTTTGGCCTCCTTGGAACAGGGGGAGCGTCTGCGCGGCTATCTCCAGGGCCTGGAGGGTCAGATGGCGGGGTTGCCGGCGGAGGATCCCAACCGGCAGGGGATGGGGATAGTGCAGCAGATCGTGGCGCAGTTGTTGCCCCATGTGGAGGCGGAGGAGTTGGAACTGGAGGAGCCGATCATCGTCCAAATCCGTCCGGATGCCGGGGCCGCGGCCCTTGGCGAGCTGTTGCAGCAGGCCCGGCTGTGAGCGCCGGCAACCCGCCGCGCATCGGCTTCGTCAGCCTCGGCTGTCCTAAGAATCTGGTGGACTCCGAGCGCATCCTTACCCAGTTGCGGGTGGAGGGGTATGAGGTGGCGCCCAGCTACGAGGGGGCGGACCTGGTGGTGGTGAACACCTGCGGCTTCATCGACGCGGCGGTGGAGGAGTCCCTCGACGCCATCGGCGAGGCCCTGGAGGAGAACGGGCGGGTGATCGTTACCGGCTGTCTGGGGGTGCGCGAGGCGCAGGTGCGGGCGGCCCATCCCGATGTGCTGGCGGTGACCGGCCCCCACGCCTACGAGGCGGTGATGCAGGCGGTGCACCGCTTCGCCCCGCCGCCGGCCAGCCCCTATCCGGGGCCGCTGCCGGTCAC
>OGCL01001388.1_pt1 | contig 20949 bp, 18 predicted proteins | sample 1570041 | NCBI WGS metagenome assembly OGCL01 (sample SAMN06266162, study PRJEB24511) | hot springs metagenome | isolation source: Hot spring water | place: South Africa: Limpopo | collected 2015-06-22
CCATCGGCTGTGTTGCGCGGTGTGGGCTCCGGCCGCTTCACTTCACATCGGCTGCGCCGATGTGAGCCTTCGCTGAAGCGCGCTTCGCTCGCTTCCTCGGTCGCTGCGCTCCGTTCGCCTTGCATCGGGCCATCCTCGCTACGTTTTCAACAGCCTGTTAATGCGTTTCAATCATTGAATTCGTGGGCCTCAGATGCAACGATTCACCATCTCTATGGAAGACCCGCTCGCCGATGCATTCGACGCACTCATCGCCCGGCGTGGCTATCGCAACCGGTCTGAGGCGGTACGCGATCTGGTCCGCTCCATGCTGGAACGTGAACACGATGCTCAAGACGCGGCCGGCTACTGTGTGGGCAGCCTGTCCTATGTATACGACCACCACCGCCGCGACCTCGCCGAGCGACTCACCGCCCTGCAGCATGGCCAGCATGACCTCACGGTGGCCAGCATGCATGTCCATCTCGACCACGACCATTGCCTGGAAACCGTGATCCTGCGTGGTCCGAGCATGGCCGTGCAGGGCTTCGCGGACGCCGTCATCGCCGAGCGCGGTGTTCGCCACGGCCATCTGCACCGGGTGACGGTGGAGGTGGATTCCAGCCATGACCACCACCATCACCCGCAGCACGAGTCTGCCGCGCCACACATGCACCTGAAACCGGTGACCTGATCAAGCCCAGTCGTGTGCGTGCAGGTGGCTGTGTTCGACGCCACCATGGCGATGCCGGTGACGATGCGCCAGCCCGGCCCGTTCGAGCTGTTCCAGGTCGGCTAGGGCTGCGGCGACGGGGCCGTCGAACAGGAGTTCCCCACGCCGGTCGAGCACGATGCCGCGCTCCCCGAGTTCAGCGGCAAGTGAAAGATTGTGGGTGGCGGTGATCAGTGTGTGTTCGGAGCGGCTGAGGTGCTCGATCAACCAGCCGACGCTGGCTGGATCGAGACTGGCGCTGGGCTCGTCGAGCAGCAACAGTTCCGGTTCGACGGTCATCAGGCTGGCCAGGGCCACCTTCTGTTTCTGGCCGCCGGAGAGCATGAATGGCGGCCGGTCGAGCACCGCTTCCAGCCCCAGCTCAGCCGCCCAGCGCGCCACCCGCGCCTCGACATCGGCGAGTCCAAGGCGGCTGGGGGCGAAGGCCAGCTCGTCGCGCACCGTGGGATTGAACAGCATGGTCTCGGGGTGCTGGAACAAGAGCCCGCAGGCGCGCCGGAACGCGCGGCCCCGGCCGGCCTCGCGCAGCCGCGCGCGGTCGAGCCGCTCGCCCTGCCAGCGCAGCTCGCCGGCCGTGGGCTCGATCAGTGCGTTGATGAGCTTCAGCAGGGTAGATTTGCCGCAGCCGTTGGCGCCCAGCAATACCACCCGTTCGCCTGCCTCGACGCGCAGACTGAGCCTTCCGAACAGCGGTGGCTCGTCGGGCCAGGCGAATTCCACCCCGATCAGCTCAATCATCGAACGCCCCCCGCGAGCGCATGGCCTGGGCCGATTCGGTGGCGGCGGCAAGTCCCATGTCGAGCAGTGCCCTGCTTTGCGCGGCGGCGAGGCGCGCCTCGTCCAGGGCGCGCGGCGGCGCCGGGTTGCGGCTCATAAATGCGAGGCGGAAATCACGCAGCCTGCGCTCGTACACACGGATCTGCGCCAGCGCCAGGGTGACGATCAGGGTCGCCGTCGGCCAGCCCGCGATCGCGCGCAGTAGATCGACCCGGGCGATGAACCAGAAACCCATATACACCATCAGCAGCACCCGCAGGTTGGCGAGCAGGAGCCAGCGGGTGTCGATTTCGCCGCGCCAGAGGCCGACCACGACATAGCCTAGGCTGACGCTGAGGTTGAATGCCAGGATGGCCATCAGGCTGCGTCGGAGGATGCGCCAGCGCGCGCGCCCCGCCCCGAGCAGCGCCAGGGCCAGCCCCAAGGCCAAGAGGCGCGCATCGTGCACCAGGGTGGGCAGGGGCAGGGCGGCCAGATAGAGATACAGGGCGTGGCGGGGGCTCATGCCTGCCATTTTCGCACCCTGGCGTAACGCCATACCGCGAGTGTCAATGCGGCCTCGCCCAGGCCGATCAATGCGTGCGGGATCAGCACCGCCGGCAGGGTGATCGCGGGGCCGAACGGAAAGAACAATGGCTTGCCGTCCGGGTCGTGCGCGAGCCAGGGTTGGATGCCGAGCACGAGTGCGACGAGTGTCGCGGAGACCATCACCGCGACCCAGGTGGCGATCATAACCGCCGCATCTTCATGGAACGGTCGCAGCATGCGGAATACGGCCCGCGCGCTGAGCGCGCCGCACAGCCCCAGGGCCAGGGCGTTGACCGGCAGCGCGGTGAGCCCGCCGGCGCCGAACAGCAAGGCTTGCAGGCCGAGCACACCGCTGTAGGCCAGGAAGGCCGGCCGGGCACCGAACAGCAGGGCGAGCATGGCCACGCCGAGGGCGTGACCGCTGGTCCCTCCCGGCAAGGGCAGCATGATCAGACCCAGCGCATAGGCTAGGGCGGTGATCATGGCCAGGCGCGGCACCCGGGTTTCATCGAGCTGTCCACGCAAGTCTCGCGCCGCCCAGGCCCAGGCCACCACCGCCAGGGCGGCGGCGGGCAGATAGGTCTGCGGCGAGAGGAAACCGTCCGGAATGTGCATCCGACCGAGGTCAGGGTTCGATGTGGAAACGGGCGTCAGAACAACAGCGACGCGCTCAGGAGCAGGCGGTATTTCTCCTTGCCTTCGGCGCCCTGCTGGTCGGCGGATTCGTTGAGCCGGGTCCATACCGGGGTCTTGAGCCCCAGTGCCAAGCTGAGATTGTCCTTGTACAGGCGCACGCCAGGCACCAGATAAAGCATACGGCCACCGGTGGCCGCGGCGCCGGCGCCGTCCTCCACATCCCGGCCGAGGGCGAGGTATTGCGCCTCGATCACGCCATCGATGCGCAGGCGGCGATCCGGATCGGTGTGCATGCGCCGGGCCAGACTCAGGTTGAGGCGGTCTTCCGGACCGAAGCGAACGCGCTGGGCATCGGGATGGCCCTTGGCGTAGGTGTATTCGCGAAAACGTAAGGTCGAGGCCTCCAGGTTGAATGTCAGCCCTGGACGCAGCGCCTTGGTCGCGCTCAGCCCCAGGCTCCAGGTATTGCGTCCGAAACCATGCGCCTTGCCGGGGTCGATGCGGCCGTCCGCAAGACGATGGTTGGCGTTGCCGGTGGGCAGCGTGCCGCCGAAAAACACGGTGAAATGCCAGTCTTCCAGGTCATCCAGGCTCTCGTTGGCGGGCAGGAGCTTCATGCCCTCGCCCGGTTCGTGCTTGAAGCCGATCTGGCCCAGCACGGACACATCCGCCCAGCCCCTGGAATCCAGCCCGCCCGCTTCGTCCACCTTGGCGTGATAGGGCGCGAACACATAGGCCGAGAACCAGGGGGTGAAGCCGTGACCGGCGCCGATCATCCAGTAGCTTGCGAACTTGCCCTCCGGTGCGGTGGGATCGGGGTCATAGGTCTTGAACCGGGCGTGATCGAGCTTGCCGTACAGAAGGGTCTGTCCCTGGGACAGCACGGCCGAGCTCGCCGACTCGATGGGCGCGCCAGGGCCTTCCAGGGCGGCTGCGCCGATGCCGGCGACGCCGTGATGGGCGTGCGCGGCGAAGGGGGACGAGAGGGCGGCCGACAGCAATGCGGCACGCAAGGCACGCAGGCGAATCATGGTTTTTTCCTCAGCCAGAGTTGAATGAATGCAAACAGGGCGAGCAGGATCGACAGTCCGAATAGGGCGAGGCTCGCCCGATTCGGTCCGGCGCTGGTGGGTGGCGCTGCGGGCGTCGCCGCTGCGTCGATCCGCGTATCGATGCCGTGACCGTCCGCGGAATGGGCCTTCAGGCGCCAGGGGCCTCCACCCTCCGGCACGAACAGGGCCCGGCCCCGGGCATCGGTACGCCCCACCTGGATGGGGGCCTGCCCGCCGGCGGGCCAGACCTCATAGGCCTCGAATGCGAACGGCTTGCCGTCGGCATATAGGATGCGCACTGAAACGGCCCCGGCTGGCTCGACCGTGACATGCACCTCGTGCGCGAGGCTTGCCCCGGCCCACAGCAGCAGGGCAGCGAGAAGGATCCTCATCGGCTGAGCTCGAATTGCAGCGTGGCCGTCTCGATGCGGCGGTCGGCCCGACCATCGTTCAGCGGCGTGACGACACTGGCCTGGATCGACTGCACGCCATCCTGGCGCAAACGGATGCGGATCACGCCCTCGGCATCGGTGACCCCGCGCGTGCTGCCCTGGTAGGCCACCGCCACACCGGCGAGCGGGCGCCCGGCGCGGCTGACCCGGAGCGCGAGCTTGTCGCCGAGTTTCAGCACCAGAGGATCGGCGAGCGGGGTGAGCGACAGTGCGTCGCCCCAGGCTCGGGCGGCGGCCGGGGTCCAGGCCTCGATGCGCTGGATCGTCTCCTCGGCAAGCCAGCTGTCGATCGCCCCGGCCACCTCGCTCTTCGGCCGGTTGACAGTCTCCCAGGCGGTCTTGCTCCAGTAGCCGGTGGAAAAACTGAGCCGCAACACGGCGCAGGCCGCCTCGATGCGCAGCGGAACGTGCAGTCGCAGCGCCGGCCTCGATGCGCGACCGGCGGCGTCCAGGCACATCACCTCACGCACTGCTTCGGCCGGATACGGCACCACCTCCGCGCCGGCATGCGCAGAATGGCGGTGTCCCTGGTACAGGGTGAAGGCCGCGCCCTCCCGCTCCAGCCACAGGTCATGCGCCAAGGCCGGACGGGCGACGAGCAGGAGAAGCATGCAGCCGAACGCGAGCGCTGGCCCGAGGCCGTGTTTACGCGCGCGGGCGGGGTCAGGCTTGGTACGGTTGCAAGCCCCGTGCTTGCAGGGGGCCTGGATCACGAACGGAACGGGCATGCGTAAACGATGATGGTATGAACATTTTATAAAATATCATACCATCAAGAAACACGCCGGGCCGCCCCAAGTGTTTCTTTCCTCCTCGGGGGGGGCGGCTAGCAGTCGTTTTTCAACAGCCTGCCAATGGAAAATCTGGGTTCGAGCGTACGGCACGGATCCCAGGAGCGTGCCGCGCCCCGCTGACGGGCGCGTCGATGGATTCGCGCTACACTTCATCCTTTTTGCAGGGGAATGAGGATGTCCGACGACGTGGTGGGGCGACACAAGGTGGTGTACATGCAATATTCCGTGCTTGATGAGGCAGGCAATGTCATGGGGCAACAGGACATGCCCACCGGCTATGTGCATGGCGCCGGCAGCGGCCTGTTCGACGAGATCGAGCAGGGTCTGGAGGGCCGCCGGGTGGGCGAGCGGGTCGAGGTCACGCTCGGTCCGGATGCGTTCGGCGAGCGCGACCCGTCCCTGGTCATCGTCGAGGACATCGACAACGTGCCCCCCATGATCCGTTATGTCGGCGCCGAGGCCGAACTGCAGAACGATCGGGGTGATGTGCTCTCGTTCCGGGTGGTGAACATCGCCGACGGCAAGATCACCCTGGATGGCAACCATCCGCTTGCCGGGCGTGTGTCGCGCTGCGTGGTGACCATACTCTCGGTTCGACCGGCCACCGCCGAGGAGATCGAGGGCGGCTTCCCGGCCGAACAGGGGCCACCGTCGCTGCATTGATCCTAACAGGCTGTCGAAAACGTCGCGAGGATGGCCCGATGCAAAGCGCACGGAGCGCAGAAGGTGATTCGATGCGCCCTGATCTCAATCCCCGGCGCGGGTGAAGCGGTGGATCAGGCGGCGGTCGCGTTTTTCCGGGCGGCCGTGACGTTCGGCGGCGGGGTCGGCCAGGTAGCGCCGTTCGGCGAGCTGGGCGGCCCGTTTGGCCTGGCTGGCCTCCGTTTCGGCGTACAGCGTGCGGGCGAGACTGGCGGGGCCGCGTTTTTCCGCCAGCGCCAGCACCTCGACCTCCCAGACGAGTTCGTCGATCTGGATATGCAGGCGGTCGCCGGGGCGAATTGTCTTTGCCGGCTTGGCCCGTTCGCCGTTGAGCTTGACCTTGCCGCCTCCGACCGCCGTGCTGGCCAGCGCGCGGGTCTTGTAGAAGCGTGCCGCCCATAGCCATTTGTCGAGGCGGAGCGGGACCGTCGCGCTCATGCGCCGAAGATCTCGGCGGCCGGGCGTGGCCGGGCAAACAGGTAGCCCTGCATGATGTCGCAGCCGAGCTGGCGCAGGTAGTCGCGCTGGGGCTCGGTTTCCACGCCTTCGGCGATCACTTCCAGGCCCAGCGCGTGCGCCAGGGCGATGGTGGCGGAGCAGATGGCGGCGTCGTTGGGATCGGTCTCGATGTCCTTGACAAAACTCCGGTCCAGTTTCAGGCGCTGGATGGGCAGCAGCTTGAGGTAGGCGAGCGAGGAATAGCCGGTGCCAAAATCGTCGATGGCCAGCTCCACGCCCAGCTCGTTCAGCGCGCGCAGGGTGCGGATGGTGGCCTCGGCGTCGTGCATGGCGCTCGATTCGGTGATTTCAAGCTCCAGCTCGTGGTCGTTGAGGCCGTGCCGGTCGAGGACCGTCGCCACCCGTTCCACCAGATCGGGCTGGCGCAGCTGTTGCAGGGACAGGTTGACCGCGATGCGGTAGCCGGTGAGGCCGGCCGCCTTCCAGGCCGCGAGCTGGGCGCATGCGGTGTCGAGCACCCATTCGCCGAGCGGCAGGATGAGGCCGGAGTCCTCGGCGATGGGGATGAACCGGTCGGGCGGGATCAGGCCCTGGTCCGGGTGGTTCCAGCGTACCAGGGCCTCGAAACCGAGCGGGGCGCCGCTGGCGGGGTCGACCTGGGCCTGGTAGTGGACGCTGAACTGGTCGCGCGCCAGTGCCTCGTGCAGGCGGCTTTCCAGCAGTAGGCGGTCGGTGGAGGCTTGGTTCATGGCGGGGTCGTAGAACCAGTAATTGTTCCGGCCCATCGTCTTGGCGTGATACATGGCGGTATCGGCGTTCTTCATCAGGGTTTCGGCATCGCCGCCGTCGTGCGGATAGATGGCGATGCCGATGCTGGGGCTGCTGCGCAGGGCGTGGCCGGCGAGCTGGAAGGGCTCGGCGAATCGGGCGAGTATCTTGTCCGCGATGTGGCTGGCGGCCAGCACCACGCTCGTGCCCTGGGCCAGCACCACGAACTCGTCGCCGCCGAGGCGGGCGACCAGGTCGTTCTCGCGCAGGCAGCCCTTGAGCCGCCCGGCCACCTCGATCAGGAGCTGGTCGCCGACGTTGTGACCGAGGCCGTCGTTGATCTGCTTGAAGCGGTCCAGGTCGATGAACAGCAGGGCCAGTTCGCTGCCCTCGCGGTGGGCGACGGCGAGCGCGTGTTCGAGGGCGATGCCGAGGTGGAGGCGGTTGGGCAGGCCGGTGAGCGCATCGTGGTGGGCAAGCTTGCGGATGTGTTCCTCGGCCGCCTTCTGGGCGCTAATGTCGGTGAAGCTGGAGATATGGTAGTCGATCTTGCCTTGCGCATTATGCACCACCGAGATGGAAAGCAGCTTGGGGTATACATGGCCGTCCTTGTGCCGGTCCCATATCTCGCCCTGCCAGAACCCGTCCTGGAGGATGGCCTGCCACATGGCCTGGTATTCGGCTGGGCGGGTGCGGCCGGAGGCGAGCATGCGCGGGTTCTGGCCGCGCACCTCGGCGGCGGAGTAGCCGGTCATCCGCTCGAATGCGGCATTGACTTCGAGGATGTCGTTGTTGCGATCAGTGATCATGATCGCCTCGCCGCTGTGCTCGAACACATGCGCGGCCAGGCGCAGATGGCGCTCGAAGCGCTTGCGTTGCAGCAGGTTGCGCACTCGTGCGAGCAGGATGCAGGTGGCCACCGGCTTGGTGAGATAGTCGTCGGCGCCCAGATTGAGGCCGTCGAGCTGGCTCTGCTCGCTCGCGTCGGCGGTAATGAAGATGACCGAAATGCCCGCGGTGGCAGGGTCTTCGCGCAGCCGGCGCAACACGTCGATGCCGCTCAGGCCCGGCATCATCACGTCGAGCAGGATCAACTCGGGTTTTTCCGGGCCGGCGATGATCGAGAGCGCCATGGCCCCGGAGGTGGCGATCTTGAGGCGGTATTCGGCCTTCAGCGCGGTGGCCAGCACATGCAGGTTGGACGGCTGGTCATCGACCAGCAGGATGAATGGCTTGTTGGGAGCGGTTTCGATCATGATCCTGCTTGGTGGGCGGGCGGGAAATTTGGTTCCCGGCCGGTTCGGTTCCTGTCCGGGGGAAGATCGGCAAGGGCGCGCAGCTGGGCGATCGTGGCCAGGGCGGCGTCATGGTCGAATTCGTCGATCTGGCGCAGCAGGCGGGCGAGTGGCCTGTTCGGAGATTCGCCCTGAGCGAGGGCATGCAGTCGTTCGATGGCTTCGTCGGGTACAAGTTCGTGCTGTACCAGATGACGGTCGAGCAGATCGAGCAGTTCGGCGAGCATCTCTCTGTCGAGCGGCGTATCGGAGGCCGCGGTCTTGGGCGCGAGCCGGTCCACGCCACTGGCAATACTGGCGCGCACCGTGGTCAGCGTAGCGGTGAAGTTGGCTAGGGCGTTATCTAGAGTCTCCGTTGCAGTTTCGGATTTGAGCAGGCTTTCTAGGCGGGCGCAGGCCTCGGCCAGACGGCTCGCCCCAAGATTGGCGGCCTCGCCCTTGAGGGCGTGCAGGCGGCTATTGACGCGGGCGAGATCGCCGCGCGTCAGATCGGCCTCGAGGGTCGCCACCGTGTTGGCGTGATCGCGGGCGAAGCCCTGCAACAGCCGGGCGTACAGGGCATGATCACCATCGAAGCGGGCCAGTGCGGCGTCGAGGTCGATGCCGGGCAGACTGGCGGGCAATCCCCGCGCGGGCTCCGGCCTTTCCGAAGCAGCGCGGCGCACGACGTGTTTCGGCAGCCATTTGCGCAGGGCCCGGATCAAGGCCTCCGGTTCGATCGGCTTGGCGATAAAATCGACCATGCCCGCCTGTTCACAACGGGCGCGGTCCTCGTTCAGCACCGCCGCGGTCATGGCGACGATGGGCGGCGCGTCGGGGCGCTCGCGCAATTTGCGGGTGGCCGAAAAGCCATCCATGACCGGCATGTGCAGGTCCATCAGGATCAGGTCGAACGGCTGTTGCGCCACGGCATCGACTGCCGCGGCGCCGTTTTCGGCGAGATGCACCTCGATTTCGCGGTGGCGCATGAATTCGGCCGCCACCAGCTGGTTGGTGGGGTTGTCTTCCACCAGCAGGATGCGCGCCCCAGGGAACACCAGATCGTCCGGGAGGATCTCGTCGCGGACCAGCAGGGCGGCAGGCTGGCCGTCCAGGGGGCGGCTGCCGGCGAGCGCGTCGAACAGGGCGGAAGGGGTGACCGGCTTGGTCAGTAGGCCGTCGATGCGAATCGAGGCGGCTTCGCCAAGCAGCGCTTCCTTGTCGTGTGCCGTGACCATCATCAGCAGCAATGGATGTCCCGTGTCGCTGTCCGCCTGCAACTGGCGTGCCACGTCCAGGCCGCTCATGCCAGGCATGCGCCAGTCGAGCAGGAGCACATCATAGGGTTCGCCGGCGACACGGGCGGCCTCCAGGGCGGCCAGCGCGGCGGGTCCATCCTCGACTGCCGTCGCCCGCATGTCCCAGGCCGAGATCAGTTGCAGCAGGATGGCGCGTGCGGTGGGCTGGTCGTCCACCACCAGCACACGCCGGCCGCCCAGTGCACGGAGATCCTGCTGCGCTGCGCCGTTCTCCGCCTCGGCAACCAGACCGGCGCGCAGGGTAAAAGTGAACGTGGCGCCGCCCCCCTCGACACTGGATACCTCGATGTCGCCATGCATGAGCTGGATCAGGCGCTGGCTAATGGCCAGCCCCAGGCCGGTGCCGCCATAACGGCGGGTGATGCTGGCATCGGCCTGGGTAAATGCCTGGAACAACCGATCGACCTGCGCCTTGGGCAGGCCGATGCCGGTGTCGCGCACCGAAAACAGCAGCGTGATCTGATCCTGTGTCCTTTCTCCCGCCTTGGCCTTGATATGGATCTCACCGGCCTCGGTGAACTTGATCGCATTACCGACCAGGTTATTGAGAATCTGTGTCAGCCGCAGGGGGTCGGTGAGCACCCGGGCGGGAAGGCTGGGGTCGATCTCGATGAACAGCTCCAGACCCTTTTCCTCGATGCGGGCCGAAAACAGGTCGGCCACGCCACGCAGCACGTCCTCGATGGCGATGGGGACGGATTCGATGTCCAAGCGTCCGGCCTCGATCTTGGAATAGTCGAGGATGTCGTTGAGGATGCCGAGCAGTGCACGCGCCGAGGTGTGCGCCTTTTTCAGGAAGTCTTTCTGGCGCGGGCTGAGTTCGGAATCCAGCACCAGCTGGGTGAGGCCAAGGATGGCGTTCATCGGCGTGCGAATCTCGTGGCTCATGTTGGCGATAAACTCGCTCTTGGCGCGGTTGGCGACTTCGGCCGCCTGCTTGGCCTCGATCAGAGTCCGTTCCGCCTGCTTGCGCTGGGTGATGTCGCGCAGGAACACCACCAGGCGGCCGTCTTCCACGGCAAGATAATTGACGCTGACCTCGACGTCGATGAGGTGGCCATCCTTATGGCGGTGGAGGGTCTCGAAGCGATCATGGCCGGAGACCAGGATCGCTTCGATGTGGGCGCGGGTCTCCTCAGGATGCTCGATCGCCTCGATGTCGGGGATCGCCATGCTCAGCAGTTCGTCGCGGCTGTAGCCGATGAGTTCGCAATAGGCTGCATTCATCTCGAGGAAGCGGCCCTTGAGGTCGGTCATCCAGAAGCCGTCCATGGTGGTGTCGAGGATGGCGCGGTATTCCACCTCGGTGCGTTTGCGGGTGCTGATGTCGACCACCATGGCGACGAAGTTGACCAACTTGCCATTCGTTTCGCGGATCGTCGCCACCGAGAGATCCACCCAGGTGACGCCGCCATTGCGGCGCAGGTAACGCTTTTCCAGCCGGTATTCGTCGCGCTGCCCGGCTTTGATCTCGGCGAAATAGGCGAGATCGGCGGGCAGGTCGTCAGGATGGGTGATGACGCCGAAATTGGTGCCGATCAGTGCATCGGCCGAGTCATGGCCGATCATCTCCGCCAGTGCCGTATTGCAGGCGATGATGTTGCCCTCGGCATCGCCGAATGCGATGCCGACGTTGGCGCGCTCGAAGATGCCCCGGAAGCGCATCTCGCTGGCGCGCAGGGCCGCATCCGATTCCACCTCGCGGGTGATGTCCTGCACCGTGCCGACCCCGGCGGCGAGCTGGCCGTCGGCGTCGAATTCGAGCTCGGCCCGCTCGCGTACCCAGCGCGTCTCGCCGTTGACCACGATGCGGTGATCGATGGCGTAGGGCGCACCCTGGAGCGCGGCCTGCCAGGCGGCATCGACCCGGGCGCGGTCGTCAGGGTGGACGGCGCTGAGAAATGCATCGTAACTGAGCGGGGCGCCGGCGGGAATGCCGAACAGGCGGTAGTTCTCCTCCGACCAAGTCAGCCCGCCGCCGCCGGGCCGCGAATCCAGCCTCCAGCTGCCAATGCGGGCCACCGCCTGGGCCCTGCGCAGGGTGGCCTCACTCTCGGCCAGGGCCTGGGTGCGCTCATGCACCCGCTCTTCCAGACGTGCTTGATCCTCGCAGATGCGATCCGCCATCTGGTTGAAGCTTGCGGCCAGCTCGGTGAACTCAAGGCAACCGCTCGGCGCGGCGCGCTGGCGCAGGTCGCCGGCGGCAAGCTTGCGGGTGGTGGCGGTGAGTTGCTGGATGGGGCGCACCAGGCCGCGACCGATCCACAGCGCCCCGAGCCCGGCCAACAGCAGGAGCAGGAACAGCGCAGTGAGGGTGTATCGCCGCAGGGCCGGCGCGGGGGCGAGCGCCTCCTCCACGTTCATCTTCACCACCATGCCCCAACCCAGGGCGGGCAGGTGGCGCCAGGCCGCGGCGATGTCGATGCCGGCGTAATCGCGGCTCAGGCCGTGACCGTATTCGCCTCTCAGGGCCGCGCGCATCGGCGCCGCCACCTGGGTGAGCGGCAGCCGATGGCGGAACGGGGCCGCCTCGACGTGGCGCAGCGGACCGACATAGAGCGCCTCGACCCCACCCGGCTCGAGCTGGGCCAGCACCGTCTCGCCGGTTTCGCCCAGACCGGTGTTGTCGCTGCTGACTTCGGTGAACCGCTTCAGATCGAGCTGCAATGCGACGCTGCCGAGCAGCCTGCCGTTCTGGAAGACCGGGGTGACGAAGAAGATCGCCGGCTTGTTCCCGGAGGGGGGGTAGGCGGGGGCCATCGAGGTCTGGGTTGAGAGCAGGATCATGGCGTTGCGGTGGGCCTCCGCGAGGGCGCTGTCGCGCCAGGGGCCGGTGTTGAGGTTGGTGCCCAAGTCGTTTTCCTTCCGGACGGAATACACCACATCGCCGGCCAGGTTGATGAGCAGGATGTCGTGATACTGGCCTTCTGCGTGCACATCGCGCAGCATCTGCTCGACCAGAGGGATGGCGTGCGGCGTTCGACGCAGTGCGGCATGCAGGATGGAGGAGCGGGCAAGCTGATGGCCGGTGGCCAGGCGTTCGTCGAGGTAGGCGTTGATCTTGTCGGCCTTCTTGTTGGCAAGCGTTGCCAGGCTGGTCAGCACCGTCGTGGTGAGCGCGCGTTCGAATGCGTCGATGTACAGCCACGCCAGACCGGCCAGGGGCAGCGGCGAGAGCAGCATGAAACCCAGCAGCAGTCTGTAGACCACCCGATCGCGGCGTGGAACGTCGGGCTTCATGGCGTGGCCTCGACGATCTGCGCCCACTCCTCGGGGTGGCGATGGCTAGGCCAAGGCGCCGGGCGCAATGGCCGGGGCGAGACATACACCGGCGTGAACTGGCCGTTCGCGCCGACCCGGCCGATGCGCAGGCTCTTCCAGAGGTGGCGGGTATTGGCATCGATGGCCGCGACGCCGGACGGGGCCGATACGGTCTGGCGCAACAAGGTCGAGGAATTGACCCGTTTCGGGTCGACCGTGCCCAGCACGTTTGCGGCGCTGGCCCACAGTCGCAGACCGACATAGACCGCTTCGATGGGGTCGCTGGTTTGGGCATTCGCCCCCGCACGGGCCTTGAATGCGGCGACGAAACGCTGGTTGAGCGGATCCGGAATGGACTGGAAATAGCTCCACACAGCGTAGTGTCGTGCCAGGCGGCCACCGCCCCAGGCGGTCATTTCTGGTTCGGCGATGCTGAACGAGAGCACGGGCAGATCGGCGAGCTCGGCCTCCGCCAAGGCGGCGATGAATGCGGCATTGCTGTCGCCGTTGAGGGTGTTGAGCAGCACGTCGGGGCGCAGGCGCCGAATGTCGGCGATGACGGCGCCCATGTCGGCAGTACCCAGTGGCAGGCGGCGTTGCCCCACCACCGTGCCGCCATTGGATTCGATCAATTCGGCCTGCATGCGCTGCGCCACGCGTGGGAATACATAGTCCGACCCGAGCAGATAGGCCCGGGGGCCGAATTCGTTCAACGCCCAGCGGGTGCCGGGCAAGATCTGCTGGTTGGGCGCGGAACCGGTGTATAGGATGTTGGGCGACTGTTCCAGGCCCTCGTATTGCAGCGGATAGATGAGCAGATGCCGGTGTTTTTCCACCACCGGCTTGACCGCCTTGCGACAGGCCGAGGTCCAGCACCCCACCAGCACGCTCACCCCGTCCTCGACGATGAGGCGCTCGGCCTCGGCCGCGAACACCGCCGGGTCGGAGCGGCCATCGGCGACGCGAATTTCCAGGCGGCGCCCAGCGATGCCGCCTTCGGCGTTGATCTCATCGATCGCCAGGGCCGCCGCGGCCGCGAGCGGCGCTTCGCTCACCGCCATGGTGCCGGTGAGCGAGACCAGCACGCCGACCCGCGCCGGCGCCATGTCCGGCCCCGGCCGATCCCAATCGAGCAACAGCGCCAAGAGCGCCAGCAGGGCGAGTGCGGCGAGCAGGACGAGCGTGAAGCGGATGGAGCCACTCCAGGATGCGGTGCGGGCGATTGCGGAGCGCATTGCGTGATGGTACATCCGTCGCCGCACGGTCTCAATGGTACAGGGTACAGTACGGGTTCGTTTGCATCCATCGAGTTGGAGTCGCCCATGGCCATCCCCTGGATCACCCTGCTGGCCAACGTGCCCTGGAAGCAGGTCATCGCTCATACGCCGACGGTGGTGGAAGGCGCGCGCAAGCTGTGGCGGTCAACCCAGGGCGGCGAGCCCGAACCCGCAGCGCAGGCCACACCCGCCAGCAGGCCGGAAACATCCGAGACGGCCGCGCTGCGGCAGCGCATTGACACGTTGGAAGGGCTGCATGCCGGACTGGCCGGCCAGATGCGGGCGGCCTCGGATCTGGTGCAGTCGCTGGCCGAGCAGAATGCCCAGCTCGTCGTGCAGATCGAGGCATTGCGCCGCCGTCAGCGCCGCCTGATGCTGCTGGCGCTGGCTGGCGTCGGCCTCGCCGTCATTGCTTTGTGGGCGGCCTACTGATGCACGGCGCCGATCAGGGATCGCGCGTCAGCAGGGCGTCGATGGCCTTGAGATCGGGTTCGGCGAGCCTGCCGGCGGCGGCCTTCAGTTGTAGGCCGGAATAGAGCGCGGCGTAGCGCGCGGCGGCGAGGTCGCGTTGAGCGGCATAGAGCTGTTGCTGGACGTTGAGCACATCGACGCGGGTACGCACCCCGACCTCGAGGCCGAGCTTGGTCGATTTGAGCTGGGTCTCGCTGGAAGCCAGCGCCTGTTCCAGCGCCCGCACCCGGGCCACGCCAGAGACCACGCCGAGGAATGCGGCGCGCGCATCGAGCGCGGCCTGACGCCGTGCGGCGTCGAGCTCGAAGCGGGCCTTGTCCTGATGGGCCACCGCTTCGCGCAGGCGTGAATCGGTGGCGCCCCCCTGATACAGGTTCCAGTTGAATTCCAGGCCGAGGCTGGCATTGCGGGTATCGACGCCGTTGCCGCCCGGATTGCGGCTGTCGCTGTAGCTGGCGGCGATATCGAGGGTCGGGCGGTAACCGCCGCGCTGGCGAGCGATCTCGCGCTGGGCGATCTCGGCAGCGATTTGGGCCAGTGCAACGGCGAGGCTGTCCTGCTCCGCCTGGCGCACCCAGGCCTCCATGTCGCCGGGGGTGGGCGTGGGGATGGCGACTCCGGCGGCCAAGCCGCGCAGGCGGGGCGCGGGCACCCGGATGATCCGTTCCAGCGCCCGGCGGCGCACCTCGAGCTGGTTCTCGGCGACGATCTCCTGCGCTTGGGTGGCGTCGAAGCGGGCCTTCGCCTCATGGGTGTCGACGATGGTGGCGGCCCCTACCTCGAAGCCGATGCGCGCCTGCGCCAGCTGCTCGGCGATGGCGGCCTTCTGCGCCCGCGCGGTGGCAAGCGCGTCCTCGGCCTCGAGCACGTCGAAATAGGCGCGCGCTACGCGCAGTGCGAGGTCCTGTTCGGCCAGCTTGAACTGCCGCTCGGCGAGGGCGACGGCAAGGCGCGCCTGTTCCAGCGCCTCGAGGTTTTGCTTGCGGTAGAGAGGCTGCTGCAGGGTCAGGGCGTAGCCGTGGCTGCCGTAGTCGCGCGTGCCGCCGGGTGAGCTCTCGCTGTAGTTCTGGCGCAGGCTGGCGGAGAGGTTGATGCTCGGCAGCAGGCCGGCGCGGCCTTGCGGCAAGCGTTCCATGCCGGCCCGATAGGCGGCCTGGGCGGCGGCAAGCTGGGTATCGTTGGCGCGCGCGAGTTCGTGGATCGTCGCCAGCCCGGCGGGGCTGGCGAGCGCCGACAGGTGCACGATGCAGAGCAGGACGGCAATCAGGGGCAGTGGGCGCATGGTGGCGATCTGGAAACGTTCAGAGTGAATGGGGCAACGTTGTGTCAATAGGTCGGCATCTTGGAGTCGGCCTCCTTGGCCCAGGCATCCACGCCGCCGGCGAGGTTGATGACCCGGTTGAAGCCGTGATGTTCGAGGTAGCGCGCGACATGGTAGCTGCGCACCCCATGATGACAGATGCACACCGTTTCGCGTTCCCGGTCGAGATTGGCCAGTTGCGCCTCGATGCTGCGCATCGGCACCAGCCTGGAACCCTCGATGCGGCAGATGTCGTATTCCCAAGGCTCGCGCACGTCGAGCAGGAAGGGCTTGTCCCGAGCGGGGTCGTCGAGCCAGGCCTTCAACTCGGCGGGGCGCATCTGGCGCATGGTTTTGCCCGGCGTCTTGGGGGTCAGAAGACGAAACGTTCGGGCTCGGCGGCGTTGACGAGGGGCGCGATCACGGTCTCGAACAGGGTCACCTGGCGTCCTGCGCCAACCTCGGCATGGGCATATAGGGTGGCGCGCATGGCCGGGCCTTCACCGACGATGGTGAACAGGCGGCCGCGCGGATTGAGGCGCTGGCTGTAGGCCTCCGGCAGCACCGGGCTGGAGCCGGTGAGGACGATGACATCGAACTTGCCGTCCGCGGCCCAGTCACGCGCGGCGTCGCCCAGACGCAGGCCGACGTTGTCGAGGCCGTGCGCGCGCAGCTTGGCTTCTGCCGATTCCTTGAGTTCCGGCACGATCTCGACGCTCACCACCGAACCGGCCAGGGCGGCCAGCAAGGCGGTCAAATAGCCGCTGCCGGTGCCGATCTCGAGCACCCGGTCGCTGCGATCGAGGGCGAGGCTCTGCACTACCCGCGCCTCCAGTTTTGGGGTCCACATCGCCGCGCCATGGCCGAGCGGAATCTCCATGTCGACGAAGGCCAACGAACGGTAGACCGGCGGGACATAGTCCTCACGCCGCACCGTGGCGAGCAGGTCCAGGACGCGCTGGTCCAGCACCTCCCAGGGACGGATCTGCTGCTCGATCATGTTGTAACGGGCCTGTTCGATGTCCATGGCATTCACCCCGCCGGGTTCGATTGAAGGAGGCGCAAATACTAGCATGCGCCTCGGGCGTCATGCCGAGCGGGCGGAACGGGTGTATGCTTGTGCATGTCGCTAGGGGTCTCCACCCTCATCGTGGAGTGAGAAATACCCTTGGAACCTGATCCGGGTCATGCCGGCGTAGGGAAGCGAGGCCGCCGCGCCACCTTCCTTACTCACGTCAAGGAAGGAAACCATGAACGCCAATCCAGAATTCTTCGCCGAGCGCGCCCACGTGGACGAGGCCGCCATCCGACCCTTGCCGAATTCGCGCAAGGTCTATGTCGAAGGCAGCCGGCCCGACATCCGCGTGCCCATGCGCGAGATCCGGCAGTCCGACACCCACACCGCCCGCGGCGTGGAGAAGAACCCGCCGATCTACGTCTACGACTGTTCCGGCCCCTACACCGACCCGGCGGTGGAGATCGACATCCGCGCCGGCCTGCCCGCCCTGCGCGCGAAGTGGATCGAGGAGCGCGGCGACACCGAAGTGCTGCCCGGCCCCTCGTCCGAATACGGCCGCGCACGCGCCACCGACCCGAAGCTGGCCGAGCTGCGCTTCGACCTGAAACGGCGACCGCGCCGTGCCAAGCCGGGCATGAACGTCACGCAGATGCACTATGCGCGTCGCGGCATCATCACGCCGGAGATGGAGTTCATCGCCATCCGCGAAAACCTGCGCCGCCGGGAATATCTCGAATCGCTGCGTCAGTCCGGACCCCAGGGCGAGAAGCTGGCCCGGCTGCTCGGCCGCCAGCACCGGGGGCAGGCCTTCGGCGCCGCCATCCCGGAGGAGATCACCCCCGAGTTCGTGCGCGACGAGGTGGCCCGCGGCCGCGCCATCATCCCTGCCAACATCAACCACCCGGAAACCGAACCCATGATCATCGGCCGCAACTTCCTGGTGAAGGTCAACGCCAACATCGGCAACTCGGCGCTCGGCTCCTCGATTGCCGAGGAGGTGGACAAGATGACCTGGGCCATCCGCTGGGGCGGTGACACGGTCATGGACCTCTCCACCGGCAGGAACATCCACGAGACACGCGAGTGGATCATCCGCAACTCGCCCGTGCCCATCGGCTCCGTGCCCATCTACCAGGCCCTGGAAAAGGTCGACGGCCGCGCCGAGGAGCTCACCTGGGAGATCTTCCGCGACACCCTGATCGAACAGGCCGAGCAGGGGGTGGACTACTTCACCCTCCACGCCGGCGTGCTGCTGCGCTACATCCCGCTCACCGCCGAGCGCATGACCGGCATCGTCTCGCGTGGCGGCTCCATCATGGCCAAGTGGTGCCTGGCCCACCACCGGGAGAACTTCCTCTACACCCACTTCGAGGAGATCTGCGAGATCATGAAGGCCTATGACGTGGCCTTCAGCCTGGGCGACGGCCTCAGGCCCGGCTCGATCCACGACGCCAACGACGAGGCCCAGCTCGCCGAATTGAAGACCCTGGGCGAGTTGACGCAAATCGCCTGGCGGCACGACGTGCAGGTGATGATCGAGGGTCCCGGCCACGTGCCCCTGCAGCTCATCAAGGAGAACATGGACCTGCAGCTCGCGTGGTGCGACGAGGCCCCGTTCTACACCCTGGGGCCGCTGACCACCGACATCGCCCCCGGCTACGACCACATCACCTCGGGCATCGGCGCGGCCATGATCGGCTGGTACGGCACCGCCATGCTCTGCTATGTCACGCCGAAGGAACACCTGGGCCTGCCGGACAAGGACGACGTCAAGGAAGGCATCATCACCTACAAGCTCGCCGCCCACGCCGCGGACCTGGCCAAGGGTCACCCGGGCGCGCAGATCCGCGACAACGCGCTGTCTAAGGCGCGCTTCGAGTTCCGCTGGGAGGACCAGTTCAACCTGGGCCTGGACCCGGACAAGGCGCGCGAATTCCACGACGAGACCCTGCCCAAGGAGAGCGCCAAGGTCGCCCACTTCTGCTCCATGTGCGGGCCGCACTTCTGCTCCATGAAGATCACCCAGGACGTGCGCGACTACGCCGCCAGCCACGGCTACCAGGAGGCCGAGGCGCTGGAGAAGGGCATGGAGGAGAAGTCGATCGAGTTCGTGCAGCGGGGGGCGGAGGTTTATCAGAAGGTTTGATTTCTACGGGCGCGGGACCGGTTGACGTTACAGGCAGTGGCGGCGGCTGACGGCCTGCAGAGGGGGGGTGAGCGCTCAGGCAGGCCACGATCTTGCCCCTCATGCCGTCGGGGTGGAATCCGGGCCGCCCGGCCTCAATATCCTGCTCCTGCACATCGTCCTCGGCGCCAGCCTCACCCGGAATCCTCGAACCCGCCCATGCCGCACCACGCCTTCCCCTTCGACAATTCCTACGCCCGCGAGCTGCCCGGCTTCTACGCGGACTGCCGGCCGGAAACCGTGCCTGCGCCGCTGCTGCTGTTCTTCAACCGTGAACTGGCCTCTGAATTGAGGCTGGATCTGGACGGACTGGACACGGCCGCGCTGGCGGCGATGTTCTCCGGCAATGAGCTCCCCGCGGGCGCGCAGCCCATCGCCCAGGCCTACGCCGGGCATCAGTTCGGTCAGTTCAACCCGCAGCTGGGCGACGGCCGCGCGCTGCTGATCGGCGAGGTCATCGACCGCCACGGCCGTCGCCGCGACATCGCCCTCAAGGGGTCGGGGCGCACCCCCTTCTCACGCCGGGGTGACGGCAAGGCGGCGGTCGGGCCCATGCTGCGCGAGGTGCTCATCGGCGAGTATCTCCAGGCCGTGGGCATCCCCACCTCCCGGGCGCTCGCGGTGGTGGCCACCGGTGAACCCGTGTTTCGGGAACGGGTGCTGCCCGGCGCCATCCTCACGCGGGTCGCCGCCAGCCACCTGCGCGTGGGCACCTTCCAGTACTTCTGGGCCCACGGCACGCCGGATATGGTGCGCCGGCTGGCCGATTACGCCATCGCCCGCCACTACCCGGAGCTGCAGACCGCCGAAAACCGCTACCTGGCCCTCCTGTCCGCCGTGGCCGAGCGCCAGGCGGCGCTGATCGCGCAGTGGATGCACGTGGGCTTCATCCACGGCGTGATGAACACCGACAACATGGGCATTCCCGGCGAGAGCATCGATTTCGGCCCCTGCGCCTTCATGGAGGCCTACGACCCGCGCGCGGTGTTCAGCTCCATCGACGAGATGGGGCGCTATGCCTATGAGGAACAGCCGCGCATCGCGCGCTGGAACCTGGCGCGGCTCGCCGAGACCCTGCTGCCGCTGCTCAGTGACGACGAGGGACACGCGGTCTCGCTCGCCACCGAGGTGATCGACGCGTTCGTGGCGCGCTACCAGCAGCACTGGCTCGCCGGGCTGCGCGCCAAGCTGGGGCTGGCCGGCCAGGTGGAGCACGGCGACAGCGCCGACACCGCCCTGGGCGAGGCCTGGCTCGACCTCCTGCACGCGCAGCAGGTCGACTACACCCTGGCCTGGCGGTATCTGGCGGATGCGGCGGAAGGCGACGAGGTGCGGCTGCGGGCCCTGTTTGCCGGTCAGCCTGGACTGGACCGCTGGCTCATGCGCTGGCGCGAACGCTGTGCCGCAGAGGATGCCGGCGCGGATGCCGCCACTGCCCGAGCGCAGCGGATGCGGCGGGCGAATCCATGGCTCATCCCGCGCAACCATCGCGTGGAGGAGGCCCTCGCCGCCGCCTCGGACGAGGGCGACCTGGCGCCCTTCGAGCGCCTGTTGCATGCGCTGCGCCACCCCTACGACGAGGACCCCGCCCTGGCCCGCTACGCCGAGCCCGCGCCGGGCGAGTTCATGGCGCAGTTCCGCACCTTCTGCGGGACCTGAACACGCGGCACGCCCCCAAGGCAGGTTCTTGCAGAAAACGATGGGTACGCCCCGTGCTGCCTGCGGTGGGCGAGCGCCCCACGCCTTGCCCAGGCGTAGCGCAGGAGAGATAAACTTCGGCCACTGCAAGCGAAACCGCGGCCGCCCTTCACCATGTACCCGAGCGCTGAACGACTCGTCATCCTGGATGCGGATGGCACCACCATCGATGCCTTCAGCGCCATCGAGCGCACCTTCGCCCATCACGGCATGGACATCGGCGACCTGGAGCGCTTTCAGAAACGGCGCCACCTGTTCAAGTACCT